>Ga0315281_10007444_pt1 | contig 15416 bp, 18 predicted proteins | sample YL17G07_0_MG_FD_204540 | JGI IMG/M metagenome (GOLD analysis project Ga0315281, IMG submission 204540) | Sediment microbial communities from Yellowstone Lake, YNP, Wyoming, USA - YL17G07_0 | ecosystem: Environmental > Aquatic > Freshwater > Lake > Sediment | place: USA: Wyoming | collected...
GCTGTGGTCTTTATTTTTATCCCTTCTCTGGTGGCCGTGCTTTTCCCTGGGTTTGTCGGCGATGCGCAGACGGAGCTGGTATCCATGACGCGTCTCCTCATGCTTTCTCCTATACTTTTCGGACTCTCCAATCTCCTCGGCAGTGTGACGCAGATGCTCCATAAGTTCTTTGCGTTCGCCCTCGCGCCGCTCCTCTACAATCTCGGCATCATCGCGGGAGCGGTCTTTTTCTATCCGGTATTTGGGGTCATAGGGCTCGCCTGGGGCGTGGTCCTTGGAGCATTCCTTTATTTCTTTGTGCATTTTTTTGTAAGTTCGCGCAATGGATTTGTCCTTGCGGTATCTCTCCGCCCGTCACTTTTGGACATGTGGGAGGTTGTGCGGGTTTCGTTTCCCCGCACGATCGGTCTTTCGGCAAACCAGATCGCCCTTTTTGCCCTGGTCACATTTGCGGCAAACATGGAACAGGGGTCGGTGACGGTGTTTAATTTCGCCTTCAACCTCCAGTCGGTGCCCCTTACGGTTGTGGGCGTGAGCTACGCCACGGCGGCATTTCCCGCGCTCACCAAGCATTTTATGGGGGATGATATGGAGAAATTCCTCGGGCAGATCCTTTCAGCCGCGCGACACATCGTTTTTTGGTCCTTGCCGGTCCTCGTGCTTTTTATTGTTTTGCGCGCACAGATCGTGCGTACGATCTTGGGGTCGGGGTCGTTTGATTGGACCGCGACCAAACTCACCGCCGCGTGTCTCGCCATTTTTACGGTTTCGATTGTGGCTCAATCTATCGTGCTCCTTTTTATGCGCGGGTTTTATGCGACAGGGAACAGCTCCATTCCTCTCATTGTCAACGTACTTTCGTCCATCGTTATCGTCGTCGGTGGGTATGGTTTTATGGCGGGGTATGCCCACTCGGTATTCTTCCAAGACTTCATTGCCGCACTCCTTCGCGTCGAGGGCATCCCAGGAGGGGGAGTGCTCATGTTGCCACTTGCGTACTCGGTAGGGATGCTGATCAATGCGGTTCTCTTGGTGTGGCTTTTCCGTAAGCGCTTTGGGCGTTTTCTCACGCCGGTCAAGGATACGCTGATGCACGGCGCGTTTGCCGCGCTCGTCGCGGGGTTGGTCGCGTATGAATTTCTGGAAGTGCTCGGTCTATATCTCGACCTCGATACCTTTGTGGGGATATTTTTGCAGGGACTGGGTGCAGGAATAGCGGGGCTGCTCACGTGGTGGCTCATCTTGGAGCTTATGGGAAATGAGGAGATAAAGGAAGTGCGCACCGCGCTCCACCGCAAATTCTGGAAGGCGGGGGTGGTCATTCCCGACAAGGAGGAGATCTAAAAAAGAACAATCGACAGTTGGCAGGTATGGGGACCAGAGGCCATTTTTTGACATATTTTTTTACTGTTTGGTATAAGAAGAAGAGGTAGCACATTTTTAAACGATACAAGGGAAAATAACTATGGGAAACGCCCAAAGTAGTCTTTTTGCACCACTTTCCACACCGCTCGTCTTTCTCATGCGTGCAGCGACAGCGGGGATACGCTCTCTGTCGGGGCAACAACGAAGGCACTATGCCTCTCACAAACAAGGAGAACTCGGGCTCGCGAAACTCGTCGGGCATCGGGCGATGGTCGTTGAAACGCTGTCTGAGCGCAGGACAAAACTTCGCGGGGGTAAAGTGTTAGTACGGGTACTCTTGCGATATGATGGCAGCAGATCGTTTCTTGGAGGAAATGGGAAGGCAATTCGCCCTGGGGATACTATTTCAGCAACTTTAATCCTCGGTGAATGCCCGGGAGAATTCATCGTTAAGGGGGCGGGTCAAGACCGCATTCCCGCAGATGCTTTTTTCCAGTGGGAAGGCAGGAACCGTCCTGGGAATATTTTCTCAAGAACTCAGTGACTAAGCACCCCGTGGGACCTCGCGTCTTGCGGGGTTTCCTTTTTCTACAAATTTTGAGGATTCTCTTAAAACCCTAGATTTCGCAATGATTTTGTGGTATGGTGGGGGAGATATGGATCTCAAACACATCCGCAATTTTTCCATTATTGCCCACATCGATCACGGCAAATCGACGCTTGCTGACCGCATGCTTGAAGTGACAGGCACGGTCGAGGCGCGCAAAATGAAGGAGCAAGTCCTCGACTCAATGGAGCTTGAGCGTGAGCGCGGCATCACCATCAAGATGCAGCCAGTGCGCATGGAGCATTCCTATGAAGGGGCAAAATACGTTTTAAACCTCATCGATACGCCAGGGCATATCGACTTTTCGTACGAGGTGTCGCGTGCGATGAAGGCGGTGGAGGGGGCGATTCTCCTTGTCGATGCAACGCAAGGGGTGCAGGCGCAGACACTCTCGGTGCTCGCCATGGCGCGCGAGGCGGGGTTGGTAATCATTCCTGCTGTCAGCAAAGTTGACTCGCCGATTGCGCGTGCCGCTGAGATAAAAGAAGAAGTCGCCAAGCTTTTGGGTATCGCGCCAGAGGAGGTAATCGAGGTTTCGGGGAAAACAGGACAGGGTGTCCCTGAGATCCTCGCTGCGGTCATTGAGCGCATCCCTGCACCAGTGTCTGACCTTGGTGCGGAGGGCGGTTTTCGCGCGATCGTGTTTGATTTTGGTTATTCGACCCACAAGGGAATCATCGTGTACGTACGCGTGCTCGACGGCGAGGTGCGCAAGAATGACACCCTCGTCTTTTCGCAAGCAGGGGAGAAATTTGGTGCGCTGGGCGTGGGGATCTTTCACCCCGACATGGTGGACACAGAAAAGCTCTCTGCGGGTGAGATCGGGTACATTTTGACGGGGATCAAGAAGCCAGGCATCGCCTCCGTGGGCGATACGATCCTTACGCAGCGAAGCACCCTTCCGGCGCTCCCCGGGTACATGAAACCGCGCCCCGTCGTGTGGGCGTCGGTTTATCCTGAAAGTGCAGATGATTTTACGCTCCTCAAGCAATCGCTCGAGATCTTGCGCTTGTCCGATTCGTCGCTCTCTTTTGAGGAGGAAGTATCCGGCGTGCTTGGGCGCGGGTATCGCTGCGGCTTCCTCGGCATGCTTCATATGGAGATCATCACCGAGCGTTTGCGTCGTGAGTTTGACCTTGAGCTCATTGTGACCACGCCGTCCATCACCTATGAGGCAGAGATGCGCAATGGTGAGCACAAAATCATCTACTCTCCGCACCTTTTCCCTGATCATGGCAATACGAACAAGATATTTGAACCATGGGTCAAGGTAACAATCATCACCCCGCCTGATTTCGTGAGCCCTATTATGACACTGCTCTATGAGCATGAGGCGGTTGTGGGAGCCGCTGAGCTCTTTGGTGACAATCGTACCTCGATTGAGGTTGAGATGCCGCTCCGTGAGCTTATGCGCAACTTTTTTGATAATTTGAAGAGTGCTTCGTCGGGGTTTGCGTCGCTTGCGTACGAGATACTCGGACTCCGCGAGGCGGATGTCGCTCGTCTGGATATTTTAATTGCCGAGGAGGTCGTTCCCGCATTTTCAAAAGTTGTTTCGCGTCGTCGTATTGAAAAAGAGGCGGAGGATATGGTGGAAAAACTTCACGGCATCCTGCCTCGTCAGCTCTTTACGGTCAAGATCCAAGGACAAGGGTTGGGACGCATCATTTCTTCACGCACGCTTTCAGCGATGAAAAAAGACGTGACGGGGTATTTGTACGGAGGAGATATTAGTCGTAAGAAAAAGCTTTGGGAAAAACAAAAGCGCGGCAAAAAGAAACTTCGTGCACAAGGTTCGGTGGACATCCCTCATGAGGTATTCCTCAAAATGGTGCGAGGAGGGGAGTCATAGGGCAGAATGTGGAATTTAGAATTTAGAAAAAATCCAAAGCCTCGCTTTGGATTTTTTGAGTCAGCGTTCTATCTTATAAATTCCAAATTCTATTTTCTACCTAAACAGGCTCGGTGCTGCGTAAAGAAGTACCATGCTCACGATAACGAGCAGGGCGACCACCACGCCAAACGTATTCCAGTACTTTTTGTATTTTTTGTCGAACATCATAATTACTTGTATATAACTGGGTACAATATACTCTACATTCGCTCGAAGAAGCAAGTCCCGTACTTGCTTCTTGCTCACTCATTTGAGTATACTACATGAGAAATGATGCCAGTTCAAGGGCGTAAAAAATTCCGCAAGATTTTGTACTCAAAGGCAAGTATTTTGGCGCTTTTTGTCTTGACCATTTTTGTTGCGCGCGGCGCGTGGAAAGTCCACGAAAAGGCTTTGATCGCGCGTACGGAGCGCGATGAATCGGTACACGCGCTTGCGGGGATTAGGGATAGAAATGCCACACTGGAGGCGAGCCTTTTGCGGCTTAGGAGCGGGGAGGGGATTGAGGATGAGGTGCGACAAAAGTTCTCTGTCGCCGGACCTGGTGAAGAAGTTGTTGTCGTGGTTGACGAGAATGATAAAAAAGGTAAGAATAGGGACGAGGCGCTTCCAAGAAGCTGGTGGCAACGTCTCATATCGTTTTTTACCGGAACGTAGAAAAAAGGAAAATATGCGGGTATCATTCAGTGGTAGGATGACTGCTTCCCAAGCAGTAAACGGGAGTTCGATTCCCCCTACCCGCACAGGTAAAACAATGGCCGCTTTTGCGGCTTTTTGTTTTACCTGTGCGGGTAGAGCAAGGCGCCTGCGCGCCTTGCGTGGGGAATCGAAAGCCGGAGCATGTTTTTTGTAATCAAAAACAGCGAGGCGGGGTCGAGAGTACTTAGTGCGCACAGCGTGTACTCACGCGAGCACACTTAGTAACTCGTGATTGAGTACAATCACCTACTGGGTGACCGAGCCCTACCCGCACCACTACAATTCAGGTATACTATGCCTATGCGTATTAAATTACCTCGTGCGGAATTCTTTGATGTTTTTGGGGTAGCTGTTTTCTCTACGATTACTCTTTTGAGCGGATGGTCTTTGATGACCGGGATGCCTGTGCCCCAATGGGGACTCCTTTTTCTGTTTTCTGTAGGGCTTCTTGGAATCTTTGTTGATGGAGCCATCGTAAATAAAACATATATTCGGAAGGAATAATTATTTTTGAACGCTGGCTCTCCTGATGGTTATGTGGTAAAATAGAGGGGTCGCCAGGAAATTTCAAATTTACTGAATTTTAGCTTTTTAGACTTAAAATATATGAAACAAGTAACAATCTACACAACGCCAACCTGCGGATACTGCAAAATGGCAAAGGAGTTTTTCACCGCCAACGGCGTGGAATACACCGAATACAACGTCGCGACCGACCTTGAGAAGCGCAAGGAAATGATCGAAAAGAGTGGCCAGATGGGCGTGCCCGTGATCTACGTCGGAGACGACATGACCGTTGGTTTCGACAAACCCCGCCTCTCAAGCCTTCTTGGAATCGCGTAAATTTACAATAACCCCCTTGTGGGGTTTTATTGTAAATTTTATTAGATAGAGCAAAAGTCTCTTTGAACTGAAACTTGGTGCGCAAAAATATGAGAGGAAAACGAGTAATAAAAGAGGAGGTCGAAACGATGATAAGGCTCCGGCAAACAGGGCATAGCCTGCCGGAGATTAGAAAAGCGACCACACGTGGGAATGCAACAGTTTTTAAATACATCAAAAACGTAAGAGTATTACCCAAATACAAGGATATTCTTAAATCTAAACAAGGGGGAAGTAAAAATAAAGCAAATAAAGAATGGGGGGTTGCTTCAAAAAAAGTAAAAGATATTCTTCCCAGCATCACTTCACAAGGTAAGTTGCTCATCATGGCAGCACTCTATTGGGGAGAAGGGACAAAACGCGAATTAAATCTCATTAATAGCGACCCAGAGCTTTTGCGTGTCTTTGTTGAGTGTCTTTTAGAAATAGGAGTGACGCGTGATATGTTACGCGTTACTATTCGCATATACGAAGACACTTCTGAGGTAAGCGCTAGAAAATATTGGGCAAAAGTTCTTGGTGTGTCAGAAAAAAGTATTCTTGGGGTGAATGTTCTTGAGGGGAAAAAGAAGGGAAAGCTTAAATATGGTATGTGCCGTGTTCGCGTAGTAAAAAGTGCCAAATATTTTAAACTTATCATGAGTATGATAGAGTTAATCAAATCAAAAATTTGATTATGACGTTGTAGTTGTGTTGCTTAGATAGCAATTTAGAGGTCACATGCCGCTGTAGTTCAATGGATAGAACAAGGGACTCCTAAGCCCTAGATGCAGGTCCGATTCCCGCCAGTGGCACAGATAAATAAAAATCCCCACAAAAAAGCGGGGATTTTTTGTTGACATTATAATGGCTTTGGTGTTATACTAGTAGTTGGAACTCCTGTTCCTTTTTGTTTTTTTAAACACAAGAAAGGGAAGATATTATGTGTGAAGTTACGGTAAGAGCTGCGGGAAAGACCTTCAATGTCGAAATCAATGATTTCGATCCCAAGAAACATTCCTTGATTGGGAATGCTGTGTCTATATCCCTTGTCCGGGAAGAGGTCAGAAAGCTGGACCTTAATGTGTACTGGTTCAGAAATTCTCTCATGGCGCGTAAGGACGACAGCCCTTTGCACGCCGTTGATCCTGGGGAGCACGTCCCTGTTTATCAGGTTGATTTCCTATCATCCATTGGGACACAATGGATTCCAAAGAGGGCGGGCGCTTTGGTTCCAGCTCCAACAACGAATCCAGCCTGACAAAAAACAATCCACCCAAAAAGGCCTTCTCTGGAAGGTCTTTTCTTTATTCAAAAAAACGCCCGCTGTTTGATTTTTTGACCCAATTTGGTATAGTGTCCCCATGGACCTTGATTCTCAAAAGATTGACGAGCTCTTGGCATTGACGCGCGAGAATAACGAAATTCTTCGTTCAATGCGTCGCAGTCAGCGCGTAAGCTCGTTCTTTACTTTTGTGTACTGGATGATCATCCTCGGTTCCATCTTTGGAGTGTACTACTACTTCCAACCGACGATCAAAAAGTACATGGGGGCCATGCAAACATCTATGGATATTTTGCAAAAGTTCGAAGGGCAAGTTGGGACGGTCCCCACCGACCTGCAGGCGGTAAAGAATTTGTTGGGGAAGTAAGAAGGGGAAACAATTGACATTTGACCACTGACAGGTGATGGGGGACAAACAACTTTGCGCGAAGCGCCCAGTTAATCGTTAGTTGTTTTAAAATTTTTGAAAAAAATTTTAAATATGCCGAGGTAGCTCAGTTGGTAGAGCATTCGCCTGAAGAGCGAGGGGTCACCAGTTCAACCCTGGTCCTCGGCACCATAAAGAAAACCCCGTAAGGGGCTTTTTCTTTTCACCTGTCAGTTGTTAATCGTTAAAAGTTCACCTATATCGACTTGATCTTTATGTTTTGAATGCGACCCTTGTCGATCTTGGGGAGTTTGATCGTAAGGAGTCCGCGGCGCTCGGTGGCCTCGACGTCCTCGGTCTCTACTTCTGCGGGGAGGAGGATCGTGCGAGAGAATGCGCCCCAGTAGAGTTCTTGGTAAAAATAGTTCTCAGGAGAGATATTCTTAGGTGCTTCGCGCTTGCCTTTGATGGTGACCATTTCGCGCGTAACCGATACGGAGAGGTCCTCGGAGGTGACACCAGCGACCATGGCCTGAATGATGATCGCGTCGTTGGTTTGGTAGACGTCAACAGTAAGCTCTCCTTCGGGGGGTTCGTCTTGTGCCCACTCTGAAAATGAAGATTCTCGAGGTATCTCTTCAAGAGGAATATTTTCTTCAAAGTCTGAAGAGCGCCCTTTGAGCGATATGGTGCCGGTGATGCGTTCAAAAAAAGATTGTTTCATAAGGTGGGAGGATTTTGGTTAGGTTTCTTTAACCGTTTGACGACTTCGATCAAAACGATGATGCCAATGATTACTGCCCAGAATTGAGCAAACACGGTGAGGAGCGCGATCGTTCCCTGTGCTTCCATTATAGATAAATTAAAGTATGCATGCAAGAGTGTGGCGATCGTGATACCGAGGAATCCAGCGATAAACTGGATCAAAAACCTGCTGTGGAACGCAAAAGCGAACGCGATACCGAGGACAGCGGCGGATACCGTATGGAGAACGGTAGCACCAATGAAGCGCATATTGCCATTGATGAGAACCTGGATGCCACCCCCTTGGTCAAAGTCTTTTATGAGGTACAATATGTTTTCCATGGCGACAAAACCGAGCGCGGCGGTGATGAGGTAGATGATGGCATCCATAGGTTCATCAAAATCCCTCGTGTGGTACGCGACCAAAAACACCGTGGCGAATTTCCCGAATTCTTCCGCCCCCGCCCAGAGGATGATCTGTACCGTCTCTGTGCTCGGGGAAACAAAATCATACGATGCCGCAAGGGTGTCGATGCCGTGCATGATGGCGGGGAGGAGCTCTACGATGAGTTTTTGTACGGGAAGAACGAAATACACGACGGCCATTCCTGCGGCAAAAGAGAGTGCTATGAGTCCCGTTGGTTCGGGGTTCTCCCGGTCTCTCCGAAGCCAAAACCACAACCAAAGGAGCGCAGGCAGGATGCCTCCTGCGATTGCGAGGACAAGCGTCTCTCCGCTTAGAATGGTTTCGGCCATGGTTCGATGATGAGGAGACTTTTTTCTTTACGCGGAAGGATCCCCCAGAGCTCCTCCGTAATGAACGGTATGAATGGGTGAAGCATTTTTGTCGAGGTGGCGAGAATGTTGAGGGTGATCCACTGTGCGGCATTTCTGGATATAATATCCTCCCCGATGAGGCGCGGTTTCATCTCCTCGATGATCACATCGGCAAAGGAGTTCCAGAAATAATGGTAGAGCTCCTCGCCCGCGAGGTGAAAGCGGAAGTTCTCGTAGTGCGCGGTGACGCTTGCGATGGTTGCATTGAGCTCGGTGAGGATCTCTTCGTCGCACGGGGTGAGTGCTGGGCGCGGAGTGTCGAGTGTTGTGTCGCCAGCGTTCGAGAGCACAAAGCGTGAGGCGTTCCAGATCTTGTTGCAGAAATGTTTATAGCCTTTGATCTTGTCCTCGGCGAGCGCAATGTCGTTGCCCGGCGTGTTGCCGATGACGAGTCCGATACGGAGTGCGTCAGCGCCGTACTTGTCGGTGAGCTCATGAGGAGCGACGACGTTGCCCTTACTCTTGGACATTTTCTTACCATGTTTGTCGTTGACCATGCCGTGGAGGTAGACGGTACGGAACGGCACTTCGCCTTTGAGATAAAGCCCAAAGAGTACCATGCGGGGGATCCATTTGAAGATGAGGTCGCGACCCGTCTCCATGACGTCGGTAGGGTAGTAGAGGAGGTCTTTTTCTTCAGGATAGCCGAGCGCGAGGAGTGGCCACTGTCCCGATGAGAACCAAGTGTCAAAGGTGTCCGTGTCGTGCACGAACGTCCCGCCGCAATTACACTCGGAACCCTCGAGGGTCTTGTCGTCGAGTATTCCCGTATTGCAACTCATGCAGACAAGCGCGGGAATCTGAATACCCCACACGATCTGACGCGAGATGTTCCAGTCGATGGTGTTATCCATCCAGTATAAAAATATCTTTTCAAAATTGTCGGGGATGAATTTGATCTTTCCCGCACGCACGGCATCTGCCGCCATCTTGGCGAGGGGCGCCATTTTGACGAACCACTGGGGCATGACCCGTGGCTCGATGGTGGTGTTGCATTTGTAACAAACGGGGACCGCATGGGTGTAGTCCTCTATTTTTTCGATGAGACCGAGTGCCTGCAAGTCCTCGACAACCTTGGTGCGCGCTTCAGCAACTTTCATCCCTGCATACTTGCCGGCCTTGTCGTTCAACTTTCCAAATTGATCAATGACTTCGACGCGCGGGAGCTGATGCGTCTCCGACATACGGAAGTCGTTGTGGTCGTGTGCGGGCGTGATCTTGAGTGCGCCGGTACCAAACTCCATATCGACCGCTTCATCTGCGATGACGAGGAGCGGGAGCTTGCTCTCAGGGTGTTGTACTTCGATAGTCTGCCCGACGTATTGCTTGTAGCGTGCATCGTTTGGATTAACCGCAACAGCAACATCACCAAAGATCGTCTCGGGGCGCACGGTGGCAACAACAAAAGGTCCGTACTTCAAATAATAAAGTTTGTCGGATTTCTCGACCGTTTCGGTCTCAACGTCCGAGAGGGAAGTCTGGTGCTTGGTGCACCAGTTCACGGTGCGGTAGCCACGATAGACGAGGTTGTCGCGATAGAGCTTACGGAAGGTTTCTTGTACTTCGGAGACCACCGATGGGTCGAGGGTAAATCTTTCGCGTGACCAATCGCACGACGCGCCGAGCGCCTTCACATCGTTTTCCATGTGTTGTTTGCTCTCAAGCGTGAACGTCATGATCTCGTTGTAGAGTTCCTGGCGGTCCATCTTGAAGCGCGAGCGCCCCTCTTTTTCGAGCTTCTTTTCATAAACAACCTGGGTCTCAAATCCTGCGTGGTCCGCCCCAGGCACCCAGAGCGCCTTCTTGCCCTGCATACGCTGGTAGCGCACCATAATGTCCTCCAAGGTTATCGTGAGCCCATGGCCCGCGTGGAGCCTCCCATTGGCATTGGGAGGGGGCATAATGATAGTAAAGGGCTCAGTGAACCGACCAGACAGGCCTGCCTGCGTAGGCAGGTTGTCAGGGTTAAAAAACCCACTTTCTTCCCAAAGTTGGTAGGTACGCCCCTCAGTCGCCACCGGGTCGTAGGGCTTATTTAATTTTTCTGGGATGTTGGTCATTTGTAGGCTGATTTTATCATAATTTTTGCGGGGGACAAAACACAGCGTATTTGCATGGTTCCTGTGTGCTTGATATAATCCGCTTATGTTAACAACTGAAGATATTCAAAAATTAAGCTCACTTCTTGCAACAAAGGAGGATTTTAAAGAGGTCAAAGTAGATATTCTTTCTTTGAACTCTGACCTCAAAGAGTTCAAAGAAAATACCATAGGTGAGTTCATGGCTTTAAGGTCTGATGTTAAAGATGTCAAAAGTGATGTCGGTGACCTAAGGGAATCGTTACAAGGTCTAATCGTCGCTACAGATAATTTAACTAAAGTTATCACTGATTTACGCATGGAATATTCCGCGATAACCTATCAGCTCAAGCGTCACGAGGACTGGATAAAGCAGATTGCCGAAAAATCAGGGGTGCATTTGGTGATGTAAACTCTAACCATGACATAAAAAAACCGCCAGAATTATCTTCTGGCGGTTTTTTTCTTACTTTTTCTTCCTCAGTTCCGCAAGGGTCTTGGTGGCGGATTTGGCGAGGCGGAGGTGGCCTTCGGCTACGATAGTTTTTTGCGGTTTGCTCGAGCGAGCGAGACCGACGATACCGATCATGAGGCCGTTGTCGGTCGAGAGGGCGCGGTCGGGGAGAAAAAATTTTACGCCGGGAAGTTCGCGGGCGATGGTCGTGTGAAAGGTCGAGCGAATTTTTGCGTTAGCACTTACGCCACCACCGAGAATGATCTCGTGTACGTTGTATTTTTTTGCGGCGGCGAGAGTTTTGGTGAGGAGAACCTCGGTGACGGAATCCTCGAAATCTTTGGCGATGAGCGCTTTGTCGCGATCGGTTAGCGTCTCGAATTTTTTGATCGCGTACCGTACTGCGGTCTTGAGTCCGGCAAAAGAAAAATCAAAGTCAGGGGACTTGAGCATGGGGCGGGGGAGCGGCTCCGAAAGTTTTTGTCCTTTGGGTGCGGTTTCGGCGAGCTTGGAAATTTCCGGACCACCAGGGTACGCGAGGCCGAGCATGCGCGCGACCTTGTCGAACGCTTCACCGACGGCGTCGTCGCGGGTCTGTCCCAATATCTCGTAGGTGCCGGCTTTTCGTACCAGCACGAGCTCGGTGTGTCCGCCGGAAATGAGGAGCGCGAGTGAGGGGTAGTGGGGAAGTGCGAGCGTAAAAACTTTTTTGCCGTCCTTGTTGGGTTTTGGGGTAAGGAGCGACGACATGATGTGGCCCTCCATATGGTTCACGGGAATGACAGGAGCGCCCCACAGCGCGCCGAGCGCTTGTGCGGTGTTGATGCCGACCCAGAGTGCGGGCTCGAGACCGGGACCCGAGGTTACGGCGATGGCGTCGATGTGGGGGATACTGATGCCGAGGAGGGTTGTTTGAAAATGCTCCAAAAGCTCGGGTTCTTTGTGAAAGATATTAGCAAGGACTTCTTTTTCTTTTGGTCCGAGGATGCGAGGATTTTTGGGAGTGCGCAAAAGGTCGGCCTCGCTGAGCGCCTGCATGATGAGCGGCATCATATTCTTTGCATGCTCGCGGCGCGCGACCGCGGGGAAAACCCCACCGTACTCGGCATGGATACTTGCCTGCGAGACGAGTACGTCGGCGCAGACGGTTATATTGGCACGTGGAGAAACAGCGCCAAGCGCCCCAGTGGTCTCGAGGATGGCGATGCCCGTTTCGTCACAGCTGGTTTCGATGGCTAGAATGCGCATATGGGGGCATCATAGCAGATTAGTGGACAATCGCCAAATTCTGTGCTGATTTTAGAACCCATCTGCTATCTCGTGGTACCCGTCCCCGAAACTCTTATTTTTAGGCTCTTACATCCAAGATGCGAATCAGCTGATTCGAAGACGGAGTGCGAAACATAATGAATTATGTTGAGCGCGAGGCGCAGTTTTGCAACCCAAAATAAGGGTTTCGGGGATGGGGGAAGATAGTGGATGGGTTCTAAGGATTACTGAATACTTTCAATTATGCGATTGGTTTCGTCCGCTTTTGCTTTTGCATCGGTGGTAATAGCCTTTGTTCTGTCGATCGTTGCCTGGTTGCGTTCAAATTGGTTGGTCGGAATCGTGCCGTCTGATTTGGTAGGTTGAAGGTCTGATATGGTCTTGCTTGGCGTCAGATAAACCTTGAACATAATAAAGATCAAAATCGCTCCGCTGATAAGGAGTCCGAGGAGGCCGATGTACCCTGATTGTTTCGTCGCTCTATTCATAACAATAGTATACACCACACGCTTGCGGAGGGCTACTTGAAGGGGTTCTCTCCGCGAATGACACGCAGGAGGATCATCACGATGGCGACAATGAGGAGGAGGTGAATGAGAAAGCCCGCAATATGAAAAATGAAAAAGCTGAGGACCCAGAGTCCCAGGAGAACAAAAGTGATGGTGGTGAGAGTAGACATGATAATGATAATTTAAATCTGATATTTTTTGTGATGAGTTGTAGGGATGCCAGACTTCGTTGATTTGTCGATCGTGTCCTGTGTTCCCGTACTTTCGTTCACCTGAAAAGCATGCACTTCATCAGAGTACATGACTTCTTGGTCGTGACGCAAGTTGTAATGTTCTTGGGTGATTATTTCGTACGGCATCTCCAAAAGCGCCGTTGGGTTTACTTCTTTGATCTTTTTGAGAAGGGAAGCAAGATCATCGATATCTTTTTTGGTGATTGGTTCGTGGCACCAGTTCGTGAAGTAATCATGGATGTAGTGCTCAAGCCGTGCGGGAATGATGACGCGCAGGTGCGAAGCGCTCGGGTTGAGTTTTAGCACTTCATCCATCGCAAAATAATCAACCCCTGTTGCTCCCCCCGTGAGCACGCCATCACCACGTTCAATAACCTCGCGCGCTGCCTCGCGCACGTCTTCCTCAACCTCCTTATTGGTGAGTTTCCAGGTACCGGTAAATAATATCCATTTCATAGTTTTTGTGGGCGATGGCGATTCAGCAGAATCGGGCCTGGCCATGGAATTTATTCCCCCCGAGCCCACAAAATAAAAATACCCCAAGGCATTTTATTTTGTGGGCGATGGGGGAATCGGTCACAGATATTTTTCTGCTGAAAAATTCCGCGACCCCGACTCGCGCCGCCACGCTCCGTCTTTCGATTCCCCCATCCGCCTCAAAAACAATAGTCGCCAAATGCTACGCATTGGTCTCCTTTGTTTGTGGGCGATGGGGGAATCGAACCTCCGACCTTTACAATGTCAATGTAACGCTCTAACCATCTGAGCTAATCGCCCTCACTGCGACGCTAATTGTAACCAAATCAGCTAATCGCCCATTATGCAAGCATTAATGCCTACGTAATGTTTTTATTTTATTTTCAACTTGCCTAGACCAATATCTGCGGAGATGAGAGGATTTGAACCTCTGATACGGTTTCCCATATGCCGCATTTCGAGTGCGGTGCCTTCAACCGCTCAGCCACATCTCCAAGTAAAGCAACACCCTTACGGGCTTGTGCCAATGTAGCACTTTTTTGCATTTTTGGCAAAAATTGGTATAGTCAAGCGAGCGAGGGAAATGCAAGTCTCCAAACTTGCGTTTCCGAGCGAGCGCAGACTATATTGTACCAAGTTATATACTGCGCAAGTAATTTAGGCCCTATCGTCTATCGGTTAGGACACGAGCTTTTCAAGCTTGTAAGCGGGGTTCGACTCCCCGTAGGGTCACCAATTGGTTTTTGATCTAGAAAAAAACACGGCGCGACTTCTCTCTGAGAAGTATAACGGACAGGAGAGTGCGGAGTTTTTTGCCGATGTTGAGCGACTGAAAGCAGGGGAGCCGTATGCGTACATATTCGGGTGGATCGATTTTTTGGGGGTGCATATCGACCTCTCGGGTAAACCTATTATCCCACGCCCTGAGACAGCGCATTGGGCGAAACGCGCGATAGAGGAGCTCAACGCAAAAGGCGCGCCGGTGCGCACCTTTGACGCGTATGCAGGGTCGGGGAATGTCGGTCTTGCGGTCGCCAAGCATGTGCCGAGTGCATTCGTAGAGATCAGTGAGCTCGATGCGCTCCTCTCTCCGGGGATCATCGCGAGTGCGCGGGCAAGCGGTATTCCTGATGAACAGATACGCGTGATTCCCGGCGACTCACTTGAGACAGCTACGGGTCTCTATGATGCGATCTTTGCGAACCCGCCGTACATACCGCCGAGCGACCTTGAGAATCTCGATCCCGACATGGTTGCGTACGAGCCACATCTCGCTTTTTTTGCGGACGAAGGCGGTAACCAGTTTCATAAAGTTCTCATCGACCAAGCATGGGATTTCTTGAAACCGGGCGGGGCGGTGTACATAGAGGCCGACGAGTATCAGCGACCGGCTCTTGAGAAAATGCTTGAGGGTACGCCGTGGACGTATGAATTTTGGGAGGACCAATACGGGCAGGTGAGGTTCCCAGTGCTCAGAAAGATTATATAAAAATAAAAGGACCGACCTTTATTTAAATAAAGGTCGGTCCTTTTATTTTTTTTATTCAACTATAGACGTATAATATACTATAGTATATTATACGTCTATAGTTGAATTGAGTGAGAAAAATTAAAAAACAGACGTACGCTAAGGATAAAAATAAGCTCCGCCCTCCGTAAAACGAAGGGCGGAGCTTATTTGTTTTTTGTTGGTATTTATTTTTTCCAGCTATACACGTATAATATACTATAGTATAT
>Ga0315281_10007445_pt1 | contig 15415 bp, 16 predicted proteins | sample YL17G07_0_MG_FD_204540 | JGI IMG/M metagenome (GOLD analysis project Ga0315281, IMG submission 204540) | Sediment microbial communities from Yellowstone Lake, YNP, Wyoming, USA - YL17G07_0 | ecosystem: Environmental > Aquatic > Freshwater > Lake > Sediment | place: USA: Wyoming | collected...
ATGCTCGCCGGCTTTCAACCTGCCAGCCAGGATCTCGCGCCGAATGACTGAGGCGACTTCGGTCGAGAGTGATGGGCGTGCGGCAATCGCTTTCATTGTCGACAGGATACCATGTGCGGTGGCTCAGAGGTAGAAGAACGTCAGCCGGCCCTGGCTGGCTTCGTCGGCGTCTCGCTACCCACGGCGCTGGCGACGGAGTAGACCAGCGCGCGTCGATGCGCTTTTCCTCCAGCAGCGGCAGCGCCTCGCGCACGAGGTCGACTGACACCTGGTAATTAGCGGCATAAATCCGCGTACTTCGCCTTGAGCGTCGTCTGGTGCACCTCGGCCTTGCGCCACTCGAAGGGATGGGCGTTCTCGTTGTAGACGTTCACGAAAGCATCGATGGCTTGGCGTACCTCCTTGGGATCGGTGAAGCTTGCGCCCTTGAGCGCGGCTTGGGAGAGAATCGAGAACCACACCTCGATCTGGTTGAGCCAGCTCGCGTGTGTGGGCGTGTAGTGGAGGTGCACGTTGCGGTGCCGGGCCAGCCACATGTCGCGCCTCGGCTTGTGCGTACTCAGGTTGTCGAGGATGACGTGGATCTCCCGGTCCGGGTACTCGGCGACCACAGCGTTCATGAAATCGAGGAGCTCCACGCGCCGCCGTCGCTTGTAGTGACCGGCCTTGACCATGCCCGTCGCCACGGTGAGCGCTGCGAACAGCGTTGTGGTGCCATGCCGCTTGTACTCGTGGGAGAAACCGGTCAGCGCCCGTCCGTCGGGTAGCCTCAGCCACCCTTGAGCGCGCTCGAGGGCCTGGATGTGGGGCTTCTCGCATGCGCAGATGACCACGGCGTTCTCGGGCGGGTCGAGGTAGAGGCCGACGACGTCGGCGGCCTTCTCGGCGAACTGGGGATCGGTCGACACACACCAGCTGCGCCGGCGCTGCAGCGAGATGCCGTGCACGCGCAGGATGCGCCACACCTGCGATCTCGAGACGTCCCCCAAAGCCGTGGCGACCAGAGAACCGTTCCACTGCGCATGTCCCTCCGGCGGCGCTGCGTCGAGCGTGCTCAGGACCCGCATCTCGGTCTCACGCGTGTAGGTCGGCGGCTTGCCGGAGCGCGGCTCGTCGGCAAGCCCTGCCGGTCCCACTTCTGCGAAGCGCCCGCGCCACTTGCTGACGGTGGCCGCGCGCAGCTCGAGGCGCCTCGCGACCTGCTGGTTGGTGCAGCCCTGCGCAAGCGCCAGGATGATACGGGCGCGGGTCACGAGCCGTTGTTCGGTCGTCGCGGCCCGCAGCCATGTCTCGAGCGTCTCTTTGTCCTGCGTGCTGATCTGCAGCATGAGCCCACCTCCTGGGGACCATGCTAGGAGAAGTACGCGCACTTATGGAAGCAAGTACTAGTAGTACTTTGTTACTCTCTCAGAGGAAACAGCACAAGCTGGTCGAGGTCGACCGCCTGACGACAGGTTCGGCAGCGGCCGTCCCAGCAGCGCAGGAGAGGCTGCAGGAGCAGCACCGCCCGCGGCAGCGTCAGGCCGGCCGCCGGGCTTTTGGGCAGAGTCTCTCAAGCGTGAGGAAGGCATGGGCGCAGGTGACCAGGGCGCAGTGGTGATGGAAGCCCGCGTAGCTGCGCCCCTCGTAGTGGTCGAGGCCGAGCTCGCCCTTGAGCTGGCGGTAGTCGAGCTCGATCGTCCAGCGCAGGCGGGCGAGCCGGGCGAGGCGCTCGGGGGCGCTATCGGCGGGCAGGTTCGAGAGCCAGTAGTCGATGGGGGCTTCTTCATGCGCGGGCCACTCGATGATCAGCCATTCGCGGCGCGGGGGCAGGTGATCGCGCTCCACGGGGTGGGCGGCGACGACCCTCAGGCAGGCGAAGCGGCTGCTCACCTCTCCGCCGTCCGGCGCCGTGCGGCAGACCAGTGTGCGGAAGGCCGCCCCTCCCAGGCGCTCGGCCAGGGCGCGCACCGACTCCGCTCGCCGGTCGGGCCGCGGGCGGCTCGGGGGGCGGCCCCGCTTGCCGCTCTGTGCGGGCACATGGAAGACGGTCTCCGGCGCGAACACGCCGATCTCCGGCGAGACCGCGACGAGGTACTCGAGGGTGGCCTCGTGGAGGCACGTGCGGAAGGCCGTGCTCTCGCCGTAGGCCGCGGCGGCAAGGAGCGGCACCGCAGGCACCTCCCAGCCGGCCGCCGCGGTCGCCAGATCGGCGGCCAGCTGCGGCTTGGTCCGGAAGCTGACCGCGGCGGGGATCTTCGCCTTGCGCCGCCGCGGCGCGTCGGCGCACCACTCCTCAGGCAGGTAGAGCGCCCAGCCCAGGGGCAGCGTGCCGCGCGTCCCCACGGCGTGCAGGCTGACCGTGACCTGACAGTTGCCGACCTTGCCGAGGGTGCCCGAGTACTGGCGCTTCACCCCCGGCGAGTGGCGCCCGTCCTTGACGACGCCGGTGTCGTCAACCACCCAGGCCGTGAGACCGAGGCCGGGCGCCACGCGCTCGGCGCAGGCGCGCACCAGGAGGCGCGCATCCCACGGCGAGTCGGCGAGGAACTGCTGCAGGGACTCATAGCGGGCGGCGTCCTCGCCGAGGCGCTGCAGCGTCGGCTGCAGGCTCTTGCGGCCGCCGTGCTCGATGAGCCCGCGCACGTAGAGCAGCGCGTTCTGGCGCTGGCGCACGTGCGCAAGGCCCGCCACCATCTCGCCGGCGAAGGCGACGAGACGCTCGCGCGCCTGCGCCGCGGATGCCTCTGTGGCTGGGTCTTCCTGCATGTCCTCCTCCTTCAAACGATGACCGCCTCCGGCGATCTCGTTCGGCATGCAGGAGAAGGGACCTTTAATCTAACAAAGTACTACTAGACCGTATGTAGCGAAGCGGCGCCCCGCCACGTAAGTTGACGCGGGTTGCCACCGCACTGGGTGGTGGCAGAGCCGCATTTACGGGGAGGCGCCGCATGAGTCAGCATACGTTCATCGGTCTCGACGTGCACGCACGATCGGTCGCTGCCGGGCTGCTTGACGCAGCTACCGGCGAGGTGAAGAGCTGCAGCGCCCCGGCGCGCAGCGCCGAGCTCGTGCCCTGGCTGCGTGCCCAGGGTGAGTCGATCTCCGTGGCCTACGAGGCATGGCCCACCGGCTTCGTCCTGGCGCGCGCCTGCGCAGCGGCGCAGATCCCCTGCCTCGTGGCCGCCGCGAGCCGCATCGCCCGGGCCCCCGGCGAGCGCGTCAAGACCGACCGCCGCGACGCCCTGCGGCTGGCCAAGCTGCTGCGCCTCGAGGAGCTCACCGCGGTGCGCGTGCCCAGCGCCTGCGAGGAGGGCGCCCGTGACCTCGTGCGCGCCCGCGAGGACGCGCGCGCCGACCTCATGCGTGCCCGCCACCGGCTCTCCAAGCTGCTCCTGCGCCAGGGGATCGTCTGGGAGGCCAGCGCCTGGACGGAAGGCCCACGAGCGCTGGCTGGCCACGCAGCGCTTCGAGGAGCGCGGCCTCGTGGTCGCCTACGCGGAGGCGGTGGCCGCCGTCCAGAGTGTGCGCGCGCGCCGCGACGCCCTCGACGCGGCGATCGTCGAGGAGGCCGCGAAGGAGCCCTGGGCGGAGGTCGTCGGCCGCCTTGCCTGCCTGCGCGGCGTCTCCACCCTGACCGCCTTCGGGCTGGCCGCCGAGATCGGCGACTGGGAGCGCTTCGACGGGCGCTCGATCGGCGCCTACCTGGGGCTCACGCCCAGCGAGCACTCCTCCGGCGAGCGCCGCCGCCAGGGAGCGATCACCAAGACCGGCAACGGCCACGCCCGCCGCCTGCTCGTCGAGGCCGCCTGGCACCAGCGGCGGCCGAGCTCGCACCCCAGCCGTGAGCTCGTGCGCCGGCGCGCGGGGCAGCCGGCCCTGGTGCGCGTGCGCGCCGAGACGGCGGGGCGACGGCTGCACCAGCGCTGGCGGCGCTTCGATGCGCGCGGCAAGCGCTCCACGATGGCCGCCGTGGCCGTGGCTCGTGAGCTGGCCGGCTGGTGCTGGAGCCTGGCGACGATGGACGCCTGAAGGCTCTGGCCCCAGACGCCGCGGCGAGCGCGTCCGGGCCGCCAGCGCGAGGAGCATGCGCGACGCGGCTATGAGCAGCCCCCCAAGGGCCACGCTCGACTCTAGAGCAGCGCCGCTCCCGACGCAGAGACGGTCATGCGGATAGCCAAACCCGCGCATATCAGAGTGACCGCGCGTCGCTAAAGCCGCCCGGCGCGCTCACCGCGGCGTCCCCCATCGACTCACGCCGACCCCGCCTCCGTGAATGCGGGCGGATCGACCGCGGCCTCTTGACAAATGCCTCTCCATATCAGCCGACGTCGTGGCGACCACGCGCCTCCTGCTGGCCAGCGGCGCGCAGATCATCCACATCAACGATGTGCGCAAGCATCTGTGTCGCGTCAAGGGCGGTCGGTTGGCGGCCGCTTGCGGCTGTACCGTCGTCAACCTGACCGTGTCGGACGTCGTCGGCGATCCGCTCGACAACATCACCGACCCTACGGTGCCCGACACCTCGACCTTCGCCGATGCCCACCGGACCTGCGACTCGTTCGAGCTGTGGGACCGCCTGCCCGGCTCGGTGGCCGCCCACCTGCGGCGCGCCGACCCCTCGGACGAGACCGTGAAGCAGCTTCATGATGTGCATAGCTACGTCCTCGCCACTTCGGAGATGATGTGTGCGGCTGCAGTCGAGGCGGGGCGCACTCTGGGGTACGCGTCGGAGGTGCTGACACTGGAGCTCGCCGGGGAAAGCGCCGACGCGGGCCGCTGGCTCGCGGCCCGGCTCCGCGGCCGGTCGGCGCCGGCGTGCCTCATCACGGGCGGCGAGACGACGGTCCGGCTGGCCGGCGACGTCGGTAGCACCGGCGGCCCCAGCCAGGAGGCCGCGCTGGCCGCGGCGCTCGAGCTCGACGGCGGCGGCCCGGCCTGCGTCCTCTGCATGGACTCCGACGGTAACGACGGTCCCACCGACGCCGCCGGCGGGCTCGTCGACGACCTGAGTGCCCAGCGCGCCCGAGCAGCCGGCCTCGACCTCAGCGCCGCGCTCGCCACGCACACCGCCGGAGATGCCTTGGTCGCTATGGGCGACCTCTTTGTGACCGGGCCGACAGGTACGAACGTCAACGATCTGCGGCTGGCGCTGACCACGGGCACCTCAAACGGAGGCGACGCCCGCGGAGGCCCAGGGACCGCGGCGCGCCGGTAGACGCACCGGGTGGCGAAGCGCCGCCGGCCCCGTCGGGGTCGTCAGATCTGTCTGCGAGCGCGGCTGCCGAAGGCGCCGCGCGAAGCGCGCTCAGAACGTCCTGTAGTACTCCTTGGCGGCCGCGCACACGGGGCACTTGTCCGGCACGTCGCCGATCACCGTGTGGCCGCAGATGAGGCATACGCTCACGGGCTGAGCGGCGATGTCCTTGCCGTCCACAGCCTTCTCACGCGCCTCGCTGTACATCCACTTGTGGTCCATCTCGGCTTTGACGGCGTACTTGATGGAGCGACTCGCCTGCGCGTTCTTCTGCGCCTTGGCGATCTCACCGTAGGCCGGGTACATCTCATCGATCTCGAATGACTCTCCGCCGAACGCCACGGCGAGGTTGTCGGCCGTCGAGTTGATGCCCTTCATGACGCGCAAATGGTTGCGCGCATGACGCGTCTCCGCGAACGAGATGGCGCGGAACAGCTTGGCGATGTTCGGGAACCCTTCCTCCTCGGCCTGCTCGGCGAACACCATGTACTTCTCGGCCGCCTGGCTCTCACCGGCGAAGGCGGCCTTGAGGCTCGCCTCCGTCATGGCGTTGAGGTCCTCGCGCTTGGGAAGGCGCCTCTCGAAGGCTTCGTCCATCAGAACTCCTTGAAGTACGAACCGGCGGTACCGCACTGCGGGCACTCGTCGGGGGCATCGCCGATCACGGTGTGACCGCAGATCGGGCAGACGCGCACAGGCTCGGCGCCAAGATCCTTGTCGCCCTCCACGCCCTTGAGCGTGCTGTCGTAGATGCCCTGGTGGTCCATCTCTGCCTTGAGGGCGTAGCGGATGCTGGTCTGCGCGCTCTTGTTCTCCTGGAGCTTGGCGACGGCGTCGTAGGCGGGGTACATCTCGTCGATCTCAAAGGTCTCGCCGCCCCAGGCCGCCTTGAGGTTCTCGGTCGTCATCCCGATCTTGCCGAGCACGCTGAGGTGGTTGCGCGCGTGCATGCTCTCGGCGTAGGCCACAGCGCGAAAGAGGCGCGCGACGTTGGGGTAGCCCTCGACGTCGGCGACGTCGGCGAACGCCAGGTACTTCTGCGAGGCCTGGCTCTCGCCGGCCACCGCGGCGGCGATGTTCTCGGCGGTCATCGCGCCTTTGTCCTCGGGCGTCGGTGGGGTGTTCTTGAAGGGATCTGACATGGTCTCGTGCTCCTCCTTTGACGTGCGGCGCGCGGGGCCCTGGCGGGCCGCGCCACCTCTTGCGTGGGCTGACGGGCGGACGTCTATGGTACCAGTCGCGGCGCCGTCAGGGCAGGCGCCGCGCCGCGGCCTGAGCTTGCCATGCCGCGACGCCGGCCAACAGGAACGCCGCGATCAGGCTCACGGTTGAGACGCGCGCGCCCGTCGCGGCGTCCGGACGGACGACGAGCAGCGTCACGCCGGCGGCGAGAGCCGCGAGCCCGCCGGCGAGCAGCCAGGGGCCGCCTGCCCGGTGGCCGGCGAGCCAGGCGGCGTCGCTGCTCATGACCACGTGCATGCGGATGCCGAACCAGTCGTTCTTCGGCAATCGGCCGGTCATGCCAAGCACGCCCGTGACCGCCAGGAGCAGGCCGAAGAACAACGGGGCGTAGAGGGCAAGGTGGCTCACGGCGGCTTGGTGGCGGGCGGGGGCGGCGGCCTCAGCCGGCGCCGAACCCGCCGCCCCCTCCGCCGCCTCCGCCGCCGCCCGAGAAGCCGCCTCCTCCGCCCGAACCCGACGACGAGGACGACGTCGCCACCGATACTGCCGCGTTGAAGCTCTGGTGTATCTCGTTGAACGCCGCCATGCCGCCGTCGCCGGGCGACGCGAACCAGATGAAGTACCCCGTGCGGAAGCCCGGGTCGTCGATCACCTCCGGCACCTTGACGGTCATCGCCTTGACGACCTCGTCGGCGATGCCGAACACGACGGCGTACACGAGGAACTGCTCCCAGAGGACCACGGCGTCGGGCGGCTTCTCCTGCAGGCGCCCGAAGTCCTTGAGATACCTCTCGAGGGCCGCGTACTGGGCGTGCAGCTCGGCGGCCTCCTGAGAGCGCCGTTTGATCGTCCGCGACACGAAGATCAGCACGACGCAGACGGGGATGCCCGCGAAGAACCAGAGCCAGCCGCTGAAGATCGCCGCGGCGCCCGCCGCGACGGCGCCGACGAAGCCGAGCGCCGCCCCGGTGAACGCCATGCGGTCGGCCTGGGCGTCGAGGTACTTGCGCCGCTCGCCCTCCTTGGTGGCCATGCTCGTCCACGTGCTGTAGCCCTTGGCGAACGCCGTGCGGTGGGTCTTGGCGAGGTCCTTGAGCTCGCTCAGCACCAGCGTCGGGCTCTCGGCGATCTCATGGAACAGGAAGGTGACCAGGTGCCGCTCGTAGGGCAGCAGCTCCTCGAGGCGCTCGTCGTGCAGCGTGAGCCTGTACGAGATCGTGTCATCCTTGCCGAACAGGCGATCTTCGTGGACGGTGACGCGCTCGATATCGATGACCTTGCGGTTGACGAGGTCGAGCAGCGTGGCCGTCGCGTCGTCGCGACCGACGCTCCCCATGCGCCAGATGAAGCCCACGAGCGCCGGCGGGAGCGGAGGCTGCGGGATGTCGCGCCAGTACTGGGCCTGGAACTGCGTCCTGGGCTCGCGGCCGTACTTGATGTACAGCACGATCACGAGCACGAGGGCGACGAGCGGAAACCCGAAGCCGACGACGCTCCAGGCGATGACCTTGACGCGCGCCCAGAAACGGTCCCTGTTGGCCTCGTCGGCCCATTTCTTCTCTTCGGCCAGGACGGCGGCCTCGCGGGCGCCCGCCGTCGGCTTGGCCTTGGCGAGTGCCGCAGCCGGGAACAGGATGCGGCCCTCCACGAACGTCCCTGCAGGCAGAGGATCGACGGTCATGACCACGCTGGCGTCGGGCGCGATGGCCACGTTGCCCCAGAGCGGCCCGTGCGCCCAGGCGCGGACCTGCCCGCGAGTGACGCCGGCGGGGAGATGGACCGTGACGCGCACGTGGTCCGCCGGCACCGTCGCCTGGTCGCCGACGAACTGCCAGTACAGCTCGGCGATATCGCGCCAGCGTCTTGCGGCGCCGCGGGCGACGTAGTCGACGCTGAACCGCGCCGACGAGTCGGTCACGCGGAAGAAGAGCTCGACGCGCACCGGCTCAGTGCCGGACACGAAGTAGGTGCCTGGGGGTTTGGCCCACGGGTCCTGCGTCGGCTTGTACTCGACGATCCCGGCGCCGTCGGCGCCCGGTCCGCCGGCACCCGTGACGTCGACACCGTCCGAGCCTTTGGTGCTGAGGTCCCAGTAGACGAACGAGAAGGCGCCGGAGAAGTCGAGGGTGCGCGACTGGTGTACGCGCAGGTCGCCGTTGGGGCGCACCTGAGCGTCGATGGTGACGGTGGTGATACTGAAGTCCTTGGCCACCGCGAGGCCGGCCGCGAGGCCGGCGAAGGCGGCGGCCAAGCAGAGAGCGAGCGCGAACAGCACGAGCCTGCGCACGAGACCTCCAGAGACCGGGGCGGACGTCGCTCGGACTCTACCACCGCTGCTCGCCCGACGATGATCAGGGTTGCGACTGCCTCGCCGCGGGCATGCTCCATCCAGGCACATCGAGACGCAGCCAACAGCGAACATCATGCAACGGTCTCTTTAGCGGGGCGCCCCGAACGGGGCGCCCCTTCCGCGTACGCAGGGAACCGCGAACGCCGCGTGACCGACGGCGGCGGTCCTCAGCCGAGCGGGGTGCCGCCAGCGCAGCCCGGGAAAGCGGGCGAAATCGCGGTCGGTGGTCACGAGCGGGGCGTCGTTGCTATCGAGGTCGACGCCAGCCCGCACGCCGCCTCCGCCGCGGAACACGGGCAAGTCGAGCGGCGCGCGGGCGCCGCGCTCCGCGCGCGTCGCGAGCGCCTCGGGGCCTCCATGCATCAAAGCATCACGCGCCTGACATCATGGCATCAGGATCCGGGGTGGTTGACGTTGACGCTCGCGTCCTGCGCAGTGGGCTTTCGCCGCCCCACGCCTCGTTGAACGAGCGGCTCGAGCCCGTGCGCGCCCGCCACAACGTCCACCCCGGGGAGGATCCACTCGCAGAACGGATGGCGACGTCAGGCGGGCCGCCGGCGAACCTCCGCGCGAGCCGGCGGTCCCCGGGACGACCGCCTGGTCGAGCGGCAGGTCGGCGCGCCGTCCGCAGCCGAGGCGCACGCCGCCGCAGTGCTCACGCCGCTGTTCGGCGGGGCGCCGGCCGGCGGCGCGGCTCACTCGGGTACGTAGCACGATGGTAGCGACGCCGACCACTGCGCCGTCACGTGGTCCGCGGTGTCTACGACTCCGCGCCCGACCCGCGTCGCATCGGTGAGCTCGGGAGAGCCGCCTCCACCGCACCGATCGGCAGGAACATGGCCACCGGCTGCGGCCGGATCGCCGACTGCCCGCTCGTGAGCTCGAGTTCCACGAAGCCGAGCTCGGCGTAGAAGCTCACCCGGCGCGGCAGCGCGTCGACCACCACGCCGACGCAGCCCGCCGCGGCCCGCACCTGGAGCGCGACGGCCAGGGCGTATGCTGCCAGCCGCCTGCCGAGGCCGTGTCCCTGGAAGGCCTCATCCACCGCAAGGCGCGCCAGCCTGAGGACGGGTAGCGGGTAGCGCGGCAAGCCGCCTCGGACCTTGCTGGGGACATCGTCACGGTCGAGTTGGCCGACGGCGACGGTCACATACCCCACCACCCACGGCCCGTCGAGGGCGGCGTAGGTCGTACCGACGAACAGGCGGTCCTGGTTCTGCCCAGCGTAGCGCTGGAGGAAGAGGTCGTACTCCTGGTCGCCGCAGCGAAACCGGCTCGTATCGTCGCTCGCCAGGAGGCGGCGGATCGCCGGCTCGGCCACCGGCTAGGCTTCGTCCGGTCGCTCGATGGTCTGCATCAGACGTCTGAGCGCCGGAGTCGCCTGCGGCGGCGGCGCCATGCTCCGCTCGGCGGCAGCAGCACCGCGCTCGGCTAGTACCATGCGCGCCGGGACCATCGCGCTCTCAGGCAGCTCCAAGCGCGCACGCACGTAGAACCACAGCGCGTCCTCCACGATGCGGTTCTTCTTGATGCCGCTCACGGCCGAGAACTCGTCGAGAAGCTGCTTGGCCGAGGCCGAGATCTGCGCCGAGATCTGTGTTGCGTGCGTCATGCGCCTTCCCTTTGCGGACGTCTGCTGTCGTCCCGCCTCGCGTCGCGGCGAGGGGTCTCTGTTCAGGAACGAGTGTTCCTCAGGCATCATACCCCGAATGCCATGGTTTTCTCAGCTTTATGTAGGCTCGCTGCCCATGCGGCTTCGCCGCCGCGCGCTACGTGCTCTCGCGCTCCTCAAACTCGGCGATCGTCGACCCACGCCTCGTTGAACGGCCGCCCCATCGCTGCGCCCACCTCTGTCAGGCGCCGTGCACCCCCTCCACGCCGGCAGCGGTCAAGGTACGGGACTCGACTCCTGCGGCAACAAAGGCAGCGCGAGCCCGGGAGGGACTGCATGGCCGACGCCCGAAGGTCTGCCACCGCAAGGTCCGCATCCGTGGAACCCGGTGTCTGGCCGGCGACGTGATTGTCGGCACGGTACACGGCAAGACGCCAGCGGCGCTCATGGCCACGCGCCCGGCGACCGTTGTGCAGGAGATGTGGACCTGTCGCGGAGGTGACCATGGAGCGGGCGCGCACGGCCGAAGCGCCGAGAGTGAGCGGCGCCGGCCGGGGCCCGCGGCCTCATGCGGCCGGCCTCCTACGGCCGGCGCAACCCCAGCCGCGCGAGCTCGGCGTCGGCAAGGGCGCGGTAGTCGCCTCTGGCGATCGCCTGCCACGGGTCGTCGCTGAGCGCCCTAAGGCGATCCCAGGGCAGCGTGTCGGCGGCCCGCCGCGCCAGGTACTGCTCGAACGCCGGGTCACCGGTGGAGCCGGGGAGCGCGTCCGCGACTGCCCCGACGTAGCGGCGCCAACGGATCCGAAGCGGAAGGTACAGGAACAACGCCAGCGCGGCCGGCAGGATGCCCACTCCCAAGCCGGCGATCACGGCAGTGCGCTCGATGCCGGCTTGGCTGTCCTGGCCGCTGGCCTCCACCTCGGCGCCCATCTTCTCGATCCTGGCGGCGAACTCGCCGATGCTGCCGCCAATCAGCGGGAGACCTCCGACGACGCTCAAGGCCTGGCCCGTGTCCTTGACGGCGGTGCCGATCTTGATGACGTCGGCGCTGAGCTGCGTCTGGGCGCGGATGTCGTGCCAGATGAGCACGCCGAGCGCTGCCCACACGACGACCCACACAATGACGCCCACATCGATCCAGCGCACCGCGCGCGCGCTGAGCAACTGCGTGTCGCCTCTCATGGCCCCTCCTCTCCTTCCAGTGCTGCCTTCACGGCCGCGAGCAGCGCGTCGGGCTGATCCGTCCCGACGCGGACCACGCGGCCGTTGTCCATCTCCAGTTCCACCGCGTCGAACCCGCCCACATTGTAGAGGCGGCCGCCAGGGATGGCGCGCACGCCCCAGCCGGCATGCCAGCTGTTGCGGACCCTGCGGGCAGCGGAGACGTCGGCGAGCATGACCTCGCGGCGCAGTGAACCGAAGCCGAACCAGAGCCTCACGGCCCGATAGTCCACCACCACGGTGAGCGTCGAGAACAGCGCAAGCATCACCGCCGCGACCGCGACGACGGCGCCCGAGAGTGCGAGAGCCAGCGTGCCCTGGGGCGCGCTGAACGTGACGATCGTGAGTTCCGCCAGCACGACGGCGACGACCAGGACGATCAGCGTCCATGCGATCTGTGTATGACGGTACCGTTCGTTCATCATCGTAGGCCGGGAGCCGCGCTCCGGAGCCGAGCAGAAGCGTACACCTGCGCGCTCTTGGACGTAGACTCCCTTCATGCGGATCGCATTCCTCGGCGACAGTCTCACAGAGGGCTGGCCGGGCGCCGCCTACTTCCCGCTGCTGCAGAAGCGCCTGCCGAAGCACGAGCTGCTGAATCTGGGGCGCGCCGGAGACACCGTCGCCGACCTGCTGCGCCGCGTGACGCACCGCGGCCTGGACCCGGTCGCCCTGGCGTTCGTCTGGGTCGGGGTGAACGACGCCGTGATGGGCGCGGGGGCCGCGGTCGGCCCTGGGGTCGGGAGCGACTGGGGCTGGGTGGAGCGGCTGACGCGCTTCCGCGGCGACTACGAGAAGCTCGTGGAGTGGACGGCCGCGCGGGCTTCACGCATGGTGTGCGTGCGCCCGATAGTCCTGGAAGCGGACGGCTCCGTCTGGCAGGAACACGCCGACGAGCTGGGCGACGTCATCGCGGCCATCGTCGGCGCGAGAGACGGCGCGCGTGCGCTGAGCCTGCGCCCCGCGTTCGCCGCCGCCGAGAACGCCGGCGACGGGCCGTTCACCACCGACGGCGTCCACTTCACCGACGCAGGTGCGGAGGTGGTGGCCGCAGCGTTTGCGGCAGTCATAGAGGAGATCGATCGCGGCGAGGTAGCCGCGACGGACAGGGGAGGCTGACCATGGCGCGCGGACTGCGTAGGACGATGCTCGTGAGCGCGGGCGCGGTGGCGGCGGGCGTGGGCGCCTGGGCCGCGCTCCGCCGCCGCACCCTGGCCTGGGGCGCGACCTGCGACGAGGTCGTCCGGCCGCTGCCGGGTGACGACCTCGTCGCCAACCCCCTGTACGTGACGACGCGCGCGATCACAGTCAGGGCGCCGGCCGCCGCCGTGTGGCCGTGGCTTGTCCAGCTCGGCCAGAACCGCGGCGGCTTCTACACCTACGACGTCCTCGAGAACCTGATGGGCCTGGGCATCCACAGTGCCGATACCATCCGCCCTGAATGGCAGGATGTCCACGTCGGCGAGGACTACGTGACGCTGGACCCGGACGAGTCCATGAAGATGACCATCGCCGTGCTCGCGCCGGAGCGCGCCTTCGTCATCCTGAGCGGAGCGCCCGGCGAGCCGCCGCAGGCGCCGGGCAGCTTCTTCAAGGGCGAGCTCGAGTGGAGCTGGGCGTTCGTGCTGGACCCGGTGGACGAGCGCACCACGCGACTCATCATCCGCTGTCGGGCCGCCTGGGCCGACACGCTTGCGGCGCGACTGGCCAAACCGGCGCTCCTCGAGCCCGTGCACTTCGTCATGGAGGAGCGCATGTTGCGAGGGATCCGCGAACGCGCGCAGCGCGCGGCCGGCCTTACTTAGTACGGACTGGGCCGGCTCTCCGACGGCGGCGGGCACCCCGCCCTGTGGATCTGCGCGCCGGGCTTTCGCCGGGCTGCCGACGACTGCCTGGCCAGCGTGCGCTTCTGGTCCTACCTCGACGGGGGTACGCACGGCGGGCGGCGGCGAAGCCGCAGGCCTCGCCGCCGCCCGCCGCCCTCTACCCCCGCCGGCCGCGGCTGCCCCTGCCGGGGTAGGCGCGCCCTCTTCAATCTCCCTCTCCCGTCCTCCTGCATTGACCACCCTCGGGCGATTCGCCGGCTGCCGGGCGCGCGTAGCCTTCGTCCAGTCATCCCAGGAGGAGGAACCATGCAACAGATAGTCACCGAAGAGCGCGAGAGCATCGCCCCCAGCATCGCGGAGCTCGAGCGCGCCTACGCCACCCAGACCCGCGCGGTCGTCACCGCCCGCGGGCTCACGCGCACCTACGGCAAGGGCGACGCCACTGTGCACGCCCTGCGCGACGTCGACATCGACATCGCCGAGGGCAGGCTCACGGCGATCATGGGGCCGTCCGGCTCGGGCAAGAGCACCCTGATGCACATCCTCGCCGGCCTCGACCAGCCGACCGGCGGCCGCGTCCAGATCGACGGTACCGAGATCACGCGCCTGAAGGAGAAGCAGCTGACGCAGCTGCGCCGCGACAAGATCGGCTTCATCTTCCAGAGCTTCAACCTGCTGGCCACGCTGACCGCCGACGAGAACATCGTGCTCCCGCTCTCGCTGGCGCGACGCCGCGCCGACGAGACATGGCGGCGCACCGTGATCGACGCCATCGGGATCAGCGACCGCCTCAGGCACCGCCCGGCTGAGCTTTCCGGCGGCCAGCAGCAGCGCGTCGCCGTCGCCCGCGCCCTCATCACCCGCCCGGCCGTGCTCTTCGCCGACGAGCCCACCGGCAACCTCGATTCGCGCACCGGCGGCGAGGTGCTCGATCTGCTGCGTCGCTCCGTCGACGACTTCGGCCAGACCGTGATCATGGTCACCCACGACGCCGGCGCGGCGAGCATCGCCGACCGCGTCGTCTTCCTCAAGGACGGCCGCATCGAGCTGGACGAGGACCGCATGACCCGCGACGACATCTACGACACCATCAAGGACCTCGAGGTGACCCGATGACCCGCCTCGCCTTCCGCAGCCTGGCCAGCCGGCCACTCCGCACAGTCCTCACCGTCCTGGCGATCCTGCTGGGCGTGGCGATGATCACCGGCACGTACGTACTGACCGACCAGATCCACAACGGCTTCGCCGACATCTTCAAGACGTCGTTCAAAGGCACCGCCGTGCAGGTGTCACCCAAGACGGCGTTCACCGCGATGGACAGCACCGGTACCGTCCCACAGACGCTGAACACCACGATGCTCGCGCAGATCCAGGGGGTGCCGGGCGTCGCCAGGGCCGCCGGCACGTACGAGACGCTGGGCGCCGCGATCGTGGACGGCAAGACCGTCCAGACCGGCGGCTCCCCGACCCTGCTGACCACCAACCCGGGCCCGCCCTTCAACCAGGCCCGGCTCGTCGCCGGGCGCGAGGCGCAGGCCCGCAACGAGGTCAGCATCATCAGGAGCTTCGCCGACAAGCAAGGGCTCCGGCCGGGCGACAGCTTCGACGTCGCCGCCGCAGCCGGCCTGCAGCACGTCAAGGTCGCCGGCGTGTTCACGTGGGGCGACTCCGGCTCCATGGGCGGCACCATCGTCATCGCCGGCCGCTTGCAGGACGTGCAGCGCTGGGGCGGCGAGCCGGGCAAGCTGAGCGGCGTCTCGATCGCCGCCGATCCCGGCGTGACCCCCAAGGAGCTCGCCGCGCGCGTCAAAGCCGAGCTGCCGGCGACGGTGAGCGTCAAGACCGGCGAGCAGGCGGCCACAGACGCGACCAACGAGACGGCCGCCTCCATCAACACCTTCCTGACGCCGATGCTGCTGGCGTTCGCCGGCGTCTCCGTCTTCGTCGGCGCCTTCATCATCTTCAACGCCTTCAGCATCACCGTGGCG
>Ga0315281_10007446_pt1 | contig 15413 bp, 11 predicted proteins | sample YL17G07_0_MG_FD_204540 | JGI IMG/M metagenome (GOLD analysis project Ga0315281, IMG submission 204540) | Sediment microbial communities from Yellowstone Lake, YNP, Wyoming, USA - YL17G07_0 | ecosystem: Environmental > Aquatic > Freshwater > Lake > Sediment | place: USA: Wyoming | collected...
CTCGCGGAGGGCGCGCAGGTTGACCTGCGGCGAGGCGTCGGCGTTGTAGACGGAGGAGCCGCAGACCAGCACGTCGGCGCCGGCCTGGATGCAGGCTGCGACGTTGTTCGCCTTGACGCCGCCGTCCAGTTCGATGTCGGGCTTGAGGCCGCGGGCGTCGAGCATGGCGCGCAGGCGGCGCACCTTTTCCAGCATCGACGGCAGCAGCTTCTGGCCGCCCCAGCCGGGGTTGATCATCATCACCATCACCTGGTCCGCGACGTCCAGCACCTCCTCGATGGCCGAGAGCGGCGTGGCGGGGTTGATGCAGATGCCGGCGCGCTTCTGCTTCGCGTGGATGCTTCGCAGCAGGCGGTCGGCGTGCGGCGACGCCTCGATGTGGAAGTTGACGATGTCGGCGCCGGCGGCGATGAAGGCGTCGAACTGCTGCTCGGGGTGCTCGATCATCAGGTGGATGTCGAGCGGCAGCTTCGTGACCCGGCGCACGGCCTCGACCACGATGGGGCCGAAGGTGATCGGCGGCACGAAGCGGCCGTCCATCACGTCGAGGTGGATGTAGTCGGCGCCGCCGGCCTCCGCTGCGCGGATCTGGTCGGCCAGCGCGCCGATGTCGGCGGTGAGGATCGAGGGGGCGAGCTTGATGGCGCTCATCACGTCAGCCTTTCATGATCCGGTCGATGCGGCGGCGGTGGGCGCGGAGCGCGGCGGCGACGCGGCGCGGCGCCGTGCCGCCGGGCACGTCGCGCGAGCGCAGCGACGACATCACGTCGATCTTCAGTGCGTCGGCGGCGAAGAGCGGCGAGAAGCGGCGGTACTCGTCGAGCGCGAGGCGGTTGAGCTCGGCGCCCTTGCCCTCGGCGTAGCGGACGAGCTTGCCGACGGCCTCGTGCGCGTCGCGGAACGGCAGGCCCTTGCGGACCAGGTAATCGGCCAGGTCGGTGGCGAGCGAGTAGTTCTCGACGGCGGCCTTGCGGCCGCGCTTCGCGTCCACCTCGATGCGCGGCAGCATCGCCGACAGCACCTCGAGCGTGGTGAGGAGGATGCGCTCGGCGTCGAAGAGGAGCGGCTTGTCTTCCTGCAGGTCGCGGTTGTAGGCGAGCGGCAATCCCTTGAGCAGCGTCAGCATCGCCATGAGCCCACCGATGACGGGGGCGGCGCGGCCGCGCGCCAGCTCCGCCACGTCGGGGTTCTTCTTTTGCGGCATGATGCTGGAGCCGGTGGCGAACGCGTCGGGCAGACGGATGAAGCCGAACTCGGCGCTGGACCACAGCACGAGCTCCTCGGCGAGGCGCGAGACGTGCACCATCGCCAGCGCGGCGGCGCTCATGTATTCGACGGCGAAGTCGCGGTCGGAGACGGCGTCGATGCTGTTGTCGGAGATGCGGGCGAAGCCGAGCTGCTCGGCGACGTAGGCGCGGTCGATATCGTGCGCGGCGCCGGCGAGCGCGCCGCTGCCGAGCGGCAGCACGTCGGCGGACTCATAGGCCAGCATGAAGCGCTCGAAGTCGCGGTGGAACATCGAGACGTACGCCATGATGTGGTGCGCGAACAGCACCGGCTGAGCGCGCTGGAGGTGCGTGTAGCCGGGGACGATGACGGCCTTGTTCGCCTCGGCCAGCTCCAGCAGCGCGTTCTGGAGCAGGGTGAGCTGCTCCATGGCGACGACGCAGGCCTCGCGCGCGTACATGCGGAAGTCGGTGGCGACCTGGTCGTTGCGCGACCGCGCGGTGTGCAGGCGGCCGGCGGCGGGGCCGATCTTCTCGGCCAGCCGCGCCTCGACGTTCATGTGGACGTCTTCGAGGTCCTCGCGGAGGGTGAACTCGCCGCGCCGCCACTCGGCCAGGATCTCGGTGAGGCCGCGCACGATCGCGGCGGCGTCGCGCTTGGTGATGATGCGCTGCTTGCCCAACATGCGGGCGTGCGCGATGGACGCGGTGACGTCCTGCGGCAGCATGCGCGCGTCGATGTGCGTCGAGCCGGTGTAGGACTCGACGATGCGCGCCGTGGGCTCCGCGAAGCGGCCGCCCCAGAGCTTTCCGGAGCCGTCTACGGCGCCGCCGGCTGCGTCAGCGCCTCGACCGCGGCGTTTCCGGGCCGGACGAGTAGATTCAGCCACTTGCCCTCCGAGATCTGGACATACCGGTAGTCGTACTCCTTCGGCGGGCGGTCGCTGCCCGCCATGTCGACCGCCGCCGGGATCAGCGTCGAGCGGAGCTTGGCGTAGTCGGCGACGCGCCACGGCAGTTCCGTGAGCCCATCGTACAGCACGATGATATCGGGCCGGCGGTCCAGCACGTAGTCCGTGTCGTACTTCTCGTGCCCCGCCGGGAAGAGGCCGAGTTTGAGGCGGCGATGGGCGATGTGCTCGTCGCTGAGGCCCAGCATGTCGATCGTGGGCAGGCGCGACTCGTACGGGATGATGCCGGCGGGGATGACCGCGATGACGGTGGACGGCGGCAGGTTGTCGCGCATCCAGCGGCCGATCTCCGTGCGCTCGACGCCGGCGTGCGTCTCGCCCTTGCGGGCGTCGACGCCGAAGCCGTTGGCGGTGGGTTCGAGCGTGAAGAGCACGAGCGCGACGGCCGCCAGCGCGATCGCACCGTCGCGCAGCCAGCGGCGCGGCGTCGCCTGCGTGTGCACGGCCTGGAGCAGCGCGGCGGCGCTCGCGGCGACGAGCGCGTAGAACAGCGGCAGGACCGGCGCGAACAGGCGGAAGCGCAGCAGTGAGTCGCCGCCGACGTACACCGTGTCGCCGAACCACGCGAGCACGAGCGCCAGCACGTAGAGGCGCGCGTGGCGGCGCTCGCGCGTCAGCGCCGCCGCGAGCGGCGCGACGAGCAGCAGCCACGCGCCGTATTCCTCCGCGAAGCTCATCAGGTACGCGAGTCCGCGCTGGTACTGCTCGCTGCCGGTGCCGACCTTGGCGTAGTAGGTGTTGGGGAAGAGCCAGCCATAGGTGTCGTAGCGCCACGCGAAGTACGGGGCGAAGGTGACGGCGAACACGGCCGCCCAGAGGACGAGGCCGGCGAAGCGCCGCCACGGGACGCGCCCTTCGCCATCGCGGCGCGCGAACACGTCGCCGAGCTTGAACAGGCCGGAGACGAGGATCAGCAGCCCGGCGTCCGGGCGCGTCATCGCCGCCAGGCCCCAGGCGACGCCGGAGAGCGGCGGGAAGCGTCCGTCGCGCTCGCGGAGGTGCAGGAGCACGGCGGCAAGCGCGCACACCGCGAACAGCGGCGGCTCGAGGCCGGCGAACGCCCACAGGGCCCACGTGCCGGACGCCGCGAGCAGCAGCGCCGCCGCGACGCCGGCCATCCGCCCGGCCGCGCCCTCCAGCAGCTCGCGCGCCAGCAGGTAGGTGCCGGCGGCCGCCAGCACGGCGAGCCCGAAACCGAGCCAGCGCGCGCTCATGATCATGTCGGCGCCCGCCTTGTCGAGTCCGGAGAGGATCAGCACCCAGAGGAAGTTGGTGTAGCCCTCCACATGATCGCCGGGGTTCCAGACGAGCCCCATGCCATGAGCGAAGTTGCGGGCGTAGCGGAACGAGATGTAGGCGTCGTCGCTGGTGTAGTGAAAATAGTAGCGGCCGTGCAGCAGCAGGATGGCGCCGGAGCCGGCGACCGCCGCGAGCAGCTCCTGCCGGGCGTAGCGGGCCAGCGCCAGCGCCGCTATGGCGATCCCGAAGGTGCAGAGGGCGAGCAGCGGGAACGTCACAGCGCCGTCCTCACTTCGTCGGCGCCTCCGTGGCTGCGAGCACGGCGGTGGCGTCTTTGCGGACCAGCAGGTTGAACCACCGGCCGGGGCCGAGCTGCGCCGTACGCGCCTCGTACGTGGTCCAGAGCGTCGGCTGGTTCACCATGTCCACGAGGCCGGGGATGAGGATCTGCGTTTTGAGCGCGTCGTAGTCCTCCCTGGCCCACGGCACGGGGGAAAGATGGTCGTACAGCACGATGATGTCGGGACGGCGCGACAGCACGTACTCCGAGTTGTACTTCTCATGCCCCGGCCCGTAGTAGCCCAGCGGCAGGTCACGGTGTGCGATCACCTCGTCGTTCAGGCCGAGCATGTCGATCGTCGGCAGGCCCGATTCGTACGGGATCGCGCCCGCGGGGATGACGGCGATGACCGTAGACGCGGGGACGTGCGCGTGCAGCCACTGCCCCATCTCGACGCGCTGGTCCGAGGCCTGCCGCTCCAGCGCGATCTCGAAGGCGCGGTTCGAGGACGACTGGAGGATAAACGCGATGAGGACGAGCGCCGCGCCGCCGGCCGCAACTGGCAGCCAGCGCCGGCGGGCGGCGTCCTCGGCGGGCGCGACGAGCGGCGCCGCGACCGAGACGACGGCGACAGCCACGGTGGCGTACATGACGGGCAGCAGCGGCGCGAAGAGCCGGAACTCCTTCAGCGCGTCGCCGCCGACGTAGGCGGTATCGGCGCTCCACGCGACGGACATCGCGGCGAGGTAGAGCAGCGGCCCGCGGCGGCCGGCGCGCGCGACCAGTACGAGCGGCACGAGGCCGATCAGCCAGACCGCGGACTCCTGCGCGAAGACCAGGAGGTAGGAAACGCCGCGCGCGTATTGGTCCAGGCCGGAGCCGACCTTGGCGTAGTAGGTGTTGGGGAAGAGCCATCCGTAGGTGTCGTAGCGCCAGGCGAAGTACGGGAGGTACGTGACAGCGAACGTCGCGCCCCAGACCAGCAACATGGCGAACCGCCGCGAGACCGCGCGTGAATCCTTGTCGTCCATGGCAGCGAATTCGCCGATCTTGAAGGCGCCCGAGACGGCGACGAGCAGCGCGCCGTCGGGCCGCGACATCGCCGCCAGCCCCCAGAGCACGGCGGACAGCGGCGGCCGGTGGGCGTCGCGCTCGCCGAGGTGCAGCAAGACGGCGCCGACGACCAGCGCCGCGAAGAGCGGCACCTCGAGCCCCGCGGTCGCCCACGTCGACCACGGGCCGGAGGCCGCCAGCAGCAGCAGCGCCAGGACGCCGGCGATGCGCCCGGCCGCGCCCTCCAGCAGGTCGCGCGCGAGCATGTACGTGCCGGCCATCGCCAGCACCGCCAGCGCGAAGCCGAGCCAGCGCGCGGTCAGCAGCATGTCGGCGCCGCCTTTGTCGAAGCCGGCGAGGATCAGCACCCAGAGGAAGTTGGAGTAGCCCTCGACGTGCTGGCCGGGGTTCCACACCAGCCCCAGCCCGTCGGCGAAGTTGCGCGCGTAGCGGAAGGAGATGTAGGCGTCGTCGCTGGTGTAGCGGACGTACAGCGGCCCGTGCAGCAGCAGGATCGCGGTGGACGCGGCGATGGCGGGCGCGAAGCCGCGGCGCGTGTAGTGCGCGACCGCCAGCGCGATCGCCGAGATCCCCAGCACGCTCAGCGCGAGCAGAGGAAACGTCACGGCGCGAAAATCGGCAGCTCCGTCAGCTCACGGAGCGTGTAGATCGTGTGGTCGGGGACGACGTCGCCGGCGTGGGCGTAGTCGCCGAGCGCGCGGCCGGTCTGCGCGCGGGTGGCGGGCAGGTCCGCGGGCACCTCGCCCACCTGCTCGGCCTCGTGCGGCGGGTCCTTCTGCTCCTTGCAGCGCCAGATGCCCATCATGCCCAGCGACTGCGACGCTTGCACGTCGGCGCGCAGCGAGTCTCCGACCATCGCCGTCTCGCGCGGGTCGATGCCCATCTCGGCGAAGACATGCTCGAAGATCTTCGGGTGCGGTTTCATGTAGCCCATGTCGCACGACACCGCGGTCGCCTCGAAGTAGCGGTCCAGCCCCAGCTCGCGCAACTCGTCCGTGAAGCGCGGCCCGCCAAAGACGCGGTTCGTCACGCATCCGATGCGGACGCCGTGGTCGCGCAGCCAGCCCAGCGTCTCGAAGGCGTCGGGGTACATCGTGCGGCCGAGGGTGAGGCCGCCGAGGTTCCAAGCGTCCCAGAGCTGCGAGGCCTGCTCGTACGACAGCTGCAGCCCCATGCTGCCGGCGATCTCCTTGACCACGGCGTTGAAGTCGGGGCTGATGCAAGTAGACTCGTAGGCGGCGCGGTCGGCGCGCTCCACGCCGAGGCGGATCTCGCGGCCGAGGAAGCGAAGGTCGCCCTCCAGCGGCACGCCCCACGCCCCCAGCACGCCGCCGATGCGCCGCATGGTCTGCGTGCGGATCTCCATCGCCGGCGGCATCTCCGGGAAGTGCCACAGGGTGTCGCCCAGGTCGAACAGTACGGTCTTGATCGCCATCCGCCCCTCCTCCCGACGAGGATACCCGCCGATCCGCCGTCGTGCGAGCCGGGAGGCGGCCGGGCCGGAATCTCCGGGCCGCGCAACGGCCGCCGCCCGCTATACTGTCGCCACCTCCAGGCAAGTCGAAGGATCGCATCCCGCATGCCGGCCGAAGTCCTCTATCGCAAGTGGCGCCCGCAGCGCTTTGCCGACGTGGCGGGGCAGGAGTTCCTGACGCGCACGCTGGTCAACGCGCTTTCGGGGCACAAGGTCTCGCACGCCTACCTGTTCGCGGGGCCACGCGGCACCGGCAAGACGACCACCGCCCGCCTGTTGGCGAAGGCGCTCAACTGCGAGCAAAACGCGCCAGGCGGCAAGGGCACCGACGGCGAGCCGTGCGGCGAGTGCGCCTCGTGCCGCGCGTTCGGCACGGGCAGCGCGCTCGACCTGATCGAGATGGACGGCGCGAGCAACCGCGGCATCGACGACATCCGGTCGCTGCGCGAGGCGACGAACTACATGCCGATGGGCGGCGCGGAAGCGCACAAGGTGTACCTGATCGACGAGGTGCACATGCTCACCGACCCGGCGTTCAACGCGCTGCTGAAGACGCTGGAAGAGCCGCCACCGCACGTCATCTTCATCCTGGCGACGACCGACTCGCACAAGGTGCCAGCGACGATCGTCTCGCGCTGCCAGCGCCTTGAGTTCAAGCGCATCCGGCTGGCGGCGATCGTGGATCGGCTGGCGTACATCGCGTCGCAGGAGAGCATCACGGTGCCGCGGGAAGGGCTGGAGCTGATCGCGCGCACGGCCACCGGCTCATTGCGTGACGCGATCAACCTGCTGGAGCAGGTCTGCGACTCCTACGGCAAGGACGCCTCGCTCGAGGCCGTGCGCGAAGGCCTAGGCCTGGTCGGCGACGAGCGCGCGGCGCTGCTGGCGCAGCAGGCGCTGCGCGGCGACCTCGGCGGCGGCCTCGGCACGATCGGCTCGGTGCGAGACGACGGGCTGGACCTGCGCCAGTTCCAGCGCGAGGTCGTGCACCGGCTGCGCGAGCTGCTGCTCGTGCAGTCCGGGGCGGAGACCGACGCCGCGTGGACCAAGGAAGAGGTCGCGGAGATGCGGCAGCGCGTCGAGGGCGTGTCGCCCGCGAAGCTCGTGCAGGCGCTCCGCGCGTTCGGCCAGGCGGATCTGCGCGGCGACCCGCTGTCGCCGCTGCCGCTGGAGCTGGCGCTGGCCGACGCGACGATCGCACCGGCCGCGGCGGCCGGTGCCGCCACGCGCGAGCCCGCGCCGCCGATGCCGCGCCCGGCCGCGCCCCCGCCGCGTCCGCCGGCCACGGCGCGCACCGCGCCGCCGCCGCCACGCACCGCACCCACCCCGGCACCGGCGCCCGCACCGCGCGAGCGCGTCCCTGTCGACCTGCGCAAGGACCTGACGAACGCGTCGGCAGAGGACATCGCGGCGATGCTGGGCAGCAAGGCGCCGGTGATCCCGCCCGCGCCCGACGTGCCGGAGGAGGACGCAGCTCCGGCCGCGAGCGCACCACCCGCCCCTGCCACGCCCGCCGCGGTGCCGCTGCCCGGCGCCGATGCCGCACCGTCCGGCACGGACCTCTCGACGATCGTGCAGCAGCTGCGGACGGCGGCGCGGCCGCGCAGCGTAAAGCTCGACGCGCTGCTCAACGGCTCGTGCGAGGCGATCTCGTGGCAGGACGGCGTGCTGACGCTGGGATTCTTCGAGGACAAGTTTCACAAGAAGGGCGTGGAGGAGAGCGCGAACCGCCGCATCTACGAGGAGCTGGCCGCGCAGATCCTGGGGGCGCCGGTTTCGATCCGGTGTATCATTGCGGCACGCTCGGCGAAGCCGCTGAGCAAGAGCCCGCTCGTGCAGCACGCCGTGCAGACCCACGGCGCCACCATCGTGACGGAAGACGAGGAGCTGTAGCCATGGCAATGAACCGCGACATGATGGCGAAGATCGCGCAGATGGGGCAGCAGCTCCAGAAGGCGCAGGCCGATCTCGCCGAGAAGACGGCCGAGGGCACCGCCGGCGGCGGCGCCGTGCACATCGTCATCACGGGCGGCATGCAGGTCGCGTCCCTCAAGCTCGACAAGGAGGTCGTAGACCCGACCGACGTCGAGATGCTGGAGGACCTGCTGACGGCGGCGCTGAACGAGGTGCTGGCCAAGGTGCAGTCGATGCAGATGGGCCAGCTCGCGGGCCTCGCAGGCAGCCTGGGCATCGGCGGCGTCCCCGGGCTGAAGTAGACCGCCGGACACGCGCCAGCCTCGCTACCACCAGCTCTAGACCGCAGACGCACTCACCATGACCGACTCCCCCGGCGCCGCACCCGCCCCCGTCGCGCGGCTGATCGATGAGTTCCACAAGCTCCCGGGCATCGGCCCGAAGAGCGCGCAACGGCTCACCTATCACCTGCTGCGCATCCCGCCCGAGGAGGCGCTGGCGCTCGCCCAGGCGATCAAGGAGCTGAAGGAGCGCACGGTCCTCTGCTCGATCTGCCAGAACGTCACCGAGAACGACCCGTGCAACATCTGCCGGGACGAGGGGCGCGACCGCACGGTGATCTGCGTCGTCGAGGAGCCGCTGGACATCCTGGCAGTCGAGCGGACGCGCGGCTTCCACGGCCTGTACCACGTGCTGCACGGCGTCATCTCGCCGATGGACGGCATCGGCCCGGACGACCTGAAGGTGAGCGAGCTGCTGAGCCGCCTGCGCAGCGGCGCCGTCAGCGAGGTGATCATGGCGACCAACCCCAACCTCGAGGGCGAGGCGACGTCGATGTACATCAGCCGCCTGCTGACGCCCCTCGGCGTGCGGGTGACGCGGCTTGCGCGCGGGCTGCCGATGGGCAGCGACCTGGAGTACGCCGACGACGTCACGCTCTCGCGCGCGCTGGAGAACCGGCAGGACGTGTGAGGGGAAGTTGGTAGTTCGTGGTTGGTAGTTGGTAGTCGGTAGGCAGATGGATCTCCAACTCGCACCGGTACCGCAGAGCGTCGACATCACGGGCGGCTGGCACACGCTGGCGAAGGACCGCGCGATCGTCCTGCACGGCGAGGCGGCGGCCGCGCTGACGGCGGCGCGCACGCTGCGCGCCGCGATCGAGCGCTACGCCGGCGCGCGCTGGGAGCTGCGCGCGGCGCCCGGCCTCGCCGAGCGCGAGGGCGTCGTCGCGACGATCGACCGCAAGGTGGAGAAGCGCGAGGGCTATCACCTGACGATCGGCGACGAGCGCATCGGCATCGTCGCGCGCGACGCGGCGGGGCTCGCCTACGGCTTCGCGACGCTGACGCAGCTCGTGCGGCGCTACGGGCGGCGGCTGCCGCGGCTGCATATCAAGGACCATCCGGAACTCGCGCACCGCGGCGTCATGCTGGACATCAGCCGCGACAAGGTGCCGTCGATGGCGACGCTGTACGGTCTGGTGGACATGCTGGCGGAGTGGAAGGTCAACCAGCTCCAGCTCTACATGGAGCACACCTTCGCGTACGACCGCCACCGCACCGTCTGGAAGGACGCCTCGCCGATCACCGGCGAGGAGGTACTGGCGCTGGACGCGTACTGCCGAGAGCGCCACATCGAGCTGGTGCCGAACCAGAACAGCTTCGGGCACATGGAGCGTTGGCTGATCCGCAAGGAGTACGCGGAGCTGGCGGAGGTGCCCGGCGGCACGCAGTTGGCGCACGGCAAGATGCTGCTGGTGCGGCCGGCGAAGTTCCCGACGACGCTCGACCCCGCCGACCCGCGCTCGATCGCGCTGATCGACGGGCTGTACGCGGAGTTGCTGCCGCACTTCAGCAGCGGATCGCTGAACGTGGGCTGCGACGAGACGTGGGAGCTGGGACAGGGCAAGAGCAAGCGCGCCTGCAAGCAGCACGGCACCGGCCGCGTCTACCTGGACTATCTACTGAAGTTGCACGCGCTCTCGGAGAAGCACGGGCGGCGGATGATGTTCTGGGGCGACATCATCATGCAGCACCCGGAGCTGATCGCCGACGTGCCGCGCGACGTGACCGCGCTGGAGTGGGGCTACGAGGCCGACCACCCGTACGACGTCGACACGAAGACGTTCCGCGCGGCGGGGCTGCCGTACTACGTGTGCCCGGGTAGCGGCGCGTGGCTCTCGCTGATCGGGCGGACGGACAACGCGATGGCGAACATCCGCAACGCCGCGACGAACGGCCGCAGGCACGGCGCCGTGGGCCTGCTGAACACCGACTGGGGCGACGGCGGCCACATGCAGCCGCTGCCCGTGTCGTACCTCGGATTCCTGTACGGGGCGTCGATGGCGTGGTCGCCGTCGCGCAGCGCCGACATGGACCTTGCGGCGGCGCTGAGCACGCACGCGTTCGACGATCCGTCCGGCGTGACGGGGCGTGTGGCCTACGACCTGGGCAACGCCTACCAGGTCAACGGCGCGCGCTCGCGCAACGGGACGCTGCTGGCGCAGATGTACTTCCTGCCGCTGGAGAGCGACTGGCCGCTGCACCGCGTCCGCCCGGGCGGCTTCGCCGACACGAGCGCCGCGCTCGCCGGCACGCCGGCGCGCCTCGACGCATCGCGGATGCGCCGTCCCGACGCGCGGCAGATCGCGGACGAGTACGCCTGCGCCGTCGAGATGGCGGACATCGGCGCGGCGATCGGCGCGGCGAAGCAGGCGCGCGTGGGCGGAGCCGCGGCGTCGCGCGTGGGCGCGGCGTACAAGCGCGCGGCGAAGCGCCTGGACGCGGTGCTGCCGGAGTACGAGCGGCTGTGGCTCGCGCGCAACCGCCCCGGCGGCCTGGGCGACAGCACGGCGCGGATCAGCGGGCTCGCCGCGGCGCTGCGGCGGGCGGCACGGTAAGGACAGGGTAGAGACGGCCCCCGGACGCGGCCGCCTCCGACCCCGGCGGTGTATCATCCCCGTGGCGACCAGTCACCACGCAGCGGGCGACCAGACGATGCACTACTTGATCGAACTGCAGGCTGAAGCGGACACGACCGGCATCGACACGCACGAGCTGGAGCGACTGGCTTCGCGCGCGCTCGAGATCGAGGCGGTAGCGCAACCGGCGGAGCTGAGCATCCTGCTCGCGGACGACCCGACCGTACACGAGCTGAACCGCACCTACCGCGACACGGACGCTCCCACCGACGTGCTCTCGTTCGCGCAGCGCGAGGGCGGCGACTTCGCGCAACCGGAGGGCACGCCGGCGCACCTGGGCGACGTGGTGATCAGCATCGACACGGCGAAGCGGCAGGCGGTGGAGTACAAGCTGGAGCTGCAGGACGAGGTGTCGCACCTGCTGGTGCACGGCATCCTGCACCTGCTGGGCTACGACCACGAGCAGCCCGAGGACGAGGCTGCGATGCGCCTGCAGGAAGACACGATCCTCGGCGGCGCCGGCGGGCACCACCACTGACGGGCAATAGACAACAGACAGCAGCCAACAGAGGGTGCCGGGGCGGGGCGCTGATGCTGTTGTCGTGGCGACAGCAAAGGTGCGGGCCGTAGACATGCCCGCTCCGCGGGCATATGCTCGCTCCATGCGACGCTTCCTGCTAGCCATCGCCTTCGCGTTGCTCGCCGCTTCGTGCGGGGGCGGCTCGGCGATCTCGACGAATTCGACGGCGACGAGCCGGGTGCTCCCCACGCCGTATGTTGCGCAACGCGGCGGGGTCTTCTCGCTCGACGTGAAGTCGGGGGATCTCAGCGAACTCTCCGCGCCCGCGACGTACGGTCCGAGCGTGCTGACGCCGGACGGCTCGCGCATCGTGTACGGAGGCCCCGAGGATCTCCTAGTCGTGACGCTCGACGGGCAGCAGCACACGGTCGGCCGCGAGGCGGCAGGCGCGGAACCTACGGACCTGTCGGACGATGGCCAGCGGATACTCGTCGTCGGCAGCGAAGGCCTGACGCAGCTTGACCTGGCGACGGGCGACGTGAAGAAGCTGCTAGCCGGCAACATCAACGACGCAACGTGGTCGCCGGACGAACGGAAGATCGCCTTCGCCCGCGACCAACGGCTGGGAGTGCTCGACCTTGGCACCGGGATCGACAAGATCATCGCGCCAGCCCAGGCCGCCAACTACCTGTCATACGCCTACGGCGCGGGCAATCTCGCGTGGTCACCCGACGGCGCGACCATTGCGTTCGGGGACTGGAAGATCGAGGAGCCCGTGACCCAGGGGTCGACGCAGCTCTATGTGATCGGCGCCGACGGCCAGGGCTTGACGCAGCTCACCGATACACCACGCGCCAAGCGCTATCTGTCGTTCTCGCCGGACGGCCGGTATCTGGCGTACCTCAACAGCCTGGATAACGGGAATAGAGTGCGCGTCATCGATCTGTCGAGCAAGACGGAGATTCCCATCGACGTCGGCCAGGCCATCCCGTTTGCGGCGGCGTGGATCGACAATACGGACTTCGTGACCACGGACCGCGACATCATCGCCACGAACGTCGACGGCACGCGGCGTGTACTGGTAGCCGCTCAGGGCAACTGCTTCGCGACGCTGTTCGGCGTTGCCCAGAGCCACATCGTGTTCATGACCGAGTGCAGTCAGGGGAACTGACCCGCAGCAGACAGCAGACACCAGGGCCCCCGGGGTGCGACCGCCGACCGGCGGTTCTTTGCTGTTTGCCGTTTGCTGTCGCCACGAGGGCAGCACCAGCGCGCCGGCCGACATCCTCTGTTGCCTGTTGCCTGCTATACCCGGTCAGAAGCCGTTGACGGCGCGCTGGGCGGCGTCGATCAGGGGCATGGGGTAGACGCCGAAGGCGAAGACGCCGGCGGCGGCGAGCATCAACAGCGCGCGCGTCTGGCGCGGGATCGAGAGCACGGGCGCACCCTCGGCCGTGCCGCTGTACATCTGCCGCGCGATGCCCATGTAGTAGAACGCCGACGCGACCGTGTTCAGCACGGCGATGACGACCAGCCAGAGCAGGTGCGCCTGGATCGCCGCGTTGAAGATGTAGAGCTTCGCGATGAAGCCGGCGGTCGGCGGCAGGCCCGTGAGCGACAGCAGGCAGAACGTCAGCACGGCCGCGGCCACCGGCGCGCGGCGGCCCATGCCGGCGTAGTCGGCGATCTCGTCGCTGTTGGTGCGGGCGGAGATCGCCATGACGGCGAAGAACGCGCCCAGGTTCGTGAAGGCGTAGGTAGCGAGGAAGAAGACGATGCCGCTGGCGCCGAACTGCATGCCACCTTTCACCGCCGAGATCGCGGCGAGCCCGACCAGGAAGTTGCCGGCCTGCGCGATCGAGCTGTAGCCGAGCAGGCGGCGGATGTTCGACTGGCGGAGCGCCATCACGTTGCCGACGGTCATCGTCACGGCGGCGAGCACGGCGAACAGGTACTTCCAGTCGCCGCTGACGAACGTGTGCGCGCCGAAGCCCACGAAGAAGATGCGCATCACGACGGCGAACGCCGCCGCCTTGCTGCCGACAGAGAGGAACGCAGCGACCGGCGTGGGCGCGCCCTGGTAGACGTCGGGCGCCCACATCTGGAACGGCACGATGGCCATCTTAAAGCCGAAGCCCGCCGCCAGGAAGACCATGCTGACGATCAGCGCCGAACGGATGCCGCCGCCGCCGGACGCGATGGTCTGCGCGATGCCGGTCAGGTTCGTCGTGCCGGAGATGCCGTACAGGAACGCCATGCCGTACAGGACGACGGCCGACGATATCGCCCCGAGCAGCAGGTACTTCAGCGCGGCCTCGGCGCCGCGGTCGTCGCGCATGAAGCCGGCCAGGATGAACTGCGTGATCGACGTGAGTTCCAGCGCCACGAAGATGGCGACGAGGTCGCGCGCGCCGGAGAGCAGCATCATGCCGGAGGTGGCGATGAGGATCAGCGCGTAGAACTCGCCCTGGCGGGCGCCGAAGCGCGCGCTCTGGTCCATCGACGCCAGGATGACAGCGCCGGAGACGCCGATGAAGAGGAACGTAAAGAAGATGCTGAAGTTGTCCAGCGCCATGCTGTCGCTGAAGTACGTCGCCTGCCGGTCGCGCAGGATCAGCAGCACCAGCCAGCCGGCCGCGGCCGCCAGCCCGGCGATCGCTACGCCCGCGAGCAGCTTCTTGCGCCCGCGCGGCAGCGCCAGGTCCAGCATCAGGATCAGCGACGCCGTGACGATAACCGCGACGACCGGACCCAGCCTGTTCAGATCAGCCAGCATCAGCTCAGCACCTTCACGATGTTGATGATCCCCGAATCAAGCACGTCCACGATCAGCGACGGCCGCACGCCGACGCCGATGATCACGATCACGAGCGCGGCGATCGGCACACGCTCCCACCAGTGGTCGACGTCCGGCAAACTGGCCCAGCGCTCGTTGCGCGGACCGTAGAAGACGCGCTGGATCATCCAGGTGATGTAGCCGGCCGAGAGCACGATGCCGAACACGGCGAAGATCGTCGGTACCGTGTAGGTGTCGAAGCTGCCGAGGAAGACGAGCAGTTCGGCGACGAAGCCGGACATCGCGGGCAGCCCCAGCGCGGCGAGGCCCGCCACCACCGTCACGGTGGCGGCCAGGGGCATCGTGTGTGCCAGGCCGGACAGCTCGTCGATGTTCCGCGTGTGGGCGCGGTCGTAGATGATGCCGACCATCACGAACAGCAGGCCGGTGATCGTGCCGTGCGTGAACATCTGCAACGCCGCGCCGTTGAGGCTGACGTGGCCAAGCGCAGCGATGCCGAGCAGCACGTAGCCCATGTGGCTGACGCTGGAGTACGCGACGAGCCGCTTGAGGTCCCTCTGCCGCAGCGTCAGCACCGCGCCGTAGATGATGCTGATCGCCGCCATCGTCGCAAGCCAGACCCCGTAGTCCTGCGCCTGCTTCGGCATCAGCGTGACGCAGATGCGGATGATGCCGTAGGCGCCCATCTTCAGCAGCACGCCCGCCAGGATCACGGAGACCGCGGTCGGCGCGTCGGTGTGCGCGTCGGGCAGCCAGGTGTGGAACGGGAACATCGGCAGCTTCACCGCGAAGCCGATGAAGATCAGCCCGAAGATCAGCCACACCGGGATCAGCGAGTCGCCGATGGCGCTGTGCTGCAGGCGCACCATGTCGAACGTGTGCACAGGACCGGCGCTGAAGCCGAGCGCCAGGATGCCGGCGAGCATCAGCGCCGAGCCGGCGACGGTGTACAGCAGGAACTTCATCGCCGAGTACTCTTTGCGCCCGCTTCCCCAGAC
>Ga0315281_10007447_pt1 | contig 15411 bp, 14 predicted proteins | sample YL17G07_0_MG_FD_204540 | JGI IMG/M metagenome (GOLD analysis project Ga0315281, IMG submission 204540) | Sediment microbial communities from Yellowstone Lake, YNP, Wyoming, USA - YL17G07_0 | ecosystem: Environmental > Aquatic > Freshwater > Lake > Sediment | place: USA: Wyoming | collected...
TAGCCACTCGTCGCGCCTCGGCCTGCTTGATGCGCTCTTCGACGGCCTCAGCCTCTTCGAGCGCCGCTGCCACTTCCTCCTGGGCTGCCTTGGCCTGTTCGGCCGAGGTCTGCACGCGCTGTTCGACCTTGCCCTTGGCTTCTACTGCCTGTTCGGCGAGCTCCTCGGCGGCCTTGGTCTGTGCCAGGACCTTCATCTGCTCTTGCGCCTGGACGGCCAGTTGCGCTTGTGCCTCCTCGGCGGCCTTGGCCGCCTGCTTGGCCGCTTGCTCGGCCTTGCGTGCTCGCGCCTCGACGGCGGCACGCTCCTTGGTCGCCTTGATCTCTTCGACGGCGGCGGCCTTGATCTCGGCCTTGATCCCCTTGGCCGCCTCTTCCGCCTCGCGGAGTTGCTCCTGGGCCTGAGCGCGCGCGTTCGCACCGCCGCCCTTGTTGGCCGACCCTTGGCTCCTCGGGCCTTCGCCCTTGCGCTTGAGCTCTCCACCGGAAGCCAGGCTCTCAAGGACGGCGGCGGCCTCCCGCTGCAGAGACGCCCCGAGGTGAGCGTAGAGCAGGCCTCCTCTCTGACGCACGATGAGGATCCTTGAGCCGTCGGGGAGCTGTTTCTGCTTCATCAATGAGCAGGAGGACCTCGGGTGAGCCGACGTCAGCTCGTAGCCCCCCGGGCCCGACGTGGGAGACAGGAGCAGGAGGCGTCGATCGGTAAGGCCGAGGATCGCCGCCTCGAGCGCATCTGGGCTGGCGCCCGCCAGCACGGGGGCGCAGGCGACCAACGTCTCGTCCGCTTCGAGCACGTCCCCGACGACGTTCTCAGCAGCGTTTGGGCTCATGGCGACCACTCCGGACAATCGACTGGAGGCCGCCGAAAGGCGCCACGGTGTCGGCCACCTTCCGGCCGCATGTCTCGCTTCCAGCGCTCGGGGGCGCGCTGCATCGGGTCTCCCTTCGAAGCCTGTCCGTCGGGTGGAACGGGGCATCGAGATTAGGCGCCTCGCCGACTGCGGTCAAGGGGCATCCCGTCTGTGACCGGTCCCGGGGTTCCGGCTGGGCCTAGGTCGCGCTCCAGGTGGGCTTTCCGCTGGCGTCCACGAACCTCAACACCGCGTTGCCTTCCGAGTCCATGCCGAAGACCACGCGCAGTTCCCCTTCGGCGGTGAGCAGCCGAAGGATCGGTGAGCCCTCCGCGGCCAAACCCAGTCGGATACGCACTTTGCCGGACTCATCGTAGAGACCGAGCGTGGGAGAGCCCTGCTCCGCCACGCTGTAGACGAAGGTCACGTCGCCACTGTCGTCCACCGTCAGTCCCGGGGTCGGAGCCCCGTCTGAGACCAGCCCGAACTTGGCCCTGATCTTCCCGTTCCTATCACCCAGGGCCAGGTTGGCCGAACCGTCGGAAGAGAGCCCGAACTGCCCTCTTACCTTCCCGTTCCTGTCACCGATCGCCAGCCCCGCGGCACCGTCGGCGTTCAAGCTGACTCGGACCCGGACCTTGCCGTCGGGATCCTGGAGGCTGAGGTACGGCGTGTTGTCGTCGGCGAGACCTAGGGTCCCGCGCACATTCCCGCCGTCATCGACGACTTCGAAGGCTCGGGCCCGGACCACTTGTCGCTTCATGTCGAAACCTCGCGAGGGGAGAGAGTGAAGTCCTAGCTCCGTAGCATCACTCGCGCGGAGGTCCAGGTAAAGCGTTTCCGCAGCTAGATTGCCCGGAATGTCGAAAAAGAGCGGGAAAGCAGAAACCGCCGGAACCCGAAGGTCCCAGCGGTTTCTAGTAGATGATTCTATGCCCTTCGCTCGAGCCGGTCAAGGGAAACGCGCTGGTGCCTGTGCTTCTTGTCACTCTTCTTCGAAGAGATAGGTCGATTCCGGCAGGAACCTCGTGGCGGTGAGGCCGGCCTCCAAGCAGACTTCGAGTGCCCGCGCGGTCGCTCCGCGCCACTCCATCGCTAGATCGCGGTCACGTTCGCGCAGCGAAGCGTACTCGCGGGGGATACGAACGAGGGCGAGGTTGCCGGGTGGGCCGCCCTCGGCGGGTCGGTCGTCGTCGGTTCGATCGAGGACGACCGCCGCACCCTCGGTCGACCGTGGCTCAGGTATCGCCCTGTCCAGGTCCCACCGCGCCCACAGACGGTCGCTCCTGTCCCCTGCATTCAGATCGTCCTCCATGCTTCCGTAGAACTCCATGTCGAAGCGGTCTGCAACCGCTCCCAGCTTCCCGAGATTGAAGTAGGCGTTCCGCGAGACAAGAGGGTCGAATGTCCAGCGGATCCTGGATACCCCGGCCGCCAAGCACGCCTCTCGCTGCCCCATCTTCAGCTCGTATCCGATGCCCGCGGCCCGTAACTCGGGAAGGACCGCCACCATGTGGGAATGCAGGTGGAACGAGCCGTCGTTGTCCCGCCCGAAGAAGCCGAGAGAGAACCCGACCATCTCGCCGTCCCGGAACGCGCCCTGCAGAAGGTTCCCGCTGGCCTGGAAAGCGCGCAACAACTCCCGAGGGGGGTTCTGGTGGTCCCCCCAAGTTGCCACCGCTACCTCGAGCGCCATGTCGGCGTCCCGAAGGGTAGTGAGATCGCGTATCTCCGTCATTCGGCTGAGTGTAGGCAAAACGAAGAGGCCCCTTTCGGGGGCCTCTAGCGTCTTCGGCGGCCTTGGTCTATCCGCCGGCTGGGGGCGGCAGCTCCTGCCATTCGTCATCGTCGCTGCGGCGTTTCTTGACGAAGTTCACGACAGCCGCTGTCGCGGCAGCGAAGAGGACGAACAGGAAGAACTTCTTCTTCTTGGAACCCTTCTTGGTGGACTCTTCTGCCATCTCACCCTCCTCTCAGGGAGTGGGCCTGGATGGACTTGAACCATCGACCTCACCCTTATCAGGGGTGCGCTCTAACCGAGCTGAGCTACAGGCCCGAAAGGGTTCAGTGACCCCGTTCGCAGAGCGTACTCGGGCCCTCGAAAACCTGTCAATCAGGAAGCGGCTAGCGCTTCTCCAAGAGGGTCAACTCAACTCCTCCGATGACGTCCGAGACGAGGTTGTACAACAACGAAACCAGCACGTTGATGATCGACCAAACACAGACGAGCGCTATCCCCACGAGGAAGACACGGGAGAAGATCCAGCCGGAATCGAAGGTGAACGTACAGGTCGCCGTGTGCGCGTCGTTCTGCGGGCACGAGCTGAGGCCGCTGCCGACCAGGAAACCGCCGACCGACTTGAGGACTCCCGTGCTGGAGAGCACCCCGAAGATGATGAACATAGCGAAGAAGAAGATGAGGAATACGCAGAAGTAGAAGAACATCGACCAGCGGAGGATGGACAGCGGTCCGACCTTGCGGATGACGACCCTCGTGCGGCGCGGCGGGGCCATCGGCGCGGCTCTCCGCGGGGGCGAAACCTCAACGCTTCTCTTCGCCAATGGAACCTCTTTCAGTCGGGCACAACCTTACCGGACCGAGGGGCAGCGGTCCTTCCCAAACGGCCGAAGATCAACCGCACCTGGAAGGGCACCATGAAGCCCAGGCTGATCAGCGTGAGCGCCCATTCGACGCCCGATGCCTGCTCCTGCTCCAAGAGAGCGCCGGCTCCAACGGCGACGCCGGAGACCACCAGCAGGCCGAGGGACGCGACTCGCGGCAGGCGGGTCCGTAGAACGACCCCAACCGACAAGGCGATCGCCAGGCCCGCGAGTATCAGCGCCACTCCTTTCAGCATCCTGCGATTATCCCTGCGTGGAGCGCGACCTGCGACTCATCTTGGCGATACAGGCTCTGCGCGCGTTCGCCTACGGCTTCGGCAGCGTGATCCTGGGAACCGCTCTGGCGAACAGCGGCCTCCGGGAAGGCGAGGTCGGCCTAGTGTTCGCGGCGATGCTCGCTGGGATGGCCCTCGTCTCGCTGGGCGTGGGGATGAGGGGGGAGCGGATCGGCCGCCGGAAGCTGTACCTGTATCTGCTCCTTGCGATGGGGATCTCCGGCGCGGTCTTCGCGATGACCACGGTCGTGCCGCTCCTGGTGCTGTTCGCGCTCACGGGAACGCTCTCGACCGACGCCAACGAATCGGGCCCCATCACCTCACTGGAGCAGGCGATGCTCGGGCAGGCCCCTTCGGATGTGCGCACCCGCGTGTTCGGGAAATACAACGCGGTCGCCTACCTCGCCGGCTCACTGGGGGCGCTCGCGGCAGGCGGACCCGACACCTTCCGCTCCGTGGTCCCCGCCATGCCGAGCGACCAGAGGTGGCTGATGCTCATCCCGCTGGTGGCGGCCCTCTCCGCTATGATCGCGGCCCGTTTGTCCTCGGAGGTCGAGGCCGACGGCGAAGCCACGCCGCCGGCCAAACCTCTCAACCGGTCCAAGGCCACGGTCTCCGGACTCGCCAAGCTCTTCTCGCTCGACTCCTTCGCCGGCGGATTCATCGTGCAGGCCTTCCTCGTGTACTGGTTCCACGCGAGGTTCGACACAAACGTTCGGCTGATGGCCGTCGTGTTCTTCGTGGCGGGCCTGTTGCAGGCAGGGTCGTCGATCCTGTCGGGCAGGTTGGCTCACCGCTTCGGGATGCTGAACACGATGGTGTTCAGCCACCTGCCGTCGAATGTGCTGCTGATCATGGTTCCGCTGACGCCCACACTCGGGCTCGCGATCGCGGTGCTGTTGCTGCGCTTCGCGCTGTCCCAGATGGACGTCCCGGCTCGCCAAGCCTACGTCGTCGCGATGGTGGATCCCGAGGAACGAACGGCGGCTGCCGCCTACACCAACACCGCGCGCTACGTCACGAGGCCGTTCGGACCGCTCGGAGCGGCGGCGTTGATGCAGATCGCCATCGGGGCGCCGTTCGTGGTCGCAGGGGGATTGAAGATCGCCTACGACCTGCTGATCTACAAGAAGTTCCGCAAGCTGCCGGTCCCGGAGGAGGGCTAGGGCTTCTTCGCGGGGGCGGGCTTCTTCGCGGGGGCGGGCTTCTTCGCGGGGGGGGGCTTCTGCGGGGGGGGGGGCTTCTTCGGGGGGGCGGGCTTCTTCGCGGGGGCGGTCAGCGGTGCGGTCCCCCCAGACGTCGCTGCGCCGTTCGAAGTGTCTTCCTCGTCTTCCTTCACGACGACGGGAGCCATGGCCGCCACCTGCGCCCCCTCCTCCACGCGCATGGTGCGGACACCCTGACTGGCACGACCTACTCGCCGGATCTGCTCCGCTGGGACACGTATGGCGATCCCGCTCGATGAGACGAGGAACACATCCTGGTCCTTCGAACCGATGAACGCTCCTGCCAGACGACCCGTCTTCTTGGTGAGCGAATGTCCTATGACGCCAAGGCCACCGCGGCCCTTGCGCGGGTAGTGCTTCAGATCTGACCGCTTGCCGTATCCGTTCTCGGTAACGCTGATCAGTTCGGTCCCCGCAAAAGTTGCGCCCATAGCCAGGACCTCGTCGCCTTCGCGAAGGCGCATGCCGATGACCCCTGCGGTGGAACGGCCCATCGGGCGCACCGCCGTTTCGCCGAATCGGATCGTTTGCCCGTTGCGCGACACCATGAATATGTCGTCCTTGCCGTCGGTCAGAACGACGTCTATGAGTTCGTCATTCTCCTTCAGATTCACCGCCGCCAGGCCTGCGCGGGGTGAGTCGTACTCGGACAACGACGTCTTCTTGACCATCCCGTTCCTTGTCGCGAAGAAGAGGTAGCGGTCGTCCACATACTCCTTCAGATCGATGACCGCGCTGATGTGTTCGTCCGCGGTTACGACAACTCCCGGAAGGTTCGCGGCGAACATCCCGCGCGCGGTGCGCGAACTCTCGGGAACCTCGTGAACCTTGACTCGATAGACCTTGCCCTTGGTCGTGAAGATGAGAAGCCAGTGGTGCGTCGTTGTGATGAAGACGTTGCGTATGACGTCTTCCTCTTTCAGGGTGGCACCGCGCACTCCGCGGCCGCCGCGGCCCTGCCGCCTGTACGCCTCGATCGGCTGACTCTTGATGTATCCCGCGCGAGAGACCGTCACGATGACGTCCTCCTCGGGGATGAGGTCGAGGACGTCGAACTCGCCTTCTGCGGGCCGGAGCTGCGTGCGCCGGGGGTTGGCGAAACGCTTGCGAACCTCCAGCAGCTCCTCCTTGATGAGGGCGCGGATCTTCGCCGGGTCCTTCAGCAACGCCTTCAGGTGCTTGATGCGCGCGAGCAGGTCCTTGTGCTCCTGTTCGAGTTCCGCTTTCGCCAGCTTCGTCAGACGGCGGAGCGGCATGTCGAGGATGTGGTTCGTCTGGATCTCGGAGAGCTTGAACTTGGCCATCAGCTTCTGGCGCGCCTGCTCGGAATCCTGAGACGCCCGGATGATCCTGATGACCAAGTCGAGGTTGTCGAGAGCGATCAACAAGCCCAGGACGATGTGGTCGCGTTCCTCCGCCTTGCGCAGCTCGTACTTGGTGCGTTTGGTGACGACATCGATCTGATGGTCGAGGTAGTGCCCGATCATCTCGGCGAGGTTGAGCACCTTGGGCTCCACGCCGTCTACGAGGGCCAGCATGATGACGCCGAAGCTCTCCTGGAGCTGCGTGTGCTTGTACAGCTGGTTGAGCACCACCTGAGCGTTCGCGTTGCGTTTCAGGTCGACGACCAGCCTCATGCCGTCGCGGTTGGACTCGTCCTTGAGGTCGGCGATGTCCTTGAGCTTCCCGGTGCGCACCAGCTCGGCGATCTTCTCCGCCAGGCGCGCCTTGTTCACCTGGTAAGGGAGCTCCGTGACGACGATGCGCATGCGGCCTGTATGGCCCTCCTCCACCGAAGCAACGGCGCGAACCTTGACGGAACCACGGCCGGTCAGGTAGGCGTCCCTGTAGCCGTCGGAGCCGATGATCATCGCGCCGGTCGGGAAGTCGGGGGCCTGCACGTGCTTCATCAGGCCTTCGCTGTCGATGTCGGGCTCGTCGATCATCGCGCAGACCGCGTCGATCACCTCACCCAGGTTGTGCGGCGGGATGTTGGTGGCCATGCCTACCGCGATACCGGCCGCCCCGTTGACGAGCAGGTTCGGCGAGCGCGACGGAAGCACCGTGGGCTCCTGCTCGTAGCCGTCGAAGTTGGGCCGGAAGTCGACCGTCTCGGCATCGATGTCGCGCAGCAGTTCCATCGCCATCGGCGCCAGTCGCGCTTCGGTGTATCTGTAGGCGGCCGCGGGGTCGCCGTCGACGGAGCCGAAGTTGCCGTGGCCGTCTACCAGCGGGGCTCGCATGACCCAGTCCTGTGCGAGCCGGACCAGGGCGTCGTAGACGCTCGAATCACCGTGGGGGTGGTACTTCTTCAGAACCTCGCCGACAGCCGAGACGGACTTGCGGTGCGGGCGGTCGGGCCGCAGGCCCGACTCCATCATCGACCAGAGGATCCTGCGCTGGACCGGCTTCAGCCCGTCGCGGACGTCAGGGAGGGCGCGGCCCACGATGACCGACATCGCGTAGTCGAGGTAGGACCGCTGGATCTCGTCTTCCAGCTGTATGGGCTCTATGCGTCCCCTGAACAATCCTTCCTGCGCCAACTCAGCTCCTCATCAGACGTCGAGGTTCTGCACGTACTTCGCGTTGCTCTCGATGAACGCCTTACGCGCCGGCACGTCCTCTCCCATCAGCATGGTGAACAGACGGTCTGCCGCGTACGCGTCTTCGAGGTTGACTTGGAGCAACGTCCGCTTCTCGGGATCCATGGTTGTGGACCAGAGCTGCTCGGCGTTCATCTCGCCGAGACCCTTGAAGCGCTGCGGCTCCAGCTTCTTGCCGTTGCCATTCGCCTTGCGCCACGTGTCCCATTCACGTTCCGTGTAGAAGTACAGCTCCTGCTTGCCGTCCTTGAGCAGGTAGAGAGGCGGCTGCGCAAGGTAGATGAACCCGGCGTCGATCAGTTGCGGCATGTTCCTGAAGAAGAACGTAAGCAGGAGGGTCCGGATGTGCGCGCCGTCAACGTCGGCGTCGGCCATCAGCACGATGCGGTGATACCGCGCCTTCTCAAGGTCGAACTCGTCGCCGATAGCCGTTCCGATCGCGGTGATGAGCGCCTGGATCTCGTTGTTCTCGAGCACCTTGTGCAGTCGCGCCTTCTCGACGTTGATGATCTTGCCTCGGATGGGCAGGATGGCCTGCGTCGCCCGGTCGCGCGCCGATTTCGCTGAACCTCCGGCCGAGTCCCCTTCCACGATGTAGAGCTCGCAGAGCGTTGGGTCTGTCAGCTGGCAGTCGGCGAGCTTTCCGGGCAAAGAGCCCGATTCCAGGAACGACTTACGCCGGGTCAGGTCGCGCGCCTGGCGTGCTGCCAGCCGCGCCTTCTGCGCCGCCTCCGACTTCTGCACGATCCGCTTGGCATCTCCCGGGTGCTCTTCCAGCCACATCCCGAACTGGTCGTTCAGCGTCTTCTCGACGAACGCGCGGATCTCGGTATTGCCGAGCTTGGTCTTCGTCTGGCCTTCGAACTGGGGGTTCTGAAGCTTGACGCTGACTATCGCCGTCATGCCTTCGCGGATGTCCTCGCCGATGAGGGCATCCTGTTTCTCCTTGAGGAAACCCTTCGTCCGGGCGTACCGGTTCATGACACCCGTAAGCGACTTCTTGAACCCCTCTTCGTGCATGCCACCCTCGTGCGTGTTGATGGTATTGGCGAAGGTGTGGAGAGACTCGCTGTAGCCAGAGTTCCACTGGAACGCGATCTCGACCTCGGACGTGGGGCTCTTGACTTCGAACGCTACGACCTTCTGGTGGAGGGTCTCCTTGCCGGCGTTCATGTGCTTCACGAAATCGACGAGCCCCCCGTTGGCCTTGAAGATGTCCGTGTGCTCGGGCTTCTCGCGCTCGTCTACGAGCTGGATCTCGACGCCCTTATTCAGGAACGACAGTTCCTGGAGTCTCTCGGCCAGAACCTCTCGCTTGAATACGGTCTCCTCGAAGATCTCCGGGTCCGGCCAGAAGGTGATGGTGGTGGCGTTCCTCTTGGCTGGTTTGCCTTTGGCCAGCTTCTTCGTGGTCTTGCCCCTCGAGAACTCCGTATGCCAAGAAAACCCGTCGCGCACGATATCGGCTACGAGTTTCTCGGACAGGGCGTTGACCACTGACACTCCAACTCCGTGGAGACCACCAGAGATGCGGTACCCGCCTCCGCCGAACTTGCCGCCGGCGTTGAGGGTGGTCAGGACGACCTCGGCCGCAGGCCGGCGGTCCTTGGCCTTCGGGATGGGTGCCACGGGGATCCCTCGCCCGTTGTCGTTCACCGAGCAGCCGCCGTTGGCCAGCAGTCGGACGACAACCCGGTCGCAGAAACCGGCCATAGCCTCGTCGATCGCGTTATCGACGACCTCGTAGACCAGATGGTGCAACCCGCGCAGGCCGGTGGTTCCGATATACATGCCCGGGCGAAGCCGGACATGCTCGACACCCTCGAGGACGGTGATGTCCGCCGACGTGTATTCGCCTTGGGTCTTCTTCGCCACCTAGCCTCCGTTCCCCGGACACGCCGGGGGTCGACTCCTACGAAAAGGGGCTTGTCCCGCGCAGGAAACTACGACGCACAAGTATAGCATCGGAACGACCTCCACAGCGTCATCCCGAGGCCACTGAAACCGTTGCGCTACAACGTGTTGCGAACAGCGGCCCGAACCTGTTTGACCTCTCCTGAACCGAGTAGCTCGTTGGCCTTTCTGCGGATCTCTTCGGATAGGAAGGTGACCTGCGCGGCCCAGGCCCCGGAGCTTGCAGCGACCACTAGAACGCCCTTCTCCAGCTTCGCCGGAACCGTCTCGTCTGCCAGCCGTTCGCCGACCACTTCCTCCCACGCCGACATCAGTTTGCCCATCCCGGCGCCGGCTCGGAATTCGCGGCGCATCATCAGCCCCTCCAGGATCTGTCCGAGTGGAACGGCGGCGTCGCTGCGCTGCTCCTTGCCGCCCTTGAACCCCTTACTGTGCGCCATCGGAGACACCTTCCCGTTCTCTGACGGCCCCCGAAGACACGTCCCAGATCGCGGCGGAACCTCCTGGAACATCGTGTTCGTCGGCAACCGACGCGATGACCTGGCCCCGGCCCGGCAAGCCTGCCGCAACCTGGTCGCGACGCTTCGGGTCGAGGGCCGAGAACGGGTCGTCCACCAGGAGCACCGGGGGCTCCCCGAAGACTTCTGCGACAGCCGCTGAGAGGCCGAGGCGAAGCGACAGAGCTGCGCCCCAAGCTTCCCCGTGGGATGCGAAGCCTCGAACCGTCAGCTCCCTCACCCCCAGATGAAGGTCGTCGCGGTGAGGGCCCACCAACGTCGTTCGCCGCAGCAACTCATCAGCCTCCCTCTGAGCCAGCCTCTCCAGGAACGCTTCCTCCACATCGTGTCCAGATACGTTCGGCAGATAGCCCACATCCAGGCCGTGTCCAGACAGGCGCCGGAACTCCGCGTCAGCAGGCCCTGCCAGCCGTTGAGCCGCCTCCTCCCTGGATTCCACCACCGCGGCTCCTGACCGCGCCAGCTCTGCGTTCCACGTCTCCAGGCCTCTTGGGCGCCCCGAGCCCCCAGCGTCCTTGAGGAGCCGGTTCCGCTGCCGCAGCACCCGCTCATAGGCCGTCAGCAACGGCTCCCTCGCCGGCCAAAGCGTTCTGATCGCCTCGTCAAGGAAGTCGCGTCTTGCGCCTGGCTCCCCTTGCACGATCCTCAGATCGTGAGGACCGAAGAACACCGCCCGAACCAACTTGCGCAGGTCCCTCTTGCGATGAACCGGGGATCGGTTGACGTGCACCCTGTTCGCGCCGACCCTTCGGATCTCGATCTCTATGAGCGTCCTCCCCGCGCGCCCCTGCGACTCGCCGCGCACGTAGGCTGCATCTGCGCCATCCCGTATCAGGAGAGAGTCTCCTGATACCCGAGGAGAGGACAGCGTGAGCAGGTAGAACAACCCTTCGAGGAGGTTCGTCTTCCCCTCGCCGTTGGGACCCACCGCTGTGGTCAGGCCTTCTGGGACGTCGAGCCTTGTTTCCCGGTGGTTGCGGAAATCTCTGAGCTCGATCCAGAGGAGTCTCAACCTGGGCCTTTAGCCCACCGGCGCAGGGAGGCGCACGGGCATGACGAGGTAGGTGAACTCGTCATTGTCTCCCTTCACGACCCCCGGCTTCAGTCCGTCGCGTACTTCGACCCTGACGTTATCTCCTGTCGCAGCCGCGAGACCATCCGCGAGATAGTTCGGATTGAACGCCACGGTTAGCTCGTCCCCTTCGTAGTGTGCCTCGATAGCTTCGTGTGCCTGCCCCAGGTCGGGTGAGGAGGACGAAAGAACCACCCCTCCGAGTGCGGGGTTGAACTCCAGTTTGACCGGGGTGTTATCCCTGGCCAGAAGTCCAACGCGCCGTACGGCCTCCATCAACTGCTGGCGCGGCATCGTCAGGCGGTTGGAGTACCCGTCCGGGAGAAGCTGCCGGAAGTTGGGGAACTCGCCTTCGATGAGGCGTGATGTCAAGCGCAGCCGTCCTACCGAGAACGACACCTGGCTCTCATCCAGCGTCAATTCGACCTCGGCCTTCTCGTCCGAAGACGCGGCACGGCCGGCTTCAGAAAGGGCCCGCTCGGGGACGACCGCCTTCGCTTCCCCCCCGGCTGTAGCGGTGAGCTCTCTGACAGCGAGGCGGTATGAATCGGTTGCCGCCATCGTGATCCCTTCACGGTTGATCTCGAGTAGAACTCCGGTAAGGATCGGTCGAGCCTCGTCCTTTGAGGCCGCTCTGCCAACTTGCGATACGGCCTCAGCGAACCTGGTTGCTTCGATCTTGATGCTTGTGCCGCTTGGCAGCTTCAGCGCTGGAAAGTCCTCCGCGGGAAGCAGTCTCAGGCTGCTTTCGTATGCCGACGACCGGATCCAGGCTTGTGACCTCTCGTCGGTCTCGACCTCTACCGGCGCCTCTGACAAGCTCTTCACGATGTCGCCGAAGAGTCGGGCGGGGGCAAGCGCACGTCCCGCCTCCTGGACCTGAACATCTATCGCAAGCTGTACTGATACCTCGAGGTCGGTCGTAGTCAAGGTGAGTTGCCCCCCCTCCGACGCGTCCATCAGGACGCCCGTAAGCGCCGGGATGCCCGGCCGGGTGGACACCCCGCGCTGCACGGTCTGGAGCGCGCCAGAAAGCGCATCGCGATCGCATCGGAACTTCATGTTTCCCACCTCCTGATATCTATCGTCGTTTCTCTATCTGTAAACCGTTGTTGATGTACGTTGGGGAAAAGTTGAAAACCTCCTGCGTTCCCAGGTTAGGGCCACTGTCTGACACCGCTTGGTTGGGGAAAGACGGGGGATGCGAAGAGGACCCGATGGGGACAAGTCGGACACTCCGCGAGACTCCACAGGATTATCAACCGAGTTGTCCACAGCTAGGAAGCCCGCCCCTCGGCGCGGATACTGCGGGTGAGCTCCTGGACCTGGCGGTAGATGCTGCCCCGTTCGCGCATCAGGGTCTCGATCTTGTTGATGCCATGCATGACAGTGCTGTGATCCCGGTTGAAGGCCTCACCGATCCTTATCAGCGACATGCCGGTGTGCTCGCGCATGAGATACATGGCGACATGGCGCGCTGTGGTGAGAGGACGGGACCGGCTCTTGGAAACCAGATCCTCTCGCGTCAGGCCGAAATATGCCGCCGAACGGTCGAGTATCACGCCCGACGGTATCTCGGCGGACGTTTGAGGTATCAGGTCCTCGAGGGCTCGCTCTGCAAGGCCCGTGTCGATATGCTGCCTGGTCAAAGACGCGAAAGCCGCCACCCGGAGCAGCGCGCCCTCGAGTTCGCGGATGTTCTGGTCGAACTTCGAAGCGATGAGCTCGAGAACGGCGTCCGGAACCTGTATGTGGTCCCGATGGGCCTTGAGCTGCAGGATCGCGATGCGGGTCTCGAGGTCAGGCGGTTGCACGTCCACGCATAGCCCCCAGCGAAACCTGTTCCGAAGCCTCTCCTCCATGCCCGACAACTCCTGCGGAGGCCGGTCCGAGGCGATGACTATCTGCCGCTCGGAGCCGTGCAGGGCGTTGAACGTGTGGAAGAACTCAGTCTGGGTTTCTTCGCGCTTGGCGAGGAACTGGATGTCGTCTACAAGCAGGACGTCGACGTCGCGGTACTTGCGCTGGAACTGGTAGCCGTGGCGCTCGCGGACAGCCCTGATGAACTCGGTTACGAAGGTTTCCGACGAGACGTACTTCACCCGCAGTCCCGGGATGAGCCGTTTCATGTGGTGACCGATGCCGTAAAGGAGGTGGGTCTTGCCCAAGCCGACGCCGCCGTAGATGAAGAGGGGGTTGTAAGCCTTGGATGGGGGGGCTTCGGCGACGGCCATCGCGGCCGCGTGGGCGAAGCGGTTGCTGGACCCGGGCACGAAGCTGTCGAACGTGTACTTCTCAGGGAACGCCAAGGGGGGGATCGAAACGACTTCCTCCGGCAGGTCGGCGCTTTCGGGCTCATCGTACTGGCGTGCCCGAGGGGGTTCCGAACCGAGAACCACGCGAACGGCACGGTGAGCCGCGTCGGCGGCGCCGACGTTGATGATCTCGAGGTAGTGCCGCGCGAGCCAGTCGCGCACATAGTCGGATGGGGCGGTGACCTCGAGAACCCCGTCCGCGTATCTTGACGGCCTCAGCTCCCCGAACCACATGTTGAAGGAGCTTTCCGGTAGCTCAGCCCGAGCCTTGTCGGTAACCCCGGCCCAGATCCTCTGGGCTTCGAGCTCTGCGGTCTCTTCGAAGGAGGCAACGGCCATAGTTATCCACAGAACCTTTCCACAGATGTGGAATCCAGAGGGAAGCGATGGGAAGGGGCTGGGGAAACCCGGGTGAAGCTGGGCGAATATAGCATCCGATCCTGGGCCGGAGATGACCGCAACCGCGGTTTTGGCGCACTTTCTGTGCGCGGTCACGCCTTTTGTCAGCCTTACACTCGCTTCTGACGCAGTCCGGCCCGGCCCGATTCGCTGCCGGTATACTCAGAGGCCAAACCGAGCAAAGAGACGAAGATGAAGCGTACCTTCCAACCCAACAACCGCAAGCGGAAGAAGACCCACGGCTTCCGCCTGAGGATGAGGACCCGCGCCGGCCGCGCGATTCTCGCCCGTCGCCGGGGCAAAGGCCGAGTACGGCTCTCAGCCTGAGTCCGCGGTTGTCCTCGAGCAGGGTTCGGGAGGTCCTGACTTCCGGAAGGCGCACGATCGGAGAACGAGTGGTAGCTTTCGCCGCGCCCGGCAGCGGGCAAGTGGCTTTCGTCGCGGGTCGCAAAGTGGGAAGAGCGGTGCAGCGCAACCGCGCCCGGCGCCTGCTGCGGTCTGCGTGGAGTGATCTCTCGGTCGGCACACGGAGCGGGATGGACGTCGTTCTGGTGGCCAGGAAGGCTATCCTCGACGCCAAGTCGCACCAGGTCTCGGGCGAGATAGTGGAACTCCTTCGCAAGGCAGGAGTGGCCCCCTCGTGAACCAACTGTGGCTCGCCTCGCGGAAGATGGGCTTGCCCGCCCGGATCGTCCTCATCGGGGGGATCAGGCTCTACAGGGTCACCATCGGCGGGGTGTTGGGTGGCCAGTGCCGGTTCGACCCCTCGTGCTCCCACTACGGCGAGCAGGCGATCCGGACGCACGGGGCCGTGAAGGGGAGCGTGATGGCAGCCTGGAGGGTTCTCCGATGCCAGCCGTTCTCGCGCGGAGGGGTCGAGGAAGTTCCCCGGCGCAGGCTTTCTAGGTATGAGAACGTCATACAAGGAGGGCGGCTGTGATCGGGATCGGCGTATGGCAGACAGTCCTCGACGCCATCGGGGCCGTTCTTGCCAAGATCTACGACGTCATCCCGGACTACGGAGTGGCGATAATCCTGCTCACCGTCCTGGTCCGACTGGTTCTTCTCCCGCTCGGAATCAAGCAGATCCGGTCCATGCACGCGATGCAGGCGGTGCAGCCCAAGGTGAAGGCGATCCAGGCCAAGTACAAGAACGACAAACAGAAGGCCCAGGCCGAGATCATGAAGGTCTACCAGGAGCACGGCGTGAACCCTCTTGGGGGCTGCCTACCGTTGCTGCTGCAGATGCCCGTCCTCATCTCCCTCTACGCGGTTCTCCGGTTCCCTCCCCCCCTCCCCCCCTCCCCTGCGCCGCTGCCGCCCAACGTGCTTGAGGCACAACTGGTGGAGGGGATGCACGTCCCGGCCGACTCCGCGCTCATGCAGGCGATAGTCGCCCAGCCGCCATCGCCGGGCGTGATGTTCTTGGGGGCCAACATCCTCTGCTCGGCAGCTGAAGCTGGCAAGCAGAACGATGTTCCAGTCACCAAGGACAAGAGCGGGAAAGTGACCAACACCTGGCCGCTAGACTGTGGAAGCGGCCCCGGAGCTAGGATCCCTATCTACTTCCTGATCCTGTTCATGGTTGGGACCACGTACTTCCAGCAGTGGCAGATG
>Ga0315281_10007448_pt1 | contig 15411 bp, 17 predicted proteins | sample YL17G07_0_MG_FD_204540 | JGI IMG/M metagenome (GOLD analysis project Ga0315281, IMG submission 204540) | Sediment microbial communities from Yellowstone Lake, YNP, Wyoming, USA - YL17G07_0 | ecosystem: Environmental > Aquatic > Freshwater > Lake > Sediment | place: USA: Wyoming | collected...
CGTCAGTTCTGCTGTGGTCATGCTTGCCTCGCTTTGCCGGACCTGTACTTGAAAGAGAGTTTCATTCGGACTGGTAAAATGGCCGTGAGCTGTTCCGCTTGTTTCCTCTGCAAATATTCCATCTTCAGCCTCCTGATGCCAGTTCTCGAACTGTTTTGTTCCACGCTATCTTCACCGGCCCCGGCACTTCCTTGCCGTCGAGGAGCGTCAGAATTTCCTTGGTGAAAAGTGCACGGCAACGCGACCCAAGCGTGGCCAGGTTGTTGACCATCCATGCGCGCGCTTGCACGAAGTTGATCTCATGCCCCTGGGAAAAATAGGTTCGCGCCGCCTTGCTGGCTTCGTTCGCGGGTGTGATATTTGAGTAGACAAACAGATAATCGGAGATGCCCGCCTCGACAACCTTGGTGTTGAATGTCGACATCAATCGCGCCTTGTCTATGCGCCGCTCCGTTACTTCGATTGCCAGCACGACCGCGCCCGCTTGACGAACAGTGATGTCTCCACCCGCACCGGACGCCTTATCGGATACGTTGATACCCTGGTGTTCGATCTCCCGGTCAAGGTTGAAGCACGCTTTGATGGTGCGCAGCATAGCCACGGTCAACAGCACGGGCACAAGTCCGCCGCTTTGCAAGCCCAGCATCTTCTCCAGCAGCGCGTCGTATTGCTCCAGGCTGAGGCGGCTGATCTGCGCCAGCGGTATACGCGCACCCTCGCGCAACACGATAAGTCTGTAAAGCAGATGGCGTGTCAGCGTTTGCGCTAGCGTCTTCCCCGATTTTTCCAGAACATCCAGAAAGGCGAGCAACGCCTGGTAGCCCTTCTTGTCGCGTAGCCCGGCGCCTGTCTCCGGAACGAATTTCACATTGCGCCGAAAGCTCGCAAGATAGGGACCTTTCGAGCAGGGAATCAACTGTTCCTGCAAAAAAGGATTTACCACCTTCTCGTCCAGCGTGCGTCCGTTAAAAGCGTCATCGCCCTGACCGGCATAGGGGTGGCGGATATTGATTGACGAATCAAGAATTCGCACCAGACAGCAGCCCAGCAGCACCTCACGATACGACTGCGTGGCCGAGGCGAACAACACGTCACACACCGAGTCGATCATTGCCTCGACCGTCGGCGGTTGCTTTACCTGGAACGATTTCGTCGCATCGATGAACAGCAAGTCGAGCACCTCTCGCGCTTTGGCAAGGTCAAGCGTGGCCATGGCTCAGTAATTCATCCACAGACATTCCTGGCGCATCTGCTTGGTGGAATGGATGGTTTTGGCCGGCGCGTCGAAACGCTTCCAGCCCTTGTACCACGTGTCCATGGGGTCGCAGCGATAGCCGGAGATGGCGACCTTGCCCTTGCACTGCGAAAGCGTCTCGGCCAGTTCCCAGTGTTCAGCCTCGGTCATCTCGAAACCGTAAGCTTTCGAGTCGCCACGCGTCTCGTGCAGATAGGGCGGATCGCAGTAGAACAGCGTGCGCGCTTCGTCGTAAAGACGGATCACATCCACGGCAGGGCGATTCTCTATTTGAACACGCATCAAGCGCAGCGCGATGCCCTCAAGCGCCTCGATCCCGCCCATCCAGCGCGACACCGCACCCGACATTCCGGCGCGGCTCGTATTCTTGCAGTTGGCCCAGCGTCCCAGCGTGGCGGTTTGCGCGAGCCCGGTACGCGCCTGCCGTGCGCGAATGTAAAAGCGCCGCGCACGCTCCACGTCTGAGACTCCAGGCGTCGTGTCGTTGATTGCGATATGAAATTCCTCACGCGAGAACGGCGTCAACGAGATTGCACGAATCAACTCCTCATGCCGCTCACGAAGCACGCGGAAGAAATTCACCACGTCTCCGTCGATGTCGTTGAACGTCTCGATGGGAGAGGGTTCTCGATTCAGCAGGACCGCACCAGAACCGGAAAACGGTTCACAGTAGTGGTGCGCCTGCGGCAGCAGCGGCAGCAGCCAGTCCAGATGGCTGAACTTCCCGCCATACCAGCCGAAGGCAATGCGCTTCTCGCGGCGCTTGCGCGTGATGACGGAAACATTCTCGAATAATTCGGACTGTTCGAGGTAGATAGGCGAAGCCGAGCGTTGAGCGGCGATGAGCACGGTGGCTTTAGCGGACTTGGCATAGACCGATTTGGGTTTACCGGCTACAGACTTGACGGTGCGCTTGGCCGCTCTACTCGCGGCTGGCTTGGGCTTTGTTTTTATCATTGCACTATCCTCGAAATTGTTTTGGTCGCCCATTTAATCGGCGACTGGCGGAATAATCAGCAAGGCTAACCCAAGTTCTCTCGCGCAAGCACTCTACAGGATCACTATTCTCTTGTGTGTTCCCATCTAAACAACGCAGCGTTTCCCTGATGAACCCATGCCTTTTTCACAAAGTTCCAATATTCGCACGACATCGATACAAGTCCACCGCCAGAAATAACTCGTACCGCTACATTCTTCTCGATGTAGCCAACCGCATCACTGCGGGCAAGCGACTCGTCCTCGAACACCTTAATCTCACCATCCTGGGTTTCAAGTCGGTAGTGGATGCCTATCACTCTCACAGAATTCACTCCCAATTCAGCGCCCCACCCGTCTGATACTCAGTCACGCGCGTCTCGAAGAAATTCTTTTCCTTCTTCAGGTCTATGAGTTCGCTCATCCACGGGAACGGGTTGCTGGCGCCGGGGTAGAGCATATCCAGGCCAATCTGCTGGCAGCGGCGGTTGGCGATGAAGCGCAGGTATTCCTTGAACTGGCTGGAGTTGAGGCCGAGCACGCCGCGCGGCATGGTGTCTTCCGCGTAGGCGAATTCGAGATCGACGGCTTTTTTCATGAGGCCTTCCATCTCCCGTTTGAACTCGGGCGTCCACAGGTGCGGGTTTTCGAGTTTGATGGTGTTGATGAGGTCGATGCCGAAATTGCAGTGCATCGATTCGTCGCGCAGGATGTACTGGTACTGCTCCGCCGCGCCGGTCATTTTGTTCTGGCGGCCGAGCGCGAGTATCTGCACGAAGCCGACGTAAAAGAACAGCCCTTCCATGATGCACGCGAACACGATCAGGCTGCGCAGCAGCTTCTGGTCGTTCTCCGGCGTGCCGGTCTTGAATTCGGGATTGGTGAGGGTTTCGATGAAAGGGATGAGGAACTGGTCCTTGTCGCGGATCGACTTGACCTCGTGGTAGGCGTTGAAAATCTCGCCTTCGTCCAAGCCCAGCGATTCGACGATGTACTGGTAGGCGTGGGTGTGGATCGCCTCCTCGAAAGCCTGGCGCAGCAGGTACTGGCGGCACTCGGGCGCGGTGATATGGCGGTAGGTGCCGAGCACGATGTTGTTCGCGGCGAGCGAATCGGCAGTAACGAAAAAGCCCAGGTTGCGCTTGACGATGAGACGCTCGTCGTCGGTCAGGCCGTTGGGGTTCTTCCACGTGGCGATGTCGCGGTTCATGTTCACTTCCTGCGGCATCCAGTGGTTGGCGCAGCCGGATAGATATTTCTCCCACGCCCATTTGTACTTGAACGGGACAAGCTGGTTGACGTCGGCGGTGCCGTTGATGATGCGTTTGTCTTCGCACCTGACGCGCCCGAGCGGAATGTCACCGCTCTCCGCGCGCACGGGCGCAGCGTCGGCAACGGTTTGCGCGAACGGCATGGCCGGTGTTGAGGGCATGAATCCCGGATTTGCGGGTTGCAATCGCGGTTGGGGAATCGCGCCCGGTGTGTCGTCCCAGCTCAGCATGGTGTTTTTCCTCGTGGTTCAGTTGTTACGTTTTGTTGTCGATGGTTTCAGAATTCACTGCACCGTTTCCCCTCTCCCCCTGCCCCTCTCCCGCGAGCGGGAGAGGGTGGCCGACAGGCCGGGAGAGGGGAAGCAGCGCGTCAGCGCAGCAGCACCGAGGCGGAAAGCATGGAAGCGAAAAATCCCGAGCTGGTGGCCGTGCTCGCGAGCGGGCCGAGGTTGTCGTCCACCACCGCGGCGTCCTGCTCGTGGCGCAGCTCGTAGGTCATGCGCCGGATGGCGCGCACGCAGTCGCCGCGCCGTGCATAACCCTCGCCCGAGGTGGCGAGCTTGGCGCCGTCGGGTGTGGCAAGGTACCAGCGCCATTCGCTGCGCACGTCCTGGTAAATATGAAAGACCATGTTCATCTCCTGTTCAATGCAGCACGCCCGGATCGGAAACTTCCCACTCGTCGAAACAGAACGACTCGAACGCCAGCTCGATCGCGTCCTCGTTGGTCCACGTCGGCAGCGTGCGCACCAGGGTGACGAAGCGTTTGCGCTCGGGGCCGTTGGCGGTCGCGACTTCAACTTCCATCCACACTTCGGCGGTGAGGCGGCTCGGTGCAAAAAACGCGCGCGATTCTTCCACAAAAAACGTCACGTATGACATCGTGTCTTCCCCCAAGGTTGTCGTTATGATGGGACCGCTGTCTTGCGCTGCTTTTCCTTCACACCACTGCACACTCCTCGAAGGCGTACTCCTTCATGGGAATGCAATCCGGATCGACCAGCGACAAAAATTCCACGAAATCGGCCATGCCGAAATAGGTCGCCGCGCCATACCGGTCGCGCGCCATCAACACCACCGGCAGGCCGGGAAAACATGGCGCCAGTTCACGCTGCATGCTCGCGCACTCGCGCCTGGAGCTGAGTACCGCCGGCTTCACAACGGCAACCGCGAACGTTCCGCTTGGTTGTTTGATCACTGCGCCCTGGACTTTCATTCACGGCTCCTTTCAAAAACCTGCGTTGGTTGCGGTACTCCTGAATCTTTCTTTTCTTCGGATACCTGTGCAAGCGGCCACTGACATCTATGTCACTCGGTTAAACTCAAAATCCTGTCGTCCCAGCGGAGGCTGGGACCCAGTCCTAACCAGGATTAAAAAAAACGGCGGACTGGATTCCGGCCTCCGCCGGAATGACGGCCATTTTGCAGTCGGGAAAAGTGTGGGCAAGCCGCGTGCGAACCAATGCTTGCTCAAACAATCGCTTAATCGAGTGATAGGAGCCACAAATACTCTTCTGTTGGTTGTGGCTGCGGCCGCTCTCTGCGTTCGCTTAACATCGCTGCGCGAGTTAGCCTTCGCCGCAACCCTCATATGAAGCATGCTTACTGGCATGCTTCTGTTGGTTGTGGCTGCGGCCGCTCTCTGCGTTCGCTTAACATCGCTGCGCGAGTTAGCCTTCGCCGCAACCCTCATATGAAGCATGCTTACTGGCACGCTTCTGTTGGTTGTGGCTGCGGCCGCTCTCTGCGTTCGCTTAACATCGCTGCGCGAGTTAGCCTTCGCCGCAACCCTCATATGAAGCATGCTTACTGGCACGCTTCGCATTCCGGGTTGTCAATCGAGCAGAATTTGACGGCTTCGGCGGCGCCGTCTCCTGCGCCTTGCAGTTGCGCCGGGCCGGCTGCGATGGCGCCCATGCCGCCGCCTACCGGCACGGAATTGAGTTCGCCGCCGCGACCGGTGGATTTTTCCGCCGAGGTCGCGCCGAGGGTGCGCAGGTAGTAGGTGGTCTTGAGTCCTCTGATCCAGGCAAGCTTGTAGGTTTCGTCGAGCTTCTTGCCCGATGCGCCCGCCATGTAGAGGTTAAGCGACTGCGCCTGGTCGATCCATTTCTGGCGGCGCGCGGCCGCTTCGATGGTCCACGTGGTATCGACTTCGAACGCGGTGGCGTACAGGCTGCGCAGTTCCTGCGGCACGCGGTCGATTTTGCCGAGCGAGCCGTCGAAATACTTCAAGTCGGCGACCATGACTTCGTCCCACATGTTGAGCTTTTTCAGGTCGCGCACCAGGTAGTCGTTGACCACGGTGAATTCGCCGGAAAGATTGGATTTGACGAACAGGTTCTGGTAGGTCGGCTCGATGCACGCCGACACGCCGATGATGTTGGAAATGGTCGCGGTCGGCGCGATGGCCACGCAGTTGGAGTTACGCATGCCGTGTTCGCGGATGCGCGTGCGCAGCGCATCCCAGTCCATGCTGTGCGACATGTCGGCTTCGACGTAGCCGCCGCGCTCTTCTGCGAGGAGCTTGAGCGTGTCCTGCGGCAGGATGCCCCTGTCCCACAGCGAGCCGCGGTAGGTGGAATAGCGGCCGCGCTCTTCGGCAAGCACGGTCGAGGCCCAGTAAGCGTAATAGCACACGGCTTCCATGGAACGGTCGGCGAACTCAACCGCATCCTGCGAAGCGTAGGGAATGCGCAGTTCGTGCAGGCAGTCCTGGAAACCCATGATGCCGAGCCCGACCGGACGATGCCTGAGGTTGGAATCGCGCGCCTTTTTGACCGCGTAGTAGTTGATGTCGATGACGTTGTCGAGCATGCGCATCGCCGTGACGACGGTCTTGCCGAGCTTGTCGTGGTCGAGCGCGCCATCCTTGATATGCGCGATGAGGTTCACCGAACCCAGATTGCACACGGCGATTTCGTGGTCGTTGGTGTTGAGGGTAATTTCGGTGCACAGGTTGGAGGAGTGCACCACGCCGGCGTGCTGCTGCGGCGAGCGTATGTTGCACGGGTCCTTGAAGGTGATCCACGGGTGCCCCGTCTCGAACAGCATCGACAGCATCTTGCGCCACAGCGACAGCGCCGGAACCTTGCGGAACAGCTTGAGCTCGCCGCGCGCGCAACGCGCTTCATGGGCGATGTAGGCTTCCTCGAAGGCCTTGCCGAACTTGTCGTGCAGATCGGGGCAGTCGGAAGGCGAGAACAGCGTCCACTCGCCGGCTTCCATGACGCGCTTCATGAACAGGTCGGGAATCCAGTTGGCGGTGTTCATGTCATGGGTGCGGCGGCGGTCGTCGCCGGTGTTCTTGCGCAGTTCGAGGAATTCCTCGATGTCGAGGTGCCAGGTTTCCAGGTACGAACACACCGCGCCCTTGCGCTTGCCGCCCTGGTTGACCGCGACCGCCGTGTCGTTGACCACCTTGAGGAACGGCACCACGCCCTGCGACTTGCCGTTGGTGCCCTTGATATAGCTGCCGAGTGCGCGCACCGGCGTCCAGTCGTTGCCGAGACCGCCGGCAAACTTGGACAGCAGCGCGTTTTCCTTGAGCGCTTCGTATATGCCGTCGAGGTTGTCGGCCACGGTGGTGAGATAGCAGCTCGACAATTGCGAGCGGCGCGTGCCCGAGTTGAACAACGTCGGCGTCGACGACATGAAACTGAAAGTGGAAAGCACATCGTAGAATTCGATGGCGCGCGTTTCGCGATCGACTTCATTGAGCGCCAGCCCCATCGCGACGCGCATGAAGAACGCCTGCGGCAGCTCGATGCGCGCATCTTCGATATGCAGAAAGTAGCGGTCGTACAGCGTCTGCAAGCCGAGGTAGGTGAACTGGTTGTCGCGCTCCGCCTTGAGCGCGGCGCCGAGCCTGGCGAGATCGTACTGCGCGAGCCTTTCGTCAAGCAGCTCGGCGGCTATGCCCTTGCGCACAAAGGCCGGAAAATATTCGGCATATTGCGTAGCCATCCCGGCGTGCGTCACTTCCCTGCCCAGCACCTCCTTGCGGATCTGGTGCATCAGCAGGCGTGCCGTGACCTTGGTGTAGGCGGGGTCCTGCTCTATGAGCATGCGCGCGCCGAGTGTCGCAGCCTTGAATACTTCTTCCTGCGGCACGCCCTCATACAAATCGCGCAGCGTCGCCTCGACGACCGCCTTGGGGTTGACGAATTCGCCGAGGTTCTCGCACGCGGCGCCGATGATGCCGGTCAGATGCGCGATATCGAGCGGGCGCTTTTGCCCGTCGACCAGTACATTGATCGGCCCCGCCGCCTGCGCGGCAGCAGCGACGCTTTCGCGCTGCCTGGCGCGCTCCTGGGTGCGCTGTTCGCGGTACAGCACGTAGGCGCGCGCTACTTCGTGGGCGCCGCCGCGCATCAGGGCAAGTTCGACCTGGTCCTGGATTTCTTCAATATGGAAGGTGCCGCCCGAAGGCTTGTTGCGCAGCAGGGCGGACACCACCTTGCCGGTGAGCAACTGCACCTGCTCGCGCATGCGCGCAGAAGCGGCTTCCTGGCTGCCGTTGACGGCAATGAACGCCTTGGTGAGGGCAATGCTGATTTTCTCGGGCTGGAAGGGCGCGATCGAACCGTTGCGTCTGATGATCTTGTGATCCGCGTATTTTTCCTGGGCAATTTCGGCTGTCTGGGAAAGCATTTCGGGGTGGGCCAAGGGATTTGCCGGGTGAATATCGGATGCCAGTCGCATGCTGTAGTCTCCTGAAAAGGACTTTTTGTATTTGAATGAATAAGTTGGGATTGAAACCGCCGTCCGGTACAGACTGGGTTGCCCACAGTTTTGGCACAGTTTGTACACAGCTTTTACGGCGGCAAAGTCACAGGCTGCGCACAACTCTTATGCAGCTTTGTCCACAACCTGTAGTGTCTCAAGCCCTTGAAGCACACTATATAGTGAGTTTTGGGCGCTTTGCAACAGGAATTTTTTGCCTTACAAAAGCGGAAGGAAAACAGGCACTTGACGGCGAAAAATCGCCTTGCGGCGGGAAAATACTTAAAGTGTTTTGTGAAGAGTCGAAACGTCCTTGTCACACGCGGCTTTCCAGCCTATTGACAGCCGGAAGCCGCGCCAGACAAGGTGTTTCGGCAAGCCGAAATCGGGGGAAACGGGGATTGGGAACGCGATTTGCGGCTTATGCGATTTGCGCCAGAAATCTTTTCCAGTCGAACGCGGGACCGGGATCGGTCTTGCGGCCCGGCGCGATATCGGAATGTCCCGCCGTATCGAGTATGCCGTAGCGCTCGAACAGCGCGCGTGCGAGCTCGGCAAGCGTTGCATACTGCGCGCCGGCGAAAGGAACCGCGTCGGCGCCCTCGAGTTCGACGCCGATGGAAAAATCGTTGCAACTTTCATGGCCGTTCCACGACGACACGCCCGCATGCCAGGCGCGCAACTCGCACGGCACGAACTGAATCAGCTCGCCATCGCGGCGGATGAAAAAATGCGCCGACACGCGCAAATCCCCGATTGTGGCGTAATACGCGTGTTCTTCCGGGTCGAGCCGGTTGGTGAATAACTCAATCACGCCGGGGCCGCCGAATTCATCGGGCGGCAGCGAAATGTTGTGCACCACCAGCAGGGAGATGCGCGCCTCTTCGGGGCGCGTGTCGCAGTTTGGCGAAGGGATGTAACGCGCGCCCGCGCACATCCCCGCGATGTCGACGAGATAGCGCGGTGCAGATTCAGCGGGCGTTTCGGGAGAGAAGAGGTCGATCATGCGACGAGTTTAGGACACCTCTAATAATTTGTCATTCCCGCGAAACTTGTCCTCGACCCGATCGGAGAGCGGGAATGACGATAAAGAGATTTTTAGAGATGTCCAATAGGCATGACTGACGAGGCTGATAAAATGCCGTGGACTTAACGCCACGGCACCGGACTCCCCGCATTGAAATTCTCACTCCTCAACACCTCTGACCTGGCGCGCCGCGGCACGCTCACCCTTGCCCACGGCACGGTAGAAACGCCCGCCTTCATGCCGGTCGGCACCTATGGCACGGTGAAGGCAATGAGTCCCGCCGAGCTGGTCGACATCGGCGCGCAGATCGTCCTCGGCAACACCTTTCATCTGTGGCTGCGCCCCGGCCTCGAGGTGATCGCCCGGCACGGCGGGCTGCACCGCTTCATGGGCTGGGATGGCCCGATCCTCACCGATTCAGGGGGTTTCCAGGTATGGAGTCTGGGGCCGCTGCGCAAAATCAGCGAGGCCGGCGTCGCCTTCCAGTCGCCGGTGAACGGCGATAAATGCTTTCTGTCGCCCGAGGAGTCGATGCGCATCCAGCAGGTGCTCGATGCCGACATCGCCATGATTTTCGACGAATGCACGGCGTACCCCTCGACGCCCGAAGCGGCGGAAAAATCGATGCAGCTCTCGCTGCGCTGGGCGGCGCGCTCCAGGGCGGAGCACGAGAAACTCGGCAACCGCAATGCGCTGTTCGGCATCGTCCAGGGCGGTATGTACGAAGGTCTGCGCGACGCCTCGGTGCAGGGCCTGCTCGATATCGGCTTTGACGGCTACGCCATCGGCGGGCTTTCGGTCGGCGAGCCCAAGGACGACATGCAGCGCGTTCTGGCGCACACCGCGCCCTTGCTGCCGCGCGAACGCCCGCGCTACCTCATGGGCGTGGGCACGCCCGAAGACATCGTGGCGGCGGTCGCGGCCGGGATCGATATGTTCGACTGCGTCATGCCCACGCGCAATGCGAGGAACGGCTGGCTGTTCACGCGCTTCGGCGACATCAAAATCCGCAATGCGCGTTACCGGGACGATACCCAGCCGCTCGATGCCACCTGCGCGTGCTACACCTGCCGCCATTTCACGCGCGCCTACCTGCATCACCTGCAGCGCGCCAACGAAATTCTCGGTGCGCGCCTCAACACCCTGCACAACCTTTTTTACTACCTGACGCTGATGCGCGAAATGCGTGCGGCCATCGCCTCGGACGGCTTTGCCGGATTCGCCGCCGCTTTCCGGCGCGACAGGGCGGCGGGGATTGCCGGCGACGCTACGAACGAGGATTGACGGACCGGCAAAGACCCCTCCCCAATATGGTAATATCGCCTGTTATTTAACACGCCAAGTACGCAAAGGGAACCCATGATCAGTAACGCCTATGCCCAGGCTTCCGGCAACCCCCTCGGAGGAGATTCGCTGATGGGCCTCCTGCCCATTGTCATCATGTTCGTGCTGCTATATTTCATGATGATCCGCCCGCAGATGAGGCGCAGCAAGGAACAAAAGCAGATGATCGACGCGCTGCAAAAGGGCGACGAGGTGATTGCCGCGGGAATGATCGGAAAAATCGTCAAGGTGGGCGAGTCCTACATCGGTCTCGAAATCGCGACCGGTACCGTGATCCACGTGCAAAAGCAGGCCGTGGCCACTCTGCTTCCCAAAGGCACCATCAACGATGTGACAAAGTGACCGGCGGCAAGGCTGCCGGCGTTCCCGAGCCGCAGGCGGGGGATCTGCTACCCAAACTGGCTGAATTGCACACCGCACCCAGCCCTCCGAGGTCTGAATGAATAAATACCCCATCTGGAAGTACATCGTCATTGCCATCGCACTGGTAGTGGCGCTGATTTATGCGCTGCCGAATTTTTTCGGCGAAGTACCGGCGGTGCAAATATCGGGATTGCGCAGCAACAAGGTGGACGATGCGCTCACCAAAAAAATCGAAGATGCGCTCAAGCAGGGCAGCGCGGCGTTCGATGCCATGGAAAACGATGCGGGCGTCCTCAAGGTGCGCTTCGCCGATACCGACACCCAGCTCAAGGCGCGCGACATCATTCAGGCCCAGACCGGTCCCGGCTACGTGGTGGCGCTCAATCTGATTCCGAATTCGCCGAAGTGGCTGGCGGCGATCGGCGCCAAGCCGATGTCTCTTGGCCTGGACCTGCGCGGCGGCGTGCACTTCCTCATGCAGGTGGACATGAAGGCCGCGGCGACCAAGGCCGTCGAACGTTATCTTGGCGATGTGCGCGGCCTGCTGCGCGACAGGAAAATTTACTATTCCGGACTGAACCGCGAAGGCGAGCGCATCAATTTGCGCTTCCGCGAGCGCGAAACGCGCGCTGCCGCGCTTGCCGCCATCGGCGACAAGCTTCCCGATCTGGCGCTCAGGGAAACGGAATCGGGCGATGAATTCCAGATCGTTGCCAGCGTGAAACCCGAGATCGCCAAAAAAGAGCAGGACCTGGCTTTGCAGCAGAACATCCAGACATTGCGCAACCGCGTCAACGAACTGGGCGTGGCCGAACCCATCGTGCAGCAGCAGGGTGGCGACCGCATCGTGGTCGAGCTTGCAGGCGTGCAGGACCCGGGGCGCGCCAAGGACATCATCGGACGCACCGCCACGCTCGAAGTGCGGCTCGTGGCCGAAGACCTGACCGACAGTTTCGGCGGCTTCGAGCAGTACAAGAACAATCCCGTGCCGATTTCGGCTGACCGCTTTTTCGACGTCGATGGCAGGGCTGTGCTGGTGCGCAAGTCGATCGTCATCACCGGCGACCGCATCAAGGATGCCCAGCCCGGTTTTGACCCGCAAACCGGAAGACCCATCGTTTCGCTGCGTCTTGACGAAGCCGGCGGACGCGTCATGCTGCAGACCACGCGCGAAAACGTGAAAAAGCGCATGGCCATGATGCTCATCGAAAAGAACGACACCAAGGTGCTCACCTGGCCGTCGATCAACGGCGAGTTCGGCAGCAATTTCATGATCACCGGAATGCCCGACACCAACGAAGCCAAGAACCTGGCGTTGCTGCTGCGTTCCGGCGCGCTCGCCGCGCCGATGGAGTTCATCGAGGAGCGCACTGTCGGGCCGAGCCTTGGCGCCGAGAATATCGCCAAGGGCAAGAACTCGGTGATCTACGGCTTCATCGCGATCGCCCTTTTCATGATCGCCTACTACATGCTGTTCGGCGCGGTGTCGGTGGTGGCGCTGGCATCCAACCTGTTGTTCCTGGTCGCGCTCCTTTCCATGCTGCAGGCGACGCTCACGCTGCCGGGTATCGCGGCTATCGCGCTGGCGCTGGGCATGGCCATCGACGCCAATGTGCTGATCAACGAGCGCGTGCGCGAGGAGCTGCGCAACGGCATGTCGCCGCAAATGGCGATCACCACCGGTTACGACCGCGCCTTCGGCACCATTCTCGATTCCAACATCACCACGCTGATCGCCGGTCTCGCTTTGCTGATCTGGGGTTCAGGGCCGGTGCGCGGCTTCGCCATCGTGCACTGCCTCGGCATCATGACCTCGATTTTCAGCGCAGTGATGGTGTCGCGCGGAATGGTCAACCTGATCTACGGCAGCAGGAAAAAAGTAGCGAAACTCTCGATCGGCAATACCGAATGGCAGGCGGCTGCGTTAAAACAGCAGTCGAAAACCCTATAAGGCGGCGGACATGGAATTTTTCAAAATCAAACGCACCATCCCGTTCATGCGCCATGCGCTGGTGTTCAACATTATATCGTTGATCACCTTCCTGCTCGCGGTAACTTTCCTCGCGACCAGGGGGCTGCACCTGTCGATCGAATTCACCGGCGGGACGGTTATGGAAGTGAGCTACGCGCACGCCGCCGATCCCGAGCGCATTCGCGGCACACTCAACAAGATCGGCCTCACCGACGTGTCGGTACAGAACTTCGGCACCTCGCGCGATGTGCTGATCCGCCTGCCTCTGAAATTGTCTGCGGAAGACAGGAACCAGAACGACGCCATGCAAAAGCAAAGCACTGCCGTCATGTCCGCCCTCACCGTCGACGACAACAGCGCGCAACTCAAGCGCTCCGAATTTGTCGGCGGGCAGGTTGGCAAGGAACTCGCCACCGACGGCCTGCTGGCGCTGCTGTTCGTCTGTATCGGTATCGTCGCTTATCTCGCCATCCGCTTCGAATGGCGCTTCGCGGTCGCCACCATCATCGCCAATCTGCACGACGTGGTGATCATCCTCGGCTTCTTCGCCATCTTCCAGTGGGAATTCTCGCTGCCAGTGCTCGCCGCGGTGCTCGCCATTCTCGGCTATTCGGTCAACGAGTCGGTGGTGGTGTTCGATCGCGTGCGCGAAAACTTCCGCAAAATGCGCAAGGCGACCACTCCCGAGATCATGGATGCCTCCATCACCGGAACCATCTCCCGTACCATCATCACCCACGGCTGCACCCAGATGATGGTGCTGGCGATGTTCTTTTTCGGCGGCGCGTCTCTCGAGTATTTTGCGCTTGCGCTGACCATCGGCATCTGCTTCGGCATTTATTCGTCGGTGCTGGTGGCGTGTCCGCTGGCGATGTACCTGGGCGCGTCGCGCGAGGATTTCATCAGGGCGAAGCAGGAAGTCATCAAGGCAGAAACGCCCTGAGCGGGTTTCGAAAAGGATTTGCCGCAGCCAGCCGCTGCGCCGTTTGCCGCGCGCTTCCTCGCCTGGCCAACCCCGCCGATTGCGGCCGCTGTTAGCCAATGGAAATCCTCGCCGGATTGTTCGATCTCGTCGTGCATCTCGACCGCCATCTCGGCGACCTGATCCGCGATTACGGTATGTGGACCTATCCGATCCTGTTTGGCATCATTTTCAGCGAAACGGGTCTGGTAGTTACGCCCATCCTTCCAGGCGACTCGTTGCTGTTCATCGCCGGCACCTTTGCCGCGCTCGGCAATCTGAACATTCATCTGCTGGTGTCTCTTCTGGTGCTCGCCGCCGTGCTCGGCAATACCTGCAATTATGCGATCGGGCGCTATCTGGGGCCGCGCCTGTTCAAGGACCAGCGCTCGCGCTGGCTCAATCCGCGGTATCTGGAGCGAACCCACGCCTTCTACGAAAAATACGGCGGCCTCGCGGTGGTGATCTCGCGCTTCATTCCCATCGTCCGCACCTACGTTCCCTTTGTCGCGGGTCTGGGGGCGATGTCGTACGCGCGCTTCACCGCCTACAATGTGTTCGGCGCACTGGCGTGGGTGCTGTCGATCACCTATCTGGGTTATTTCTTCGGGGTGATTCCGTGGGTGCGCGAAAATCAGGGGCTGATCATCGTCGCCATCATTGTCGCGAGCGTTCTGCCGGTGTTCGTTGGCTTCATCCGCGCCCGCACCGGCAGACCATCCTGATCTGCTATGGCAGGCGCGATGCAGCCTGCCTGCCTGTCATGCGCGCATACAGACCGGCGCTAAAGAAAAAAACCAGCGACAGCACGATTTCCGCTCCCGCCAATTGCGCCGCCAATCCCCTGTCAGACCACACGCGCACCACGCCTTCGGTGAAGTAAAGCCAGATCAGCAGCACGCCCCACTGGTAGGTATAGCGCTTGCCGTGCAGAATGCCGAATAGCGGAAAGAGCAGCGGCACGGCCTTGAGCAATAACGCCGATCCTCCCGGTTTGAGCGGAGCAAGCCAGGCTTCCCACGCCAGACAGAGCGCGATCAGGGCGATGAGGCTCGCAATGCTGAGAACGTGCAATCGCGCAATATGCCGCGCCTGTGAAGTTTCCATGTCGGGAAACAAGTATCGGTAGCCATGAAATGAAAAAGGTATTATAGCCGCCAGCCTCTGTATTTCCCTCCCTGCTCCCGCCCCTTTCAGGGTGAATTTCCCCTACCTACAATCTGGCGAGAAATCATGTAATTGATTGTAATGCTGGACAAACTGTCTATGCCCGGGTATAAAGGGTGAATGCCGATTAATCTGAAACAAATAATGGTTCACCCGATAAGCGCAAGCGAGGAGCCGCATTATCGGGAGTTAATGCAGCGGCATCACTATCTGGGAGACTTGGCGAAGATTGGCCACACGCTCTGGTATGTTGCCACCTTTGATCAGGAGTGGGTCGCTCTGGTGAGCTTCTCGGCATCGGCGCTCAAATGCGCAGCGCGCGACCGCTGGATCGGCTGGGACTTCCGGCGCC
>Ga0315281_10007450_pt1 | contig 15409 bp, 17 predicted proteins | sample YL17G07_0_MG_FD_204540 | JGI IMG/M metagenome (GOLD analysis project Ga0315281, IMG submission 204540) | Sediment microbial communities from Yellowstone Lake, YNP, Wyoming, USA - YL17G07_0 | ecosystem: Environmental > Aquatic > Freshwater > Lake > Sediment | place: USA: Wyoming | collected...
TGGTAGCAGGTCCAGTCGTCGGTGGTGAACGCGTTGGAGTCGGCGCCCAGGCTCTTGAGGATGTCGTTGTACTGCTCCGAGGTGTATCGCTCGGTGCCGCGAAACATCATGTGCTCGAAGAAGTGAGCGAATCCGGAATGCCCCGGTTCGACCTCGTTCCGGCTTCCCGTTCGCACGACGGTGTAGTACGAAATCAAACCCGGATGGTCGGTGGGGATGACGAACATCTTGAATCCGTTCGCGAGGGTCTTGGAGTGGATCGCGTAGGGAAAGATCTTCGCGCTGCCTGGCGGCTTGCCCGGGACGGCGGCCGCGCCGGCGGTGGCGGCGTCGTGCGCTGCCAGCGAAAAAGCCAACGTCGCGATGAGCATGAGGGCGCCGAACCGGTGGCGCGAACGAGGGATACCAATCACGTGGACCTCCTTCAACTTCGAATCTCGGAGTTTTTACGAAAGAAGCACCGGCCTCGATCGAAGCCGGCGCTCGCTGGTGATTCTCTACGGCGGATGCGGTGACCGGGAAACGAAACCGGCTAATTCTTCCTGGTTTTGGCGCCCCGTTGTGTTACGGATTTTTTGCGCGAGGGTTTCGCCGGGCTCTTCGCGAGACCGGATTTTCCGGCTTTCGTCACGCGGTGGACGGACGGGGCGGCTCCTGCGATCCGCCGCGCGGCTTCGGCGCCCGCTTTTCCCATCTTCGCAAGCTGCTCGAAATATTTCACGAAACTCCGGATTCCTCCCGAGGCCTGCCCCCAGTCGAAATTCTCGTTCGGCGCGTGGTATCCGTGCTCCGGCAGAGAGAGGCCGATGAACATCACGGGCGCCTTGAGAAGGCGTTCCATCGTGATGATCGCGCCAATCGACCCCCCTTCCCGGACGAACGCCGGAAATTTGCCGAAGCCGAATTTCAACGCCTGACGGGCGGCTTCGGCGTAGGGGCCGGTCGTGATTCCCTTGTAAGGGGCCAGCCTTCCTTCGGCAAAAACCTGGGCGTCGGGAATGCGAGCTTTGACGAAGGCGATGAGCGCTTTTGTGATCTTCGCCGAATCCTGGTCCGGCACCAGCCGGTTCGAGATCTTGAGCTCGGCCCGGGGAGGGATGATTGTCTTGACTCCGGGCCCGGTGTATCCGCCGACGAGCCCGTGAACCTCGAAGGTCGGCAGAGCCCAGATTCTGGTCATGACGTCGATCGGATCCTTCGTTCGAAGGCTCGTGAACATGTGATCCTTCATGAAACCCGCAACCGTGAATCCCGAGCTGCGAAATTCTGCGAGCTCGGCTTTGGTTGCGGGAATCACGTCGTCGTAGAAACCGGGAATCCTGCAGCGCCCGGTTCGTGCGTCGTACATCTCGCCGAGGAGCTGGGCGAGCTCCCCGATCGGATTTCGCGCCGCCCCGCCCGTGACTCCGGAATGCTGGTCGGTGGCGCCCGTGGTGAGAGTGATTCGAAAACCCTGAGTTCCGCGGAGCCCGGCCGGGACCGCCGGTTTTCCGCGAGCGATCCAGATCGTGTCCGAAACGACCACCGAATCCGTCGCCAGGCTGGCGCCGCCTTTTCGAAGAGCCGCCTCGAAGTTCGGGCTGCCGATCTCTTCCTCGAGCTCCCAGATGAAGTGAATGTTGATCGGCAATCCGGCTTCGCGAGCGTAACGGGCCGCGAATAGCGCCGACAGCGCGGGGCCTTTGTCGTCGGTCGATCCGCGCCCGAGATAACGGTCGCCGTCTTTTACAAATTCGAACGGTTCGCTGTCCCACTCCGGCTCCGTCGCCGGCTGGACGTCCATGTGGTTGTAAACCGTCACGGTGGGGCAGCCCGGGCCCACGTCGAATTTCGCGTGAACGACCGGATTTCCCGGGGTTTCGATGATCTGAGCCGTCCCGCCGTATGCTCGAAAACTCGCCGAACAAGCCTCCGCCTGCCGCCGGATGTCACCGGCTCGATCCGGATCCATGCTAACCGAAGGAATCTCGACGTACTGTTGGAGCAGCTGCTCGAATTCGCTCCGGACGCCCAGAATCCAGCGGTCGATCGCATCACGTTTCAGCAACGCTTCGTTCATGGGGGTGTCCTCTTTCGAGCCCGAGAGATTTGAAGATGCCGCGTTTCGCGATCGAGGCCTGGCCCCTGATCCTTGCCGTCCGCGCGGGGGCACATTTTAGGCTGAAGAGCGTGGGGTGTGTCGAGTGGTATTCGAGGGGAGGGATTCAGCTCGAAAGCTTCCAGTCGGTGTGGGGGCGCTGATTTCGAATCAGGTAGTTCCAGAGGAGCTTGCCGTAGCCGTTCGGACGGTAGTCGATTTCGTCGTAAAACGGCTGCAGGAGCCTTTGAAGACGCGGGAGGTTGTAAAAAGGGACGCTCGGGAAATAGTGGTGCTCGAGGTGGAAATTCGAGTTGAGATAGACGAAATTCCAGAACCAGTTCGACGGCATCAGGGTGGACCATTTCGCGGGGTCGGAGCGATCGATGTCGTAGTGCTGTCCGAGGCGGTTCAAAGCAAAGGCGACGGGAAAGACCAGGAAGTAGGGGGCGAGTTGGATTCGAGCCGCTGCCGCCGGGCCAAAAACGATCCAGAGCAGGGCTGTGATTCCCAGCTGGCCGCCGATCGTGAGATTTCGTTCCCGGGCGATCCTTTTCTGGAGCTCAGCGGGATAGGTCGCCGTTTCTTTTCGCGCCGCCCGGAAATAGATGACGAAAAGAGCCGGTGTGAAATAGAGAAGTTTGTACCAGCGGGCGTTTCGTTTGGGGGAGAGGTGGAATCGTTTCGGGTCGGAGGTGTCGCTGCCGAGCTCGGCGTGATGATCGAGGTGCCATTTCGAGAACTGGAGAGCGGAGATGCCGCTCGGAAAGGCATAAAGGATGCCCAGAAGGCGCGTCAACCGGTCGTTTTTGCCGCTCGCGACGGCGTTGTGAACGACTTCGTGGAGGAGGACGGTGAAATTGAAGATCGTAAAACCCTGGACGATGGCGAGGGGAATCCAGATCGCCGGAGTGTCGAATCGTTTTAGCGCCCATCCCGTGAGCGCGAGAAACGCGAATTGGCGAATGGCGACGGCGGTGTGGCGGAGCGGAGATTTCTGGTGGAGTCTCTTGAGCTCGTCTTTCGGGACTGCCCGCGCGAGCTTGTGCCGCAGCTCTTCCGAATGCCGCGCATAGTAGTGGGTCTTTGCGGTTTCCGGCAGAGGGGAAGAGTGCGGGGAGGCCGGAGTTTCCGGCGCGAGAGGGCTCATTTGTTTTGTACGTCGGACGTCGCGGTTTGCGCCATCAGCGCAGGGATCCATTTCTCCGAGGCAGGAATTCTGCCACAAGAGACTGACGGCGGCCGAATCACACCGAATCGAGAAGCGGAAGTCATGCCAGCCCACCGCCATGGGCTCCGGATCGCCGTTGACTCGAACGAAGGGGCTGTGCTAAAAATCACAGTTCGCCCCCGGTCGGCGGGTTTCAGGGTGCTCGAACGGAGCGATATCCCAAAGATTCAAAGGTTTGACCAAACGATCTGGGGCTGATCGAGCCCCGAAGTCTTTCGCCGGCCACTGGAAATCAGGAGAAACGAGTCATGTTCGCCGTCATCGCTCAAGGTGGGAAGCAGTACCGCGTCGAACCCGGAGACGTTCTGAAGATCGAACGGATTCCGTCGCTGGGTGTGGCCGAAAAAAACCAGAAAATCGAGCTCACCGACGTCCGGGCCGTGGGTGAAGCGGGAGACGTCGCGATTGGAAAGAGCGTTGGCGGAGCGAAGGTTCTCGCCACCGTGATTCGCGAAGTCCGGGAGCGGAAGATTCTGGTTTTCAAAAAGAAAAAGACGAAAATGTTCAAGAAGCGGCGCGGGCATCGGCAGGATGTGCTCGAGATCCGTATCGACTCGATAGAAAAATAAGATGGCGTTCCGGGTCGCCGAGCCGGACGCGAAAGAGCAGCGGGAGACGAGAACACCATGGCGCACAAAAAAGGTCAGGGATCCAGCCGGAACGGGCGCGATTCGAATTCGCAGCGGCTTGGAGTGAAGGCGTTTGGGGGAGAGGTCGTGACCGGCGGCTCGATTCTGGTCCGTCAACGGGGAACGAGATTCCATCCCGGTAAGAACGTCGGAATCGGAAGCGACGACACTCTCTTCGCGAAAATCGCCGGGCGAGTCATCTTTCGTGACCGCGGCAATCACGGCCGGTCGATCGAGATCGAACCGGTCGTGGCCGTCTAGATCGGAGCGCGACTCTCCTGCCATTCTGAAAACGCCCCGCGAGAGCGGGGCGTTTCGCTTTGTAGGGGAGCGAATCCATCATGTTCATCGACGAGGCCGAAATCGAAGTGAGGGCGGGAGCCGGCGGAAACGGGTGCATCGCATTTCGCCGGGAAAAATTCGTACCCAACGGCGGCCCTTCCGGCGGCGACGGGGGGCGGGGAGGGTCGGTCTGGCTCGTCGCTCGTTCCTCTCTCAACACCCTGTATCAGTTCCGATTCAAGAAGCTCTTCAAGGCCGAGCGGGGCGGTCACGGTGAAGGGTCGAATTGTCATGGGGCCAACGGTGAGCATCTTCGAGTCGAAGTGCCCGTGGGCTCGGTGATCATCGATCCCGAGACCGGCGACAAGCTCCACGATTTCGTCCACGACGGCGAGGAGTGGCTGGTCGCCAAAGGGGGAAACGGCGGGTGGGGTAACGCCCGGTTCGTCACCTCCACCCGGCAGGCGCCGCGATTCGCCAAAGAGGGAAAAGAGGGGGAGATCCGACGATTTCGAGTCGAGCTCAAGCTCCTGGCCGACGTCGGGCTCATCGGGTTTCCCAACGCGGGCAAGTCGACGCTGATTTCGCGGCTTTCGGCGGCGCGTCCCAAGATCGCCGATTACCCGTTCACGACGCTGGTTCCGAATCTCGGAGTGGCGACGATCGACGGGCTCGAGACGATCGTCGTTGCCGACATCCCCGGCCTCATCGAGGGAGCCAGTTCGGGTCATGGCCTCGGAATCCGGTTTCTCAAGCACGTCGAGCGTTGCGCTCTTCTGTGTCATCTCGTCGATCTTTCGGAGGGAGACGACCCGGCGCACGACGTAGAAATCATCGAGCGGGAGCTGGCTGCTTTCGGTCCCGATCTCGCCAAACGGCCTCGATTTCTGGTGGGCTCGAAGCTCGATGCCGCGGATGAAAAGCGAAAGAAAGGACTCGCGCGCTTCGCGAAGAAACGCGGCCTCCCTCTCTTCCTGATCTCGGCGGTGGCCGGAGAGGGGATCAAGGAGCTTCTCGCGGCTCTCGTGACGGAGGTGCGAAGGCTTCGGGCCGCCGAAGCGCAACGGGAGAAGGACAATATCGACGTTTCGGGTGAACCTTGAAGGTCGCGCTTTACGGCGGCAGTTTCGACCCTTTTCACCGCGGGCACCTGGAGCCGGCGAAAAAATCGGCCGAATGGCTCGGTCTTGATCGTGTGATTTATCTTCCGGCGAAAAGACCTCCCCACAAACCAGACCGCGAGTTGACGTCCCCCTACCACCGATTCGCGCTGGTGGCGGCGTCGATTATCGACGAGCCGTGGGCCGAGGTCTCGCCGTGGGAGCTGGATCGGGAGGGTACGACCTACTGTTTCGAGCAACTCGACGCTTTCCGCTCGGCTCGTCCGGGGGACGAAATCCTCTTGATGATTGGCGCCGACTCTCTGGCCGATTTCCCGAGCTGGAAGAAATCCACGGAAATTCTTCGGGACACTGCGGTGGTCGTGCTTCCCCGGGAACCGTTCGATCGTGAACGCATCGGCGCGCGGGTTTCCGAATCGATTTCGGAACGGATTCGGTGGTTTTCCGGCGGCGAACCCTGTCCCGAAGGCCCGTCCGCCGGAGCGATTTGGGTGCTGCCGGTGGAGCCGGTTACAATTTCCTCAACCGACCTCCGGAATCGTCTTGCCGCCGGCGGCGAGGTCCGAGGCGAAATTCCGGCCGCCGCGCTCGAGTTGATCGGGCGGCACCGGCTTTACCGGGGGCAATGACGGTTTTGAACTCCAAGCGAAAAGCGCGGGAAAGAGTCAAAGCGGGCGTTCACGCGGCGCTCGAAAAGATGGGAAACGAGATGGTGGTGCTCGACATCGCCGCAGTTTCCTCGGTCGCCGATTACTTCGTGATTTGTCACGGGACCTCGGACCGCCAGGTTCGGTCCATCGCCGATTCCATCGAAGAGAAAATGAGAGAGAACGGCGACCGGCCGATCTCGACGGAAGGGGCGGCGGGCGGTCAGTGGATTCTGGTCGATTACGGCGACATCGTCTTTCACGTTTTTTTAGAGGAGCGCCGTCGCTTCTATTCGCTCGAAAGACTCTGGGGGGATGCCCCGGACGTGACGAACGAAATCCTCCCCGGGCGCCCCGGAAAGAGCCGTGTCTAAACGAGGCGAAGCGCTTCTTCGCCGGGCTTTGGCCTCGAACAGCCCGAAAATCCAAGAGATCATCGACGGCGTTCAGCGAATTCTCGACCTCGACGCCAACATTCTGATTCTCGGAGACAGCGGAACCGGCAAAGATCACCTGGCGGAGCTGATTCATCGCTGCGGCCGCCGGTCGGAGGGGCCTTTCGTCAAGATCGACTGCTCCAATCTTCCGGCCGATCTTTTCGAATCGGAGCTTTTCGGGTATGAGCGGGGAGCTTTCACCGACGCCCACGATCGAAAGAGCGGAAAGATCGAAATGTCCCAGGGAGGGACGATCTATTTCGACGAGGTTTCGGGAATCGACCTCCGGCTGCAGGCCAAGCTCCTTCGCGTGATTCAGGAAAAGCGTTTCACGCGGGTCGGAGGCAACCAGCAGATCTCCCTCGACGCGAGAATCATCGCTTCCTCGAACATCGACCTGGTTCAAGCGGTGTCGGCCGGGGCGTTTCGAAGCGATCTTTTTTATCGCCTCAATGTCATGAGCTTCGAGCTCCCGGTGCTGCGGGATCGACGGGGCGACGTCCCGGCGCTCGCCCGCCGGTTTCTCCGCCGCGCGGCCGATCGCTACAACCGTCCGGCGCAGGAGTTTTCTCCCGAGGCGGTCCAGCTGATGATGAACTACCGGTGGCCGGGAAATATCCGAGAGCTTCGAAACATCACTGAGCGTGCCGCGATTCTCGCTCCCGGTCCGGTCGCCGGGGCCGAAACGCTTCCCACCGAGCGCTTCCTGCAGGCTTCGGATTTTGTGGAGATTGCGGTCGGCGAAAAATGGAATCTCGAGCAACTCGAAGCCGCCTATATTCGCGAGGTCCTTCGCATGACACGCGGCAATCGGAGCCGGGCCGCCGAACTTCTGGGAATCAACCGGAAGACCCTCCTGGACAAGCGACGGAGATACGGAATCGAGTGAAAAGAACAACCCGGCCGCCAAAGATTCTGTTCGTCTGGGTCGGCCGGGCCGGGGATTCCATTCTGGGTCCTGCGGTCGACGACTACGTCGAGAGAATCGGGCGCTTTCTTCCTGTTGCCGTCAAATGGATTCGTCCCGGAACGGGCGATGGACCGGGGAGCGTGACGGACGAGAGCCGCCGCCTTCAGGAAGCGTGTCGCGATGCGGGTTCGGTGTGGCTTTTTGATCGATTGGGACCGGTCATCGATTCGCCGGGGCTGGCTCATCAATTGACTCGGGATCTGGAGAATCGTCCCTCGCCCATCTGTCTGGTCGTCGGAGGACCAGCAGGGGTCAACGAGGATCTCGAAGCGCGGGCCGACCGCCGGATTTCGTTCGGTCCGATGACGTTTCCCCATCCAATCGCCCGCCTTCTCGCCGCCGAGCAGTTGTTTCGGGCCTTGACCCTCAAGGAACGCGTGCCCTATCATAAATAGCTTGAATTCTTGAGCTCAATGGGAGAGGGAAAATCGATGGCCGTGAAGAAGAAATTGAAAGCCCAGACGAAGAAGAAGTCGCCGGCCACGAGCGGGAAGAAAAAGGCGGCGTCCAGGAAAAAGGACGCTCCGAAAAAGGCGGCGGCGCCGGTGAAGAAATCGGCAGCCAGAAAACCGGCCGCAAAAAAAGCCGCGGTGAAAAAAGCCGCCAAGCCGAAGAAAGCCCCATCGGCGAAAAAGAAGATGGTCGCCCGGGCGCAACCGAAGCCGCCGAAACAAAAGGCAGCACCGAAAAAGACTGCTCCGGTTGCGGCCGTCAAAAAGGTTGCGCCGCCTGCGGCGGCAAAAAAGAGCGGGACGTCTTCTTCGACCTCCGTGCCCGCAGCTCCGAAGTATCACCCGCTCACGGCCTCTGAAATCGGCCGCTTCCGGGCCAGCCTGGAAACGAAGCGCACCCAGATCGTCGTCGATCTCTCGAAAAACCGGGACGCGAATCTCGAGACGTCGGAAGAGGGAATCCAGGACATCGCCGACAAAGCTTCGTCCTCGTATACCCGCGAGTTTCTTTACTCTCTTTCGGATACCGAGAGGCAGAATCTCGCTCTCATCGATGCGGCTCTCGACCGGATCATCAGGGGAACTTTCGCGATCTGTGTGGCCTGTGGTAATCCACTGAATCGTGCCCGACTGGAAGCGGTTCCATGGGCCAGGCATTGCCTCACGTGTCAGGAGCTGCAGGAGCGCGGGCTTCTTTCCAGCTGATCCGGGCTCCACCGGACCCGACCGACGGCGATCCGGCGTCCTGAACGAGCGTCCAGTATGCGTTTTTCGACTTTCCTGAAGCTTCTCATCGTCATGACCCTTTTTCTCTGGGTGGCGGCGATGTCGCTTTGGAATTCGCCGCTTCTCCACGAGGATTTCTATCTTCTGGGCGAACAGCGCTACCTTCCGCTCTGGAGCCTGCTGGTTCTCGTTTTTCTCGCCGGTCTCATCCCGCCATCGATCCTGCTGGCCCATGGAAGCTGGAAGAAGCTGCTCGAAGAGCGCCGGAGAGCGAAAGGGGATCGAACACGAGCGGACATCGACCTCCTTCTTCTCGACGTTCTCGAGGCGCAACTGGGAGGGCGGGTCGCCGACACCCGGCTCGCCTACGAGCGCATTCTGGCCCGGCGGCCCGACGACTTGACGACCTTGCTTTCTTACGGCGCTTTTCGCCGCGAGTCGGGAGACCCGGCCGGCGCTCTTGAAATTCACGAGCGGGCGCAGCGGATGAAACCGACTTCGCCGGCCCCTCATTACGAAATCGCCCGCGATCGTTTCGCCCTCAAAGATCCTGCTGCGGCGGCCGCCGCTCTCGCCGAAGCGGTTCGACTCGATCCGAAAGGGAGCGTGACGGCGGCTCGCGCGCTGCGGGATGCTGCTGCTGCTCGCGGCGACTGGCAGGAATCGCTTCGATGGAAACAGGCGCTCGACCTCCGGCTCTCGCTCTATCCCGATGCTGTCCGCGCGGGCGACTCGACGACGGGACTCGGGATCGAATACGAGCGGGCCGTCGAGCTGGCCGCGGCCGGCAAGACAAAAGACGCGATTGCATCTTTGCGGGCCCTCATCAAAAAAGAGCCGAAATTCATTCCGGCCTCGATGGCGCTCGGCCGCGCTCTGATCGATTCGGGAGATGACCACCCGGCGCTCGAGGTTTATCGCGAGGCGTATCGGACGACCGGCTCTCCGGTTTTTCTTCAGGCCCTCGAAGATCATCACATCGCTCGCGAAGCTCCGATCAAGGCTCTCGAGGAGCTCAAGGCCATCGTGGCGCGCAGCGACCGGGACATCCTTCCGCGATTCGCGCTCGGCCGTCTGTATTACCGGCTCGAAATGTCGGATGAGGCGCTGCGCGAGCTGCAGGCGCTGGCTCCCCGCGTCGCTCATTCTCCGACCCTCCATTACATTCTCGCGCGAATCCACGAGCGGCGCGGGCGCATGCGCGAAGCGGTCGATCAGTACCGGACGACGATTCGCGAGCTGGGGGGAGTCCGAAACGACTTCTCCTGTTCGGTTTGCCACTCGCGCTTCGTCGGGTGGCGCCCCCGCTGCGAGAAATGCGGCTCCTGGAATTCCGTGGATATCGATCTGGAAGAGCAGAAGCTTTCGGCGGAAGACCTGGGAATCGCACCTGCGCCGGTCTGGGGCGTCGCCGCCGGAGATTTCGACGACACGTTCGGGGCGGCCTGAAGGCCCACGTCCCGGCGTCCGGAACAGAACGCGTCTCCCATCCGTTGTAGAGTTGTGGAGAAGAGACCGACGATGCCTCCGAAAAAATCACCTGCCCTCGATGAGCTGGAGCGGTCGTTCGCCGACGGCGGTGGGCCCCGTGCGATCGCCCTCGTCGGAGACGACGGCTACCTCGTTGCCGAAGCTCATCATCGGCTGAAGGCGGCCCTCGAAAAAAGCGGGCCGATCGAATTCCTTTCCTGGGACGGCAGCCCGGCGCGTCTCGCCGACGAGCTGCGAACCGGATCGCTTTTCGGAACGGGATCGGTTTTCGTTCTCGACGATCCCGAGTGGCTGGTGACCGGCGGCGGAGACGGAAAACGCCGGCTGGCGTCTCTGGTCAAGTCCGCACGGGAAGGGAAGGCGAACGCGCCCAAGAGGCTCGTCGATCTCCTCGTGGCCCGCGGGGCGAAATGGGATCCGGAAGATCCGGCTGACGCGCGCGAAGCGCTCCGTGCCTGGCTCGCCGAGACCGAAGCGGACGATTCGGCGTCGGAGGCGATGGTGTCGCTCGTCGACTCGGCGGTCCGCGCGAGAGTCGAAGCGTCGGAGGATGGAGATCCGGTCGCGTCCATCGAACGCGCTCTCGAAGACGGGATTGCCGATGGAAATCGGATGATTCTTCTGCTCGGCTCGGTGCCGCCAAAAACGAGCCGCGCGGCTTCGCTCCTCGCGCGACTCGTGACCGTATCCGTCGAGCTTCCGCCAGGTGACCGGCGTCAGGTGCTGGCGCGAATGGCGGAAATCGCCGCCAAGGAATCGGGGATTCGGCTGACGCCTCCCGCGGCTCAACTTCTGCTCGACCGGACGGCTCCCTCCGACCGCCCTGAGGCCCGCTCGCAGGACGCGGAAGGGTCGATCCGTCTCTTTCGCTCGGAGCTCGACAAGCTCCTCGTGGCCGCAGGTCCGGGAGGGACGATCACCCCGGCGCTCGTGGATTCGCTGGTGGACGACCGTTCCGCCGGTGTGATCTGGGACCTCGACAAACATCTCGCCTCCCGCGAGATCGTTCCCGCGATCAATCTGGTTCGGCAGCTTCTCCGGAAAAAACGCGCCTCCGGGAACGACGACGCGATGCTTCTCCTGGGCTACCTTGCCGGACAATTCCGAAAGATGGTGGCGATCCACAAGACGCTGGGTCCGTCCCGGATCGAGCAGGCAGGGCAGTCTTCTTACGCATCCTGGAAGGTTCGATGGCTTCCGGTTCTTGCGCCGATGCTCGAGACCGGCCGCAAGGATTTCCCGCTTTTCAAAGCCACACAGTCGGCCGCTTCGTTCACTTCCGGCGAAGTCGAACGCGCGCTCGTTCGAATCGCGAAAATGGACCGAAGCGTCAAGAGCGGCGGAGCGCCGCTGGCCGAGCAGCTCGAAGGATTCCTGCTCGCCGTCATTCCGCGTCGCGGGCGAGAGGCATCCTGATGGCCTCGCGCCACTTCTCGAAGTCAGCAGCGGATGATCGGCCAGCCATCGTGCGCCCGGCCTCCCGCGGATTTTCGCTCGTGGAAGTGATGGTCGCGTTCGTCCTCCTCGCCTTCGTGCTGACCGCCGGAACCACCATGTTCACCTGGCAGCGAACCCGGCTCCGGCACCAAACCCTCTGGCACCACGCGATCGATGCAGTGGAGTACGAGGCCGAAACGCACCGCGCCATTTCGCCGTCGGGGCTCGGGCCGGGAGAGGGCCTTCCGTTTCTCACCTGGATCGAACCCGACAAGATGCCGGTCTCGATCGCTTTTCTTCCGAACCCCGTCGCCCGCCGCGAGATCGTGGCTCAGAGCGATCCGAATCTTCTTCTCGTGTCGTTATCGCTCTCCTGGGGGACGCCCGATCATCGAATCACTTACCAGGAGACTTTTCTCCTTGCGAAGTAAATCGGACGACCGCCGAATGACCGAAGAGCCTCCCTTCTCGCGGAGAAGCGTGCTGCAGGAGGACGGGCGCGGATTTTCGGTCGTCGAAGTGGTGGTCGTCGCCGGGCTGGTTGCTTTGCTTCTGATCATCGCCGGTCAGTTGTTCGTCGAGATGGCCCGGCGGCAAGCGGAATTCGGCAATGTCCTCTCGTCGACCGCGGGCACTCTTCCGTACGACACGATCCTCGTGCGTGACGTCCATGAAGCTCAGCAGCACCTGCCGTCGTTTTCGTCGTCGTGCGGCGACTTTACCGAATCGGACAAGGTCCTGATTCTTCGCCTGCCTCCCGACAGCGACGGTACGGGAAAGGTGGCCGTCTACGAGGCTGGTGAGATGATGGGGCTCCGCCGCACCGTGTGCCGTGACAACGACACGAAATCGTCGCGCGACCTGAACCCCGGGGCCGCCGTCAGGTTTCTGTTCGTGCCGTTTCTCTCGCAGATGGAAATTCGTGTTTATCCGAGTTGGAACAACGATCCCGCACTGCGATTGCCGCCTCGGGTTCGTGTCGCCACCTTCCGGAACCCGGTGTGACGGTGGATGGTCGAATGAACGATCGTCGCTCCGCCGGTTTTCGACGCGCCGACGCCGGCTTTGCTCTCTGGAGCGCGCTCGCCGTGGTGCTTCTGTTCTCGTTCGTCGTGGCCCTTCTGTTCATGATCATTCGCGAAGGGGACCGGCGCGTCGTTCGCCACAAGGGAGACCGTGCCGCTCTCAATCTCGCCGAGAGCGCCTCGGCCGTGATCAAACGACGATTCGTTCTCACCGGCGCAACCGGCCCGTTTCCCGAGCTCGAGCTGGCCGGCGGAAAATGCTGGGGCGAGATGAAAGACCTTTCGGAGGGGAAGTATCAGATTCGGGCTTTCGGCCTCATGCCCCTGGCCGACGGCGAATCGGATCTCGTGGTGATCGTCGTCGACGGCACCGGCGACTCCATCGGCCACACCTGGTGGCAACAGGCAGGCTGGCGATTCGCGCGAATCGAAGAGCGCAAGCAGGAATAGACGATTCCGCCCGGGCGAAGAACGCCGCCGCGCGTTGGCGGAGGCGGAGGGATTCGAACCCCCGGACCTTTCGGTCAACGGTTTTCAAGACCGCCGCCTTAAACCACTCGGCCACGCCTCCGCATTTGGCGCCGCGAAAGTCTACGTTATTTTCTTCATTGACACGATTCCCGCATTGCCCCAGATTTCGATTTTCGCGCCTGGCGCGCCGGGAGGAAACGATGCGGATCGTCGATCAGAATCTGTTGAACGAAGTGACCGGACTGGCGATCGCGGCGGAGAGGCGTCGGAAGAACCGGAATTTTCATATTTCCGATGAATCCGGATGCCACCGGCTGTTGAACGCGATCGAACCGGAGTCCTACATTGCGCCGCACAGGCACCTCGATCCGGGGAAAGAAGAATCGATCGTCGTCGTGAGGGGGCGCCTCAAATGCATCCGGTTCGACGAGAACGGAAATCCCCTTGAAGTTCTGGAGATGCAGCCGGGAGGAGCCGTCGTCGCCGTCGATCTGGCCGTCGGAGAGTTCCATAGTCTTGTCAGTCTCGCCAGCGGGACGATCTTCTTCGAAGCGAAGGCCGGACCCTACCGGCCGCTTCAGCCCGGGGAGCGGGCGAGCTGGGCGCCGCCGGAGGGATCTCCCGAAGCGGCCGGCTACCTCGCGTGGATGGATCGCCTTCCCTTGACCGTGATGACGGCAGTGTCCGGCGGCGGTTCCTGACGTTGACTCCATTGCCGGATTCAGAGTGCCCGCCGCCGGTCGGCGTCCCGATTCGCGGGCTTCGAACGGGCGGTCTCATCGCGGTTACATTTTTTGGATCTTCAGGCATTCGAGTGGGTGAATTTCATTGAGTTTGGATAGAGGTCGAGAGCACCGAGATGGAAGTAGATGGCGTTTCGAAAGCGAGCGGCGTTTCGGAACCCTCGTGCCTGTCGTTTGATCCACTGTATTTTTGTATTGATGCCTTCTGCCATCGCGTTCGTGATGCCGCTCGTGACGGCGTTCATGACACCTTCCCAATGGCGATTGATCATTCGGGCGACCTTCTTGATCGGCTCGAGGCGCGACCGCATAGCCCAGGAATTCCAGGTTTTCCACGCTCGTTCGGCCCATGTGCGACTTTGATATCCCCAGAGCGACATGGCCTCGTCGCGAATTGCCCACGCTCTTCCGGTTCGCAGCCGCTTCCGCTGAAGATTTCGGAGCTCCCGCCGGCGTTCGAAGGAGAGATTCGCCGGCGCGGAGAGCCACAGGTACTTGGTCCCGACCAGCGTTTGCTCTCCCTCAGCCAGCAGGCTTCGGTTCTCTTGCCTTCGGACCTTGTCGACGGCGTCACCCAGGTGCGAAGCAATGTGAAACTTGTCGAAAACGATTCTCTGGTCAGCGTCCGGCAGTGCCAGCCGGGTGGCCTTGATGAACGGCTCCCACATATCCATAGCCACACACGCGATCTTGTCGCATTCAATCGGGCCGATGGCTTCGTAGAACGATTGGAGAGCCGTGGTCTCGCGGCCCTCGGCGACCCAGAGAACACGAGGTCGCTCGAGATCGCTCACGATGGTGACGTAGCGCTGTCCGCGCCGGCTCGACGTTTCATCGACGCCGATCGCCGCCGACGCCTCGAGTTTACGGCAGGCCAGCCCCCGTTCGACGGCTCGATCCTGGATACCGGCAACTTGATCCCAGCTGAGGCCGAGCTGGTCTGCCACAAGCGAAATCGTCGCTCCCTGCAACCAATCGATCACCAGGGCCTCGAACAAAGCCGTGAATCGCGAGCCAGGCTCTCCCCATGGCACCTCGACTTGTCGGACTCCATGCTTGCCGCACTCCACTCGCGGAACTTTTGCCAGAAGAATCGTCGCAAGCTGACATGTGTCCAAGTGCCGCCAACTCCGTTCGTTCGAGTCGTACCCGCGACAGCGCCGGCCGCACTCCGGACACTTCAGGCCCTTGCCGTTGTGCTCGACTCGAACCTTGATCTCCTTCACAGCCAAATCAACCTCGACCGACGCCACCGACCACGGGGAAACCACTCCAAGAATCTGCCGATACAGTTCCGTGTCTCTCATGGGAAGAGACGGTATCTCGATCAGGGTCTCCCCAGCCAGGTTTCGTCACTATGAATTCACAATCGATTTCACCCACTCGAAAGCCGGAAGAGCCCAATCCCGACGGCATTCCTTGGGGCGGCCTCGCGACCACGATCTCACTTTCGGGGATCGACTTTTCATCAACTCCCACAGTCACCGCGACAACCTCCGAGCTGACAGTGGTGTCGTTCACTGTGACCGGCCCGAACGCCATCAACGTCAATGCCCGTGCAACCTCTTCGACGTTCACGGGCTGGTCCGGTCTCCAAGTGATTTCCTCCGACGGCCGCGTGTCCAACACCGCCCCGGTCTTCATCTACGACCCCTCCACCGTCACCCTCA
>Ga0315281_10007451_pt1 | contig 15408 bp, 12 predicted proteins | sample YL17G07_0_MG_FD_204540 | JGI IMG/M metagenome (GOLD analysis project Ga0315281, IMG submission 204540) | Sediment microbial communities from Yellowstone Lake, YNP, Wyoming, USA - YL17G07_0 | ecosystem: Environmental > Aquatic > Freshwater > Lake > Sediment | place: USA: Wyoming | collected...
GCACCTTCACCGAAAGCACGCAACTCAGACCCTCGCGCATGTCCTCCCCAGTGGTCTCGACCTTGGCCTTCTTCGCCAGTTCCTGGCCCTCGATGTATTGGTTGAGCGTGCGCGTCATCGCCGCGCGCAGCCCGGTGAGATGAGTGCCCCCGTCGCGCTGCGGAATGTTATTCGTGAAGCAAAGTACCTGCTCCTGATACGAGTCGTTCCATTGCATCGCTACTTCAACGATGATGCCGTCTTTTTCGCCGATGGCATGGAATATGTTGTTGTGCAGTACCGTTTTGTTGCGGTTGATGAACTCGACAAAACCCTTGACGCCGCCGGAAAAGGCGAATTTTTCCTCCTTGCCCGCGAGTTGGTCCACCAGCCTGATCTTGACGCCGTTGTTGAGGAAGGACAGTTCGCGCAGCCGCTTCGCCAGAATATCGTAGTGATATTGGACCGCGCTGAAGGTGGCGGTGCTTGCCAGGAAATGCACCTCGGTGCCGCGGCGCTCGGTCGTGCCGGTTTGCTGCAGCGGCGCGACAGGAACCCCGTCGCGGAACTCCATGCTGTAAGTCTTACCCTCGCGGCGTATGGTGAGGCGCAGCCAAGCGGACAATGCATTTACCACGGACACACCGACACCGTGCAGACCGCCAGCGATCTTATACGAGTTGTTGTCGAACTTGCCGCCGGCGTGCAACTCGGTCATGACGATTTCGGCGGTGGAGCGCCCCTGCTCGTCATCCGGATGTTTTCCGGTGGGAATGCCGCGGCCGTTGTCGGTGACGCTGATCGAGTTGTCGGTGTGAATCGTTACCGTGATGTCGTCGCAATAGCCGGCCAGGGCCTCGTCGATGGCATTGTCCACCACCTCGAACACCATGTGATGCAGTCCGGTGCCGTCGGATGTGTCGCCGATGTACATGCCGGGGCGCTTGCGCACTGCATCCAGCCCTTTGAGTACCTTGATGCTGCTTTCTTCGTAGTCACCGTTGCCGGCGTACTGCGGATTCGTTTTATCGTTCATTCCTGATCTTCTCTTAGACTGCGTGACAAATTTGCGGAACTCCAAAAGCGGTATGCCTGCTTCTTGCCAAAGCTGCTCAGATGCGCATCGGCATGACGACGTACTTGAAATTGTCGTTTCCCGGAACCGTGATCAGGGCGCTTGAGTTGGCGTCGCCCAAGGCGCACTCGACCTCGCCGCAATCCAGATTGTTGAGCACGTCCTGCAGATAGTTGACGTTGAAACCGATGTCCAGAGCCTCGCCGGCATAAGTCACATCGAGTTCCTCCTGCGCCTCTTCCTGCTCGTTGTTGCTGCAGATGATCTTGAGGCTGCCATCGACCAACACCCAGCGCACGCCTTTGAATTTCTCGTTGGTGAGAATGGCTGCGCGCTGCAGGGCCTGCAACAGCACGATACGGTTAAGCAGTAACTTCTTGTTGTGCGTCGTTGGGATGACACGCGTGTAATCTGGAAATTTTCCGTCCACCAACTTGGAGATAAGAACGATGCCACCAAAGGAGAAGCGCGCCTGCGTCGGCGACAGTTCCACCTCTACCGGGTCATCGCTGTCGGACATGAGTTTGGACAATTCGAGAATGGTCTTGCGCGGAAGAATCACCTCCTGCGCCCCGTCTATCTTGTGCGCTGCGCTAGCCAGGGCGAGGCGGTGCCCGTCAGTGGCTACGACTGTAATCTTGTCGCCCCCGGTCACCAGAAGCAGACCGTTCAGATAATACCGTATATCCTGCTGCGCCATGGCGTACTGCACTGACAGAAACAAATGCTTCAGCACCTTCTGCGGCAGCGCCATCTTGGTGCTGGCGCCCTCAGCCAGGGACAGCTTTGGAAAATCCTCCGCCGGCAAAGTCTGAAGGTTAAACCGACTCTTGGCGGCTTTCACCTGCAGTTTCTTTTCCTGCAGCGCCAGCGTCACCTCGGACTGTTCGGGCAAGGCGCGCAGAATGTCCAGCAATTTTCTTGCTCCTACGGTGATCGCCTTAGCCTCCCCGGGGTCTTCGCAAACGGCCCGCGCCGAGATTTGAATTTCTATGTCGGTAGCAACAATGGTGATGTCCGTGCCTTTACGTTCCAACAGGACATTGGAAAGGATGGGTAGTGTGTGGCGGCGCTCGATAATGCCGGAAACAGCATAGAGTGGCTCCAGCAAGGTTTCCCTATTTATCTTAATAGTATTCATTATATCTTCCTGATAATGATGATAAAGCTGCCTGTTTCCGGGGATATCTCGGCATTTTTCATTGATTTCATGCTTCTAGACTGCATTTCTCGCGTGTATAACCCTGTGATCCCTTTTTTATAGTTTGGGGACACAATCGGGCTCTGGGAAAAAATCCGAATTGTCCACAGGAAGCCGGAAAGTTATTGGCGGAAACCTTCACCCTTTCAGCACCTGTTCCAGCACGTGGTAGTCATGGTTGATCTCGGTGTGTTTCTCGCGCAGTGAGGCGATCGTACGGCAGGCATGGAGCACGGTCGTGTGATCGCGGTTACCGAAGGCATCACCGATGTCGGGCAGGCTGTGCTGGGTAAGTTCCTTTGCCAGAGCCATCGCCATCTGGCGTGGGCGAGCAACGTTGCGGCTGCGCTTCTTCGAGTGCATGTCGGAGATCTTTATCTTGTAGAACTCCGCTACGGTTCTTTGAATATTGTCGATGGAAATTTGACGGTTCTGCACCGACAGCAGATCCTTGAGCGCTTCCTTTGCCAGGTCGAGCGAGATATCCTTGCCGTTGAAGCGGGAAAAGGCGATGACGCTTTTCAGTGCCCCCTCCAGTTCGCGCACGTTGGAGCGGATGTGTTTGGCGATAAAGAACGCAACCTCCTCGTCGAGGTGCACCGAGATGGCCTCAGCTTTCTTCAAGATGATAGCCACGCGCATTTCTTGCTCCGGCGGCTCAATGCCGACGGACAACCCCCAGGAGAAGCGCGACTTCAGCCTCTCTTCGATACCGCTGATGTCCTTGGGGTAGGTGTCGCAGGTGATGATCACCTGCTTGTGCGCTTCGATCAGTGCGTTGAAGGCATAGAAGAATTCTTCCTGGGTTCGGTCCTTGCCGCTGAAGAACTGAATATCGTCGATCAACAGTAGGTCGAGCGAATGGTAGTAGCGCTTGAACTCGTCGAATGATTTCTGATGGTAGGCGCGCACCACGTCGGAGATGTACTGTGCGGCGTGCAGGTAGCGTACTTTTGCCGTGGGATGCTGCGCCAGCACGTTATTGCCTACCGCGTGGATCAAGTGCGTCTTGCCCAGGCCGACCCCGCCATATACAAACAGCGGATTGTAGGAGGTGCCGGGGTGCTCGGACACTTGCAGTCCCGCGGCACGCGCCAGCTGATTTGCCTTGCCGATGACGAAATTGTCAAATGTAAACTCCGGAATCAAGCCTGCTTTCTCGTGGCCGCTGGAACGTCGGCGCGCGGGCTGGGTGATCGAAGCCGCCGCCGGCGGAGCGGTCGCCGCCTCAGTTTGCGCCATAGCCAGGCTTACGCGTATGGGTGAGGAGAAATACTCGGCTGCCATCGCCTCGATACGGGCGAGATAGCGGTTCTTGATCCAGTCCAAGACGAAGCGGTTCGGCGCCAGGAGAGCAATCTGCCCGGAAGGCGTCTTGCGGTCGAGTCGGAGGGGCTTGATCCAGGTGTTGAACTGTTGTGCCGGGAGCTCATTTTCTAAGCGGCTCAGGCAGGAAAGCCAGAATCTTTCCATGGCCCTGTTTTAGTATGTAAAGAAGCGCGGGATTGAAGAGGAAAACAATGCTGCATTCTAGCTTGTTGCGACCAAGTTATCCACAGGCATTTATTCACCGAAGGCTCACGATTACGTTGACAGAAAACTGCATTTTGAGGTTAAATAGCGGGTTCTCTAGTAAGCATGAAAGAATCCTAACATGAAGCGCACTTACCAGCCCTCCGTTGTCCGTAGAAAACGTACCCACGGCTTTCTTGTGCGCATGCGCACCCGTGGCGGTCGCGCGGTGATACGCGCCCGACGGGCCCGTGGCCGCGCCCGCCTTTCGGTTTGAGGTCAAGCTTCCAGTTCGGCTTCTGCAAGGAGCAAAGGCTTCGTCGCAAGGCGCAGATTACCTCCGCGCTCGCCCGCGGCCGGTCTGCAAGCGGCGGTGGCATGCAACTGCACTCGATACCTAACAATTGCGGCCCGCGTCTGGGCGTGATCGCCGGACGCCATGCGTGGCCCCGCGCCGTGGATCGCAATCGCTTCCGGCGCCTGGTGCGGGAGACCTTCCGGTTGCTGCAGCACCGCTTGCAGCAACGCGACTATATAATCAGGGCGCGCAACCCACAGCGGGGCGAGCCGAGCGGCGTCGAAATCGGGAAACTGCTCGCAGCCTGGTGCAAGACTGACGGAGAGTAGCTAGAGTGAGTAAGCTTCTCCTTGTCCTAATCAAGGCGTACCGCTACTGCCTGAGCCCGCTGCTCGCGCCCAGTTGCCGCTTTGTCCCCTCCTGCTCGGATTATGCCGCGGAAGCGATCGACAAACACGGCGCTGGGTATGGTGCTTGGATGGCGCTCAAGCGCATTGCGCGTTGCCATCCCTGGCATCCCGGCGGTTATGATCCCGTTCCCTGAGCTCCCATGGATACTCAACGCCTGATTCTGTTTTTTGTGTTTTCGTTCTCGCTGCTGCTCCTCTGGGATGCCTGGCAGAAGGAGCATCGCCCGCCCGTCCAGACGATCGCGCAAAGCGGGCAACAAGGCGCGGCCCCGGCGACGGTGCCCAGCCCCAGCGTGCCGGTGCAGGCGACGCCCGCGCTGCAGCAAAAACCCGGCGACGCCACGCCCCCGACCAACCCGGGGCAGGAGAAACACGAGAAACTCCGCGTCAGAACCGATAACCTCATCGCCGATATCGATTTGCAGGGCGGCGATATCGAGCGCCTGGAGTTGCTCCGGCAAAAAGACACACTGGATGAGAAAGTGAATTTTGTGCTGTTCGCGCCTGAACATCATTATGCTGCTCAAAGCGGCCTGATCGGACCCGGTCTACCTACGCACAAGACTATGTATAGCGCGGAGGCGAGAGAGTATGCGCTTACAGACGGACAGGAGCAGCTCCAGGTGCGCCTGGAGGCCCCCGGTCCCGAGGGGGTGAAAACGGTGAAGATGCTCACTTTTCATCGCGGGACGTACGTCATCGACATCAGCCATGAAATCATCAATGGCAGCGCGGTGCCGCTTGCGGCGCATGCTTATTTTCAGTTCCTGCGCGACGGAGCGCCGCCCGCGGGCGATCCGAAGATGGTGAATACTTATACCGGCGCAGCCATCTACACCGAGCAGGAGAAATTCCATAAGCTCGCCTTCAGCGATCTGGATAAAGACAAGGCCAACTTTCCTAGGTCCGCCGACAACGGCTGGATCGCCATGCTGCAGCATTATTTCGTCAGCGCGTGGCTGCCAAAGGAAGGGACTCAACGCGAGTTTTACGCGAAGCCGTTGCCGGACAAACTGTATTCTGCCGGCGTGATCCTTCCGGTGGCGACTATCGCGCCTAATGCCAGGGGCAGCGTTTCGGTGTCCCTGTACGCCGGGCCGCAGGAGCAGGACGCGCTGAAGAGCATCGCGCCCGGGCTGGATCTGACAGTCGATTACGGCTGGTTGACCGTAGTCGCCGCGCCGCTGTTCTGGCTGCTGCAATTTCTGCACAAGTGGGTGGGCAATTGGGGTGTGGCCATCATTCTGCTCACCGTGCTCATCAAGGCCGTTTTCTTTCCGCTCTCGGCGGCAAGTTACAAGTCCATGGCCAAGATGAAGCTGGTGACGCCGCGCATGACCAAGCTGCGCGAGCAGTATGGCAACGACCGGGCGCGCCTGAACCAGGCTATGATGGAGTTGTACAAGACCGAGAAGATCAACCCTTTGGGTGGCTGCCTGCCGATCGTGGTGCAAATCCCTGTGTTCATCTCGCTCTACTGGGTGCTGCTCGCCAGCGTCGAACTGCGTCACGCTTCGTGGTTCTGGATTCACGACTTAGCGGCACCTGACAAAATGTTTACGATCCCTGTATTCGACATGCCAGTCGGTGTGCTCCCGATCGTAATGATGATCACCATGATCTTCCAGACCAAAATGAACCCGACGCCGCCCGATCCGGTGCAAGCCAAGGTGATGATGATCATGCCGTTTGCGTTCGGCATCATGTTCTTCTACTTTCCGGCCGGCCTGGTGCTCTACTGGGTGATCAACAATATTCTCTCCATCGCGCAGCAATGGCAGATCACCCGCATGATCGAGGGCGGAAAAGCCCCCGCACGGCGCTGACGCCTAGCCCGCTGCCGATCCTGTCTGAGACGGAGCCGATTTCCGGAATAACGTCTTGGGGGGTTAATCCGTGACACAACCGGACGACCCGATTGCGGCAATAGCCACCGCTCCCGGACGCGGCGGCATAGGCGTCGTGCGGGTGTCGGGGAACAGACTGCTGCCGCTGGCGCAAGCGCTGCTCGGCAAGGCGCCTGTGCCGCGCCGCGCCGTCCGCGCGGCCTTCCTCGATGCGCGCGGCGCCGCCATAGACGACGGTCTCGCGCTATATTTCCCGGCGCCGCATTCCTACACTGGTGAAGACGTGCTCGAACTGCAGGGTCACGGCGGTCCGGTAGTGATGCAAATGCTGCTCAAGCGCTGCCTCGATCTGGGCGCGCGCCTGGCCGAGCCGGGCGAATTTACCCGCCGCGCGTTCTTCAATGACAAGATGGACCTGGCTCAGGCCGAGAGTGTGGCCGACCTGATCGAAGCCGCCACCGATAGCGCTGCGCGCTGCGCGCTGCGCTCGCTACGCGGCGAGTTCTCTGCCGCGATCGAGGAATTGGTGCGGCAGTTGATCGAATTGCGCATGCTGGTAGAGGCGACGCTGGACTTCCCCGAGGAGGAACTCGATCCCTTGGACCGGGCCGATGCCAAGGGGCGCCACGCCAGGTTGCTGCAAGCGATTGAGACCGCACTGGCGAAAAGCCGGCAGGGAAGCCTGTTGCGCAGCGGCTTGCAGGTGGTGCTGGCGGGCCAGCCCAACGTCGGCAAATCCAGCCTTTTGAATCGTCTCGCTGGCGAGGAACTCGCCATCGTCACCCACATCCCCGGCACTACGCGGGACAGCGTACGCCAGGCGATCCACATCGACGGTGTGCCGCTCAACATCGTCGACACCGCAGGCCTGCGCGATACCCAGGACGAGGTGGAACGCATGGGCATAGCGCGCACCTGGAGCGAGATCGGCCGCGCCGACGTGGTGCTGCTACTGGTTGATGCGCGCGCCGGCGTGACCAGCCAGGATCTGGAACTCGTGGCTCGCATTCCTCAAGGCCTGAAGCGTGTGTTCGTGCACAACAAGACCGACCTCGCCGGCGCAGACGCGCGGGTGGAACGCGGCGAAGCCTCGACCAGTCTTTATCTCTCCGCTAAGACCGGAGCGGGTATGAATCTACTACGCGCCGAGTTGCTCCACATCGCCGGCTGGCAGCAGGGCGCTGAAGACCTGTTCATGGCGCGCGAGCGGCACCTGGTGGCGCTGCGCCAGGCCGCGCATCACATAGCCCGGGCAGGTGAGCATTTCGGTCGGCTGGAGTTATTTGCCGAAGAGTTGCGCCTGGCGCAGGAGCAACTCAACCGCATCACCGGCGAATTCGCGGCCGATGACTTGCTCGGGGAAATCTTCTCCCGTTTCTGCATCGGCAAGTGACGCGAAGCCGCGCAAGGCAAATTGAGGTAAATTGGGAACTGGATTACGCCAAAGGGGTTTGATATGAAAAGCACACTGGCCAGCGCAATCTTTGCGCTCGGTATTCTTGCGGCGGGACTTGCTTCGGCGCAGCAATACCCGGCCAAGCCTGTGCGCATTATCGTGCCATTCGCCCCCGGTGGCGGGTCGGACTTCATCGGGCGCTTCATCGCGCAGAAACTCACCGAGCGCCTAGGCCAGCAGTTCATCGTCGATAACCGCCCCGGCGCCGGCGGCAACCTCGGCGCAGAATTGGCGCTCAAGTCGCCGCCCGATGGCTATACTTTGTTGCTGATAGCCGGAAGCTATACGGTCAACCCGAGTTTGTACAAGCTCGCATTCGACTCCGGGAACGACGTCAGCCCGGTCATCCAGCTGTCGCAGGGGCCGTTTGTCGTTGCAGTTCATCCGTCGGTTCCGGTGAAATCCCTGAAAGAGCTGGTGGACCTGGCGCAAAAGCAGCCGGACAAGTTCTCGTACGCCTCGGCCGGGCAAGGTAGCATCACGCATCTGGCTTCAGAGTTATTTCTCGACATGGCCAGGATCAAGATCGTGCATGTACCCTACAAGGGGACCGGCCCGGCCCTCAACGATGCCATCGCCGGAAACGTGCAACTCATCTTCGGCAGCGTCTCGACCTCATTACAGCACATCAAGTCCGGTCGCCTGCGCGGCCTCGCTGTAACCACCCCCAAGCGCATTTCTGCCGCACCCGAATTGCCTACGGTAGCTGAAGCCGGGGTCCCAGGCTATGAGGTGATTCTATGGCACGGCCTTGTAGGGCCAAAGGGAATGTCAAAGGCCATCATTGATCGCCTCAACAGCGAGGCGGGTCAGATATTGAGGTCGAAGGCAATGGAGGACCTGCTCGCCGCCGATGGCGTAACTCCTGCGGGCGGAACGCCTGAGCAGTTTCAGGCGCTGATCAAATCCGACATCGAGCGCTGGCGCAAGGTGGTGGAGCGGGCCGGCATCAAACTGGAGTAGCTGGCCGCGAAAAGTCGGATTTACTTCGAACTGGCCGATCACCTCATTCCGGGCGAATCCCCGCCTGGTGCACGACCTTTGCCCATTTCTCGGTTTCACTGCGGATAAAAACGCCGAAAGCTTCCGGCGTACCGCCGGCGGCCTCGCTGCCGGTGCTGACGATGAGTTCGCGCGTGAGCGGTTGGGCGAGAATCGCGTTCAATTCGCGGTTCAGCCGTTCGACGATTTCCCGCGGCGTTCCCGCAGGCACGATCACGCCCTGCCAGTTGTACGACTCGAACCCCGGCACGCCCGCTTCCGCCATGGTCGGCACGTCGGGCAGGATGGATAAGCGTTTGCTGGAGGTCACCGCAAGTGCGCGGATCTTACCCGCCTTGATCGATGGCAGTGCCGCGTAGCCCATTTCGAACATTATCGGCACGTGCCCCGCAAGAAGATCGGCTGCGGCCGGCGCGCCACCCTTGTACGCGACATGGATGATATCGATGCCGGTTGCGTGACGCAGCATCTCCCCCGAAAGGTGGTGCGCACCGCCGATGCCGGACGAGGCGAAAGCGAGTTGCCCCGGTTTTGCCTTCGCCAGCGCGATCAGTTCCTGCACGTTCCTGACCGGCAGGCCCGGCCCGGCGGTGAGTATCAGCGGGCTGGTCTCAATCAAAATCACGGGCGCGAGATCCTTCTGCGGATCGTAGGGCAGTTTCTTCATCAGGCTCACGTTAACCGCGAGCGGCGGCAAATTGCCCATGCCCATGGTGTAGCCGTCGGGTGCCGACTTCGCCACGACCTCGGTGCCGAGCACGCCACCGGCACCTGCCTTGTTCTCGATTACGATCGGCTGTCCGAGGGCCTTCGCCAGTTCCACGCCAATCTTGCGTGCGCGGATATCGGCGAAGCCGCCGGCGGCATAAGGCACGATGAAGTGGATGGGCTTGGACGGCCAGGCCTGCTGCGCCGATGCCGGAGCTGTGACGAGCAATGCAAGAACCGAAATGGCGAGGACAAGCAATCGAAATCCCATGTTCTCTCCAAGACGAAAAGCAAACTTCCCCGCAAGCGAATATCATACGCGCGCTTCGAGTTATTGCGGAATGACCGGAATTACCGAACCACGCCTTCTATGACCATGGTGCCATTGGCAAACTGGTATTACCGATGCGCGCAGGCGTGTGCGCGCGACCGCTATCCTCGCGGCTGGTCTGCGACTGCTGTCCTGGCGCCGCGCCGGCGGGAACCGGGCGCATGAGTTGGGACCCGCAGCAATACCTGCGCTTCGCCGGACAGCGTTTGCGCCCGGCGCTGGATCTGATCGCGCACATCCCGCTCGAACATCCGCAGACCGTGGTGGACTTGGGGTGCGGCACGGGCAATGTCACGCGGATACTGCGCGACCGTTGGCCCCAAGCCCACATCACCGGCGTGGACGGATCGCCGCAAATGCTGTCCGAAGCGAGAAAGGTGAAAGCGGACATCGCTTGGGAGCAATCGCAACTTGACGTTTGGGATCCGACGGAGAAATACGACCTCATTTTTTCCAACGCCGCGTTACATTGGCTGGACGATCACCCGGCGTTGTTCGCGAAACTCGCCGGGAACGTCGCTGGCGGCGGCGTGCTGGCGGTGCAGATGCCGCGCAATTTTGCCGCGCCTTCGCACACGCTCATGCATGAACTGGCCTTAAGCGCACCCTGGCGCGATGTGCTGGCCCGAGTACTACGGCCAATGCCAGTGTTGGAGCCGGCGGCCTACTACAACCTCCTCGCTGCGCGCGCCCACTCTATCGATATCTGGGAAACCGAATATCTGCAAATCCTCGAAGGCGAGAACCCGGTGGCGGAGTGGACCAAGGGCACCTGGTTAGCGCCTTTGCTGGCGGCGCTTGCTCCGGGGGCGCACGAAGCTTTCGAATTCGAGTACCGGCAGCGCGTCGCGCAGGCATATCCACGCCGGCCGGACGGCAAAACCCTGTTTCCCTTCCGGCGCCTGTTTATAGTCGCGGTCCTCTAACCCCCCAAAGCGGGGGTTCGTTGTAGAATGCGAGACATTTTTTCCGACGGTCCGCTGGGTTACCAGACCCTGGGGCGAGTGACCGCGGGGTGCTGCGTTAACCATCAGGCAGAAGAAACATGAGTCTCCCCATCGCCCAATACGCCGCCGATTCAAGCGCACCAGAATACGTCAAACACCGCGGCGTAAAGGAATGGGTCGCGCACATGGCGCAACTCGCCAAGCCGGATGGCATCGTCTGGTGCGATGGCTCGAAGAAAGAGTATGAGCGCCTGTGCCAGGAGATGGTCGCCTCCGGAATGATGCAACGCCTCAATCCCAAGTTGCGCCCCAACAGTTATCTCGCGCTGTCGGACCCGTCCGACGTTGCGCGGGTGGAGGAACGCACTTTCATCTGCAGCCAACAGCAGGACGATGCGGGCCCTACCAATAACTGGATCGCGCCGGCGGAAATGCGCGCTACGCTTGGCCGCCTGTTCGACGGTTGCATGCGCGGCCGAACCATGTATGTAGTGCCGTTTTCGATGGGGCCGCTGGGTTCGCCCATCGCGCACATCGGCATTGAGCTTTCGGATTCTCCCTACGTCGTGGCGAGCATGAAAATCATGACGCGCATGGGGCGGGCGGTGTATGACGTGCTTGGGGAGGACGGAAACTTTGTTCCCTGCATGCACTCGGTCGGCATGCCGCTGGCCGCGGGCGAGAAATCCGTGCGCTGGCCTTGCAACGCCGAGAAATGGATTGTCCACTTTCCAGAGACGCGCGAGATCTGGTCGTATGGCTCGGGCTACGGCGGCAATGCGCTGCTGGGCAAGAAATGCCTGGCGCTGCGCATTGCCTCGGTCATGGCACGCGACCAGGGGTGGTTGGCCGAGCACATGTTGATCCTCGGCATCACCAACCCGCAGGGCCAGAAAAACTATGTCGCGGCCGCCTTCCCCAGCGCCTGCGGCAAGACCAACCTAGCCATGCTGGTTCCACCCAAGGGTTTCGAGGGCTGGAGAGTGGAAACCGTAGGCGAGGACATCGCCTGGATCAAACCCCACGACGACGGCAAGTTCTACGCGATCAACCCCGAGGCGGGTTATTTCGGCGTTGCGCCGGGTACCAATGTCCACAGCAACCCCAACTGCATGAAGGCGATCGAGCGAGACACTATTTTCACCAACGTCGCCGAAACACCCGGGGGCGACGTGTGGTGGGAAGGCATGACCGGCACTGCGCCGGCCAAGCTCACCGACTGGACCGGAAACGCATGGACCCCTGGATGCGGGCGCAATGCGGCGCACCCGAATTCACGCTTTACCGTCGCGGCGACACGGTGCCCCTCGCTCGATTCGGCCTGGGACGACCCGAACGGCGTGCCGATCTCGGCGTTTCTGTTCGGCGGACGGCGCTCCGACACCGCGCCGCTGGTGGCCGAGGCCTTCAACTGGGAGGATGGGGTGTACAAGGCCGCGACCATGGGTTCCGAAACCACTGCTGCCATTGTCGGTCAGGTCGGCGTGGTGCGCCGCGATCCTTTTGCCATGATCGCCTTCTGCGGCTACCACATGGGCGATTATTTCAAGCATTGGCTGGCCGTAGGCAAGAAAGTGAACCGGCCGCCGCACATTTTCCAGGTCAATTGGTTCCGCAAGGATGCGGCGGGCAAGTTCGTCTGGCCCGGATTCGGCGAAAACATGCGCGTGCTCAGTTGGATCGTCGGGCGCTGCCAGGGACGGGCCCGAGCCATCGAGACGCCGCTGGGGTGGATGCCGGAATTCGATGATTTGCACTGGCAGGGGCTGGAATTCGGCGCCGACAAGTACGCCAGCGTTACCGATCTTGACCCGGTCGCTTGGGGGCGTGAGTTGAAGTTGCATGACGAACTCTTCGCCAAGCTCAAGGACAGGTTGCCGCAAACCCTGGCGCTCGAACGCCAACTGCTGGAGGCGCGCCTCGGCCGCTGAGAATGCGTTACGAAATGAGGGGATAAACCCCCTCACGCTCGCCTAAGTCAGAGGTCGTTTCAGTCATCCAGAAACAAGCGCGCGAGAGATCTCCATGACCCGGGTTTTTCACCGCAATCCAAAGCACAATTATCCGCTTGCAGTCGGCGGCGACGGACCGTATGTCATCGATAGTGGCGGCAAGCGCTATCTCGATGCCTGCGGCGGCGCGGCCGTCTCCTGCCTGGGGCACAGCGACCGCGAGGTGATCGAGGCGATCAAGGCGCAGCTGGACCAACTGCCTTTTGCACACACTTCGTTTTTCACCAACCAGCCCATGGAAGATCTGGCCCGCGAGCTGGTCGAACATGCGCCTGCCGGCATAGAGCGGGTGTATTTCTGCTCCGGCGGCTCGGAAGCGGTGGAAGCCGCGCTCAAGCTCGCACGCCAGTATTTCGTCGAAATTGGCGAGCCGCAGCGCGCCCACGTGATCGCACGCCGGCAAAGCTATCACGGCAATACCCTGGGCGCGCTCGCCACCGGAGGCAACCTGTGGCGACGCAAGCAGTTCGCGCCGCTCTTGTACGGGGTCACGCATGTCTCGCCCTGTTACACCTATCGCGGCAAGCTGGAGGGAGAGGGCGACGCTGCCTACGGCCAACGCTTGGTGCGCGAACTGGAAGCGGAAGTGCAGCGACTCGGACCGGATCGGGTTATTGCCTTTGTCGCCGAGACTGTGGGCGGGGCGACACTCGGGTGCGTCACACCGGTGCCGGGTTATTTGGAGGGGGTGCGCTCGGTCTGCAACAAGCACGGCATGCTGTTGATCCTGGACGAGGTGATGTGCGGCATGGGCCGTTGTGGCACGCTCTACGCCTGTGAGCAGGAGAAGGTTGTACCCGACCTCGTTTGCATCGGCAAGGGTCTGGGCGCAGGCTACCAGCCAATAGGCGCGCTGCTGGCGAGCGCAAGGATTTTTGATGCTGTGGTGAATGGATCGGGTTTTTTCCAGCACGGCCACACCTATACCGGCCACGCCAGCGCTTGCGCCGGAGCTCTGGCGGTGCAGCGCGCCGTCAGGGAGCGCGGACTGCTGGCCAAGGTGCGCGAGCGCGGCAACGGATTGGAGGCGCGGCTGCGCGCGTGTTTCGGCACCCATGCGCACGTAGGCGAGATTCGCGGCCGCGGACTTTTTTGGGCGCTGGAACTGGTGGAAGACCGCGCCAGCAAACAGCCGTTCGACCCGAAACGAAGGATCAACACCCGGCTAAAGCTGCGGGCGCTGGAAAACGGACTGATGTGCTATCCCATGGGTGGTTCGCTCGATGGGGCGGCCGGCGACCACGTGGTACTCGCGCCGCCCTACATCATCAGCGAGGCTCAGCTGGATGAAGCAGTGGACAAGCTTGCGCGCTCGATTGATGAGGTCATCAGAGCTAACTGAGACGCCGCAATACCATGGAGGTATCCTAGACTGGTGTGACCGTTTGTCGTCGAGACATTCTACTAGAGGCGCGCCCCGTGCTACACTTTTCCGCACTTGGCGCGGAGACCCCGCAAACAAGCGCTGCCGTGCCCGTCGTAATCATTCCACAAACTTTCGAGGAGCCTTCATCATGCGTTTCAGTGCCATACTGGCCACCGCTGCCATCGTTGCAGGCGCGTTGTTCGCGCCGACGCAAAGCGCGTACAGCGCCGACAAATTCATTACCGTGGGCACCGGCGGCATCGTCGGCGTCTATTATCCCTTGGGCGGGGCGATCTGCCGTTTCGTCAATGCCGGGCGCAAGGAACACGGTCATCGCTGCACGGTGGAATCCACCGGCGGCTCGGTGTTCAATATCAACGCCGTCATGTCGGGCGACATGGACATCGGCTTCGCCCAAAGCGACACGCAATTCTATGCGCTGCATGGCATGGGTGCGTTCAAGGACAAGCCGCAGCCCAAGCTGCGCGCGCTGTTCTCTGTTTATCCCGAGTTATTTACCCTGGTAACAAGGCAGGACGCGAACATCAAGAACTTTGCCGACCTGAAAGGCAAGCGCGTAAACATCGGCGACCCGGGTTCGGGCACGCGTGCGACCACCGAACTGGTGATGACCGCGACCGGCATCAAGAAGGAGGATTTGCGCCTCGCGACCGAACTGAAATTCGTTGAAATGGCGCCGGCGCTGTGCGACAACAAGATCGACGCCTTCACCTTCGTCGCCGGCCATCCGAACGCGATCTTCCAGGAAGCCGCAGCCTCCTGCGCCTCCAGCATCGCCACCGTCGCCGGGCCTGGAATCGACAAGCTGGTCAAGGACAATCCGTTCTATGCCAAAGCGAGCGTGCCGGGCAAGATGTACAAGGGCACTGACAACGCGCAAGCCACCTTCGGTGTACTGGCCACGATGGTGGCGAGCGCTGACCTGCCGGAACAGACGGCCTACCTCATCACCAAGGCGCTGTTCGACAACTTCGACGATTTCAAGAAGCTGCATCCCGCGGTGGCCAACATCACCAAGGAGCAGATGCTAGAAGGCAATACCGTGCCTTTCCATCCGGGCGCGCTCAAATATTTCCGGGAAAAAGGGCTGCTCAAGTAAGCACCGGATTCGCAGCAGCCACCATACAGCGGGCGCCATCGAGCGCCCGCTTTAGCTTGTGGCGCTTTGATTGTGAGGAGGCGGGATGGAAGACAATAGGAGTCCCGGCGCGCCGCAGCCGGATCTTATCGAGCAGGTGGTCGC
>Ga0315281_10007453_pt1 | contig 15406 bp, 14 predicted proteins | sample YL17G07_0_MG_FD_204540 | JGI IMG/M metagenome (GOLD analysis project Ga0315281, IMG submission 204540) | Sediment microbial communities from Yellowstone Lake, YNP, Wyoming, USA - YL17G07_0 | ecosystem: Environmental > Aquatic > Freshwater > Lake > Sediment | place: USA: Wyoming | collected...
GGACCGCGTCAACGGGCTCCACGCCCCACGCGGTGGCGATCTCCTTCACGTTCCTGCCGACGACGCCCTGGTTTGCCGGCGTCTTCACGCGGGCGATGACGATGAGCGCATAGTCGCCGAGCTCGCGTGCCATCTGGTCTTCGACCTCGCCTCGCATGCGCTGCCGCCAGGTGGGATCCTTCAGGCGCGCCATCACGTCCGGCGTGCCGCCCTCGAGGGCCGCGGCTGACAGCAGGATGGTCAGTCCGGTCGAATAGGCGGTGTAGGGATAGGCATCGGCCAGGACCGCGATGCCGTCGCGCCTGGCCGACGCGATCAGGTCGAGCGCGCCCTGTTGCTTGCTCCAGTTCGCGCGCCCCGATGCCTTCAGGTGCGAGATCTGCACGCGCGCGCCGCTGGCGCGCCCGACGGCGATCGCCTCGTCTATCGCTTCGAGCAGCGTCGTTTCCTCGTTGCGGATGTGCGAGGTGTACAGGCCGCCGCGACGTCCGGCCACGCGCGCCATCGCGACGATTTCCTCGGTTGGCGTGTACCGTCCCGGCGTGTACTCCAGCCCGGTTGAAAGGCCGAACGCTCCCTCGTCCATCGCTTCCTCGACGGCGCGGATGATGGTGGCCAGCTCGTCCGGCGTCGGACGCCGGTCCACGTTGCCGATCGCGTTCGTCCGGATCGTGCCCTGGCCCACGAGGAGCGCCTGATTGATCGAGATGCCGGTCTTGTCCAGGACGTCGCAGTACGACGCGACACCTGTCCACGCCGCTTCGATCCCCTGCTCACGATACGAGCGGCGATCTGCCTCGGCGCCGGCGCCGCCGAGCGGCGCGGCCGACCCGCCGCAGTTGCCCGTCAGCTCCGTCGTGATCCCCTGGCGCACGCGGCTGTCCGCGGTGGGGTAGATCAGGATCTCACCGTCGGAATGACTGTGGATGTCGATGAAGCCGGGAGACACGTGGAGGCCGGCAATGTCGAGCACGCGCCGGCCCTGCTCGGCGGAGATGGCGCCGACGGCCGCGATCCGATCGCCCACGACGCCGATGTCGGCCGGGTAGCCTGGCAGGCCGGTACCATCGAGCACCAGGCCACCGCGGATGACCAGGTCGAAGCTCGGTGCGGCGACAATCGACGCGGGCCGAAGGGCGGAAGCCGCGATCGCGCATCCGCCGAGTCTCACGAACTCTCGCCGTCCGACGCGTCCGGATTTCATCGTCGCCACCTTCCTGGCCATGGGCCGGTTCGGTGCTCGCCATTCTAGAACGAGAGCGCGCGATTCGGAACGCGTCAGGGTCGCTTCGCGCGGCTCATTTCCGCGAGCGCCGCGACAACGTACTCGTCGAACCGCGCCCGAAGAGCGGGGGACAGCTCGAGGCCCGGTTCGATGCGCTCGGGTTCGATAGCGAGGATCGTGATCGGCGGGATCGGGCAGTCCAGCTGGCGCGCCATCTCCACGATCCGCAGCAGATCGCCTTCGTGCGTCGTGAGCCGATCCAGCGTCTTCCGGCTCTCGACGTCCTCGGGCGAAAAGCACGTCCACTCGCCGGGCGTCTTTCCCATGCGCACGCAATCAACGAACAGGATCCGCTCGGTCCTCTCGTCGACGTAGGCGAGGATCCCGACCGCATCGTGACCGATGACGATCGTGTCGAAGCCAAGCACGCGCGCCTGGTTCGATACCGCCTCGGCCACACGCGGCCCGACGCCGTCGTCGGTCATGGTCTCGTTGCCGATGCCAATGAGGTAGCGGTGTGTCATCCGAACAAGATGCGAGTCGGCCTTGGGCCTTCGACCCTGGGCCTTGGGGCGTGTCTGGCCGACAGGCCCTAAGGCCTAAGGCCTAAGGTCCAAGGTCTGACTTGGTGAGCGTACGTCATCGCGCTCGGCCTCCGGCGCCGGCCGGTACACCTGCCCCACGATCTCCCACATCGTCAGGAACAATGCCGCGACGAGCGGCCCCAAGATCAGGCCTGCGATGCCGAACAGGCCGAGGCCACCCAGCGTGGACACCAGGATCAGCAGGTCCGGCATTTTCGTGTCGTGCCCGACCAGTCGCGGGCGCAGCAGGTTGTCGAGCGTGCCGGCGATACCGCCGCAGATGCCGAGCAGCACGAGCGCGAGAAGCCACCGGCCGCTCAGCGCCAGCCAGATCGCGGCCGGTATCCACACGAGGGCGCCGCCGATCGCCGGGATGACGGACAGGATGATCATGACGGCCCCCCAGAACGCGGGGGCGGGCAGGCCCACGATCCAGAACCCGGTGCCGTTGATCGTGCCCTGGATGACGCCGATGAGCAGCGTGCCCTTCAAGGTTGCGCGCGAGACCGACAGGAACCGCGCGAGGAGGCGCTGGTTCTCGCTCTCGCTGAACGGCAGGTAGGACAGCACGACCCGCAGCTGCGAGGGGCCCTCGATGAAGAAGAAGAACATCGCGTAGACCAGGATCAGCAGGTTCAGCAGGAACACGAGCACGCTGCTCGTGGCGCCCGAGATCCAGCCGGCAAGGAGGCCCGCCAGGGCGGTTGCCGCCTGGGCGGCGCGCTCGGCGATCTGCGGCAAGAACGGCTGGAGCCGTTCGAGGCCGGGAATCTGCGAGAGTTGCGCCTGCAGGCGACGCGGATCCTCGACAAACGGGCGGAGCGCGGGTCCCACGCTCTGGGCGAACTGCACCGCCTGCTGGACGACGATGCCGAGCACGAACGCGAGGGGACCCAGGACCGCGAAGAACAGCAGGGCGATCGTGAGCAGTGAGGCCAGGGACTGGCGCCCCCCGACGGCATCGAGGATGGCCAGGTAGAGCGGGCGTGAGAGCCCCGCGAAGATCGCCGCCACCAGCAGCGTCATGACGAAGCTGCGGATCATGGCGAAGAACAGCGCGGAGATCGCCACGACGACGAACAGGAGAAACAGCTTCCGGACGCGGTCTTCGTTCACGTGCCTGCCCTCGGGGACTTCACTCCCGACATCGTAACACCCGCGCGCCCTGGACGCCTCGCGTACCTGGCGATCGACTTCGGGTATACTTCGGGCCACGCGAAAGGGAGATCGAGCATGGGTGGCTTCTTTGGCGTCGCGTCGACGACCGACTGCGTGGCCGACCTGTTCTACGGAACAGACTATCACTCGCACCTCGGCACCCGCCGTGGCGGCCTGGTGACGAGCGGCCAGTCCGGCTTCAAACGCAACATCCACGACATCACGAACGCGCCGTTCCGCAGCAAGTTCGAGGACGAGCTGCCCAAGCACCAGGGCAACCTGGGCATCGGGATCATCAGCGACTACGAGGATCAGCCGCTGGTGATCGGATCCCACCACGGCGTCTACGCCATCGCGACCGTCGGGCGGTTGAACAATCTGGAGGCCCTGGTTCGCGAGGCGCTGGCGAGGCGGGGCACGCACCTCAGCGAGATCAAGAGCAACGAGTACAACCCCACCGAGGTGGTGGCGACGCTGATCAACCGGCAGGCGACGCTGGTCGACGGCATCCTCTCGGCGCAGCGCGCGGTTCAGGGCTCGTGCTCGTTGCTGGTGCTCACCGCCGACGCCATCTACGCCGCCCGCGATCGCCTGGGGCGGACGCCGGTTGTCCTCGGCCGAAGGGACGGCGCGTTCGCGGTTGCGCTGGAGAGCAGCGCGCTGCCGAATCTCGGATATGAAACGCTGCGCGAGCTGGGCCCCGGCGAGATCGCGCGCATCACGCCCGAGGGCGTCGAGGTGGTGGCGCCGCCGGGCGAGCGGATGCAGATCTGCTCGTTCCTGTGGATCTACTACGGGTATCCCGCGTCCACCTACGAGGGGGTCAACACCGAGGCAGCCCGCAACCGCTGCGGCCAGGCGCTGGCGCGGCGGGACGAGGTGGAGGTGGACTGCGTCGCGGGGATTCCCGATTCCGGTATCGGGCACGCGATCGGGTACGCCGCCGAGTCGGGCGTCCCGTACCGCCGTCCCTTCGTGAAGTACACGCCGACGTGGCCGCGCAGTTTCATGCCGCAGGAGCAGCGCGTGCGCGACCTCGTCGCGCGCATGAAGCTGATCCCGATCCGCGACCTGATCGAGGGCAGGCGGATCCTCTTCTGCGAGGACTCGATCGTCCGCGGCACCCAGCTGCGCGACATCATCCGCCGGGTGTTCGACCACGGCGCCCGCGAAGTCCACATGCGGCCCGCGTGCCCCCCGCTCGTGCACGGGTGCCGCTTTCTCAACTTCTCGCGATCCAGGTCGGAGCTCGATCTGGCGGCGCGGCGCGCCGTCAAGGAGATCGAGGGCGACTCGGGCCGGCACCTCGACGAGTATGCCGACCACACGTGCCCGCGCTACGCCGCCATGGTCGAGCGCATCAGGGAGAGGCTGGGGCTCACCACGCTTCGCTACCAGACCCTTCCCGACATGATCGCGGCCATCGGGTTGCCGCGCGAGAAGCTGTGCACCTTCTGCTGGAGCGGCGAGGCGCTGTACGAGTGACGGGGTGCAAAGTGCAGAGTGCAAGTGCAGAGTGCAAGGTGCGCCGAGGGCACGCTGCAACCCTCATGTCCAGGTCGTGCGGGCATGCTGCGTAGCACTTAAGCTACAATCCCGTCATGAAGACCATCGCACAGCGGGAGCTGCGCAATCGCAGCGGTGAAGTGCTGCGCCGTGCGGAGCAGGGTGAGACGTTCACCGTCACCGTAAGTGGCCGTGCGGTCGCGCAGCTCGGCCCTCTGCGCAGACCTCAATGGGTTCCGAGAGCGGAGTACGTGCGTACGCTCGTCGGCCGGGCAGACACGACCCTGTTCACGAACATCCGCCGCCTCGCGCGCTCCACTCGCCCGATTGAGGATCGGTGGAAGGGATGACACGCGGCATCCTGGACACCTCTGTGGTCATCGCGGGCAGCGCCGCGGGGGCCTTGGCGGAGGCATTGCCGGACGAGGCGGCGATCTCGGTTGCGACGCTGGCGGAGTTGCATTTCGGGGTGCTGGTCGCGAAGAACGCCGGGCTGCGTGAAGAGCGATTGCGGCGCCTGGGCGCCGTCGAGGCGACATTCGACGCCCTGCCGATCGATGCGGATATCGCCCGCGCGTTCGCCGCCGTCGCCCACGCCGTCGTCCGATCCGGCCGCCGCCCGCGGTCGCGCGTGATGGACCTCTGGATTGCTGCAACCGCGCTCGTCCACCGGGTTCCCGTCTACACGCGTAACGCCGCCGATTTCGCCGCGCTTCGCGGCCTGGTCGACGTTCGCGTCGTCTGAATCCTGCCTGCAGAAGTGGGTGTGAGCGGCGCTCGGGTGGGCGAAGACCTGGCCATTATGGTCGCTTGCGCGAGCGCCGCCGTTCGGCTCGTGCGGCACTGTTGAGCGACCGGTCGAACGACGAAAACGTCACGTCAACACCTCCGCTCGCGCTGAGCGTGAGGTACGCGGCCAAATGGATGGCATCGAAGCCGCGCAAGGCCCGCCGCTCGGCGAGGTCGCCGGCCCGCCGGCACAGCGGTTCGGTAATCTGCACGACTACGTAACGCTCCCAGTCGGCGTCGAGCGCCGCGCAGATGCGCCGATGATCCGCAGCGGTCAGGTATCGCTCGCGTTTCAGCCGCGCGAACGCCGCCCGGGCTTCCGCATAGGCGACCGCCGCCGTCGCAACGGCCTGTCCCTCCTCGACCATCTGACGCACCTGGTCGGAGCCATCTTCCTCGACGTACAGCTTCACCAGGCTGCTCGTATCGAGGTACGCGATCATCGCCGGTCCTCGAGCACGACGGCCGCGGCCCGTCCCGGCCGCACGCGCGGCGGCCGTTCACACCCGCGGGGCTTGCCGCCCTGCCATGACACGATCCCATCGGCCGCCCATCGCGACACGACCTCCGCAATGGGTGCCCGGTCGGTGCGCCGCAGTACCGCGACCGGCCTTCCGCGATCGGTGACCGTCACTTCGGCGCCGTTCTTCACGCGCTCCACATACTCGCTCAGCCTGTTCTTCAGTTCGCGAATGCCCACCTGCATGGGTCTCCTCCTGGCGAAATGTAGCTACATTATAGCACAATGGTAGCTACAAATAAAAAAGGCCGGGCAGCACACTGCCCGGCCTTCAAACAGGCCGACTCCCAACTACCGGACAAACCTCACATCCAGATAGTGCGTCGAGCACGAGATGCACGGGTCGTAGGCGCGCACGAGCATCTCGAGACCCAGCTCCATCTCCTTCTCGCTCCTGTTCGCGAGCAGCATCTCCGGCACCAGCTTCTCGAAGTCCCGCTGGATGTTCGCGTGGTTCTGGTTGGTCGGGATGACGCAGTCGCCGCCCAGGCACGTGAAGTCCTGGTCGTAGTCGTAGCGGTGGAACAGGATGCCGCGCGGCGCTTCCACCGCGCTGCTGCCCCCTCCGTGCTTCGTCGGCTTGCCGGGTTGCTCGTCGACGATGCCCGCTTCGACGAGCTCGTCGAGCAGTCGCAGGCTCTCGTGCACGCTGTGGACGATCTCCACCACCTGCACCGCGGTGTTGAGATACGGGTTGAAGCACATGCCCTTCAGCCCGAGACCGCCGGCCAGCTTGCGCGCTTCCCGGTGCAACTGCCCGTGGTTGTTGTTGAAGCGGGCGAGCGCGCCCACCAGGTAGCTGGCCAGCTTGTTGCGCGCGTACTTGGCCGTCGATCGCGCATCGACGTACTCGTTGGTGCACGTCCGGTAGTCGGCCACCTCGTAGACCTGTTTCGTCCCGTCGGGCAGTACCGACTGGATGTCGCCGTCGTACAGCGCGTACTCCTCGTCGGAATGCAGCGCGATGTACTCGGTGGGCCGATCGAACACGGGGAACTTATCGGCCAACCCGGCGACGGTTTCGAGAATCGCGCCCAGGTCGCCCATCAGCTCCGACCCGATTCGGCGCCGAAGCTCGACGAGTTCCGCCTTCGTCGGCAGCTCCGAGAACCCGCCCGGCACGATCCTCGTCGGGTGCGTGGTCCGGCCGCAGAGGGCCGAGCCGAACTCGTGGCCGAAGCGTTTCAACCGCAGCGCGCGGCGCACGAGGTCGCCGTGCGTCGGCACGAGCGGGAACACCGACGGCGCCCCCAGCAGATCCGGTGCGACGAGGAACAGCACATGGACGATGTGCGAGTCGATGTTCTCGGCGTGCTTGGCCAGCCGGCGCAGCTTCTTCGTCTGCTCGCTCACCGGGATGCCGAGCGCGTCCTCGGTCGCCTTCACCGAGGCCAGCGAGTGGCCGACCGAGCAGATGCCGCAGATGCGCGACACGATGCGCGCGACTTCCGTGTAGTGGCGGCCGCGGACCATCGCCTCGAAGAAGCGCGGCGCCTCCGGCACCCGCCAGTCACACGTCTCAATGGCGCCGTTGGTCACGTTGACGACGATGTTGCCGTGACCCTCGACGCGCGTGACGTGGTGGACGTCGATGTGAATGTTCTTCGCCATCAGGCCTCGCTCCCGTAGACCGCGTTTCACCCTCCTCCGCTCGCCTGCATCTCTGGCGAGCTACGGCGTGGTTCCGCCGTGGCTGGCGGTTCTGTCGAACAGCCAGCGGAGGCGAACATGCGCGTCTTGGCGGCCGCCCGCTCGGCCGGCAGCCCGCCCTTCTCGCGCAGCCCCTTCTCGAGCGACGCCAGGTTCGGCTGGTCGACCAGGCCCCGGCACGCCTCGCACGGCACGCCGTCGGCGGGACAGGGCGCGCCGCAGCCGGCCCGTGCGAGGGGCCCCAGGCAGTGATCGCCGACCGCGTAGCGGCAGATCGTTTCGTTCATCTTGCACTCGACGCACACGGAGTAGTCGGGGATCGTCGGCGTCTTGCCGTGCAGCAGATCGGAGACCACGCGCACGAACTCCCCCATGCTGACGGGGCAGCCGTAGATCTTGTGATCGACCTCGATCGCCTCCGAGATCGGCTTCGCCGCCTCGCTCGCCAGGTGCGGCATGCGCGCCGCCGGCCCGTAGACGAACTCGCCGCAGTCCGGCTGGTGGTTCTTCAGCGCGTTGATGCCGCCGATCGCGGCGCACGAGCCGTAGGCGACGACGATCGCCGCGCGGCGGCGGATCTCCTGCAGCCTCGCGCGGTCGCTCTCGCGGCTGAAGCTGCCCTCGATGAACGCGATGTCGATCGGCTCGGCCGTCCGTTCCTTCATCACCTCGCGGAACTCGACGATCTCGATGTGATCGAGCAGCCCCATGAAGACGGCCTCGCCCAGGTTGGTCAGCTCGATCTGGCAACCCTCGCAGGACGTGAAATCGAAGAATGCGACCTTCACCTTCTTCATGAGAACAACTCCTCCAGGTGCTCGACCGCCGCGTAGCTGAAGACCGGGCCGTCGACGCACACGTACTTGTCGTTCATCTGGCAGTGGCCGCACTTCCCGATGCCGCACTTCATGCGCCGCTCGAGGTCCAGGAAGATGTGTTCGTGCGCGATGCCGATGCCGTCGAGCTCGGCAATCGCGAAGCGGTACATGATCGGCGGCCCGCACACGACGACCCGGGTGTCCGCGGTGACGCGCGTCCTGCGGAACAACGTCGTGATGACGCCCACGTTGCCCTTCCACGTCGGGTCGGGCCGATCCACCGTCTCGTGGAACTCCACCTCGGACGAGGCACGCCATCGCGCGAGGTCGTCGGGGAACAGCTGCTCCTTCGGGCGCCTGACGCCGAAGAACAGCGTGAACCGGCCGAACTCGTCGCGGCGATCGAGGATGTACTGAATCAGGCTGCGCGTCGGGCACAACCCGATGCCGGCGGCGACGATGAGGACCGGGTGCCCGCGCAGGACGTCCAGGTCGAAGCCGTTGCCGAGCGGCCCGCGGACGAAGAGCGATTCGCCGGCTTCCAGCCGGTTGATGGCGGTCGAGACGCGGCCGACGGTGCGGACGACGATGTCGAAAGTGTGAGGACGGGTCGGGCTCGACGCCATGCCGATCGGGATCTCGCCGTAACCGTGCAGGGACACCTCGAGGAACTGGCCGGGCGCGTGCGGCATCGCGCCGTCCTTCATCCTCAAGGTGAAGTGTTTCTCGGTCTCGGTGGCGCGCACCGCCCGGACGATCTCCGCCTCGCGGGGCAGGAAGATGTTCTCGTGGCGCGACGCGCAGGCACACGTGGACATCTCTCACCCCTCACTGTTGAATGGCGGGGACCCCTGCACCCCGCCAAGCTCCTCGCTCGCGGGGGCCCCTACGCCCCGCTCCGCTTCGTCGCCTCGGTCCGCCGCGTGCGAAACCGCTGATCGCTCCATGATCGTTTCGACGATGGGGACCGGGTCGGCGATGTCGGCCAGGCAGCTGAGGGCGCAGCGGCCGCAGCCCACGCAGGCGGGGCCCCCGATCTTGTCGTTCAGGTACGTCGTCTTTCGCATCACGCGGTGGCGGTACCGCTCGTGCGGGAGTTCGCGGAAGTTCTCGGTCGTGCCGCCGTTCAGCGACACCTCGGCGAAGCCCGGCAGCATGCAGCCGTCCCAGGTGCGGTAGCGGACGCCGGACACCTGATCGAGGTTCCACGCGTCCTGGACGTCGAAGCAGTAGCAGGTGGGGCAGACGATGTTGCAGGTGCCGCACGACAGGCAGTCGGCGGCCAGCTTCTTCCACAGCTCCTCGTCGCCGAACGCCGCGCGGACCTTGCCTGCGACCTCGGCCGACGAGTACTTCATCGTCTCCGGGCACTCGCGGGCGACGCCCTCGTTTTCGGCCACGGCCATGGCGTGCTGCTCGATGGTCGCGGTGATGAACCCGCCGTGCCGCACGAGCGCCTCGCCCTTCGGCGTTCGCGTCTCGAACACGTACCCGCCAGCAATGCGCGTGATGAACGCGTCGTGGCCTTCCGGCGCCAGCTCCGGGCTCATCGAGCCCCAGAACGCCCTGGGCGCGACGGCCTGCACGCTGCAGCCGACGATCGTGGTGTGCTCGCGGTTGGCCAGGTAGTTCTGGTCGGCGTTGCCCTCGCGGAAGAGCTTGTCGAGGATGTCGATCCCCTTGAGGTCGTAGACGTGAACGCCGAACAACACCTGGTCCACCGGCGCGATGCAACTCTCGGTTTTCGTGCCGTGGAAGGTGAGGAGCGGCTGCTGCGGCGGGAAGAAGACTTTCTTGGGCGGCAGGATGGTGCAGCTGTAGTCGAGCCGCAGGTCCGAGGCCGCCTTCAGCTCGCCGAACACGAACTTGGTCTTCTTCGCGACCGGTCCGATCACCGTCGTCGCCGCGATCAGGCGGTCGACGAAAGGACCGAGGTCGTTCTCCTTGAGGAAATACGCGTTCATGAGACCTGACCTTCAGTCGCCAGTCGCAAATCGGAGCGGACCGATGCCCGGTGCGCGGTCCGAGGCGATTTGCGACGAGATAGTATGTCGCGGCCGCGGGCGGGGGGATGGTGGCAGGCCGGCACCCGGCAGTGCCGCCGGGCAGCCAGCATCGGCCCGGTGGCAAGCTCGTGAGACCGGTCACGAGCTTACCTTGTGAAATTTATCACAAATGCGCGAACGCTGCCATGCCGCGGCCGGCGACCCCTGCCCGCTACTCGCTGCTCACTACCCGCTACTTTCGTGTTCCAAAATTTCCCCTTGACATCTCCGTTTCGTTTAGTACTAAATGTTTAGTATGAGGCGACGCACTCCGACGCTCACCCCCCAGGAACTCGAGATCATGAAGGTCGTCTGGAAGACCGGCCGGGCGACCGTGCGCGAGGTGTACGAGACGCTGCTCGAACGGCGCAAACTCGCGTACACGACCGTCCTGACGATGATGAAGATCCTCGAGGGGAAGGGATACCTGACCAAGGATCAGGACGAACGGGCCCACGTCTACCGCCCGACACGGCCCGAGCAGGCGGTGGTCCGCTCGATGGTCCGCGAGTTCGTCGACCGGGTCTTCAACGGCTCGGCCCAGCCTCTGCTGCTGCATCTCGTCAGGGACAGGCGTCTCTCCGAGCGGGAACTGGAAGAGCTGAAACGGCTGCTGAAGGAGTCGGAGAAATGACGCGGGCACTTTCGAGAGTGCCCGGCGTCTAACCTGCCATGCCGCGCTGACGGCATGGTTAGCCGCCCTGCTGCCGGCAAGGCGCGCGGCACGAGTCGATCCGGCAGTCGCGCTGCGGGAGATCTGAGATCTCGAAGGTCGTCGGGCCGTCTCGGAATCGGAACAAGGGGGCGCGATGATACCGGCGCTTACGATCGCCAACTTCCTCGCCTGGTCGATCCAGGTCGCCGCCATCGTTCTTGTCGGAGGTGGCGCCATCCACCTGGCGCGACTGCAGCCGCCACGCGTGCGCCTCGCGTGCCTGCGTGCGCTGCTGGTCGCGTGCCTGCTTCTTCCATTCCTCCCCTCGGGCGCGATCGACAGCCCGAAAGAGGTCGCCCGGACCGCCGGACCTTCGAATTCGCAAAACGCAGGACGCGCCGATTCATCGGGGGCTCCGGTCCTTTCCGTCGACGTCACGGCCGCCGACGGACCAGCGGCTGCTTCCGGCGAAGGCCGCGGAGCGTGGTTGCCCGCGTGGGCAGTCGCCGCCGCCGGCGTCATTTTCGGCCTCGGCGCGGCGGCGCGCCTCGTGTGGCTGCTGGTCGGCCTGCTCGCACTGCGTCGTTTGCGTCGCCACGCGAGCAAGACGATTGTACGGACGGACCGCTCTGTCTGCCCGCCGTATGGGCGGGCATTCTTCGATTCTGGCGCTCGCCCGTTCGCCCAGGGCAGGCGGGGGGCGCCGCCCACGGTGATCGACCGCGCCATCGATCTCGCCGGGGCCACGGCCGACGTCCTGACGTCCTCCGCGGTGAACCATCCGGTGACGTTCGGCCTGCGGCGGCCCGTCGTGCTGCTGCCCGATTCGTACGCCTCGCTCGACGAAAGCGAGCAGGTGGCGGTCGTCTGCCACGAGCTGCTGCACGTGCGTCGTCGCGACTGGCTGCAGACGGTCGCCGAGGAGATCGTTCGCGCCGTGCTGTGGTTCCACCCGGCCATCTGGTGGCTGCTCGCGCAGTTCGACCTGAGCCGCGAGCAGCTGGTCGACCAGGAAGTCGTGGCGCTCACCGCGCGCCGGCAACCGTACGTCAACGCACTGGTCACGTTGGCGTTAACGCCGGTCGGTCCCATCCTCCGGCCGGCGTCGCTTTTTCTCGGCCGCGCTCACCTGATCCAGCGCGTTGCGCTGCTCTCGAGGGAGGTACGCATGTCCCGTCCTCGTCTTTGCTTGTCACTGGCACTTGTCATCGTGGCTCTCATCGTGGGCGGCCAGTTCGTAGTTCATGCATTCCCGCTGACTGCGGCCGCGCCCTCGCTGGCTTCGACGACGGCGATCGCGCCACCGGCGCCAGCCGTTGCGCCGACCGCTCTTCCGGTGCCCGCCAATGCGTCGCTGCCGCCGAGCGCGCCGTTGCCTGCGCCTCAGAGCCGTCCGTATCCCGGGGTGCTCCAGCGCTTTGAACCGGTGGTGCCTGTCCAGCCGTCGCAGCCGGGCGTTGATACCATCATGACGATGCAAGTCACCGTTCAGCCATCCGGCGAGCTGGTGATGAGCGGGCCAGTGGAGATATTCGCCGGGCAGCCGGGGAATCGCGCCTTCGAGGCCAAGGCATCCCGCGCCGAGGGATTCCAGCGAATGTTGGATCAGGGCATGACGCGCCTGGCCAGCGGCGCGACGTACGGCGCAGACGAAGCGCGCGCGGCCTTCGACGCCCTGCGCACGTGGCAGTTCGTGCCAGGTGACAAGCCGTTCACGACGGTCGTCGGCTTCAACTTTGCGCGCGGCGACCAGTCGGGCGCAGAGACACCGGCGGTTCGGATCGGCGGAGACGTTCGCGCGCCGACGAGGATCCGCAACGTCCAGCCCGTCTATCCTGCCGATGCCCAGGCCAAAGGCATCCAGGGCGTCGTGATCCTCGAACTCACCATCGACGGAGCAGGTATTCCCATCATTGCCTACGGGGTACGGCCGATCGAGGGCCTGACGATGGCGGCCGCGCAGGCGGCGTTGCAGTGGCGGTTCGAACCTGATGCCGCCTATAGCCGGCGCCTGATGACCGTAACCGTCAACTTCACCCTGGACGGCGTGCAGGGCGGTGTCGCGGGCGGCGTGGCCGGCGGCGTCGTCGGCGGCGTCGTGGGCGGCGTGCAGGGAGGCGTGGTCGGCGGCGTGGTGACCGGCGGCATCTCCACAAGCTCGTTCGGGCCACCGCGATCGGAGTGGTCCAACGCGATCCGCGTCGGCGGCGAAATCAAAGTGCCGACGAGAATCGTAAACGTCAATCCGATCTATCCCGCAATCGCGCAGAGCGCGAAGGTGCAGGGCGTGGTCATCGTCGAGGTGCTGATCGGCCCTGACGGGACAGTGCAGGCGGCCCAGATTCTGCGCTCCATTCCACTGCTCGATCAGGCGGCGCTCGACGCCGTCAGGCAGTGGCAATACACGCCGACGCTGCTGAACGGCATGCCGATTTCGGTGGTCATGACGTGCACCGTGAACTTCACGCTGCAGTAGAGCCACCTGGGCGCCTGGCGCTAGGTCCTTGGTCCTTGGTTCCTGGTTCCCGGTGTGAACCAGGGACCAGGGACTGGTAGTTCGTAGACGGTAGTCGGTAGCCCGCCTGTCAACCGCAAAACGGGTCGACTACGGACTACGGACTACGGATTGCGACTCCCCTCGCAGGTTTTGCCGGCCAATCCGCGCCCACGCACTTTTGGACCTCCGACCTTCGGACTGTCGGACCTCCGGACCTTCGGCTTGCCTCGCCGAAGCGACCGGAGGAAAGCGCCTGGTTCAGAAGGTCGCGAAGGCGGGACTTTATCTTGCGCATCGCGCGACCGTTTGCCAGGCTGTGACGTCCAATAGGAGCGGAGGGGATACTTGACGATCGTTCGGCCGAGGCCTGCCCGCCGGTTACAGTCGGCGGCGTGCGTTTTCGTCCTCCTTTCCCTGCTTCCGGGGTGCCGCCCCACCCGGTCCGTCGCGAATTCCAACGGGTCGCCTGCCATCGTCACCGCACGCGCCGAACGGCGTCCTTTCGTGCGCTCCATTCGCGTCGCCGGCCTGGTGGCCGCCTCGCGGTCATTCGCGGTTACCGCGCCGCGCCTCGCGGGTTCCGGCATGAGCATGCTCGTCGTCACGAAGCTGGTTGCCTCGGGCGCCAGCGTGCGCAAGGGCGACCTGCTGGTCGAATTCGATCGACAGGCGCAGATCAAGAACGCGTTCGACCGCCGCGGCGAGTACCTCGATTTCCTGGCCCAGATCAAGAAGAAGCAGGCCGACCAGCGGGCCGCGCAGGCGCGCGACGAGAGCGACCTCAAACAGGCCGAGAACGCGGCCGAGAAGGCGAAGCTGGAACTGTTGAAGAAGGAATTCCAGTCGGCGATCGAGGCCGAGAAGAACCAGCAGACGTTCGAGGAAGCCCAGGCGCGGCTCAAGCAGCTGCGGCAGACGTTCGACCTGAAGCGGCGCGCGGCGGTCGCGGAACTGCGCATTCTCGAGATCCAGCGCGATCGCGCGCACTCCGCGATGCTCAAGGCCGAGGACAACGCAACGAGGATGCGCGTCCTCTCGCCGCTGGACGGTCTCGTGGTGCCCAAGCAGGTGTACAAGGGCGGCCAGATGGGCGAGGTGCAGGAAGGCGAGCAGGTGCGCTCCGGGATGCCGATGATCGACGTCGTGGACGCCTCGTCGATGGAAGTGCGGGCGCGCGTCAACCAGGCCGACGTGCCGTACCTGCGCATCGGGCAGGCTGCCGACGTGCGCCTGGACGCCTATCCCGGCAAGGTGTTTCCGGCGAAGCTCGAACAGCTGGCGCCGATTGGGATAGCGAGCGACATGACCGAGAAGGTCAGGACGTTTGTCGCGATCTTCTCTGTCGCCGCCCGCGATCCGGTGCTGATGCCCGACCTGTCGGCGGCGGCCGACGTGGAGATCGAGCGCATACCTGACGCGGTGGTCGTGCCGCGCGACGCGGTGAACATCCGCAACGGCAAGGCGACGGTGTTCGTCCAGGACGGCAGGGCGTTCGCTGAGCGGACGATCACCATCCGCGCGCGCAGCGAGAAGGATGTGGCCGTGGCGTCGGGGTTGGACGCGAACGCCGTGGTGCGAAGGGGACAATAGGTCACGTAGCAGCGAGTAGCGAGTAGCGAGCAGGGTAGTGAACAGGGAAGTAGCCAGTAGACGGTAGTCAGCGGCGCCGCGGCGAAGTCTCGCCGGATTAGACGAGGATGTGACTGCGCGGCGCCGCTTGGTCAACGCCCGCGATTCGGGGTCGCGGCGCGGGGAGCGGGTGCCCCACTGAACGAGCCGTGCGCAGCAGCGGCGGTCGAGAGGCGGAGAACGACGAGCAGGTGCGGCGTCTTCCCGGCGCAGCGCGCCGGCGGGCCCCCGACGCGGCCGTACTCGTCGGTTCTGCGTCGGGGAGCCGTCGCGCCAGCCGTCGGGCGTCAGGTCGGAAGACGACGCACTGCGAGGAGTTCTCCCCGCCTG
>Ga0315281_10007454_pt1 | contig 15402 bp, 12 predicted proteins | sample YL17G07_0_MG_FD_204540 | JGI IMG/M metagenome (GOLD analysis project Ga0315281, IMG submission 204540) | Sediment microbial communities from Yellowstone Lake, YNP, Wyoming, USA - YL17G07_0 | ecosystem: Environmental > Aquatic > Freshwater > Lake > Sediment | place: USA: Wyoming | collected...
TATAAGTTAATTTATCAGATAAAGGCAGGGGGAGCACCAATTGTTAATGTATATAAATCTAAGTCTAAACAACCTCAAATTTAGGAAGAGGGAAAATAAAATGTCCGCCGTTATCTAAATACTTTTTTTCTCTTTTTAAAAATTCCTTTTTAAAAAACCAGGGAAGAACAAGCATATAGTCGGGTTTATCTTTTCGTGCTTCTGCCTCGGATATGATTGGTATTCCAACAGAGGCAATTATCTTGCCCCATTTCTCAGGATTTCTTTCTACGGCTTTTTTTATTAATCTTTTATCTAGGTTAAGGTATTGAAGTAAGGTATTTCCTCTGGTGGAAGCTCCATAAAGATATATTATTTTTCCTTTACTATTCTCCTTTTTGATAAATTCAAATAATTTTTTTTTATTGTTTTTAATTCTTTGGGCAAAATCAAGATAAACAGTTTTTTTATTAAGCTTTAATTTTCTTTCGTATTTATTTAATTTTTCTACGGCTTTAGTTATTCTTTTTTTACCTTTAAAAGCGATATAGGTTCTAAAACTTCCTCCGTTTAATTCCCTAAGTTCTACGTCAAAAACTTCAAGACCGTGTTTTTCTAGAAGATTATTTAAAGAAAGAAGAGAATAATATTCCAAATGTTCATGGACGATATTGTCGAACGCGTTTAGCTTAAGCATTCCTACAAGATAATTCTGCTGTATTACGCATACCCCATCATCTTTCATTATTTTTTTAACATCGGAAATAAATTTATTAGGATCTTCCATATCATAAAAGCAGGAAATTATTGTAATGATATCCGCTTTTTTGTTTTTAAATGCTTTATAAAATGCTTCATACGTAAAAAAATCATTTATAATTTTATCTGAATATTTCCTTGCTTCTTTGGCAAATTTTGTAATGGGTTCGACACCAATTCTGTAAATGCTTTTAGGATAATATTTTAAAAGCGTTCCGTCATTTGCTCCTATATCTACAACGACTATTTTTTCTTTTGATTTTTTTATTTTCTTTAAGCATTTTTCAGCTATTTCTTTTAACTCTTCCTGCATTGTTTGATTTATACCGGATTTATATCCATACCTTTCGGTATAAAGATATTTTGAGGGAGCGGAATAATCAAGTTGAACAAGAAAACAATCTTTGCAAAGAACCATATTAAGGGGAAAAGCTTTAGGTTTTTTGTTTATCTTAACAAAGTCAGAGAGATACTGATTGCCCAGAGACAATATACCGATTAAATTTTTGGAGCTGCAGGATCTACACTTTTTAATTTTCATTTAATTGGGGCAAGATCAATGTATTATAGCCTATAAAATCAAGCAATTTCAATAGGGGTTTATCAAAGTAAATGCTATTCATATGTTATAATGCAAAAGATAAAAATGAAAAAATTATCAGTGAAGATATGAAATATCCCCTCGTTACAATAATTACTCCAACATATAATCGCGTTTCTTTTCTTGAAGAAACAATATTAAGTGTATTAAATCAAAATTATCCAAGTATTGAATATATAGTTTTGGACGATGGCTCAACAGATAAATCTCTTGAAGTTATTAAGAAGTTTAAAGATAAAGTTATTTGGGAATCACACGTAAACATTGGCGAAGTTAAAACAGTTAATAAAGGATTTTCGATGGTACATGGCGACATTATAACCGTAGTTAATTCGGATGACCCTTTGCTTCCTAATGCCGTTAGCAGTATGGTAGACGTTTTTAAAAATAATCCAAAAATAATTGTTACCTATCCTGATTGGGTTAAAATTAACGAAAAAGGAAAAGAAATGGAAAAAATAAGAACGCCTGAATATAATTATGAATACATGTTGCGAAATCACGATAATATTACAGGCCCGGGAACTTTTTTTAGGAAGGATATCTTGAAGATGCTTAAGGGAAGAGATACTCAATTTAAATATGTAAGCGACTACGATTTTTGGTTAAGAGCAGGTCTTCTGGGACCATTTATGAGAGTTCCTAAGATTCTTGCAACTTCACGCGTCCATAAAGGTCAACTAACGTTTAAAGACAAAGGATATAAGATGGCAATGGAACATATCAGGGTTATAAACAAATTATTTTCGCTTCCCGGTCTTCCCGAGAGTGTCAAAAAAAATAAAACCGAAGCTTATGCTAAGGCTTGTGAAGCGGCCAGAATCTGCAGAGGAGAAAGTTTTGCTACTAAAGTTTTTATTTTCTTTGTTACTTTATATTACAATCCTTCGTATCTTAAAGAATTGATTGCTTATAGATTTAGTAAAATCCGTTGATTTAAAATTTTTGTTATGGTATCTTATTTAAGATTAATTTAGACTTATGAAAATATTAATAACAGGAGGAGCAGGTTACATTGGGGGAGCGTTAACAGATATTCTTAAAGATTCAAATCATTCTGTCAGGGTTTATGATTCTCTTTTGTATGAAGAAAATTACAGAAAAGACATGGATTTTATTTTTGGAGATATTAGAGACCAAGATAAATTAAAAAAGCAATTAAAATGGGCAGATACTGTCGTATGGCTTGCAGCACTTGTAGGAGACGGAGCATGCGCACTTAATCCGGATATCGCCGTTGACATTAACCAGCAATCAGTTAAGTGGTTAAGTAGTAATTTTGATGGGAGAATAATATTTACTTCTACTTGTTCTGTTTATGGTGCTCAAAGAACTATGTTAGATGAAAATTCTCCAGCTGGTCCGTTGTCGGTTTATGCATCATCGAAATTAGCAGCAGAAGAATATCTTAAGCATAAAAATGCTCTTATCTTCCGTCTGGGTACTCTTTTTGGAGTCGGAGATTTATTTTCGCGCATAAGACTTGATTTAGTTGTAAACATTATGACAGTTAGGGCTTTTAAAGAGGGAGAATTAAAAGTCTTTGGCGGAGAACAGTACAGACCACTTTTACATGTAAGGGATGCTGCAAGAGCTATCTATGAAAATTTAGATAAGACAGAAACGGGTATATTTAATTTAAATAAAGAGAACATAAAGATGTTGGATTTATCAGAAATTGTAAGAAATCATTTTCCAAAACTTAAAATAAAAACAGAAAAAATGGAATTTCAGGATTCAAGAAATTATAGGGTAAAAAATCAAAAAGCTAAGAATATTTTAAAATTTGAACCAAAATTATCAATTGATCAAGGAATCGAAGAATTAAAGCAATTGTTGCAGGAAAATAGAATAAGAGACGTTAATAATGAACGCTTTTCTAATAATTTATTTTTAACTAAATTTAACACTCATCTTCAAAAAGTTTAATATGCTAAAAAAAATAAAAATTCTTCCTAAAATTATAAAAGGCGATATTAAAATAGACGATAGGGGATCTGTTAGTTTTGTTAATAATTTTAATTTTTTTAATGTTCAGAGATTTTATATAGTAGAAAATAAAAATAAAGGACAGGTTAGAGCGTGGCATGGACATAGAAAAGAAGAAAAATATATATACCCGATATCGGGAGAAACGTTAGTAGGCGCAGTAGAAGTTGATGACTGGAAGAATCCATCAAAACAATGTAAAACTTTTAGTTTTAAGTTGTCTGCAAAAAAACCAGAGGTTGTTTTCATTCCAAAAGGATATGCTAATGGATTTAAATCCTTAACAAAAGATGCGAAATTGATGTTTTTTTCTACAAGCACATTAAATGAATCATTAAAAGATGATATACGTTTTGATTTTAAATATTGGGATATTTGGGGTTAAACTTTTATTCCATCTTCGATAAAAGATCTTTTTATTGGTAAATTACTGTATTCAGGTAAATGTCCCCTTAGATCTCCCGAACGTAAACGTTTAATTATATCTTTTGCTATTCTTTCCGAAGAGTGTCCATCGCCAAAAACATGTTTCCATTTTGTATTTGATATTTTATCAAGCTTTTTATAAATAATTTCAGGAGTATATTTGCTAGGTTGATCTGGGTCAAATTTTACTGCTCCTTTTACGTCATAAACTTGAGGTCTTTCGGTTGACTTACGCATTTGTACCGCGGGAATATTCAATACACTCGCTTCTTCAATCATTGTCCCTGAATCGGTAAAAATTCCTTTTGAATGAGTCATTAGAATTAATATTTCTTCGTATCCGACGGGGTCAACAATAATTAAATTTTTCGGAAGCTTTAATTTCCTTTCCTTAATTACTCTTTGGGTTCTGTAACTAGCTGGAAAATAAACTGGAAATTTTGATTTTGATATTAGATTTAAAATTGCATCAAATGATTTATTAATATGAACATTTTCTCTTCTATGGCAAGTCATTAAATAATAATTTTTATTTTCGAGATGCCTTTCTTTGAAAAATGAATTATTTGCCATTTTTTCAAGTTTATTTTTTTGTTTGTAATAAAATTCATTTAAAATATCAACAATTGGATTTCCGGTTACGATTATATATCTGGGATTGAGTCCTTCTGCAACTCCTCTTTGTTTATATTCTTCCTCATAAGTGTATATGATGTCTGCTAGGTGGTCGGTTAATGTTCTAAATTTTTCCTCAGGCATTCTCCAATCATATGAATGCCAGCATCCCTCAATATGAATAATAGGAATATTTAACATTGCAGGAACAATAGATGCTATGGTTGTATTTGTATCTCCTAAAAAAGCTACCGCATCAGGGTTAATTTTTTCAAGTAGAGGATAAAGTTTTTTAATAAGTTCTCCGGAAATTTCCGCATCTGTTTCACCCTTACAGCCTAATTCATAATCTGCATTTCTTAAATTAAATTCTCTAAAGAAGATTCCTTTTAAATTATCTGAATAATGTTGCCCTGACCAGATAAAAACAGTTTCAATATCCGATTCTTTTTCAAGATATCTCATTATTAAAACCGCCCTAACAATATCCGGTCTTATTCCTAATATAAATGCTAATTTTTTCTTTTTATTCATGTTTATTTTCAAAAGATATTAATTCCGGTAAAGCCTGATCGATGTCATTATTATATCTTATGTTCGAGAAGTAAGTAAAATTAGATTTAAGAACTCTTGTAATCGGAGTTCCATTAGTTTTTATTATCTTTCGTTTAATTTTAAAATTAACCAAAGTTTTTTTAATTAATTCGTATTTTGTTAATGGTCCCAAGGGGGAAAAATGAAATACAGCTGATTTTTTTCTTAAAGTAGCAAAATTACCAGCTTTAATAATATTTGCGCAAAGTTTTGCGAATTGTAAAGTTGTACAACCTGCCCATGTTTGATTTATAAATCCGGGTATTGGTTCCTTAGCGCTTATTGACCATTCCAAAAACCCTTTGTGTTTTTTCGGATCAATGCCAATAATAGAAGTACGTATGGAAATTGAATTATTTGATTTTGGTTCACCTAATAATTTGCTTATTCCGTAGTTATCTTTAGAATTTGGAATATCTTTTTCTGAAACAACACCTACGTTATCAGCAAATACCGCATCGGTTGAGACGCTTATCAATTTAAAATTAAATTGATCAGATAGTTTTGAAAGATTTTGGGAAAACTTTGTATTAACAGCGATATAATTTTTGTTGCTATTATTTTTGGTTTGACCAATGCAGTTAATTATGTAATCTATTGAGTTAATTTTTTTTAATATATTTTTAAAATCAGATTTAAAAGATTTTATATTAAATTTAAAATAATCTTTGTCACCCTTACGAGTAGTGCCAAATACGTTATTTGAAGAGTTTTGCAACAAATATTTATAAATTGTATGCCCAAGCATTCCATTTGCACCTAAAATTAAAATATTTTTTTCCATTATTAATCAATTCTTAGTTTGGGGAGTGGAATAATAAATTTTCCTCCGTTTTTAATAAATTCTTCATTTCTTTTTTTTACTTCTTCTATAAATGGCCAGGCGAAAAGAACGGCGTATTTAATGTTCTTTTTTATTAATTCATTTGATGAAAAAATTTGCAAATGAGTTCCCGGAGTAAAAAATCCATGCTTTGCTTTTGCGTCATCTGTTACAAATTCTAAGTATTTACTATCTAGCTCGCAGTAATTTCCCATGATTGTTCCTCTTCCTGATGCTCCATAGCCAGCAATTAAACTATTTTGAGACTTTAATTTTTTAAGCAAAGACAATAGTTGAAGTTTATTATTTTCTATTTTTTTATTAAAATTTAAATAAGTAATAGCTTGATCAAGTTTTTGTTTTTTTTCTTCTTGCAAAATCTTCTCAACACTAAGATTAATTTTTCTTTTACCAAATTTTTTATTTTGTACGTAATAAACCATCGATCCGGCTCTTAATGGAACTTTTCTTACATTAAAAATTTCCATATCAAAATTATTAAATAAATTTTTGAGAGATATTAAGGAATAGTAATATTGATGCTCATGATAAATCATGTCATATTGAAATTCATTAATTAAATTTCCAAGATAATGAACTTCAAAAGCAAGATAGCCATTTGGTTTTAATAATTTTTTTATACCCCTTACAACGTCAAGCATGTCTTCTATGTGCGCTAATGAATGAAAGCTGTAAATTGCATCTGCTTTTCCATTTTTTTTGACAATATTTTCAGAAAGTTTTTCGGAAAAGAAATCATTAATAATTGGGTACCCTTTTTTAATTAGGGGTTTTACGATATTCGTAGCTGGATCTATTCCTAAAGCTTTATAGCCAAGCTTGGATACGGACGATATAAATGTTCCGTCATTACATCCAATTTCAACGACAAGACTATTTTTCTTGTTTGGTAAGTATATTTTCATTTCTTGCGCAACATTTTCAAAATAATCAACCAAGGTTTTCATGGAAGAAGAAAAATAAAAATAATTTTTAAATAGCTTAATAGGATTGATAGATGTATCAACTTGTAATAGAAAACAACTTTTACAAAAGTTTAATCTTAGAGGATAAAATTGTTCCTGTTCGAAATTTGTTTTAGAAAATGATTTATCGAGAAAATTGCCTGCAAGCGGCATATAGCCTAAGTTAATTACTCTAACAACTTCTGACCCGCAAAATCTGCATTTATCAAAATATTTATATTCTCCAACGTTTTTAGAATCAGCTTTGGTAATCATCTGTTTAGCTTGCAAGATTATACTATAATTCATCCTTTATGCATAGCGTCTTTAAACAAGTAATATGCTAAAATATCAAGCATGCAACTGTGTTTTAATATATGATCACGAATTTAGATAAAAGAATCTTAAGGAAAAAATTACAATTTCAAAATAGAATATCAAAAGTGCCAATTTTAGGTGCTACATATTTTTTTAATTTTACTGAGGAAGGCGAGAGATTAAAGAATATGTTGCTGCATAAAAAAATAAGTAAATATCCTGATATAGAATTTAAAGTGACAAGAGATATTAAGCCAACAGAAGCAGATTTAAAATTAACAAAACGTCTTTTGATAGCCTACAAGAAGTCAATTCTAGATAGTAATATGTCCTCACGTGAAGATATGTGGACTTTTTTAGCAAAAGGACCGCATCGGAATTTTTTCGAACTTTTAAAAAAAGAAAATATTCAAGAGATTGCATTTTATTTATGCAATATGTCGAGGATGGAAATAACGCATGGTATAACACAGGGGAAAATTGAATTTAATAAAATAAAGTCGGATTCGGTATACAAAAAATGGTTAGGATTGTTTACCCTGAGTAAAGTGATTTCTCTTGCTGAAGCACTCGGGGTTATTCCTTTGGAAGGACCGGAGCAGGGTGAATTTGGTGCAGTTATTCATTCTAATGTTAATAAGATTATAAAAAAAATAGAAGATTTTTTAAGAATCTCAATATTTCCTCCAGAAGTAGAGGGTGGATTATATAAATTAGTCACAAAGAGTGGCCGTTTGCATAGTCGAGATGTAACATCTTTATACACGGCATGGAAATGTAGGGAATTATTAAAGGATATTAAAAACCCGTCGGTTTGTGAAATTGGAGCGGGAATTGGGAAAACAGCATATTACAGTAATTTATTTGGTATTGAACAATATACAATTATTGATTTGCCGTATATTAACATTTTGCAGGGATTTTATTTGATTAAAAGTTTACCTCGTAAAAACATTTATTTGTACGGAGAGAAAATATTGGATAAAAATTCTATCTTAATATTTCCAGACTTCTCGTTTAGTAAAATTTCCGGTAAAGTGTTTGATCTTAGCTTAAATCAAGACTCTTTTCCGGAAATTGATAGAGAAACTGTATTAAACTATTTGACATTAATAAAATTACATACAAAAAAATTATTTTTGACTATTAATCAAGAGGCGCAACATACCATGATGGTAAGTAATCTAAAACAGCATTTTATTCCAGAATTAATATCGCAATCGAAGGGATTTAAAAAAATTCATCGGATTCAATATTGGCTTCGTATAGGTTATGTTGAAGAATTATATGAAATTTCTTAACATCTTGAGCACTTATTGCTAAACAGATATAATGCAAGTATTCTTTCCGCTTCAATATGAGTAATAAAAATGATTTATTGAAATCTAGGATTGTGCAGGGATTCAGCACGCTTATAGTCAGGGAATTCTTTATTAAAATATTTTCCCTCATTGGGCAGATTTTTCTAGCAAGGTTATTGTTTCCTTCGGATTTCGGAATTTACGTAATTATTGTTTTTATCATAGGTTTATTTGGTTTATTTTCGGACGTTGGCTTATCTCTGGCAATTATTCAGCATAAAAATGAACCTACGCAAGGAGAACTTTCTAGCGTTTTCTTTTTAAAAACTCTTCTGAGTTTGATTTTAATAGCAATAATATGGTTAATTGCCCCGTTTGTTAAAAATTTTTACCCTACATTTGTTGATGTTAATGTAACAATGCTTAGGGTATTTTCGATTACTTTGCTTCTTGCCAGTTTTCGTTCAATTCCCATTTCTCTTCTTGAAAGAAAGATTAAGTATAATTTAATTTCATTAATTGATATTGCAGGAGTTGCGGTTTATTACGTAACTGCATTATTCGCGGCGTTTTTTAATTTTGGAGTGTGGAGTTTTATCATTGGAGCTGTTATTAAGGAGGCTGTTGAAACAATTATATTATACGCAGTCCAGCCATTTTTACCGAAAATTATTCTTTCGATTAGAAGTATTAAGACAATGCTTCGATTCGGTTTTTATATTCAGGGCAATAGCTTAGCGAGTTTTTTAGGTAGTTCTATTGCTCCCGTAATAGGAGGCAGGATGTTTGGACCATACGGTGTTGGATTATTGGATTTTGCTTTTAACATAGGATCACTTCCAACCACAATAGGTATTAACTTCGGAAGAGTAGCATTTGCCGGTTACTCTAGAATTCAAAAACAAAATAAATTATTATCAAGTTCTATATCCCATTCGATAAGTATGCTTTCGATTATGCTGTATATTTTTCCGGTTATAATATTTAGTTTCGCGGGACAAATAATTCCTTTTGTTTTTTCCGCCAAATGGACTCCTGCAGTCCCGGCACTTTATTGGTATACCGCTATTACCTTTTTTCTTCCCGTTATCTCTCCTTTGGGCCAAGTAATCCTCGCGATAGGGAAATCAAAAGTAATTTTCTGGAGCACATTTATATCAGCCATATTTGGTTGGATAGGAGCTTATCTGCTTGTACAAGTGCTTGGATTATTAGGAATAGCAATAGTATATTTTTTTACAATATTGTTTTTATTTATATTTTATATTGCTATTCTTAAAAAAAATGGATTCAATTTCCATATTATTTCAATACTTTTTCCTAAATTAATTGCAACTTTAATAGCTATAATCTTTTCGGTTTGCATGAACTTTGTTTTGCCTGGAGATACATACGTATTGATAATAAAATTATTATTAAGTACATTAACATACTTATTCATGATGTATATTTTTGCAAAAAAAGATTTTTTAGAATTTACTAAATTAATTATTTCATGGATAAAATTAAAAAAAATATGAAAATCGCTTTTTTTCATGAATTGACTCCCTTAAGCGGAGCAAGAAAAGTTGTTGAAGAATACGGAAAAATTCTCGGCAAGGAACACACGATTGATTTGTACTACGTTGATGATAAAGAAGATGTAACTATTTCTCTGTTTTTTAATAAGATACACTACTTTAAGTTTGCAAGAAGTAATTCTAGAATTTATCGGGACTCAATTTCATTAATAAAGTTATTTTTTCTTCATAAAAAAATTGCAAAAATTATAAAAAACGAAGGATATGATTTTGTTTTTGTGAGTCCTTCTAAGTTTACGCAAGCACCGTTTATATTAAGATTTATCGATAAAAGTATCTACTTTTGCCAAGAACCATTGAGAATAGTATATGACCCGTTATTTATACTGCCTAAAAACTTAAATATTTTTAAACGTTTTTATGAAAAAATTAACAGATTTAATAGAAAGGTGATAGATAAAAATAATATCAACAAGGTAAAAATTATATTAGCAAATTCGCAATTTTCAAAAGACAATATTAAAAAAGCATATGGAGTAAACGCAAGAGTTTGCTATCTAGGAGTAGACGCTGATAAATTTAAACCCTTAAAATCAAAAAAATCCACAGACATTTTATTTATAGGAGAAAAGGAATTCATTGAAGGATTTGATCTTTTAGATAAGACAATGTCACTTTATAAAAAAATACCTATATTAAATTTTGTTTCAAGAGATGTTAATGGGGTAGGAATCAGTGAAAAAAAATTAATTTCCGAAATCAACAAATCTAAGATCGTTTTAACATTAAGCAAAAGTGAACCTTTTGGATTAATTCCAATCGAATCAATGGCATGTGAAGTTCCCGTAATAGCAGTAAATGAGGGTGGTTTTAAAGAGTCTGTAATTGACGGTAAAACAGGGTTTTTAATTGACAGAAAACCTGAAGATTTAAAGAAAACAATTAATCTTTTGCTTGTGAACGACAAATTAATTGCGGAAATGGGGAAGAGCGGAAGAGAATTAGTTTTAAATAAATTTACATGGACAAAGAGTGCAAATAAATTTTTAAGCTTAGCTAAAACAATAATTTAATTATGAAAAATATAAAAGTTTCAATAATAATAGTAAATTTTAAAGTTAAAAAAGAACTGTTTGCATGTATAAAATCTATTTATGATTCAAAGCCAAAAACTAAATTTGAAATCATTGTTGTTGATAATGACAGTGTTAATATAATAAAAAAAGAGCTTTATACTAAATTTAAAAACGTTAAATACATTAAAAGCAATAGGAATTTAGGTTATGGCGGGGGAAATAATTTAGGTACAAAATATGCGAGCGGAGAATATTTCTTTTTCTTAAATCCCGACACTATAATTTTAAATAATGTAATTGATGCTTTATCCGGTTTTTTAGATAAAAATAAAAATGCAGGAATAGTAGCGCCTCTGCTTTTTGATAAAAGCAATAAACCTTATGAATTTCAAGGTAATTTGGAACTGACTCCTTTAAGAGGAATAGTCGTTTTGTCTTTTTTAAGTAAAGTATTTAAAAATATTTTTAATAAATATTGGATTACAAGTGAAAATAAAAATGAAATAAAAGAAGTTTTTTCAATACCAGGAACGGCGTTTGTTATCAGAAAAAATCTCTTTGATAAGGTAATAGGATTTGATGAACGTTTTTTTCTTTTTTTTGAAGAACATGATATTTGTAAAAGGGTAAAAAAAGAAGGATATGGTATTTTTATAGATTCAAAAGCGAAAGTTTTCCACGAGTGGGGAGCAAGTACTAAAAAAGGAAAAGATATAAAAAAAATATTTGAAAGAAGCAGGTTCTTGTATTTTAAGAAACATTATGGCATCTTCAAAGCTTTATTTGTAGAGTCTTTTTTACGAATTAATAAATTTTCTTTTTTAATGTTATTAGTGTTATTGTCAGCTTTATTTTTTAGAGTATACAATCTTTCTCAAAGTATGGTTTTTATCGGAGATCAGGGCTGGTTTTACCTCTCGGCAAGAGATCTGCTAATTCAAGGGAAAATCCCCTTAGTGGGCATTACATCGAGTCACACATGGCTTCATCAAGGCCCATTATGGACATACATGCTTTCTTTTGCGCTTTTTATTTTTAAATTTAATCCCTTGTCGGGAGCATTTCTTACAGCTTTTTTTGGAGTACTAACAACGTTTTTGATTTATAGGCTTGGAGCCTTGATGTTTTCGTCAAGAGTAGGATTTATAGCTGCTTTATTATATGCAGTGTCTCCTTTAATTGTATATTTTGATAGAATGCCGTTTGATCCTAGTCCAATTCCATTTTTTACTCTTTTATATTTATTTTCCATCTTTAAGTGGTTAAAGGGCTATGCAAATTATTTTCCGCTTATTTTATTGTTTATTGCCTTACTTTATAATCTGGAATTGGCTACATTTACTTTATTTTTTCCGTTTGCATTGTTACTGTTTTACGGTTTTATAAAAAAGAAAGAGTGGATAAACAGTTTATTAAATAAAAAAATAATTGGCTATTCATTAATTGCATTAATTATTCCGATGATTCCGGTTATTATTTATGATTTTTCAAATGGTTTTAAGCAAACTGTCGTTTTCTTGGGGTGGACTTTGTATAAGCCATTTAGTTTTTTGGTTAAACATCAACAGGGGAATTTAATTGATAATTTTCATTTGGTTTTGAATTTTCTTTTTGTAAATATTCAGAGATTAATTTTCCAGACGAATTTAGTTTTAGCTGTTTTTATATTTATTTTAAGTTTAATTTATTTGTTTTATTTTGTGGTTATTAAAGAGAAATTTAAAATTGATAGTTCCAGGTTTATACTTTTATTTTTATTAATTATTTCAATTTTGGGAATTCTTATTAATCAAACTCCTTCGGATGCATATTTACCTATTATTTTCCCATTTGTAATTTTTTCAATTGCTATTTTCTTCGAATTATTATTAAAACAAAAAATAATAAAGTATATTGCGGTAATTTTATTAGCTATTGTTATTATTTTAAATAGTTATGATAGTTATAAAAATAGCAATATTGGTGATTTGCAAGATAGAGTAAACGCTGTTGATAAAATAATTACTTTAATCGGGAACAAGGAATATAATTTAATAGGAAGTGGACAGGGAAGTCAGTTTAAAAGTTTTACGATGAATTATGAATATTTGCTTTGGTACAAGGGTCATCCGCCTGTAGATAACAAGGTTAAACTTAAAATTGTTGTTTCGGAAACTAAAAATGGGATTATAATAAGAAAGAATGATTAGTGTTGTAGTTTTAACAAAAAATGAAGAAGTAAATATAGTTGATTGTCTGGAGAGCATTGCTTGGTGTGATGAAATAGTAATAATAGATGATTATTCTACGGATAGAACTCTCCAGATAATTAAAAATTTCAATCCTAGGGTGAAAATATTTCAACACGAACTAAAAATGGATTTTTCCGCACAGAGAAATTTTGGACTTTCAAAGGCAAAAGGAGATTGGATTCTATTTGTGGATGCTGATGAAAGACCAAGTAACAGTCTTAAAGGGGAAATAATGGATTATGTTTCTTCGAAAAATACAGAATACGCAGGATTTAGTATACAAAGAAGAGATATCATGTGGGGAAAAGAATTAAAGCATGGTGAGGCAGGAAGTATACGTTTAATTAGATTTGGAAAAAAGAATTCAGGATCTTGGTTTGGAAAAGTTCACGAGGACTGGCAAATAAGCGGAAAAATAGGAGAGTTTAACACGCAGTTATTGCATTATCCTCACCAAACTATTGCAGAATTTTTAAAGGAGATTAATTATTATACGGATTTAAGAGCAAAAGAGCTTTATGATAGCGGAATAAGGACAAATTTTTTCCAAATAATTTTATATCCAAAGGCAAAGTTTATCTTAAATTATTTTTTTAAATTAGGTATTTTAGATGGAATTGAAGGACTGGTGTTTGCAATGTTGATGAGCTTCCACTCCTTCTTGGTTAGAGCGAAGTTATGGATTTATATAAAGAAAAAATAGTTGCAAAATTAAAATTATTTAAGAAAATTAGTACTTTGCTATACATATTTTTTGCGCTGACCGTCTTATTACTATATGTGCAATATTTACTCTGCAGGGGAGGAATATGTTTTCGTTAGCAATTCTAATAGGAATTTATTCTTATTCAATTTTTATTCTTGGAGTTTTAGGATTAATTTATAAGCCAGCTATTGCATTATTAAGTTTAATATTTATTGCTGCACCCCTTTTTTATTATAGAAATATAACTATAAAAATAATAAGTTTAAGAAACCTATTTAACAATATTAATAAAAATAGATATCAATCTTTATTAATTTTGATACTGCTATTGCAATTAGCAGTTAATTTTATAGGGGTTTTAGGACCAGAAATATCATTTGATGCTCTTTGGTATCACTTAACACTTCCAAAGCTATACATATTTTCGCATAGCATATTTCATGTTCCGGGAAACCTATTGTTTTATTCGGATATGCCGAAATTAACAGAAATGCTATACATTCCTTCACTTCTATTTGGAAATGAGACAGGTGTTAAATTCACACACTTTATGTTTGGAATATTAACGCTGATTGTGATTTATAAAATATCGATTAAATATTTACCGAAAAATTTATCTTTATTCACTGCTTTAATTTTTTATTCGAATTTGGTTGTAGGTTGGGAATCAATCACATCATATATTGATTTAGCAAGAACATTTTTTGAAATTATGACTCTCTGGGGATTTTTAGAATGGGTAGATAGTAAGCAAAAAAAATGGATAATTATTTCCGGAACAATGCTGGGACTGGCAATTGCGGCGAAAGTTATTGCTTTGGAGTCAATTTTTATATTTGTTTCACTTTTTATATATCTATATTTAGTAAATAAGGAAAAAATTCAATACTTGATTGGTAATATCTTAACTTTTTTGTTTTTTTCTTTTTTAATTCCTTTACCTTGGTTTATTTTTTCTTTTATTAATACAGATAATCCTTTTTTTCCATTTTTTAGCAAAAGTTTGGATATAGGAACGGGATTTTATTTTCCAAACTTAGCTAATATTGCCAATGATTTACTTAATTTATTTTTATACTCAAACGACCCAATATCTCCAATTTATTTAGTTATGTTACCTTTATTAATTATATTTTTTGCAAAAGCGAAGAGAGAGTTTAAAATTATCTATATATACTCATTATTAGGCGTACTATTGTGGTATTTAACCCCAAGGATTGGTGGGGGTAGATTTATACTTGCGTATCTTCCTGCTTTTTCTGTTTTATCGGTATACGGAATAAGCAGGCTTAAAAATATTAATCTTAAGAATTTTATATTACTTATAATTATATTTATAAGTATGACTTCAATTTGTTATAGGGCGCTGGCAAATAAAAAGTATATTCCGGTAATTTTAGGCCTTGAAACAAAATCGGAGTTTTTAACAAAAAATTTAAATTTTTCTTTCGGAGATTTTTACGATACGGATAGTTATTTTAAAAATAATATAAAATCAT
>Ga0315281_10007455_pt1 | contig 15396 bp, 15 predicted proteins | sample YL17G07_0_MG_FD_204540 | JGI IMG/M metagenome (GOLD analysis project Ga0315281, IMG submission 204540) | Sediment microbial communities from Yellowstone Lake, YNP, Wyoming, USA - YL17G07_0 | ecosystem: Environmental > Aquatic > Freshwater > Lake > Sediment | place: USA: Wyoming | collected...
GACCATACTTTTTTCGGACAGTTTAAAGATAATACCAACGTCTATTTAAGTTTGCGTTGGGGTTTTTGAAAATCCAAGGAGTAAATTTATGATTTCAAAGCGTATTTACCTCGACTTCAATGCGAGCACTCCGATCGCTCCTGAAGTGGCAGAGGCAATGAGACCCTTCCTATCTCAACACTTTGGAAACCCGTCGAGCCATCATTGGGCAGGAGAACCTGCTAGGGAGGCCGTTGAGAATGCTCGAAGACAGGTCGCTGACCTCCTTCAATGTCATCCAAGTGAGATTGTCTTTACCAGTGGAGGAAGCGAATCTAACAATCATGCGATTAAAGGGGTCTTCTATGCGCTGAAAGAGAGAGGAAATCATATTATCACCACTCAAATCGAGCACCCTGCGGTCCTCAATCCCTGTCGTTTCCTCGAAAAGACTGGAGCAGAGGTGAGCTATGTTGGTGTGGATCAATATGGAAGGGTCGATCCGAAAGACATCGAAAAAACGATCACTTCAAAAACTATTCTCATTACGGTAATGCATGCTAATAATGAAGTTGGAACTATCCAACCGATTGAAGAGATCTCGAAGATTTCAAAGAAAAATGGAATCCTCCTCCATGCGGATGCAGCCCAATCAGCCGGAAAGATTGATACAAGAGTAAATAATCTGGGTGTTGATTTGTTATCCGTGGCCGGCCACAAAGTGTATGCCCCAAAGGGTATAGGAGCTCTCTACATTCGAGAAGGAACACCCATTGAACCACTCATTCATGGGGCAGGCCATGAGTCTGGGCGACGCGCAGGAACCGAAAATGTTCTTCTCATCGTTGGACTCGGAAAGGCCTGTGAAATTGCCAAGAAATATTTAAAGGATGATAAAATCCGTGATCTCAGGGATCGTTTCTGGAAACTCCTTCAAGAAAACCTCGGAAGTGGAATCGTGCTTAATGGACATCCCACCCATCGCCTTCCCAATACGCTCAATGTCAGTTTCGTCGGTAAGGTGGGAGGAGAAATACTATCTCAAATGGGTGGAGTGGCCGCCTCCACGGGCGCGGCTTGCCATTCCGGCTCGGTGGAATTATCACCGGTTTTAAAAGCGATGAAAATTCCTCCTGACGTTGGGATGGGTACCATCCGATTTAGTTTAGGACGATCGACAACTTCTGAAGAATTGGGCAGGGTAATTCAACTCCTCAAAAAAATTTTTCCCTGAACGAGAAGCACTTCACTTGGTGAATTCGACGGGTTGGGAGCAGGCATTTCCTCTTGCATTATAATCGTACATCATTCTGGCTCCGTAGTCAGCTCCTCCACTCATGATACCTAATCAAGGCAAGTAATTATTATTACTGTCTTTCCAATTTTATCGCCTCCTGGAAAGCCTTTTCCATATCTGGTAGATGGGTCATTTCAGGAACCACCTGGATATATCGCACAGTTCCCTGTTTATCCACAATGATGACAGACCTCGCAAAAAGCATGAGCCCCTCTGTCAAAAGTCCTGTGGAACGGGCAAAATCTCCTTGCTTATAATCTGACAAGTATTGAAGATTTGTCAGTTTTGCTTCTTTGGCAAAGCGTTTTTGGGCAAAGGGCGTATCCCGGCTGATGACAATGCGTTTAACACTATGGGGGAGCATATTACCTTTTTCTGCCAAGGAATGGGTCTGCTCCTCGCAAACCGGAGTATCAAGGGAAGGCACAATACTGAGGAGGAGAATTGAACCTCTCTCCTTGGACAAGTCTATATGATTCATACTCATCGCGTCTACCAATTCGACCGATGGCAACGGCTTTCCCACAGTTATGGCTGACCCAAGAAGCTTGATGGGTTTCCCTTTAAAATTCACCTGTCCCCCGGGCTGAGTGGATGCAATATCTATTGGAATTTTGGGGTGAGTGGTGGCGCAACTAAAAACAAAAAACGTGAAAAAACAGACTAAAATGATTAGATTTTTTCTTGCAAACATGTAATTTCCTCCTTTTAATTTATTAAACTTTAGAATATAAATAATCATCCTTCCTTTCTAATTCAATAAGAAAATACAGAAGTGCTTCTATGAAGCACTTTCTAAGAATTCCCAAAAATACAATGTTTTTCATATTAAAATACATGATCGACTCTATTGAATTTATAGGACATTTTGAATAGTCTAACATTAATTATCATTAAGATAGACATTATCTGCATAAAAATCGCCAAAAAAAAGTGCTTGAATTTTGACTTAAATCAATGATTTTATTCCTCATAAGTTCGTATAAGTATGATATAATATTGAAAAATTGAACCTGGTGACCGAAAGGAAGGAGGTTCCTTATGGGGAAAAAGGCCGCGAGGAATTTCTTTATATGGGGCACGGTGATCTGTACCGCTCTTTTTATCTGGCTCACTATTGACACCCACACCACTATTCCTAAACGAACCCATACAGATCAATTGACAGATGAAGTCGTCCTGGGGAAAAGGGTTTGGCATAAGCACAATTGCAACGATTGCCATACCATCCTCGGTATTGGGGGCTATTACTCTCCAGATGTGACCAAAGCTTACTCCACGCGAGGAGAGACTTGGCTCAAAACCTTCCTAAAAAATCCTGGAAGCCCCGATCCCCAAAGAAGAAAAATGCCCAATCTAAACCTCTCCGAGGATGAAATAAAGAGACTAATCACCTTTTTCAAATGGGTGGATACCATCGATACCAATGAATGGCCTCCTAAACCTGTTGGGGAGGCGAAACCAACAGAGGTTGCACTCAAGGGAAAACCTCAAACCCTTTCAGGCAAGAACGTCTATAACCAGTATAGATGTGACCTGTGTCATAAGATCGGAGGGGAAGGAGGGGCCATTGGCCCTGATCTAACTCATATAGGCAGCAATAAAGATTCTCCTTGGCTTGCAAAACAGATCAGAAACCCAAAATCAAATAAACCAGATGCTCAGATGCCTCCCTTTCCACAAATTTCAGAAGGGGAAATTCAGGCCTTAGTAAATTATTTGGTAAACCTTAAATAGATAAAAGGAGGGGAAAAAGATGGCTTACGAATCGCAAAAAGTGGCGATAAAATACTTTGTCATCTCAGCAATCTTTTTTGGCCTTCAGGTTATTGTTGGCCTCCTTCTCGTTTCTAAATACATCTGGCCGGACCCGCTTATTGGATTTCTTCCTTTTAACACTGCCCGTGCCATCCACACCAATCTCCTTGTCGTCTGGATGATCTTTGGATTCATGGGTGGGACCTATTACATTGTGCCAGAAGAATCCGGTACAGGATTATTCAGTAAAAAATTAGCCAATCTCCAATTTTATCTACTCCTCTTGGGTGGTTTGGTAGGGGTCCTCGGATTTCTCTTCGGCTGGACAGCTGGAAGGCCTCTTTTAGAATTACCTGTGGAGTTGAAATGGGCCATTGTGATCGTGGCCTTGATCTTTATCTTCAATGTTTTTCTCACGATGATCCGGACAAAAAAATGGACCGCTATCCAGGGCATGCTTTTGGGAGGCATCGTCATGCTGGCCGTGATGTGGCTCTTTGGGATCCCCTTCTTTAAAAACCTCACCCTCGACTACTATTACTGGTGGTGGGTCATTCATTTATGGGTGGAGGGGGCTTGGGAATTGATCGCTGCCTCCCTCATGGCATTTGTCTTATTGAAAATTACGGGTGTGGATCGCCAGGTTATTGAGAAATGGCTCTATGTTGAGGTGGCTTTAGTTCTGATTACTGGCATCATCGGAACAGGTCACCATTATTACTGGATTGGAACACCAGAGTATTGGCTCTGGTGGGGTGGAATCTTCAGCGCCCTTGAGCCTGTACCAATCATTTTGATGGTCTTTGATACCCTGAATCATGTTAAACATAAAAAAATCGAAATCACCAATCGCCTTGTCCTCTACTGGGCAGTGGGCTGTGCCATTTTCCATTTCATTGGTGCAGGAGTTTGGGGATTCGCCCATACGTTACCTGTTGTTAATCGTTGGACTCATGGAACTCAGGTAACCGCTTCCCACGGCCATATGGCTTTCTTTGGTGCCTATGCCATGATGATTCTGACGGTAATCTATTATGCATTGCCTAAACTAAAAGGTTTAGAGCAATTCAACCAAAAAAGAGGATTTTTGGTCTTCTGGATCACAACCATCAGTATGGCAATAATGGGTTTAGCTTTTGGAGTGGCAGGCGTGATCCAATCTTATATGTGGCGAGGACTGGGGATGGATTTTCTTACTGTTCAGCAGGGTTTTATGAGACCCTGGTTCATGATCGTTTTATTGGGTGGACTTGGGCTATTTACCGGAGTGATTATCTACATCATCGATATTTTAACATTAGCAAGTAAAAAAAGTCGGTGACGAGTGGTCAATCGTCAGTTGTGAAAATCTAAAATCTCAAATCAAAAATCTAAAATAAATAATGTCTTCTGTTATAGCTGAAACGATTGACATCATAACTAAAAAGTCCCCTACTCCACTTCAGGATGTGTGGATCGATGATTTAGTCATTGGCATCTTTTTCACAGGAGTGAAGTTATCAACTGGTCATACCGGTGTTGCCTTTACTCCCATGGGTGAAATTCCAGAAGCGGTCTGTTGCCCCACCACAGCAGCCCGGATGCCACAAGCTGGGAATTTGGATGGCAGCCCTGTTTCAGAAATTCTTAAATACGCTCTGGACACAAATGTTCTGAAGAGCGCGATCGGTGTGGCCACCCTCAATGCTCTCTCCCAATGGGTCATCGAATCTGAGGACGGAAGAGAATATGAGATCATCAAAGAAAAGGATGGCTTTGATCTTTTAGAGATCAAACCTGATGAGACTGTTACATTAATCGGTGCTTTCGGTCCTTATATCCGTCGCCTTAAAAGGACGGGAAATCCCTTATACATTGTAGAAAAGAACTCTCAAGCTCTGAGAACAGATGAGATGAAATATTTCAAACCCGAATCCGAAATGTCATCTGTACTAAAGAAATCAGATGCCATTATTATTACTGGAACCGCCATTGTCAACCACACCATTGATCCCATTCTATCCTTTATCACCAACGGCAAACGCACAGCCATTATCGGACCAACAGCCAGTATGGCCCCTGATGCTTTCTTTAAAAGAGGTGTTAATGTAATGGCCGGGGTAAGAATCTTAGATCCAGATAGTATGATTAAAATATTGAAACAGGGGGGCTCCGCTTACCACCTTCTAAAAGAATGCTCTGAGAAAATCGCCTTTGTTAAAACGTGAAATTACTGTAAGATCTTCTCAGTACTCGAATAGGTTTGAATTAAAAATTTCTTTTTAATTTTGCGCTGCACTGTGTAAAATGAGATAAAAGGGAGCTGATTGTGAATATCATCGATCTAAAAGAGAAAGAAGTTTTCAAGAAAGAAGAACGAGGTTTTACCAATTTGGTGGGAGAGAAATATTTGCAAATTAATCAGGTCTGTCTAGAACCAGGCCAACAGGTTCCCCATCACAATGCTAATTCTAATGTGACGCTCATGGTGGTTCATGGTGAAGGAACTTTTCATATCGGAAACGAGGTAACGAGGATGGAACCGGGAAAACTTCTCCGCGTTCCTTTTCAATCACCCATGAGTATCAAGAATGAATCTAAGGAGAGGCTTGCTTTTTTAGTCATTAAAACCCCGCATCCAAACGAAATGTAAATTGAAGTAAAGGAGGTGAAGCAATAAAATCTACAAGATAATGAAAACCATTCTAAAAAGGAGGTAAAAGGTAATATGGGACGATTGATTTCTCGGACGATTTTCATGATGTTGTTAAGTTTGATCTTCGCTGCCGCTGCATCTGCCCAGGTTTGTGTGGAATGCCATAAGAAGATCACGCCTAACATCGTCTCTGACTGGCAACTGAGTAAGCATAATCAGAATAAGATTGGTTGTTCAGAATGCCACGGCGATCAACACAAATCAGCCCAGGATGTAGCGAAAGTTAAAATTCCAACACCAGATACCTGTGCAAGCTGCCATGAAGCAAGGGTAAAACAATTTAAAAATGGAAAGCATGCACTGGCATGGGCAGCGATGAAAGCAATGCCAACCGCCCACTGGCAGCCCATGGCTCTGATGGAAGGGATGAAGGGGTGTGGAGGTTGTCATAAAATCGGCCTCAAGACCGAGGCAGAGATAAAAGAGCTAAAAAAGGGTGGTGCGGGGTTTGGTGTTGCTTCCTGCGATGCGTGCCATACCCGACATACCTTTTCTGTCCAAGAAGCGAAACAACCACAGGCCTGCCAAACCTGCCACATGGGATTTGACCATCCTCAGTGGGAGATGTATTCCGGTTCGAAACATGGTGTCCGATACCTGCTGAAACAGAACAAGACCCTTCCTCCAACCATTGCTGCACCGACCTGTCAGACCTGCCACATGCAGGGAGGCAACCATGCTGTTCGAACGGCATGGGGATTTCTCGCTGTACGGCTTCCAATGCCTGAGGACAAACAATGGACAGCTGATCGTGCAACCATTCTCCAAGGTCTTGGGGTTCTTGACCCTGATGGAAAACCTACAGCCCGATTGGATGTCGTGAAGGCAGCAGATGTGGCACGGCTCACACAGGAAGATTGGCAAAAAGAAAGAGATAAGATGATCAAGACTTGTAACCGATGCCACTCGGTCAATTTTGCCAGAGGAGAGCTGGTAAAAGGCGACCAGATGATCAAAGAGGTCGATCGCTTGATGGCCGAAGCCATTATCACAATAGCTGGTCTATACAAGGAGGGCATTCTTCCCAAACCGAAAAACTATGCTTACCCATTTCCAGATTTACTCACCTTCCATGACGCACCCACGGTGATTGAGCAGAAACTCTTTGTCATGTTTCTCGAACATCGGATGAGGGCATTCCAAGGGACATTCCACGCCAACCCGGATTATGCACTCTGGTATGGTTGGAGCGAGATGCAGAGGGATTTGACAGAGATCAAGGAAATGGCCGCAGAAATGCGTGAAAAACATAAAAAGAAATAGAGGAAAATTGAAGAACTATGGGCTCGTCCTTGGAACGAGCCCATAGTTCTATTTTAAATTGCATCCAGGATATTCCTCAACGTATACTTCTAAAAATTTTTTCTATTGAGTCCTTTCCTAAGTTCATCAAACGAAAGGAGGCTATGGAATGACCAGCAATTCCTATTCAGATCGTATAAAGAAGTGCAACCATCATATGAGAGAAGCAGGCCTAAATGCCCTCTTGCTCACCAAACCTTCTAACATGTTCTATCTAACAGGGGATGGGCGTTTATGTGCCTATGCCATGATTACCCAGGATGGAAAAGTGGCTCTGGGTGTCCCTCAAACCGATGTGGAGGATGTAAAAAACCTTGCACACTTTGACCACATCGTTGGCTTCGATGATGAAGTGGGGATGATCCACTCCATCGCCCATCATTTTGAGCATTTCGGTATCCGCGAGGGTTCGGTTGGGTTGGAATATACCTTTCTCACCCAGTCCATGATGGGCATACTCACCCATCCCCATGCGAAACCTGCAGCAATAACAGTCAAGGATTGCACGCACATCCTTTCCGAATTGCGTATCGTCAAGGATAAAGAGGAAATTAAGCGCATAAAGGCTGCTGCGAAAGTGGCTGTGAAAGGAATGAGAGCAGCTGTAGCGGCTATAAAACCTGGCATCACGGAAAGCCAAATAGCGGCTAAAGCAGAATATGCAATGCGACGGGCAGGTGCTGAAGAGTTTTGGCGCACCTATGTCTCATCTGGATCCCGGACGAATATTGCCCATGGTCTTCCAACACTTCGTAAATTACAAACTGGCGATCTGGTCATGATTGATATCCATCCCATTGTTAACGGTTACAGCGCAGATATATGCCGCACGGTATGCGCAGGCAAACCGATTACTGAACAGCAGGTGGCCTATGACTTATATCTAAAAGCCCAACAAGCTACAATCGCCAAGGTTAAAGCAGGAATCGAAATGGTTGAGCTAGAACAGACCCTCCATAAAGTGATCAAAGAAGGAGGACATGGAAGCCACATCTTCGGACCGCCCATCCACGGTGTGGGCATTGAATTCGAAGAATCTCCCCTGCCACCTGGCCATGCTTTCTTCCACGGGGAGAAGGAACCCCCTCCACTGGAGGCGAATGTGGTCATCGCTGTTGGAAATTGTGGATTATACACAGGCCCGTGGGGTGTTCGGGTTGAAGATACAGTGGTGGTGGGGTCAAAAGGACCAACTATCCTAACTGAGTATCCCCGTCAACTGGAGAAATAGGTGTGAATATCTCTTAAAGGGTGAGTTTCATATGAAAAAGAAAAAAAGGATTGGAATTCTAACAGGTGGAGGGGATTGTCCTGGTATCAATGCGGTCATAAGGGCTGTGGTAAAGAAAGCTATTAATGAAAAAGGTATGGAAGTGATAGGCATCGAAGATGGATACCACGGAATTGTAAATAACCGATATAGACCTCTTCGCTACGATGATGTTTCGGGAATATTGACTTTGGGTGGCACAATTTTAGGGACTTCAAAAACTGTAAATCCCTATCGGTATGCTATCAGGAAAGGTAATCAATTAGAATTTAAAGACCTTTCGAAAGAGGCGATAAAGAATTTAAAGAATCTTGATATAGACTCCCTGGTATGTATTGGAGGGGATGGAACACTTGGGATCGCCTTTCGACTTTTTAAAGATGGTATTCCTATTGTTGGATTGCCGAAAACAATCGACAACGACTTAAGAGGAACGGATATCACTTTTGGCTTTAACTCTGCCGTTTCCATTGCAACAGAAGGGATCGACAGAATCCATACCACCGCCGAATCCCTTCATCGAATTATGATTGTAGAGATGATGGGCCACACGGCGGGGTGGATTGCCCTTTATTCTGGAGTGGCTGGAGGAGGAGATATCATTCTTATCCCTGAAATTCCCTATGACATCCATAGCATCGCTGCAAAGGTAAAAGAGCGAAATAGGAAGGGGAAAAGATTTAGCATTGTAGTGATCGCCGAAGGGGCGAGACCCAAAGGTGGCGATAGGGTCATTCAGAGGATTGTGAAAGAGAGCCCAGATCCAATTCGTCTCGGTGGCATTGGATTTGTTCTTGGAGAACAGATAGAAAAGATGACCGGTCTTGAAACTCGCACAGTAGTGATGGGACATCTCTTACGAGGAGGTTCCCCCACCCCTTTTGATAGGATATTGGCAACGGGGTTGGGGGCTAAGGCGGTGGATATGATAGAAGATAAAAAATTTGGTTATATGGTGGGAGTGAAAGGAAATTCTTTGGTACCGGTTCCCCTGAAAGAAATAGCCAAAGGACCTAAATTAGTTCCATTAAATCATCCGACGATAAAAGCTGCCCGTTCCTTAGGGACTTGTTTTGGAGATGGACGATGAAAATGTTTTCAAAATATCATCTTCTCATCCTCCTTTCTTTATTGATTATTGCCTCACCTTTTCTATCCCACGCGACTCCCGAATATGCTGGGCAGACAGGCTTTGAGTGTAAGACCTGTCATGTCGATGGAACAGGAGGAAAACTGACAAAAGATGGGGAGAACTTCAAAGAGGATTTAATAGTGAAAGGCCTTTACCGTCCTCTCAGTACTATTCAGAAAGTGGTCCGCTTGATCATTGGCTATCTTCACCTGCTGACCGCTATTGCCTGGTTTGGAACGATCTTTTATGTCCACATCCTTTTAAAACCAGCCTATGCCGCGAAGGGACTTCCTAAGGGGGAACTGATCCTCGGGTGGCTTGGAATCGTCATTATGGGCATCACAGGAACACTGTTAACGATCTCGCGAATTCCTGCATGGAACATGTTTTACACTACAAGATTTGGAATTTTATTAAGCGTTAAGATAATCCTATTCCTGATCATGGCGGCTTCAGCTGCTGTTGTCACCTTCGTCATCGGACCTAGAATCAGGAAACAGAGGGCTCAGATTTCAACGCAACCCAAGACCAGAATGACTCTTGATGACCTCCAACATTTTGACGGCGTAGAGAACAGACCATCCTATTTCGCTTACAAAGGTAAGGTCTACGATGTATGCTTAAGTAAGGTTTGGAAAGGAGGATCCCATTTCAAAAAACATCATGCAGGCGATGACCTGACAGATATTCTCAAGACCGCGCCCCATGGTGAAGACAAAATATTGAAGATGCCTGTTGTGGCGGAACTGGCACCCCTCGAAACAAAACTTGAAAAACCGACCCATGAAAAAGCCTTCTATTTCATGGCTTACATGAATCTGATTTTCGTCTTCTTGATTACTTTTATTATTGCTCTCTGGCGATGGTTGTAAACCACCACCCTTCCCTTCTCCTATGAGGGGAGAGGGATGCCTGCCTGCGGTAGGCAGGGGGTGAGGGGATTAGAATTTGGGTCATTGGAATTTTGGTTATGATTTGATGATTGGCACTTGGGACTTGGTAATTCCGGAGTTACATCCTTTCCTTCAACTCCATCGCCTCCGAGACCAAATGAATCACTTGATCGAAGTTGAAAGGTTTAGAGACGATCAGATCGATCCCGCTTTCGCTCATTTTCTCCCTGTCTAATTCTATTCCCCATCCAGTGATCATGGCAATGGGGATTTTCGGATTGATTCCTTTGATGGTTTTCCCGACTTCCCATCCTGATATCTTTGGCATTCCCAGGTCGGTGAAGACCAGATCGAATGGTTGAGACCTGAATTGTTCGATCCCTTCTTCGCCATTGGAGGCAACGACCACCTGATGACCTTTAATCTTTAGCATTCTGGAGAGGATATCTCGAACAGAATCTTCATCGTCGATGACTAAAATCCGTGCCTGTCGTGACTCTTTGATGGGAGTGACCTCCTTCACGGCGGTCTCCTCTTCCCCATATCCCGTCGGAAGATGAATGATAAAGGTTGTACCCTTCCCCAACTCACTCTCGATCAGGATCTCTCCCCCATGGCGTTTGATAATTCCATAAGAAACACTCATCCCTAACCCGGAATTCGTCACCCCCTTTGTGGTAAAGAATGGGTCAAAAATCCTCTTTTTCACTTCCTCTGTCATTCCAATTCCTGTATCAGCAATCCTTACTTCCACCCACCCCTCTGCTTGGGGCTGTGTGGCGATGGTCAGCTTTCCACCCTCTGGCATTGCATCCACCGCATTAAAAATAATATTGGTCAGCACTTCCCTCAACTCAGAAGGGCTTCCCATGATTAAAGGGATCTCTCCTAATTGGGCCGCCAATCCAACCTGTATTCCTTTCTTTTGGGTCTGATCTTTCCAACGGGGCTGGGTGATGTTAACGACTTCTGTGATGATCTCATTGAGAGAAAGGGAGATAAATTCCTTATCCCTTCTCACCCCTGTAAATTCTTGTATCCGGCGAACCGTCTCTGCTCCATCCTTTGAGGATTGCTCGATGATCTTCAAGCCTTCACGAATTTCTTCCGGGCTGAGATGATCCAATTGATAAAGGAGGAGTTGAATGTTTCCCAAGACGACAGCCAAGACATTATTGAAATCGTGAGCGACTCCGCTGGCCATCTCCCCCATGGCCCTCAATTTCTCAGCCTGGATGATCTGGTCTTGTGCCAGTTTCAATTCTTGGAGCGTCTGTTTCAGATCGGAGAAGAGCTGAGCGTTCTCAATGGAAATGCTCATCTGACTGACAAAGGAGGAAAGAGTCTTCAAATCTTCTTCATCAAATCCTCTGGGTTCATTGCTTTCGATATCCAAGACCCCGATGACCTGATCTCTTATCTTGAATGGGATAGCCACCTCCGATTTCCCTGCGGGCGATCCGGGAATATATCTGGGGTCTTTCGAGACATCCGGGACATAAAGGAGTTCACCGGTCTTGGCCACCCACCCAACAATACCATCCACGCCGACTTTAAACCGCATCTGCTTGACTTCTTCAAAATTCCTGCCGACGACATGCCTGATATAAAGTTCGTCCTTCTCCTTATCCAAAAAGAAAATGCCGCCCAATACATAGCCCCAACGATCCTTGAGAAGTTCCAATGCCTTTTTGAATAACTCGTCGAGGTCTAGGGTTGAGGAGAGGGTTTTTCCAATTTCATAGAGGGTGGTCAATTGTTTGATCTTTTCCAGAGAATCCTCATAGAGTTTGGCATTTCCAATGGCAATGGCTGCCTGGTGGGCGAAGGTGTAGAGGAGGTCAATCCCGCTTTGTTGAAAATGCACTTCGGGATCAGAAGACCCGATCGTCATCGTCCCAATGATCATCTCCCTGACGATTAAGGGCACGCCTAAAACCTCTTTGAAATGATAGGAATCCAATTCCTTTAATCGATTGGGATGGTGTTCATAATCCTTATAAAGGACGGGAGTCTTCTTCGCAATCACTTCCCCTACCACGCCGCTCCAGGGTGGGGAAAATTCTTTTCCGATTAATGTCTCGGGTAATCGATGGACAATGGCAATGACATAATTCTGCTTCCGATTGTCCCAGAGGGTAATGGTTCCCGACTCCGCTCCCAAAAGTCCGATGGCGCTTTCCATGATTTTCTGGAGGATTACTTTCACCTCAAGTTTTAAAGCAATTTCCTGACTGATGGAATAGAGAGTCTTCAACTCTTCCAGACGTTTGACGTTCTCTGTATAGAGAGACGCCCTTTCCAAAGCCCCACTGATGATCTGCCCGATTGAGTTGAAGAGATTCGTTTCAAATAGGGTGATCTTTGAAAATTCCTTTCGTGCGAGGTTCAAGGTTCCATAGATTTTGTCTCTCGATTTAAGGGGGATGACGGCCAGGGATTTCAATCCTTCTTCAATCGCTAAGGGAAGGGCTTCTGGATGGCTGGGATAGTCTTCAATGAATATCGGCTCGCCGGAAAGGACCACCTTTCCTGTCACCCCTTCTCCTAATTTTATTCGCTTCATCCCCTTTAAAAAAATCTTGGAAAACCCCCGATGGGCGACATACACCAAGTCGTTACTCTTCTCATCTAAAAGATAAATGCCGGCTGAGCGAACATCCGTCATCTCCATCATTTTATCCAAACTTTTATTCAAAATTTCATCCAAGTCAATGGATTGGTTGACGGTCTGGCTGATGGTATTGAGGATTGAAAGCTCTTGATTGAGCCTTACGATTTCTTCTTTTGATTTTTTCGCCTCTCCGCTCATCCGATCCTCTCTCCCATAGATCATCGCACCCTTGGGGCAAATCTCATTCCACTAATATTAATCCGAATACATCTCTTTCTTCTTCATGGGTTTTTACCACTTCGATAGGAAATCCATTGTCCCTTGCCGTCTTGAAGACATCAATACCGCAGGCTTCCATCGAAGGCCTTGCCTCATATCCATGTTTACAAGAAGCGGACAAATCGCATTCTTTACAAAGGCGGCAAGGGCCTGAGCCCATGCTCCAAGCCTTGTAGTAGCCATCAAGAAACATCTTTGTTTCAAGACGAACAATGATCGCATTAAAATCCTTTGATCTCTCTTCCTTTTTTAATCTTTGATGGAGCAATATGGCTTTTTGGTAAGCATCGATTACTTTCCGGGTGACGTCTGGGGTGGGAGTTTGAGGAGGGCAGCAATGACTCAACCCGAATCCAGGACATCCAAATTGACATTTCATCCTGACCCATTCGGCAGTGACGACAGATCGAGGATCAATCACCTGGGCCCCTTCCACCCCCATCTCTAAAATCTCTTTGCAATAGACCTCGACAGATTTCATCTCCCTCCCTCTCCTTTTACGGCTATCTCCCCTAATGTGAATAGGAACGAATGGATGCTGAACAAAAATACTACTGGTGAAAGATAAAACGATTCTATGACCGATGGATTATGATTTCTTCTGAGTAAGCTCTCTGACTTCCCATTGAGCCTCTTCTCTCTCTGGACTTCCCCTTTCCAGCCATTCGATAGCCGTTTTGAGATGGAGGAGGGCATTTTTTTGATCCCCCCTCATCTTGAAATATTTCCCAAAATAAAAATGGGATAGCCCCTTTTGTCCCATTCTTCCATAAACGGACCCGAGGTTGAAGTAAACATCTGTGAAAAAAGAGGCCTCCTTTTTTACTTTTAGAAAAAGAGGCAGGGCCTTGGAAAGTTCTTCTTTCTCTTGATAGGTTCTCCCGAGATAATAGAGAGTGAGCAAATCATTATTTTGATCTGCTCCGGTTGAAGGTTTTGATCGCACGGTCTCGAGGTCTTCCATTGCTTGCTCCAATTTCCCAGAAAGAAAATAAGTGACGCCCCGCTCTTTCAATATATCAAGATCGTTGGGGTCAAAGGAATGGGCACTTTGAAGAGCCTCTATCGACTTATCGAACCTCCCCATTTTCCGGTAAGCAAGACCTAAACCATAGTATCCATTCGAATCCTGGGAGTTCGCATCGATGAGTGACTGAAAATGAGTGATAGCCACATGGGGCTCCCTCTCTTCAATAAATGCTTTTACTTGAACCCTTTTAAAATTTGGAATGGTCCTGAAAGGACCGGAGGGTTTCTGTGTCATCTGAAGAAGGTTTCCAAGAAGAGAGAGCCGTTCTTCAGTCGCTGGATGGCTGGAAAGGTATGGAGGAATGTTAGGTGCCATTGCCAAACTAACCCTATGGATTCTGTTGAGAAAAGTAATTATCCCATTGGGATCGTAGCCTGCCTTGATCAAATAATTTAAGCCGCTTTGATCCGCATCGGTTTCCATTTCCCGCGTATATTTCAAGGCAAGAGCTTCTGCCGTAGCCATCGCCATCATTGCACCCGCTTGAGAACCTGATCCACCTTTACCTGCGAGCATCGCTGCGACGACCGCCAACACGCTGGCAATACTAAGCCGTTTCGATCTCTCAATCAGCTGCGCCACATGCCTGTGCATAACATGGGCGATCTCATGACCCAGTACCCCTGCAATTTCTTGTTCGTTATCCGCCAAGACGATGAGGCCGGTGGTGACGAAAATATAACCGCCTGGAATAGCAAAGGCATTTGGATCCAGTGAATTGATCACATAAAATTTGAATTCGAAAGGGGTTGGACCCGCCTGGTTCAATATGGAATAACCCACCTTTTCAATAAAAGTCTGAACGTTTAGGTCCGTCACGAAATTGACATTTTTCTGAAGCTCAAGGAGAACCTGCTTCCCCAACTTCCTCTCTTCTTCTGTCGTCATGGCATAAACCCCTCTTGCAAAACTTCCAAAGAGGGAGAAGCTGATGAGAAGTGGAACAATACAAAATAGAATTTTCCTCTGAGATCCCCTTTTTAACATTTTGGTGTCCCGACCTTAGGCCTGCGGTAAGCAAGCCTGCTTAAAAGTGGTAGAGGCAATCTACCGTTAAGAATTCCTTATGCCATATTTATGGCTTAAACGATTAAGATATTAACACTTTCTCGAAATCTCTACAAGAAGGGAAAAACATCGTCTTCAA
>Ga0315281_10007457_pt1 | contig 15395 bp, 13 predicted proteins | sample YL17G07_0_MG_FD_204540 | JGI IMG/M metagenome (GOLD analysis project Ga0315281, IMG submission 204540) | Sediment microbial communities from Yellowstone Lake, YNP, Wyoming, USA - YL17G07_0 | ecosystem: Environmental > Aquatic > Freshwater > Lake > Sediment | place: USA: Wyoming | collected...
ACGCGTAGACCGTGAGGATCCGCACCCCGACATCCATGCACCACTCGAGCATCTGTTCGAGCTTCTCCCTGCCCTTCTCGTGGCCTTCGGCTATGAGCAGCCCGAACTCCTTCGCGTATCGGCGGTTCCCGTCCATAATGATCGCGACGTGATGCGGCACGGGCCTCGTCATGACCTCTTTCATCAACCGCTTCTCGTAGGTGTTGTAAGCGGTCGAGGAGATGGCCCTGGAGATATCGCCTGTCATTGGTCGACCCTATAAGGCCACGCAACGTGCAGGTTGCATAAAATACTAGGCTCGATGGAAGTCCTCGGGTAGGCCAGCACTGTAGAGACCGAGGTCGAAACAGCCGATGGCGGCTACGGCACCGATGCAGCCCCGCCTGCCGGTGATCTCGTGGATATGGACCCCGATCTCCTTCGCGACATGCTCGGCATCGTGTATGGAGAGGATCGTCTCCTTCGCATCCGCCCCGAACTTCACTAGCTTCCTGGGCACCTCGAGGCCCTCGTAGACCGCGATTGATGTCTGGTCCGAGAACGTGCCTTTACTCACGAAGTCCTTGGCCCAATCGACCAAGGGCTTTACCTTGTCGGGCTGAACGGCGAATGAAACGCCAGTCGATGCGCAGTTGGTCGTCTTCTGCGGAGCGTGTGGATTGAGCTGGACTATCTTGTGCGAGAGGAACGCGCCATGGGGCATCTCCCTGCCGAGCTTCAGTCCCAGGACCCAGGTCGCGCCCTTCTCCTTGGTGTCCGTGTCGTCTATCCCCACAATGAGCCGTTTCTGAAGGGGGGTCGTTATCCTGACCTCCACCTTCCTGCTCCCTCCGACGTTCTCGTCGCTCAGGAACTCGACCTTCTCGACGCCCTCCGCCTGGGGCAGGCAGGCACCTATCCCGACACTGGCGCCGGCGATCCCTACCCAGGTGGTCTCGACCTTCCCGTTCTTGACGTACAATGATTTGAGCGCTTGACCGCCGGTGTCCTTGGTGGCTGGGCCGAACCTGACCTCGCCCTCTCCGATCCGGGCGTCCATAATCAGCGTCGTGCCAGTGACCTCGACGTGCTCGACCACGCCTTTGGCCCTGAGCCTGTTGACCGCATCCCACTCAACGGGTCCCTGCGCACAGCACTCCTCGAAGATCTTGGCTCGGCCGGCCTTCTCGTCGACCATCGTTATGAGCCTCTTCGAGAAGAGGCTCCCGTGCCTGCGCCGTATCTCTTCGGCTGTGAGGATCGTCGACATCCGATATCAAAGGTCGAATGCCTCTCCAGGCTTAAGGATAACGACCTTCGTTCCCTTGCACTGTTTCTTGACCAGCTCGGCGAATTCTTTCGGGTCTGCCTTGATGGGCGGGAAGGTGTTGTAGTGCATCGGGATCACGGTTTTGGGGCGGATCAGCTTGACCGCTAGTGCCGCCTGCTTGGCGTCCATCGTGTAGAAACCCCCTATCGGAAGCATCGCGACTTCGGGCCTGTACAGGTCGCCTATGATCTTCATGTCTCCGAAGACCGCCGTGTCACCAGCATGGTACGCCACCTTTCCCGACTCGATGACCATTCCGACGGGCATAGCTGCCGAGAACTCCAGTCCAGGCGCATTTATGCTAGATGAATGGAACGCAGGGACCATGGTGATGTTCGTGTCGCGGACCTTCGCGGTGCCCCCGAGATTGAAACCCACGGTCTCGACACCGAGCTTCTCGAAGTAGTTGGACATCTCGACTATCGCGGCTATGATGGCCCCCGTCCTCCTCGCGATGTTCGCGGCGTCTCCCAGGTGGTCCATGTGGCCGTGGGTGACGCAGATGATGTCACAATCGACCTTGTCAGCAGAAACAGCCGCGACGGGGTTCCCAGTAAGGAACGGATCGACCAGTACCTTGTTCCTACCTTCGATCAGAAAAGCGGAATGACCCAACCATGTGATTCTCATCTAGATTCTCTCCCAGTGTTCCGATGATTCAAAGGCTATTTCTCTTTTTGGCCGACGGGTCATGTTTTCCCGACGGCCAAGACAATCCTATCTCGAAACGAACCTTGCTGGCAGGTCCGAGAGGTTGATCGCCTTGATGCCGTCAGAATCGTAAATCAGCCATCTGCCCTTGATCCCGATGAAGGCTCCGGAATGCTTTCCCCATGACTCTTGCAGCTTCGGTGCCTGCGATAGAGGCAGCTGGATCGGATACCTGTCCAGGAACTGCAGCCTCTCCGGGGTCATCCCGTAGGCATCACCGAGCGATGTCTTCAGCGCGTCCTGTCTCGATCCTATCCCATGGACATCCACCGGCCTTACCAGGCTCCGCAACAAGAACTCTTGTCGGTGGGACTGCGAGATCTTCAGCTTCGAGGAGATGTCCTTCTCCGCCTCCCGCGCCTTCTTCCTCGATGAGAAGGAACCGATGATCGAGAAGGCGTCTGCGCCCTGCTCGACCAACCTCTTCTCCACCCGCCTGCTCGAGCTCATGCCTATCTTCATGTCGATGTCATAGAACGCGACGTACAGCACGTGCTCCCGCTTGCAGAACTCGAGGTCGCATATCTCGCCGTCGCACCGCGGCTCGAAGATGCATTCCTGATGCGGTATGAACGACTCCGCGGAACAGTCCGGGCACTGCTCGAACCTCGAGACAGGCGTGCTCTTAGGACATGGCAGGTACTTTCCGTCGTCATCGAAATACCCGATGCACGTCTTCTTCTTGCTGACCGCGAACCGGACATCCTTGAGATCGAACTCCGAGATCTCGTCATTGCGGAGGTCTCGACACTCCATGTGTGGCTCGAATCCGTCCCAGTGGAAGTCGAGCACGTGGAGTGGGAACTTGTCCTGGGTCTGCTCGATCAGAAGCTGGTCCGCTCGGATGAACATCTGTACGAATAAAACGAATGAGAGGATATTAAGGGTTTACCGACCGAGGGTGAATGTGCTCATTCATCTGGAGGGAGTTCCTGCTCCGGAGGGCGGTCTTCCTCCTCTGGACTCTCTTTCGGTCCTTCTTCCAGCCTCGGCTCCTCGTCCCTCTTGGGCCTCTCCTCAACTGGGAACTCGGAAAGGTCCACCTCGATCTTCTTGAGGTACTTTGGTGGGATCTCGTTGGTGAGATATACTGTCCGGCCGGCCTTCTGGATGACTATCCCGTCCGCGACGGCTCCTCTTGAGTCGATCTCGATGATGACCGGGTCAGGGGTCCTCACCCTGCCTGCGTTCACGGCGTCCCCAATGCCTCTGCTGAGGTGGACCATCTTCCTGTCCGAGGGCTTCAAGCCGGTCTCGAGGACGATGTCGACCTCTTCCGCCGTGGTCGGGTAATAGAGATTGTCCGGCGTGCCACCGACTGGTAGATCCAGCTTGACCTCGAAGGAGTGGGCGTAGGTCGCCCTGATCTTGCCGTCTCTGAACTCGTACCTGCCCTTGTTGTCGGTCTCGATGATCGCGACGATGTGATGAGGCCTTACCCAGTGGTACCGGCGCTGCTTCATCTGGAGGGCGTTTACGAACTCCCTGAGGTCCACGAAGCCCTGCTCGTCCATCTTGAGCTCGAACCTCTCGGGGAAGTGTCTCAAGACCCCAGCCATCGTGCGGCTCAGCCTGTCGAGCTCCTCGGTGTTCATCAGGAACCTGCCTTCCGAGCCGCAGACCGGGCAGTAATCTGCCCTGAAATAACCGTGTTCGTTGCACTCCCTCAGCATTGAAGCAACCCTTGGGGACGGGTTATGTCAGGTCTTGATAAAAGCTTTCCCGTGAACCTGGTTTCGTTGCCAGCTGCGTTTTCGCCGTTCGAGACGGCGAATGATTGTCCCACCCCGCCCAGAGACAATACGGAAATTCTTATCTAGGTGTCGTGCCTAGACCTTTCTGAACTGACACGGAGAACGCTCTTGCTGGACGTGTCATTACGAAGGTTTGACGGTATCAATAAAGGGAGTGTCTGCGTTTTTGTTGATGGCCATGAGAACGGGGGGATCAGAAGATGTCGCAGAGGGTAGTAGTCATCGGGGGAGGCATAGCGGGGATACAGGCATCCCTGGACCTCGCGGACATGGGCTACGAAGTCCACCTCGTTGAAAGGTCACCGTCCATCGGCGGCCGAATGGCCCAGCTCGATAAGACCTTCCCTACTAACGACTGCTCGATGTGTATCCTGTCACCCAAGATGATCATGTGCTCGGACCACGAGAACATCAAGCTACACACATATTCTGAGATCGAATCCGTCAGCGGGGAGTTCCCACACCTCAAGGTCAAGATAAAGGAGAAGGCGAGGCGCATCGACATCAACAGATGCACTGGCTGCGGAGACTGTATCGCCAAGTGCCCCGTCAAGATCCCCAATGAGTTCGAGGAGAAGCTCTCGACCCGGAAGGCAATCTATCTTCCGTTCCCGCAAGCGGTTCCACGAAAAGTCACGATCGACGCCGAGAACTGCAGGATGGTGACACAAAAGAAGTGCGGCGTATGCAAGAAGGTCTGCCAGGCCGGCGCGGTCGACTTCGACCAGAAGGACAAGATCGTCGACATCGACGCTTCGGCAATAATCGTGGCGACGGGGTTCGACCTCTCGGACGCGTCTGCGCTTTCACAGTATGGCCTCGGCGTCTTCAAGGACGTCGTCACGTCGCTCCAGCTTGAGAGACTCCTATCAGCGTCGGGCCCGACAAACGGCCAGTTGGTTCGGCCATCGGACGGCACTGAGGTCAAGAAGCTCGCTTTCGTCCAGTGTGTCGGATCGAGGGACGAGAAGTATCATCCGTACTGCAGCAGCGTTTGTTGCATGTACGCGACGAAGGAATCGATACTCGTGCGCGAGCACGTCCCAGACATCAACTCGACCATATTCTACATCGACATGCGTGCCACGGGCAAGAATTTCCAGGAGTTCGTCACCAGGGCGGAGAAGAACTATGGAGTCAGGTATGTCCGCTCGAGGCCGGCGAACGTCCAATCGTCCAGCGACGGGAAGGGGATCCTTCTCACCTACGAGACGAGAGGGCTGGCAGGGGAGCAAGTCACCGAAGGATTCGATATGCTCGTCCTATGCCCGGCACTCGTTCCTTCAAAGGGGGCGACGCAGCTCGCCAAGCTACTGAAGCTCGACTTGGACGAGGACAAGTTCCTAAAGTGCACTGACCTCAGGCACCCAGTAGATTCTTCGAGGAAGGGCGTACTTTTGTGCGGATTCGCAGGTGCGCCAATGGACATCCCGGAGTCAGTCTCACAGGCATCCGGAGTCGCCGCCAGGGTAGCAGAGCTCCTGGAAGGAGGGGACTAGATGCCGCGCGTTGGCGTTTTCATCTGCCACTGCGGTCACAACATCGCATCCGTGGTGGATGTCGAGAAGGTGGCCGCTTACGCGAAGACCCTGCCGAACGTGATTGTCGCTGAGCACAACCTTTACTCCTGCTCGGAAGAAGGCCTGGGATCCATCAAGAAGAGCATCGAGAAGAACAAGCTGGACAGAGTCGTCGTCGCCGCATGCACGCCGAGGACTCACGAACCGCTCTTCAGGAAGATATGCGAGCAGGCGGGGATAAACAAGTACCTTTTCGAATTCGTCAACATCAGAGAGCATGTCTCCTGGATACACGCGAAAGAGCCGAAAGCAGCGACCGAGAAGGCGAAGAACCTCGTGGCGATGGGCGTCGCGAAGGCCGCGCTCCTGGAACCCCAGCAGGAGACGGAATCCAGCGTCATCCCAAGAGCGGTCGTGATCGGCGGGGGATTGGCCGGACTGACCGCGGCATCATCGCTCATCGCACAGAACATCGAAACCGAGCTCATCGAGAAGAACAATGAGCTCGGTGGGATCCTCACCAACGTGTCCGTCATCGGCCCTGAGTTCGAGGACTCCAAGAAGCTTCTAGACAACTACGCGAAGCGGTTGATGGGCTCGCCAAAGGCGCACATCCATCTCAACTCGAAGGTCACCGCGGTCAAGGGATTCATCGGCAACTTCGAGGTCACCATCAATGAGAACGGCACTGAGAAGAAGATACCCGCGGGAGCGATCATAGTCGCGACGGGCGCCCGGGAGCTCGTGCCCAAGGAGTACGGGTTCGGGAGCCTGCCGGGAGTCATCACGCAGCTCGAGCTCGAGAAGATGCTCGCCAAGGGGCAGGTCCCGAAGAGTGCTGTGTTCATCCAGTGTGTCGGCAGCAGACAGCCGGGAAGAGAGTACTGCTCACGCATATGCTGCAACGTCTCGCTCAAGAACGCGCTCAGGATCATCAGGGCGAACCCAAAGTCTTCGGTATCCATCCTTCACCGGGACATAATGAGCTACGGCACCGCATCGGAGCGACTGTACAGGGAAGCATCTGAGAAGGGAGTCAAGTTCATGAGGTACGGGCTGGATTCGCCAGCGAAGGTTTCGAAAAGGGACGGCCATCTGGTAGTCGACGTCTATGATGAGACACTTGACGAGATCCTAGGGCTCGAGACCGACCTGGTAGTCCTGGCAACCCCGATGACCTCGCAGGAAGATGCCACCGACGTTGGAAAGTTGCTTAAAGTCCCGCTCGACAAGAACGGCTTCTTCCTCGAGGCGCACGTCAAGTTGAGACCCGTGGAGTTCGCCACGGACGGGATCTTCATCTGCGGCTCTGCAAGATGGCCGAGCAGCGCCAAGGAAGTCATCTGCCAGGGCCTCGCAGCCGCGGCCAAGGCAGCCATCCCGATCAGGAGGGGGAAGGTCGTCATCGAGGCCATCACGGCACAATCAGACCCTGAGAAGTGCGCAGCGTGTGGCAACTGCGTCGCCGCTTGTCCGTACGAAGCGATCGAGATCACCACCATCAATGGCAAAATGGCTGCGAAGGTCAACGAGGCCCTGTGCAAGGGTTGCGGGGCCTGCGTCGCCTCATGTCCGAACGACGCCATGCAACAGAGAGGATTCACGACCAACCAGCTTAGCGCCATGATCGATGCGCTGATCAAGAGCACCGTGGAGGGAACATGATGGCCGAGTTCGACCCGACGATCCTGGCATTCTGCTGCAACTGGTGCTCGTACGCGGGCGCAGACCTAGCGGGAGTGAGCAGGCTCCAGATGCCTCCCAACGTCCATGTCATACGCGTGATGTGCAGCGCGAGCGTCAAGCCCGAGTACTTGATGAAGGCGGTCTCCCAAGGAGTCGACGGCGTGCTCGTTCTCGGTTGCCACATCGGCGACTGCCACTACATGACCGGAAACCACAGGACCGCAAAGAGGGTCCCGCTGGTCAAGAAGATCATTAGAGATGTGGGCATCGACGAGAGGCGAGTCAGGCTTGACTGGGTCAGCGCTGCTGAGGGCGAGAAGTTCCAGAAAGTGATCACCGAGTTCGTGAACGAGATCAAGGGGCTCGGTCCGAACCCGTTGAGGAGCGTGAGATTCTGAACGAACTCGGCAAGAAGCTCCAGAAGATCGCGTTCGAAGAAAAGGGCGCGGACCATGTCTTCGTGATGAGGGAGGAGCACGGGAACGTCGCCCCCGCGCTGGTCTCGAAGGGCGAGGATATCGGAGATGTAAGGATCGATGTTCCCTACCAGCTCGTCAACATACTGGAGACAGTCTACCCGTGGACATCCGGCAAGATCGCCATCCTCACGAGAAGGTGCGATGAGAAGGCTCTCGCGGAGCTCTTCAAGAGAGGGCTCATCGACGAGGCCAGGATCGCGATGATAGGCCTCGGCTGCAGCAAGGAGCAGGTAAGGCTGTGCAGGTGCGAGGACCCGGTACCGACCAAGGTCGATGTCGGTGAGGTGAGCGCTCCGGCCAAGGGCGATGAACTCGAAGCGAAGCTCTCCAAGATGTCGTCCGAGGAGAGGCTGAAGTTCTGGGTAGGCCAGTTCAAGAAGTGCAACAAGTGCTTCGCGTGCACGTCCAACTGTCCCGTGTGCTTCTGCGATGACTGCGTTCTCGAGGAGAGGACTTTCGTGTCCGAGCCCGGAATCCCGCCAGGGATGTCATTCCATCTGATCCGCTCGTTCCACTTGGCCGACAAGTGCATAGAATGCGGCGAGTGCGAGAGGTCTTGCCCCGCCAGCATACCTCTGCTCACCCTCAGGAAGACGGTCCTGAAGGACGTGAAAGAACTGTTCGATTACACGCCGGGAGACAAGAAGACAACGAGCCCGCTTCTTACCACTCTTGACGATCAACCGCTTGTGGGGGATGAGTGCAATGAGTGTTAAGCACGTGCTGACCACATGCCCATACTGTGGCACTGGCTGCAACTTCTTCCTCCAGGTATCCGACGATGGGAGACTCCTCGGCGTGGTGCCCTGCAAGACAGACGAGATCAGCCTGGGCAGATTATGCATCAAGGGATACAACGCCCACGCGTTCGTCCAGCACCCGGACCGCTTGAAGCATCCACTCATCAGGGAAGGCGGAGGCCTGAAGCAGACGACCTGGGACAAGGCGTTCGACAAGATCGTCCATGAGGTCACCAGGATCAGGGAGAAGTACGGGCCAGACTCGATCGCGGTCCTCGCCTCCGCGAAGTGCACGAACGAGGAGAACTACCTATTCCAGAAGCTCGCAAGAGTGGCCATCGGCACGAACAACGTGGACCACTGCGCAAGACTATGTCACGCGTCGACTGTCTCCGGACTACTCACATCGTTCGGAAGCGGCGCGATGACGAACACGATCCCCGAGTTCGACAACGCTGATTGTGTCTTCGTGACCGGCTCCAACACGCTCGAGGCTCATCCCATGATCGGCGCGAGAATCCTGACGGCCTACGACAGGGGCGCGAAGATCATCGTCGTGGACCCGAGAGAGACGCCACTCTCGAGGATCGCGCACCTCAGCCTTCACCAAAGGCCGGGCACGGACATCGCTTGGATAAACGGAATGATCAAGATCATCATAGACGAGGGACTCCACGACCAGGAGTTCATCAAGAACAGGACGACCCTGTTCGACCAGCTCAAGGAGGCTGTGAAGGACTACACCCCTGAGAAGGTCGAGTCGATCACCGGCATCCCAAAGAAGGACCTGATATCGGCGGCGAGAATCTACGCGAAGACCGAGAAGGCGATGATCGCCTATGCGATGGGCATCACGCAGCACAGCAACGGGACCAACCTGGTCAAGTCGCTGGCGAACCTCGCAATGGTCTGCGGGCACATAGGCAAGGAATCGACTGGTGTGAACCCACTCAGAGGACAGTGCAACGTACAGGGCTCCTGCGACTCCGGAGGACTGCCCGACCTGTACCCTGGCTACCAGAGAGTTCTGGATCCGGACGTGCGGTCGAAGTTCGAGAAGGCCTGGGGGAAGGAGCTCCCTGGCGGCAAGGGCTTGACTCTAACATGCGCTATCAAGGAGGCGATGATCGGCAAGCTCAAGGCGCTGATCATCTTCGGCGAGAACATCATGCTCTCGGACCCGAACATCGCGCATGTCGAGGAGGCGCTCAAGGGGCTCGAGCTGGTGGTCGTCGCAGAGATATTCCCCACAGAAACTTCGAAGTTCGCACATGTCGTCCTCCCCGCGGCCTGCTACGCCGAGAAGGATGGGACTTTTACTAACACTGACAGAGCAGTTCGCAGGGTCAGGAAAGCCGTCGATCCCCCAGGAGAAGCGAGGGCTGATTGGCAGATCGCTTGTGAGCTTGGCAAGAGACTAGGGGCTTCTGGGTTCGACTTCAGATCGCCGTCCGAGGTCATGGACGAGATGGCAACCTTGACGCCGATCTACACTGGGATCAATTACCAGAAGATAGACGGACAGGTGATCCGCTGGCCATGCCCCTCGAAGGACCACCCCGGAACGAAGGTACTGCACACTCAGAAGTTCACCAAGGGGCTGGGCGAGTTCGCTCCGGTTCAGCACGCGCCTCCGGCAGAGGAGACGTCTGAGGACTATCCGTTGATACTCACAACGGGCAGGAACTTGTTCCAATACCACACTGGCACGATGACGAGGAGATCCCCGAAGCTCGAGCGAGAGGCCCCTGAGCCGTATGTCGAGATCAACAATGGGGACGCGAGGAAGCTCGAAATTGCGGATGGTGAAAGAGTCATGGTCTCCTCGAGGAGAGGGGCGATCACCTTGAAGGCAAGGGTGACGGACCGCATCATCTCCGGCAGTATATTCATACCGTTCCACTACGCCGAGGCTGCAGCCAACAGACTGACAAACGCGGCGCTCGACCCGATCTCCAACATCCCGGAACTCAAGGTCTGCGCGGCGAAGGTGCAGAAGGCCTGATCAATCCAGCAGGACGCTGAAGGAAGAAGGTGGAGATCGCAGGGCCCTTTTGCCAAAGAGCAGGAATCCCTGCAGATTGGTCTCATTGTTTCTTCTCGGCAGTCTTGCATGCGCCGGGATCACAATACCCTGCTGCCCCAGCAGCTATGGTCCAGAATATCAGCCAGCATGACAACATGAGGCTGAGTCCCGCGTTCTGGTTGAGCCCTGCGTTTGCGAGACGTGTCTCCAGCACGCCGCTTCCGATGCTCTCGCCTGTGGCAATCTGCATGACATAGAACCCGACTACGGTCAGCATCGTGAACACAAGCATGATGGCGAGCCCCTTCGGCCTCTTGCCGAGGCGCCAGTCGCTCGGGAAGGTCCCGAAATGACCCATGAAGATTACGCCGAATATCAGCCAGACCGAAGCATCGACCGCCACTTCAGGGACCGCAGCCCCCGAGAACTGGAAAGCGACCTCGATTATCCCAGTCAGGACCAGCATGGTCAGGACACCGTAGAATTTCCTGTAGAAGCCGCTGTACGCCTTGTCGCACTTGGACGATCCGAGGGCGGGCATCATCGGAGTGTCCGGATCCTTGACACCGACCCCAAGTCTGTGCAGGAGTATCGCCATCAGAATGCCCGTGTTGTTCAATGCCAATGAGAGATGCGCGGCGGTGTTCTTCACGACCGCTCCTGAAGTGGTCGAATCAGCGATGGCCCTCAGGAAGACCAGGTTAAGCATCCCGACGAGAAGCGCGATGCCTACAATCCCGAGAATCCTTTCTTTCTTGAATCGGATGTCGCCTGGGAATCCGAGAAACACGCCCAGCCAGACGATCCACATGATGGACGCTATCGCTGCGGTGACGCCCATGATGACATCACCGGAATAGTCGCCCGGAGCGGCCCAGATCTTGAATCCCTGGGAGATGGCATCGGCCTTGGTCATCGTCTGAAGGTCGGGTATTAGACCCATCGTCCATCGCTCGTGACCTTTCGCATCCTGAGCGATGACCTGCACATTTCCGGCTCCTATGCTTTTGTCGATCGAATACAGGATTCCCTGCTGTGCCGCGACCGCGACAAAAACAAGCAAGACTAGTACGACGGCGTTCCTAACTTTTCTGTCCATGCTCGGTCCCTCCTCAGAGCTCGCTCCAGAGATATCCTACCGCGTTCGCCACGAGTAGCCCGTAGAGAAGCATCGTGTTCCATCCGCCGCCGAAGAATCCGGAATAGGTTCCTCCTCCGATGACGGAGGCGATTATGGGAATCCCCAGCAATACCGTGAACGCGACAATCGTCACCACGGAAACGATCTCTCTAAGGCTCTGCACTTTGTGCTCAAGAACTGTGATCCTGTCCTTCTCCTCGTCTGTCAAGTCATCACTCATCCAATGAATTCGTAACTCCGGTTGCCCCCTCAGTCTTCCAGCGTCGAGGTGTCCCCGATCGGCAGTCCAAGCTCCCTCGCCCTCAGGAGCCTCCTCATGATCTTCCCGCTCCTTGTCTTCGGAAGGCTCTTTACGACCTCGATCTCCCTTGGGAACGCGTGGCCCGCGAGCTTCTTCTTCACGAATTTCTGTATCTCCTCTTTCAGCTCTGGAGAGTCGACGAAGCCCGGTGAGAGCACGATGAACGCCTTGATGATGTTGCCCCTGAGCTCGTCCGGCTTGCCTATGACCCCGGCCTCTACGATCGCCGGGTGCTCGATCAAGGCGCTCTCGACCTCGAACGGACCGACCCGTTCACCGGCAGTCTTTATCACATCGTCGGCTCGGCCGACATACCAGAAGTACCCATCTTTGTCGATCTGCGCGGTGTCTCCGGTGTAGTACCAACCGTTCTTGAAGTACTCATTGTACTTCGCGGGGTTGTTCCAGATCTGTCTCATCATGGCGGGCCAGCCAGGCCTGAGCACCAGGTTGCCTTCCTCGCCTTGGGGGAGTACCTCCCCGTTCTCGTCCACGATCGCAGCCTCGACTCCCGGCAGTGGTTTGCCCATGGACCCGGGCTTGATCGGCATCTCGGGGAAGTTCGTGATGAGTATGCTCCCAGTCTCCGTCTGCCACCAGGTGTCGTGGAACGGTTTGCTGTCGAACACCTCCATCGCCCACCTGACGCCTTCAGGGTTAAGCGGCTCGCCGACCGAGTAGTTGGCCCTCAGGCTCGAGAGGTCGTATTTCTTCGGTAAGTCGTCGCCCTTGGCCATCAGCATCCTGACAGCGGTCGGGGCGGTGTACCAGACGCTGACCTTGTAGTCCTGGATGGTTCTGAACCATCTCTCGGGGTCGAATCTGCCGGCGAGGCCGACTTGCGTGACTCCGTTCGACCATGGACCTATGACGCCGTACACCACGCCTGTGACCCAGCCGAGGTCCGCGGTGCACCAATAGACGTCCTCATCGTGCACGTCCAGGACCCAGTTGGTCGACAGGTGCATCTGCACGATGTCCTTGTGGGCATGGACCACGCCCTTGGGCTTGCCCGTGGTGCCGGATGTGTAGAGCATGTATGAGAACTCCTCGGGGTCCATCGGGGTGGCATCGAACTTGTCCGATGCCTCAGCCATCTCCTTCACCCAGCTGATCTCCCCAGCAGCCACGTCCTTCCCCACGATGATCATGTGCTTCAGCTCGGGCAGCAGGTTCTTGATCTCGTAGACCCTCGACTTCAAGTCGGAGTCCGTGATGAGCGCGACCGCGCCGCTGTCCAAGAGCCTGTCCCTGATGGCGTCAGGGCCGAAAGCGGGGAACATCGGGCTCGCGATGGCGCCGTATTTGATGGCTCCCAGGAAACCGGCGTACAGCTCCGGGGACCTCTGCAGGAAGAAGAAGACCCTCTCCTGCCTCTTGATCCCGAGCTTCTTCAAGACATTGGCGAACTTGCTGGTCAACGCGCCGAGCTGGCCGAATGTGAACTTCTGGGTGTGCCCATCACCGTCGTCGAAAATGAGGGCGATCTTGTCCTTCCTCGTGCCCTGGGCGTGCCTGTCGATGGCGTTGTACGCCATGTTGATCTTCCCGCCAGGGAACCAGTCCACCATCTTCTCGGCATCGGACCACTTGAAGCTTTTTCTCAACTGCTCGTAGTTCTGGAGGTTCGGCTTCAGCCTCAGCTTCGAGGGGTCCTTTGTAATCATAGCGCTGTGTATCAGTTCCGTGCTCTTCTCAGCCATTTGGTCACTCTCGCTTTCCCATAATCCATGTCGACGCGAACCCATCCTGCATCTTTGCGGGACCTCAGCAGGTCCCGCCGGCAACACTCAGTTTGATTCCTGAGCCCCGATTCTTGAGGTGGCTATAATGGTTTTCGGTGGTACGACGCCGAGTTCAGTCATGGCCTTCACAGCTGCAAGCCATCGACGGACGGTCATATCGACGGTTTTCGACATGGTTCGGCGGTTATCGAATCGGGGTCGATGAATGACGATGTCTCTTTCAGTTGATACGCGCGACTATGACATAGGATGAGAGAACGGACGGCCTCTCGCCGTCCCAAAAGAAAACGTTTAGCACTTCTCGACCAGGCCGTGATGGACCTTCGCCGCCTGGACCGTGTTCTTCATCAGCATCGTGATGGTCATCGGTCCGACTCCGCCAGGGACGGGTGTTATCGCCTTCGCCTTCTTGCTGACCTCGTCGAAATCCACATCCCCGACAAGCCTGGTCCCGCTCTTCTTGGTCGCGTCTGCGATTCTGTTGACCCCGACATCGATCACGACCACGCCATCCTTGACCATGTCGGCCTTGACGAACTTAGGCTGACCGATCGCTGCTATCAAGATGTCCGCCTGCCTTGTTATCTCAGGGATGTTCTTGGTCCTTGAGTGGCAGACGGTCACCGTCGCATCACCGCCCTTCGCCTTCTGCATCAGCATACAAGCTACGGGTTTGCCGACGATGTTGCTCCTGCCGAGAACGACGACATGCTTCCCCGCAGGGTCGTTCCCGCTCCTCATGAGAAGCTCCTGGCATCCGTGGGGTGTGCATGGAAGATAGCAGTCTGCGCCAACTACCATCTTGCCCACGTTCATGGGGTGGAACCCATCGACGTCCTTGCTGGGGTCTATTCTCAGCAGGACCCTCTCCTCACTGATGTGCTTCGGGAGCGGGACCTGGACGAGCACACCATCGAACTTCGGGTCCTTGTTGTACTTGTCTACCAGCTTCAGGAGCTCTTCCTCGGTCGTGCTCGCGGGGAGCATAGCCGTCTCTGAGCAGATCCCCATCTCGTTGCAGGCCTCGCCCTTCTTCCTGACATAGACCTGCGATGCTGGATCCTCGCCGACGATGATGACTACCAGGCCTGGCTCGATGCCCTTCGCCTTCAACTTGTCGACTTCCACTTTGATCTCCTTTCGAATAGTCTTAGCAATCTCGTCACCGTTGATGATTGTGGCGGTCATTGTCTTCCCTAGAAACTGGATGCAACCGCTTTACTTAAGATTGTCGAATTCGCGCTGATTCCGACCGATTCCGAGCGATAATCGAACTTTATTCGATTTGCTCCTCGATATTCGCCGAAAATTCAGAAACGTTCTTTTAGGTGTGTCTATTACCCATCCACAGAGGCGAATTCTAATGGCCATGAAGCCAGACATTGAGATAGCGCAGGAAGCGAAGGTGCAGCATATCGAGGAGATCGCCAAGAAGGTAGGTCTGTCTCGAGACGACCTCGAATTCTACGGGAAGTACAAGGCCAAGGTGCCGCTGGACATCCTGAAGAAGTTCGACAAGAACAAAGATGGCAAGCTCATCTTCGTGACTGCAATAACAGCGACGAAGGCAGGTGAAGGAAAGACCGTCACATCAATAGGCCTATGCCAGGCCTTTGGCGTGCTGGGCAAGAAGGTCATGCTCTCGCTGAGGCAGCCCTCGCTGGGCCCGACCTTCGGCATCAAGGGCGGCGCCACAGGCGGCGGCAACTCCCAGGTCTATCCGATGTGGGACATCGACCTGCACTTCACAGGCGACATCCACGCAGTGGGTACGGCTCACAACCTTCTGTCCGTTCTCGTCGAGAACCACATGGACAAGAGGAACACCCTAGGTCTCGACCCGACGAGGGTGGTCCTGAGGAAGGTCATGGACATGAATGCCCGAGAGCTGAGGAAGATCGTGGTCGGGCTCGGTGGCAGGAAGGACGGCGGCATACCCCACGAGAGCGGGTTCGACATCACTGTCGCATCCGAGATCATGGC
>Ga0315281_10007458_pt1 | contig 15394 bp, 44 predicted proteins | sample YL17G07_0_MG_FD_204540 | JGI IMG/M metagenome (GOLD analysis project Ga0315281, IMG submission 204540) | Sediment microbial communities from Yellowstone Lake, YNP, Wyoming, USA - YL17G07_0 | ecosystem: Environmental > Aquatic > Freshwater > Lake > Sediment | place: USA: Wyoming | collected...
CCACTGAACTATATCAACCACAGGAACTACGACTATTTCTATTTTTTCTGTGCCATCTCCTGTTGGTGTATCTGTTATTTTTACTAACGCATCGGCTAAATAGAAAGTAAGTAGTTCGTTAGTAATTCCAGAAGATGGTGTGCCTTCCGTTAGATATCTTAATCTTCCGGCCACAAAACCTGTCTCTTCTAATAGTTCTCGATGGGCCGCGTTTTGTAAGTCTTCGCCCTCAACTACATCCCCAATCAATCCGGCTGGGCAACTTACATTTATTTTTTGTAATGGCACTCGATATTCTTTTATGAGTATTAAGTTTTTTACGCCATCAATCAATAAGGCCGGAACAATAACAACTGCCCCTGCTGGATTTTTTCTTTCAATATATTCCCAGCCATCTTGCTCAACTACATTTAGATACTTACCGTTGTGTATTATTTTTTTCATTATTTAAAATCATTCTGTTTCTGAAAGCCGCCAAGCACGAAAAGCCAACAGCCAGCAAATCAATCACCATAGATAGCCATTGATGCCCAAAAAAGTTATGAACCGCCGCTACGGAAAGCAACAAAGCAAATAATATATTTGCCGTTAGTTTTAGTTTGGGCGAACCGAAAAATGACATAGATAATAAACTTGCGAATAACAAAACCCCAACCATAAGTAAGATTACATTAAACATACAAACTCCTATTTTTTTCCACCGTCAATCAATTTTAAATATGATACATTTACTTTCTCTTTGACTAATTTATTTTTAACCATATTTTCATTTAAACGATACAACAACTTATTGAAAGTCCAAAACAAATCACTTCTATTTACAGTAAGTTTTTTAGAAGGAATATACCACTTCCTTTTGCCTTTCCATATAGCGAATACCATTTCAAAATCATCGCCTTTCAAATACCAAAGCCACCACATCATTTATTCCTTATTAGAAAGTCTAATCCTATTTATCAGTCCTATAAATCTTTCTATAAACAATCCGCACAGATACCAAAAAGGTGCGTAATCTAATCTTGTTGCTCCACTAACCGACCATTGCGAATATGAGTAATCCCAAGGTATTTTTTTAAGAGCGAACATAAATATAATACCAAAAAGATATTCCCATATTATACACGATATCATATAAACAAATGCTTTTATTAATAAGTGTATTTTGTAGAAGGATAATACCTTTGATATTTTTTCAAGTATTAAGAAACCCAAGCCCCAAACCAAAGGCATCCAAATATACGAATGGCCTTTGAGTGTTATATCTCCTCCGCCATCAAACTGTGCGGATATACTTGTAAAAATTATCTCAATGCTCCAACCAAAGCAACCATATACAAGAAACTTCTCAAACCATTTTAGTGATCTCATAACGTCATCTCTTGTAAGTTTCCAGCCCAATCAGTGTATATTATATTCTTTACACCGTTAGCCTTCATAAATCTAATACAACCATCGCATGGTTTGGCCATTCGTAGCAAGCCTCTTTTAGAAATACGAACAACCACAACAGTATCACAACTTTCGGTCTTAATAATAGCCGAAGTTTCAGCGTGTAAATATCCTTTGATGCGTGGATGGGTTTTTAATTGATTATGTCCAGTAGCCATTACCTTATTATCTTTAACAGCCACGGCACCTAATCGATACTTATATTTTGAAAGATGTGCGGCTTTAATTGCTTGACCTATAAATCGCGCACTGTTATTCATTTTGTATTGGCTCCCTAATATTCGTCGTCGTCTAACATTATACCATAAGCAAAATCCACATTATTACTACGCATATCTTTATCTATAAGTTTGTTTAATATAATATCACTGGCAATACTATTTAGTCCCAACTGCTGGATCCGCCGACCCCGATTTCCTTTCTCTCCGGTTATTACAAGGTGCTTATAGTCCCTTGTTAGAAAAGTCTGTTGAGTAGCGTAAAAACTATTAAACCGGATGACTTTACCTAATAAAAAACCCAATACCTAACTGATCTAATCTTCGCCCAAGCAGTTGTCCTCTTCTGTCCGACCCCCTATATCCAGTCATAGCAACTCTACATTCGAATAACTGATCCGCCGATGATAATAGGATAAAACCTAACTGCCCAGACACATCCCAATAATCTACATCTCCGTTCCAAGTAGTATCTTCTGCCGCGTAAGGCTCCCAAGTATTATTGAAACCCGGGTATTTGGCTTCTAATCCACCGCCAACAAACCATCGATTGAGGGTGTCTGGATACATTCTATTGGCATATCCAAACTGGCCATAAGTGCGAAACTCCAAACCACGCAGATCAAACTCGTAAGAAAGTGCTGTATTAATAACATCTCTCGAATAGTTGAATGGTTCTACCAAAGTAATATTAGCATTCAATATACTTTCTTGTTTCCATAACTTTGCTCTTTGGGCTTCTGATAAATGATCCTCTATCATCCCTTCAAATCCGTCGCCTAAATGGCTCGATATATGCGTGTAACTAATCTTACCTGACCAGTTCTTATAGCGAAATGATAGCGGTAAGGACAATAAAAAGTCTTGCGTCAATAAAGGGAACACACCATCACTATATCCCAAAGTAACCCAAGTGCCACCCTCTAAATCAGCCTGATATAATACAGTTCCGGTATCGTAAGTCACCACAGGAATATTAGCACCTATTGATCCATTGTAGTATATTACTCTTGATCCTAAATATGTCGAAGTATCTGCTGTAAAACTTGTATCGACTGATCTTACATTTGCCAAGGGCTCATCATATATTGGCTTTTTATCAAGCCAATTAACCGAAGATACTATTAAGCACAACAATGCATTATACATTTAACAATCCTCATCATCGTAAGGGTCAAATACTTCCGCATCTATATCTAATACTTCTCTTGGGCTTCTATCTTCCCAATCACCAGTCCGTCTATCATACCAACCATAATCTCCATACATTAACTCTGCCCATTTGTAAGCCCTGTCTAATAATTTTCTACCTATTCCGTGTTTTCTATATCTCGACCTAACAAATACGCCAACAGCACCATAGCAGTTATCATCATAATCGCACTTAAAATCGTTATGGTGTCGCTCACAAGTAATAGCACTCCAACCTACATATCTATTACCATTCCGAGCCAACCATATACGCTTTATATGTTTGTTATTTATGGCCGGTCGTAAAGTGCCATTGATAATAGTCATATTCTTTATGATATTTACCAATCGCTTATTTTTGTATAGACACCGAGCCGACATAGTTTTGATGATTGTTTTCATATCTTTACCTAATGTTTAGACTTACAATGATCTAATGAAGTATTAACTAAAATAATGACTGGTGAGGCAAAATCATATGACTGTGGGGTAAGGCACCAACATCCAATCTTGCTTTTTTCATTAACGGTAGATACATCAAGTTCATTAATCATACCGCACATAACAGTAGTGCCATTGATTTGATTAGCGACTATTTCTGTGTTAGAAGACAACAAAATATGCTTACCAACTTGTTCTGTTTTATAATTTGGGGCGACAGAAACTAACAGCATAACAATCAAATACTTCATTTGATCCTCCATAGATATCATTATATCTTCTATATGATTAACTTGATCTCTGAAACCTGACTGCTTCTTTAAGCATTATTTTGTTTCGTATTTCTTTTTGAGTGTCGCTAACTGTTGCTTTTCCCATTCCTCTCTATTTGCCTTATTTTTCTTTTTTAATTCCATCCTATACTTAAACTCTCGGTCGCCCCCCTTATCTAACGCCGACTATGTAAATATTAACTTGCGGATGATCTCTATAATAATCTTCTTGCTCTACTTTTGCTAACTCTACCCTGATATATCTTGGATCTTCTAATATTTTTGCTTGCTTTTCTTTAAGTAAAGTTATTACCTCATCAACCGTTTTACCATATACTTCATAGTTCAAGCAAAATATATTATCTTTGATTTCTTTGCGTTCCATATTATTTCTCCCTACTTAAACGATTAAAATATTCTTCGATACTTATATTATTATTTTCACTGTGACGCCACAATACTTTATGCCCAACAAAATATTCTATTCCGGCATATTTAAGAATAGTAATGATACACAAATCTTTGATCTTATCTTCGTGGATTTTTACATTGTGGTCTGGTAAAATATTAGAATATATTTGTTTTATTATTGGATTCATCGTGTTTTTGATTGTTGATAAAAATATGCTTCAAGGTTCATATGATAATCTGGCCACAAAATCGGAGTTGATAAGAAGGGTCCAAACACTCCGCTTACCGCAACTAACTCACAGGCCGCAAGCCCTCGAACTAAAAGATTATAGTATAGGGAGTGTATTAGTTTATTCATTTTGTTTCCTTAAGTATTCAGCCAAAGATATGATTTTATTGTTTTTGGCCGTGCTGGGGTAATATAAAAATATAACTCCACCTGTATCCTCTATACATAACATATCAAAATACTGCGTTGTAAGAAATGCCCTTCGATAGATTTTGTATAATATTTCTTTCATAAGTTTAGAACATAATCCTCGAATGAAATCCCGACATCCAAAGCGTAACCAAATCCCCAGTTTTTTACATACTTCATCTTGCTCAAATCATTGGCTTTGAAATAAAAGTTATATGCGTGTCGGCAAGATTTACTCATTTTAACCTCTTCCATCTATTTAAATCTATATCCATATTGCCGTCTATCAACAACATCTGGACTTGCGTGATCCTTCATATGCGATCTGGCGGCTTGTAGCATTTCAATCGTTTCATCAATCCACGAACTTGAAACAGAGAAGTCTGTTTCCCTCCATTCCCCATCATCCTCAATAAGAAGTGAAAAACAAATATGACGATCGATTGCCCCGCCACGTTCCTTTAATAGAACACCAATACAATTACCTTTAAACTCTCGTTTCATTTCTTCACCTCAAAATACTGTTGAATGGGCGTATACAAATTATTCATAAAGGCTTGCGTTCCTCATAAAACACTATCATCAGTAGGAACAACATAGAGATGTTCTATTTTGGTTAAGTCATAGTATAGCATATGATGGTATAAGTTTCTAATTACTGGTTTCATAGATAGTCCAATGAGTATTTTCCGATGATGGTTTTGTAGTCCCTTTCGTTTGGAGTGTTTTGATGGAGTGATTGACAATACTTTATTTGATTATGTAGATTATTACCTAAAAAAAATAAAATCTATACACGTTACTAATGATCCTGTATTCTTCCATATTATTTCCTTTGATGGGATGATTTTGTGTTTCGTTTGAGGTATTTTATTTTGGATGGTGTATATAGTAATGGAGGGGTGATGAATGCATATATTTAATTGCAAACAATGTGGAAATGATTTTGGGCGAAAGAATGGAAAATATACCTTTTGTTCCCGATCTTGTGCTAATACTTATCATAATGTAAATCATAAACCAAGCAGAAAGTTTGGGCCAGAAGGAAAGCCAAGATTTTGTAAAAAATGTGGAGAACAAATAAAAAAAGGCGGTAGGTCTTTATACTGCGATGCTCATAAATTTGTTAGAGAAACTAGAAACAAATCTACCAACAACATGATATTTGTTGAACTTAAACCAGTAATAGAAAGTAGAACTATGAAGGATATGAAAACTGATGGTGCCTACAAAAGTAATGCTTACAGTGCTGTAAGAGATCACGCAAGAAAAGTAGCAAGATTAAATAATATTATTAATGAATGTTTCATTTGCGGATATACTAAAATAGTTCAAGCCTGCCATATAATACCTATTACAAAGTTTGACGAAAATACTACTTTGGCCGAAATCAATAACCCAAAAAATATAATAGGTCTTTGTCCGAACCATCATTGGGAAATGGATCACAATGCTTTATCAGAAGAAGACAGGAAAAAACTCAACAAAATCAAGTAGTTGGTAGGCCATGAGAGATTCGAACTCCCGACACTTCCGTTATGAGCGGAGTACTCTACCAACTGAGTTAATGGCCTATCCTAATAAATATAATAAAATCAATTACTTACCATAAAAAACATACAATCTTTTTTTGCTTTAAAACATCATCTACTCAACCATTCCCAATACTCTCCAAGCGTCCAGTATTTTATATCATCTCTTTTACTCTTATCAAACGCCATAACATATACCCACCTCACATTATCATCCATCACCTCACCACACCCAAACACTCATCTGTCTCTCCCAACTCCCTATCCAAATTACCCAAATACTCCCAATACTCATCCAACTCCCATTCACTAAAAGCCAAACTAAAAACATCGATGCCACTTAATAATGCCCGCCTATACAGCATTCTCATAGCAAAACTCATTTACCTTCCAACAAAAGCCAATCCGCACGCCATTCTTTAAAGGGCAAGATGCAAGTCGCATGATGTCCAAATACTTGTTGGTATATAAATTTGATTTGCCACTTCACAACAGCCTCCAATTCCGAACATACTGATCCAAACTTAAATTTTGCCAACCGGCCGCGTCCCATTTAATCAAGCCAAATGATTTCCTATATACGACTTTGATTTCCCATTTCATAACAATCTCCAACACGCAATATACTCGTTCAAACTTAAATCTCGCCAATTTTTAAACAGGCCGAATGCTTGCTTATATATGTCTCTAATATTCGATTTCATTTTCTCACCGCATATCTATTAAATAAATCATAATCCTCGCTATAATTGATTTTGAAATATTCATCACCCAACACATACTCTATATAATCTGGTAGTTTCATATATTGAAAAGGCCTTAATGATGTGTCGCCCCCATAAAGAAAGCACTGATATACTCGTTCCATAGTAGGTTTCATTTCCATACACTATACTTACGAAGAAATCTATAAGAGTAGAAACTGCTATTAAGGGACTGCACCTGACCAATCCATTCGCTTAGACCACAATACTCATTACTTATCCTATCTATCTCAACGAAATGAGCAAAATAAATGCGTCTCACAATACTATTCATTTCTTCACCCAACACCTATCGAAAAAATCATAATGCTCTGGCCATATATCTTTATTGTCCATTACGATTTCTATAAGAGCATTAAAATCATCATCTCCATTATACAATACTGACCACCACGAAGCCATATACAAAAATCGCATAGTCAGTTTCAAAACTTACGCCTCAACTCTTCTAACATTAACTCTCTATCTATTTGCTTATTTGTTTCATCCCTATCGCCCTTCTTTATTCTTTCTGGTAGTAGTCTTCTAATCTCATCCCACCAAGGGCCTTCTTCTTCAATATATATTTTGGTATAGTTGTATATATCTTTTGTTTTTTTCTGCCACCAAGATATTTCGAGCGGATGTTTGTCGGTTCTAATATAAATATAAGATACAGATCTTCTTATTTTGCCACTTACATTTCCATTGACCCATATATTTTCTGATAGTTTAGCCACCCAATCAAAAAAGAGTTCATTGGCTCGGACATTTTTATTAGTCCATTCTCCGAGATCTTTTAGCTCTTTATCATTTAGTATCATCAAGTTTTCCTTGGTAATATTTGCTCATAAACTTTCTTAAATCACCACTACCATATGTTTCTTTCATAGAGTTATATATTCCATTTAGGCCACGACACCTTATCAAGTGTAGATTTAGATAATGATATGGGCTCAACTCCCACTTGTATATGGTTTTTAAATAACTATACATAATACTGCTTAATAAACTTATAGGCCGGACTATTTGTTGGCGGTGTATAGTTCAATAGTCCCTTTATTCCCCAAAACACAAACATCTTATCATCTATAAAAGTTGTAAAAGATGCGGGTTTAAGTTCCCATTCGTATATAGTTTTAATATAGTGCTTCATTTTTCTACCCACAATAATAACTTTTTACGAACTGCCCAACAGTATCATTGGTATCATTATATTGTTTATGCCATCCCAATATACTTTTTATTCCACTTTCACCCCAAGGCCCATCACCAATAAAACGATGCTTTAACAACTCCCATTCGTATAGCGTTTTAATATAGTTCTTCATTATTCTTTTTGCCAACCCTCTTCTTAACCCCTTTTTCTTGGGCGACTTTTATCTCGGCGTCTAACTCTTCGTCTGTTTTTAATCGGTCGTGGTAAATATAAAAATCCACACCATCCACATATATTCGGGCGTCGGGTAAATTATGTAATGCGAGAAACTTATCTATTAACTCCTTAACTTTTAGGGCTGATGGGGAAGTATTATACATATTTATTGTTTCCGTATCCAAGTTCTTATTCGGAAAGGCCAAATCTTCTAACCTAACATTATCAATCCAACACTCCGATAGATTGCCTTGGACTTGTTTCATTGGATTTATTTTATATTGTTGTAGTATTTTTAATTTTACTTCTTCCATTCTACCGCCTCAAAAAACCAACGCCACTCTTTTGTTGTTCTGGTTGTAGTTTTAAATGCTTTAAAATTATTATATATACTTGTCCCAAACGCAAACCCGTATATTTTCCTAACATAATCATTCATATTTTCCATACCTTGACCATATACTCTTCAATAAATACAAAACAATCAGCCCAAGGATACTGTGGATCTTCTTCATACCATATTTTGTTTTTTAGGCTGCGTTGTTTAAACGCCATCCAATACAAATGTTTAATAGCCCTATTCATATATTAATACCACACTTCGCAAAAAAGTTCTTCCAACCCCAAATATCAACACTTTTCTTATTAATAACTACAAATTCTGAAATATTTTCTGCGTGTTTAATATTATTAAATTCTACCCTATACAAACATTTAACTCGCCTGTCCAATATTAACTCCCTCGAAGTCGGACAGGTCACACTTATCGATTTCCAAACTCCGGCCACACTCACACCTAACCACCATCAACAAAGCAGTATTGGTCGGGGTAAAGTTGTAAATAAACTTACTCTTACGAACAGAACAACCATGATCTTCCTTCCAAATACTTACTCGCTTCTTATCAGTATCACCCAAAAGCGTATCAGCAATATTGTCAGTCATTGTCGCTCCCTTTTAAAAAAATAATAGTTAGTGTAAAAACTATTTGATTAGATGACTATAAGCCCTCTTTAACTTCAATAATATTTACTTTGTATAATGCTAAAAAATCTAAATGCTCGGATTGTAAAATCAAAGAAGTATCAAGTTTCCACAGGTTTTTAGCACTGATAATACAATAACCATTTTTTGTTTTACGCACTACTATATCCATATCCAAAAGAGCACTTGCATTTAATGCCGCCCTAATCTGCCCTTCTATGCTAGGATCAATCATTACTGCTTCTGGGCCTATCGCATTTCTCATAGATATAACCTTCCAACTTATTTGTTTTCTTACTCGACAAACTAAACTCTACGAACAAATCTTTCGGGTATAGGTAATCTTTGCCATTTTCATCATATATACGAAGAAAGCCATCTCTTTCCGCCGGCTTATCTGTTATCACCATATACACCTTTCTCTTCTCAATATTGGCTGGGTAGTCTTCATTTAATATACAAATAACCATTCTATGCCTTATCTCTCGCCAAGATATTTTAAGCACTACCAAGCCAACAATGATAGCAAAAATGCCTAACCCTAACCCGAAATACATTACACAAATCGCTCCATTCTAACATCGGCCTCAATACGGGTGATATGAATAATCTTATAGCATTCAAGTTTCATACCGTATCCCTTGGCCAACTTCTTTGCTAACTTTCTATCAAAACAAAATCCAAACGCCGAGACTATAAGACCACCACATCCAAGTTCTTTTGCTCGTTGAAGTTGGTGATCAAGTTCTCCGAAACTACAAAACCCACGACCGCTATGATTAAATGACTCAAAAGCATATTGCGTATTATTCTTAAACAAAATACCATCTGCTCTTGGACCCTTACGCAAATCCTTCTTATCTGGGGCTTTGAGACGACTATCACCGTGAAGTGTTTCTGATACTCCGGCATATCTCTTCATCCACCCAACCTCTTTCATAGCGAGTTGGTCATGTTGTAGTCTGCCAACATCACGATTTCGCTGAATAACTTCTAGATATACATTAATAATCTTCTTGCCTTTTTCATACAGAGGTTCCCATTTCATTTTATTCTTCCTTTGTCCAATAGAACTCACGGTTATTAAAATGTAAGTTCTTGTGTTTATCTTTTAACTGCTTTCTTATTCTATACAAATCCATATTGTTTGCTTTCTTATTATGAAACTTATTATTTTCGAGAAGCATTAATATTTTCTCTTTACTAACCACCTTATCTTTGTTATTAAGTAGTAGTTCTTCAATCAGGGCCATTTTAGTTTTTCGCCCAAGTCTATATTCTGATTGATGTATTTCTTTCTTTTTGCCATCATTCATAGTCCTAACAAGATACGCACCAGTATCGATTATACATTGGGCCTTATCTTCTATACTCTCACTCGCACTTAACGCCTTTGTTAGATTTTCCACAACCGCATTCATCACGACGATTTTAAGATTTTCCATTACGCCTCCAAGCCTTTTGATAGTCTAAAAACTTTTGTAGCCACTCTAATAACTCATCCGCTTCGTAGGGTGAAAGATTAATACGCTCTCCCACCATTACATACGGGGTTGGTATATGTTCGTTCTCTGGATCTACAACTCTAATATACTCGCCGTCCAAGTAAAGATCGTCTGGCTTGGGGTATGATTTTGATTTCTTAAAGAACCTATGAATACTATTTATCATCATAAGAGATAGATTTATCACTATAAAACCCAAAATACACACTATTAAAAAGTAGATGGCATATACAAAATACATTACTCAATCCACTTAATATATTGTTTGCTCACTATATTACCTATCAGTTGTTCCAAATTCCAAGCCCAATCCGGAGAACCACCTAAATCAAGTATTTTGATTTTAGAATACAATCCCAAGTCTTCTACTTCCTCTACCAAAGCTTTAGTAGTAAAGGTTCGACTATGATCATCAGGACACCACATACTCATCTCTAAAATACCTCTACGGCGTTTGGGTTTCCGTTTTCGTCTTTCTCTTTCGGCCAATATAAGACCAACAATGCCGAAAACAAATAATATAACTAATGATACTACGCCACTCATACCTTCTCCTCCTTTATCAAACGCTTTACGATTTTATGTAATCCGGGGTTGAGTTCTAATGCCACAGGAACTAATTTTTCTCTAATCATATTGCGTTTGTATTTTGTATCAGTATTGCTTGGGTCTTCAATCCAGTCCAGGTTATTTTCTCGGGCATACTTATAGATATCTTGTTTTTGCCAGCCCAAAAAGGGACGAATACAGCGACCACGAGCATACGGAATAGTGCCACGAAAACCCCTCACAATACAAGCCATTAAGTATTCTTCCATAGCATCATTCATATGGTGGGCAAGAATAATAGGCACATCCAAAGGCTCTACCGTATCAAAAAAGGCGTATCTTTGATCCCGCCACCATTCTTCTTTTGATTTGTCTTTGGGTTTTTCGCCTTCCAATCGGCCAATGATGAGTTTGATATTGTGTTTATTACAGAAGTCTTTCACTACCAACTCACTCTTATCACCAAAATCACTGCGATGATTGAAATAAATAGCACCGAGTAATTTATCTTTATTGCGTCGTAGCCAATACAAAGCACTCAAACTATCGACCCCACCACTACACCCAACATAGTATTTCTCGGGTAAGGGCTTGGTTAGGGGAAAGAACATTTAGCCTCCATGATTTTTTTCTACCTGATCCATAAAATTAAATAACTCTGGATTACCAACAGCCACAGGTCTAATATTTTGATCAGCCTTACCGTCGTCCAAGTAATACCAGCCCTTACCGCCCTCTGAAACTGGACTATCAAACTCAACCGCTCTCTTGGTTATTTGATCTTGCGAGCCTAAATATTCTACAAGCGGAATATTATCAGGGACATTTAATCCCAAATATTCGATAGGATTGACTGTGCCATATGTTTCGCTACTATCCCGATGATACTCGGTAAAAATATATCTTTGCCCAAACTTCTCTCTAATACCCAAAAATCCGCTCTCACCATTAAACGCGCCGAAAGCTAAATTGCGTGAGTAGATCTTATATACGCCACGATTAATACATTCTGGGATTTTAATATAGTCTGTTTTCATTATGCTTTTTCATTACCTCTATAAATTGTTTGGTCGGGCTTTGATTATTAAAATCCTGTATAATATAACTCATAAACCACAATTGATCAATAACACTTATGCCTCTGAAATGCTTCTCGTATAGTTCTTTTACTATATCTTTCCATACCTCTTCTTTTGGCCTCATCTATAACCTGCTCCGCCGAAGTTTTTACACTTACAACCTTTTTCCATACATTTACGCTTGTTGAAACTATTGCTTTTTGATGCCTCATCTAATGGGTGTTCGCTATAAAGATGTTGGCAAGTCTCACACTTACGGCAAGATGGGCAGAAATGTTCCCAATGCTCTATCAACTGGCCGGAAGTAATGATGGAGATTTTGTAGCCTTTTAGAAAGTTGTATTGGGCTATTACCTTGGCTTCGTCGAGCGTTTCTGTTTCGATTGAGTGCTTGTTGGTGGTTGATTGGATCTTGAAATGCTTAACTTTAATTTCCTACTAACGATAATTTTCTGGTCTTCAATCTATTACAATCCTAGCATCGCCTTTCTTGGGTGGTAAATAAATCAAGGGGAAAGTCTTGATCTGTATTAAGCTTGACTTCATATGTCTCTCCAGTATCAGTCCATTTGGTATATCTGTGAATGCCCATCCAACAAAACTTCATTAGAACTCCTTTATCGAAAAGTCCCCCGAACTGGAATCGAACCAGTAAGCCTTGCGGCGGCAGATTTTCTCAGACACTACGGTTTTCACCGCCACCATTTTATTGATGTTTGGCCGCTGGACTTTGCCTTCATCCGTTCTGGATGGCTACCGTCAAGTCTCTACGCCTTCCTACCTTATGATAGGCTTGGTTCGGTGTTGCCTGCTGTTCTATAACAGACGGGGTTCGCCGAGTTTGATAGCATTCACATAACCATTCCTGATTAAGTGCTCAAATAAATAAGTCTGCTGAGTTTGCCAATTTCTCCACCGGGGGTTATTTATTACCTCATCCTCTCCTCAAATCCAATACCCTTAATCCTATCCTTCTTCTTCAACCTCTGACCCTTACGCTTAAAAACCCAATACAACATTCCACAATGATCACACTCGGCGTTGTAGTATCGGCCATAAGTATATTTATACCAACGACTAACCTTGCGTATATCTTTATAGCATCCTCTCGTAACGCACTCCAAAACGCTCATCACAACCCCTTCATAGTAATCGCAAATATTTTAATCAAGTCATCATCGGAAATAAATACCTCTATTTTATTCGGACTAGTACTAAACCAAGCACCAGGTCTTTTAATCGGGACAACTACATAAGTATAATTAATACATCCAACACCTTTACTTATCTTACCTAAACGCAAGCCAGAAACATAACCAGAATACTTATCCGCTTTACAATCAGAAAACGCATCTTCATCGCCCCTCTCAAACTTTACTCTCACCGAAAATCTATGCTTCCTAAACTTCGGCCAGTTCTCTTCTGATATGTTATTTGCGATGTCATCTAATTTACGCCACATATTCTAATCTGTATGGTTATAAATTAAATTAAGTTCTTCTGTATCGTGAGCATTTGGATAGAGCCAAGGACTCGATACTGCGGTTAGATCATTCATACAAGTATCTGTATCAACCTCATTATGATCCAATCCCCAAATATGCCCTAACTCTTGACACAAAACATGCGCAGCAACAGCAGGACTATACTTTTTCAATAGTCTTGTATTTAACTTAACATCACCCTTAACAATATGTCCAGAGCTATCTAAATAAATTGTTGCTATTCCAAGCCAAAAGATACTTGAACTTTCACTCACGGAAATATCGGCTTTTCTATCCAATGACATAGCAGGTTGAATAGGAGTATTTAGACTGCTCCATTTTAGAACAGTGCCGGAAACATCATAAAGCGTAGAGGGTGTCTTGTTATACACCGTAGGAGATAAATGATCGCTTCTCCAATGATAACCTCCCCATGAATGTATAGCACTTTCAGAACTATCAACTGAAACTATCTTGAAATCATCTTCTATTTCCCCACAACCTGCCACAAAAAGCAACACACATAACAACTTTTTCATATTAAGCTCCTTATTTATTCTCGATTAATATTAGGTTTTTCGTTCCTGCCGTCCTCGATAGTATTAAACAACGCATCCACTACCACATACCAACTATCCCAAACACTACTCAACAGGGAGAAAACTACCCCGCAAACAAATATCAAAGGAATAAAAGGGATCAATAATACGGCAAACAACACACGCCACGATTTACTTATCTTTTGGTTTTTTTGGCCCATCTTTCTTCCCCTTCTTTTTGTATATTCTATCGTAGTTTTTATTGTATTCTTCCATAGATACTAAACTCGGTCGCCTATCACTACCCTTCCCGTTTTGTCCGCTCATAATTTAATCTCTATCCCTCTAATCATTCCATAACAGTTTTCATAACAATTCAAGTGATGTTGCCTTTTATTAGGTAAGTATTCGCTATCACAATCGCATTTATTATGAAGTCTTTCGGCCACCTTATTACCAGTCTTCTTACACAATACATAATGACCGAGACCTCTTGCCCCTAAATAAAACTCGCCACGGTCGGTTAATGAGAAGTTGAGATCATTGTTATTTATGAAAAAATCCATTGTCTTTAATCTCCAATCTTCAGATCGTTGATGGTTGTCGTAATATGTTTCCCATCCTTTATTATTCGACAGCTTGTAACATTCATGGTTTAGTTCAATACTATTTTTATACACACTAATAGTATCGCCACTATTGCTGAACTCAAAATCAAAACTCTGATATTCTTTTTTCACAACACAATCTCCAAAACACGGGTCATATACTTTGAGTTAGAATGGGTCCGGGGCTGATCGCCGTCGCCATAATAATATCTTATTTTTGCTCTTCTTAATACGAAGTTGTTGTTATAGTTGAAAACAAAGTTGATCTTAATATTGTTTGGATCGCTATATTGTTTATCATATAAATCTAATAGCTCATATAACCAACTTTGCGCGGGATGTGTACTTTTTTGTATATGGGAATAATCATTATATCCATCTCTATTTCTTTTCATCATACTATCAAACTTCATAGGGATATACTCGTGATAAGCAACAACCTCACTATTCATAATGTAAAACTTCATAGTTCTACCTTTAATGGCTCGTGTAAATATCGATACTTAACATCGCTTTCTTCAATGGAATGGTGAGCATATCGATCGAATAAACTAAATCCTCCAGAACGAGTAATAACATAACTTCTTAAAGGCATA
>Ga0315281_10007459_pt1 | contig 15393 bp, 7 predicted proteins | sample YL17G07_0_MG_FD_204540 | JGI IMG/M metagenome (GOLD analysis project Ga0315281, IMG submission 204540) | Sediment microbial communities from Yellowstone Lake, YNP, Wyoming, USA - YL17G07_0 | ecosystem: Environmental > Aquatic > Freshwater > Lake > Sediment | place: USA: Wyoming | collected...
GGGCGAGCCCGTGACGCAGGCGTTTCGCCACGCCCATGGCACGAGACCGGCAACCGCGAGCCCGGCCACGAGCGTCGCGCGCCGCAGGCCCGGCCTGGAAGCACGCCCGCGCCGGAGCCAACCGCAGGCGACTGCGAGCGCAGGAACGAGGAACAGCGCCTGCACCTTGACCGCGCATGCGGCACCCGCGATCGCCCCGCACGCCGCCGCCCACGCCGCGGGTCGGGGCGAGTCCGCGCCGATCCGGGCGGCCAGCGTCGCGACCAGCAGCAATGCACTTATCTCCACGTCGGGCATCGTCGCGGGGCCAAGCCAGAGCATGAGCGGCATTGACGCCCACAGCGCCGCCGCGACGAGCCCGGCGCCCCGCGACCCCTCGCGCGCCGCCATCCGCCAGAGGAGCAGGCAGGTTCCGGCCACTAGCCAGACCCGCCACGCCCGCACGGCGGGCTCGCCGGCCAGCAGCGTCAGCCACCCGGAGAGCATGGGTCCGCCCATGGGGAAACCCGATGGGAGCACGAATGGCATCCCGATGACACGGTGTTCGGCCGCGAACCGGACCGGGATGGGAAGCTGGTACGCGGTCGCGTCGAAGACCGTCTCCCAAGCCAGGCTCTTGCCCGCGACGACGGCCAGTGCGAGCAGCAGCTCGGCGCCGAATGCGGCCGCGATCCCCGCGGGCAGGGCGCTCCCTCCCTTCTCTCCGGGCGCCTTGGAGCGCCCGTATCTCGCGAATGCGCGCCACCCGAGCCAGACTCCGGCCGCCGCGACGGCCCAGCCCACCGGCTTCTGCCAGAGCCCGCACACCCCCAGGCCCAGGAAGAGGAAGATCGCCGTCCCCGCGCCGATCCCGATCGAGATCGCTACCCGGTCGGCAGCCGCGACGCGGCGGCCCAGAGGCAGGATCCGTAGCGGCTCATCCCCCAGCCCGAAGACCGCCGCGAGGCAGCAAAGAGCGGCGGCATGGCCGGAGGCGAGGCGCCATCCCGTCTCGGCGAGATTCGCCCACGCGAACGCGGAGGCGGGAAGATCCGGACGCCAGGCATCGATCAGCACTGTCGCCGCCGGTCCATTGAACGGCCGGCTGACCGCGAAGACGAGCAGGGCCCAAACGCCGGCGAGCGCCAGTGCGATCAGGGAAGACACCTCCCTAGCCTGCGCGGGGGTCCCCTCGGGAAACGGCCCTACTCCTGGAGGATCTCGTCACTCCCGAAGCTGAACGGTTTGCCCTGATCCCCGCCCGCCGCGGCTTGGTCGCCGGACGGCGGTGCCTGTGGAGTTTCGAGGTCCGGAGAAACTCCAGGGGTTGCGTCTGCAACCCCCGCGGCGCCCTCGAGGCCCTCTATGGTCGGCGGGGCACCCGCATCGGGCACCGTCCAGAGCTCGTCCAGCATCCCGCTGGCGAGAGGTTCCGCCGGAGCTTCCCCCGCGGAGGGCTCGGCGGGAGCCGCGAGAATCGACTCGGTGGTTTCGACCGGAGGGGCAGGAGCAGCCGACGGGGAAGCGCCTCCAGCCGCGAATGCCGCGAACTGCTCCGCGAATGCGGCCGCATCCGCGGAGACTTCCCCAGCCGGAGCCTCGGCCGGTGCAGCCTCCAGTGCCGGCTCAGCCGCAGGAGCGGGAGGAGTGCCCCCCGCCGCGAACGCCGCGAACTGCTCCGCGAACGCCGCCGCCTCAGCCGAAACCGGCTGCGGAGTTTCGGCGGACGCCGAAACTCCAAGATCCGTCTCGGCAGGGGTCGCCTCCAGGGCCTCCGGCTCCGCAGCCGGTGCGGCCGCCGCCTCTCCCGTCGAGACGCCGGCGAACAGGGCCGCCGTCTGGTCGGCCGTGGGCGCCTCCGCCCGGACCGGAATGCGGACGAAGAAGAGGTTCGACCCCTGCTCCGTGATCGCGAGGTCGATCGCCCCGCCGTGGGCGCCCGCGATCGCGCGCAGGACCGGAAACCTCAGCCCCGAACCCCGCAACGCCAGGATCTCCTCGTCGGCCGGATGGAAGTGGTCGAATACCTCGTCCGACTTGACCGGGACCGACTCCGCGCTGTCCTCGATCCGGACTCCCACGACGCTCTCTCTCATCCCCACCCGCACGGTCACGGTACCGCCCTCGGGCGTGAACCTGGTCGCGTTCTGGAGCAGGACCGTGAACAGCTGGCGCAACCGGCTCTCGTCCCCCATGGCCTCGGGCAGGGCCGCGGGGACGTCGGCGTCAAGCGTGATGCCCCGGGCTTCCGCGCCCTCCTGCGCCGCAGAGACGACGTCGGCCAGGAGCTCGGCCAGATTGAGCGGCTCCCGCGCGAGACCGTCCGGCCGGACGATGTTCGAGAAGTCACGCAGGTCGCCCATCAGCCGCTGGGACCGGGCGGACCGTGTTATCACCGTGGAGAGGAACTGCTGCTGCTCCTCCGTGATCGCGCCCGCCTCGACCAGCTGGCTGATGTAACCCTGCACCAGCTCGATCAGCCCGGCGAGCTCGACGGAAAGTGCGTCGCTCGCTTCGGCGAAAAGGCCGAACGCCGTGGCGGGCGCCGACTTGCGCCGTTCAAGCTCGGTGTTGGCCTCGGCCAGCCTCCCCGACAGCGACTCGACCGACTGCTGGAGCGCCGCCAGGCTCTCGGTGAGCGACTGGAGCTGGGAGCCGGCCTGCACCAGGGCCGCGTCCCGTTCCACGATCGCCGCGTCCCGCGCCGCCACTGCCGCGTCCCGCGCCGCCACGGAAGCCTGGGCCTGCGTGAGCTGGGCCCGCACCGTCTCGATCTCGGCACGCGCGGCCTCGAGCTCGGAGCGCGCGGAAGCCACCTCGCCCTCGAGGGCGGCCTGCTGCTGCCGCGACTTCGTCTCGAGGTTCCTCTGGTACTCCTGCAGCTCGCGGTTCTCGCTCTGGACCCGCTGGAGATCCCGCTGGAGGGTCGCGTAAGCCTGGGAAGTCTCCTCCCGGTGGGCGCGCTCCACCGCGAGCTGTTCCCCGACCTTCGCCAGCGCGCGGGCGGCCTCGCCGATCTCGTCCTTCGCCCCCGCGCTCTTGAACTCGACCGAGGCGGCCCCGGACGCGAGCGCCTGCGCCGACTTCGCCAAGCCCCCGAGCCGGCCCAGGGGCAGAAGGATGGAAAGCAGGGCAAGAGTCAGGCCGAGCGCGGTAACCGCGCCGAGTATGAGGTACGGCGCCGACGGCGCCCCCCCGGGCCGGGCGGTCGCCCCGGCCGGCGGCGCGCCGATCGCCCCCAGCCCAACCACGGTCAGGTTGAGGGCACAGGGAAGCGGGACGGTCTTCCACACGCCCATCCAGCGGCGCTGGTCATGGCTGATCTCGATGAGCTGGCCTTCCGCGGTGTCCGCCAGAACTTTGAGCTCCGGCAGGTCCTTGTTCGTCTTGCCTACGAGATCGGCCGCCGGGGCGAACACGATCTCCCCGTTCTTGCCCAACACCAGGAACCGCGTCTCGGTCTTGGCCGCCACGCTTCCCGCCACGGTCTTGAGAATGCTCTCGAGCGCGGCGACCTCGATCACGATGCCGGCAAGCGACTTGCGCCCCCCGATCCTCGTCCACGCCGGCATCCCGACCGTCAGGAGCTGCGCGTCCCCCTTGTCGCTCACCTTGAACCGCCAGCGGGCCTCCTTCACCTTGCGGTAAGCCTCCGCCTCGTCCGCCGAAAGGAACGACTGGCCCAGGAGGCTCTCGTTCGCCGGCTCGGCCGCGATCACGACCCCCGAAGCGTCGGTCACGATCACCTGGTCAAGCGAGCTGTTGGCCTTGAGCAGTTCCCTGGCGGCCCCCGACTGCGCGTCAGACGCCCCCGCGAACCGCGCCAGCAGGTCCGCATCGCCGATCTCCGCGCTCCGTCCGGCGACGAAGGAGGTCAGGACCCCGGCGGCCTTGGTCGCCGCCTCGGAGGCGCCGATCCCGGCGCTGAACGAGGAGAGCTCGGTCCTGAGCTCGGCCTCCTTCTTCTCCAGGGCGTCGATCTGGGCCGACAGGGAGTCGATCTGGCGTCCGGCAGAGCCCAGCCGGCTGGCCATGAGGAACCACACCGCCCCCACCGTGGCCAGAAAGAGGACACTGACCAGGACGGCGAAGCGAACGGTCAGCTTCACGCGTCCTCCTTCGCGAGCCGCGCGGCCGCCACAAGCTTGTCACCCGCCTCGAGCCGGATCAGGTGGACGCCCTGGGCGTTCCGGCCGATCACGCGCACGTCGGCCACTTTCGATCTCAAGAATATTCCCTTCGCCGTAGTCAGCATCACCTCGTCCTCTTCGTCGACGCGCAGGACCCCCACCACCGGGCCGGTTCGCTCGGTCACCTTGAGATTCGCGATGCCCTTGCCGCCCCGGCCCGTGACCCGGTACTGGTTGAGCGGCGTGCGCTTCCCGAACCCGTGCTCGGCCACCGTGAGGAGGGAGCCCTTGCCGTCCGTGAGCGTCATCCCGACCACGCGGTCACCCTTGGCCAGCGAGATTCCGCGCACGCCCGCGGCGGATCGGCCCATCGGCCGGACCTGTCCCACCCTGAACCGGATCGCCTTGCCGGACGCCGTGGCGAGTACGATCTCGTGGTTCCCGCTCGACTGCGCCACGCCGATGAGCTCGTCCCCCCTCCGGATGCTGATCGCCTTGACGCCGCGCGACTGGGGGTTCGCGAACTCGGTCAGCGCGATGCGTTTCACGTTGCCCATGCGGGTCGCCATGACGAGCCAGGAGCCCTCGCGGAACTTCGACACCGAGATAGGTGCGCACACGCGCTCTCCTTCCTGGAACTTGAGCACGTTCGCGAGCGCCTTCCCCCGCGCGTACCGGCCGGCCTCGGGAACCTGGTAGGCCTTCAGCCAGAAGACGCGTCCCAGGTTCGTGAAGAACAGGAGGTCGGCATGCGTGTCCGCGACGAAGAGCTCCTCGAGCCAGTCCTCCTCCTTGGTTTCCGCGCCGGTCACGCCCTTGCCGCCTCTACGCTGGGAGCGGTACTGCTCGACCGGCTGGCGCTTGATGTAGCCGGCGTGGGAGACCGTGATGACGACCTCCTCCTTCGGAACGAGGTCCTCCATCTTCATCTCTTCCGGCGCCGACCCCGTGATCTCGGTCCGCCGCGGGTCGCCGAACCGCTTCTTGACCTCCTCGAGTTCGGACTTGATCACCTCGCGGACCCGGCGCTCCGACTCCAGGATCCCCTTGAGCCGCGCGATCGTCTTCAGCGTGTCCCGGTACTCCTCGTCGAGCTTCAGACGCTCGAGCTGGGAGAGCTGGGCGAGCCGCAGGTCCAGGATCGCCTGGGCCTGGAGCGCGTCGATGCGCAGGAGCTTCATTAGCCCGACCTTCGCTTCGTCCGGCCCCTTCGCGTTGCGAATGAGCTTGATGACGCGCTCGAGCGCCGAGACCGCCTTCTTGAGGCCCTCGAGGATGTGCGCCCGCGCCTCGGCCCGCGCGAGCTGGAACTTCGTGCGGCGCACGACGACATCCTTCCGGTGCGCGATGAACTCCTCGAGGATGCCCTTGAGCCCCATGATCCGCGGCTGGCCGTGCGAGATCGCGAGCATGATGACGCCGAACGACGTGCGCAGTTCCGTGTGCTTGTAGAGCCGGTTCAGGATCACCTGCGGCATCTCGCCGCGGCCGACCTCGATCACGATCCGGACGCCGTCGCGGTCCGACTCGTCCCGGAGATCCGAGATCCCCTCGATCGTCTTCGCCTTCGCGAGCTCGGCGATGTGCGTGATCAACTGGGCCTTGTTGACCTGGTAGGGCAGTTCGGTGACGACGATGCGCTGGCGCTCGCCCTTCGTCTCCTCGATGCCGACCCGCGCCTGCATCTGAACGCTCCCGCGCCCCGTCGCGTACGCGTCCTTGATGCCCTCGCGCCCGAGGATGAGCCCGCCCCCGGGGAAGTCGGGGCCGGGCAGGACCTTCATCAGCTCGGACAGGGTGGCGTCCCGGTTCTCGAGCAGGAGGACGAGCGCGTCCGACAGCTCGCCGAGGTTGTGCGGGGGGATGTTCGTCGCCATCCCGACCGCGATGCCGGACGTCCCGTTCGCGAGGAGGAGCGGCACCTGCGTGGGCAGGACGACGGGCTCGGTGCGGGAGTTGTCGTAGTTCGGGATGAAGTCGACGGTCTCCTCGCCGATGTCAGCGAGGACGAGGGTCGCGATCGAGGCGAGCCGGCACTCGGTGTACCGCATCGCCGCGGGCGGGTCGCCGTCCATGCTCCCGTAGTTCCCCTGCCCCTGCACGGGCGGGTAGCGGGTCCAGAAGTCCTGAGCCATGCGCACCTGGCTCTCGTAGATCGCATCGGACCCGTGCGGATGGAGCTTCCCCATCACGTCGCCGGCGATGAGGGCGGACTTCTTGAACGGCTTCTCGTGCGTCGCCCCCATGTCGTGCATCTGGTAGAGGATCCGGCGCTGGACGGGTTTCAGCCCGTCCCGGATGTCGGGGAGCGCCCGGCCGATGATGACGCTCATCGCGTAGTCGATGTACGAGGACTTCATCTCGTCCTCGATGTCGACATTCTCGACCGTGAGCGCGAGCTTGCCGCTCGGCGCCACCGGGAGCTCGAGCTGGGCCGGACCTGTCTTCTTCCCGGCCCGGACGGCCGGCCCTGCGGACGGCTTTCCCTTGCGTGCCCTGGATCGTGCCATCAGGTCCCGCTCAGATGTCCAGGTTCCGGACTTCTGGCGCGTGCGCCTGGATGAAGGCGCGCCGCGGCTCCACCGCGTCACCCATGAGAATCGAGAAGATGTCGTCGGCCAGCGCTCGGCGCGCGTCGGTCACCCGAACCTTCAGCAGGACCCGCTTCTCCGGGTTCATCGTCGTCTCCCACAGTTCGGCCGCGTTCATCTCGCCGAGACCCTTGAACCGCTGGATCGTCGCGCCCCGTCGGGCGGCCTCGCGGACGAGCACGACGAGGCCCCGGAGTGTCTCGGCCTCCGCGCGCTTCCCGCCCTCCACGTATGCATACTTCGCCCTCCCCTTGCCCGACGGGCGCACGAGCTCGCGGCGGGTAACCCCGAGCTTCTCCAGGCGCTCCAGCCGGCCCTTCAATGAGTCTAGCTCGCCCAGGTCGCGCATGACGGGGATCACCTTCGCATCCGTCCCGCCGTTCCCGCGCTCTTTTGGGGCCTTCTTTTTCGCGCCCCGTCCGCCGGGCTTCCCGTTCCCCTTCCCGCCGTCCTTCCCGGCGTTCTTGAACTGGAGCAGGAGCCGGTCGTACTCCTCGTGCGAGTACAGGAGCTTCTTGCCGTCCGGCGTCTCGATCTCGTAGATCGGGATTCTCCTCCCGTCCACGTAATCGAGGGCCTGCTCGGCCGCTATCTCCTTCTTCTCCATCGCGCCGAGGATCCGGTCCGCCTCGAGCAGCTCGACCAGGAGCCCGTGCAGGTTCTTCCCGCTCCACGATCCGCTGCGCCCCTCACGCGACGCGCTCAACGTCCCGCCCTCGGCCGCGGCCTCGGCGAGGAACGCGTCCATCTCGCGATCGCCCTGGATGTACCGTTCGAGCCTCCCGCGCTTCACCTTGTAGAGCGGCGGCTGGGCGATGTAGACGTACCCGGCTTCGATGAGCGACCGCATCTGGCGGTAGAAGAACGTGAGCAGGAGCGTCCGGATGTGGTGGCCGTCCACGTCGGCATCGGCCATGATTATGATCTTCTTGTACCGGACCTTCGAGACGTCAACCTCGGCGTTCCCGACGCCGATCCCGATCGCCGTGATGATCGCCCGGATCTCCTCGTTGCCGAGCATCTTCTCGACGCGGGCCTTCTCGACGTTCAGGATCTTGCCGCGGATCGGCAGGATCGCCTGGAACCGCCGGTCGCGCCCGCCTTTTGCCGTGCCGCCCGCCGAGTCGCCTTCGACGATGAACACCTCCGCGAGGTCGGGGTCCTCCTCCTGGCAGTCCGCGAGCTTCCCCGGCAGGCCGCCGCCCTCGAGCGCGCCCTTGCGGCGGGTGAGTTCCTTCGCCCGTCGCGCCGCCTCGCGCGCCTCGGCCGCCAGCAGGCCCTTCTCCACGATCCGGCGGGCCACGCCCGGGTTCTCCTCGAGGAAGGATTTCAGCCGCTCGCTGACGACCGACTGGACCAGGCCCTTGATCTCCGAGTTGCCGAGCTTGGTCTTGGTCTGCCCCTCGAACTGGGGCTCCGGCAGCCGGATGCTGATTACGGCCGTCAAACCCTCGCGCACATCGTCGCCCGAGAGGGTCGTCTCGCCCTTGAGCCACCCGCGCTGCTGGGCATAGTCGTTGAGCGAGCTCGTGAGGGCCGCCCGGAACCCGATCAGGTGGGACCCGCCCTCGATCGTGTTTATGTTGTTGGCGAAGGTCAGCACCGTCTCGCCGTAGGAATCGTTGTACTGAATCGCCGACTCGACCTGGACCCCGTCCTTCTCCTTCTGGATCGCAATCGGGAAGGCGTGCAGGGCGGTCTTCTTGTCGTTCAGGTGCTTGACGAAGGCCACCACGCCTCCCTCGTACTGGTAGATCGTCTCGCGCGCCGGCCTCTTCCGCTCGTCCCGGAGCGTGATCTTGAGCCCGGCGTTCAGGAACGCGAGCTCGCGCAGGCGCGCGGCCAGGATGTCCCAGCTGAAGTCGTCCGTCTCGAAGATCTTCATGTCGGGCTTGAAGGTCACGGTCGTTCCCGTGCGCCGGGCCTCGCCCGACGACTTCACCGGCCCGGTCGGACTGCCGCGCACGTACCTCTGCCGGTGGATCTTCCCGCCGCGCCGGACCTCGACCTCGAGCCATTCCGAGAGGGCGTTCACGACCGACACTCCGACGCCGTGGAGTCCGCCCGAGACGTGGTAGGTCTTGCGGTCGAACTTGCCGCCCGCGTGCAACGTGCACATGACGACCTCGAGGGCGGACTTCTTCATCTGCGGGTGGAGCTCCACCGGAATGCCCCGGCCGTCGTCGGAGACGGAAACGGTGTTGCCGGCGCTGATCGTGACCTCGATGTTCTTGCAGTGCCCGGCGAGCGCCTCATCGATCGAGTTGTCCACGACTTCGTAGACAAGGTGATGAAGGCCCTCGAACGACGTGTTGCCGATGTACATGGCCGGCCTCTTCCGGACGGCTTCCAGCCCTTCGAGAACCGTAATATCAGCGGCGGTATAAGCCCTCTCCGCCGCACGGGCGCGCGGAGTTTCAGCGTCCGCCGAAACTCTCGGGGTTTCGGCCTTCGGCGAAACCCCGCGGGTCGCTTCGACCCGGCGCTTCGCGCTCTTCTTACCCGCCATGTCGTTTCCTCAGCTTCACCTGCACCTCCTTGATCGCTTCAGCGCCCAGAAACCCGTTGAGCTTGCCGCGCAACTCCTCCCGGCGCATCATCCACTCGTAGTGCCGGACGGGATGATCGACGGAGACCGTCAGCCGCCCGCGCTCGAGCCGCTCTACGGCGCTGTGCGCGGCGGCATCCGCGCCCACCGCCCGCTCCCAGCCCTCGACGAGCGTCCGCTCCGCCGCGTCCCCGAGCGGGAGCGCGGCGAGGACCTCGGTCAGCACCGTGCCAAGAGTCCGCGGGCGTCCGTGTCGATCCGCCATCCCGATATCCCCTTGTTCGTCTCCCGCCGTTCGAGCCCGTGTCCCCGCACCTCGTAGATCGCAACGGAGATTCCCGAAACGGGAATCCCCGAGGTCTCGCTGGACCGCGATTCCCCGGCCTCCGGGAGCGCCGTCGCCGTCATCAGCGCCTGCGAGAGGCCGGCCGCGATTGCGACCAGCCGGTCGCGCCGAGTCCGGTCCAGAGCCGCCAGCACGTCGTCCAGCAGGAGCACCGGGAGCCGGCCGAGCCGGCTCCCCAGCGACTCCGCCGAGGCGAAGGCGAGGGCCAGGATCGCCGTCCAGATCTCGCCCGAAGAGCCGGAACCCTTGAGGGGACGGCCCGCGAGCGATATCGAGACCTCGTCCCGGTGGGGTCCCGTGAGCGTGGTGCCCGCGCCGCGGTCGACTGGCCTGCCGGCCTCGTACGCCGCCGCCAGGGCCTCGGCCCATCCCTCGTCCGTGGGGTGCACCGGCGTGGACACGCCGCTACGGTACGCGAGCCCGAGCTCTCCCCCCGCGTCCGCGCCCGCGAGTTCGCGGTGCCATGCCACAGCCCGGGGGCCCAGCTGCTCGAGCGCGCGCACCCGGTGCGCGAGGATCACGCCCCCGGCCCGGGCCAGCGGCTCCTCCCAGATCTCGATTTCGCCTACGCCGGCCTCTGGATCCGCGAGCGCGCGGTTCCGCTGGCGCAGGGCCCGCCGGTACTCGCGCAGAGCCTGGAGGTACCGGGGTTCGCCCTGCTCGAGGAGCTCGTCCAGGAGCGCCCGGCGGGCGGAGGGCGGTCCCGTGACCTGGTCGCGGTCCTCGGGCCCGACAAAGAGGACGGGCAACATCCCGACCCACCGGGGCCGGGGAGCCGTCTTCCCGTTCACGGAGAGCTTGAGGCCCCGCGGAGTCAGTCCGACCAGTAGGCGCGAGGACGCGCCTGAAGACGAAGCTGCGCCGTCCTCTCCCGCAAGCCTTCCCTCGACCGACCCGGCGTCGGCCCCCCAGCGCAGGAGCTCCCCGGCGGCCGCCGCGTCACCGCCGGGCGCCGCGCCCAGTCCCAGGACCTCGATCGCGCACAGGAGGTTCGTCTTCCCCTGCGCGTTGTCGCCGACGAAGAGCGTGAGACCCGGTCCCAACTCGACGTGCGCCGACTCGTAGCCCCGGAAGGAAACCAGCTTGAGCGAGGCGAGCGGCATGAAACTCGGGTTATCCGGAGATGCCGGCAGTGCCGGCCCCTGACCGGTAAAGTGCTTGCGCCATATGCATTTTTCATTCTACCGGAGGTCATCGGCACAAGGCAAACCCCCTTTTCTATAATCTAGTGCGCCAGCCATGCGGATCGCACTCCTGAACGCTCCCTACGCCGCGGCCTACGGCCCTCTGAAGTCCGCCTCCGGGCGGTACTTCCCGCTCGGCCTCGGATATCTGGGCGCCGTGCTTCGCCGGGCCGGTCACGAGGTCGTCCTCATCGACCCCGAGGCCGCGCGGCTCGGCGAGGACGCCCTCGCCGCGCGGCTCCGGGACTTCGCCCCTCCCCTCGTCGGAATCTCGTGCGCCACGCCCACCTTCCCGGCGGCCCGCCGGCTGGCGGGGCTCGCGAAGGCGGCCGTCCCCGGCTGCGTCACGATCCTCGGCGGCGTCCATGCCACCGCGGTGCCCGCCGCCGTCCTCGCCCAGGCTCCCGAAATCGACCTCGCGGGGCTCGGGGAGGGGGAGGAAACCGTCGTGGAACTCGCGCGCCGGATCGGCGACGGATCGCTGGCGGCGGACGTGCTGCGGGAAGTGCCGGGCATCGCGTTCCGGCGCGGCGGGGAGGTCAAGGTCAACCCGATGCGGCCCTGGATCCGCGATCTCGACGCGTTGCCGTTCCCGGCGCGGGACCTCGTGGACTTCGACCTCTACGTCCCGCACGCGCACAACCGCCGCGGGCGCCGGGCCACCACCGCGATCTCGAGCCGGGGCTGTCCCTACCCGTGCGTCTTCTGCGCCTCGCACGTCGTCCTCGGCCGCGGATTCCGGTGCCACTCCCCCGAGTACGTGGTCGGCGAGATCGAGCACCTGGTCCGGACCCACGGCGTGGACCAGATCATCTACAACGACGACGCGTTCACGACCAACCGCGCCCGCGATGAGCGCATCTGCGAACTGATCCTGCAACGGAATCTGCGCATTTCGTGGTTCTGTTTCGCCCGCGCGGACGGAGTCACGAAGGATCTCCTCCTGCTCATGAAGCGCGCGGGCTGCTACTCGGTCGGGTTCGGAATCGAGTCCGGCGACCCGGACGTTCTCAGGGCGATGCGCAAGAACGAGACCATCGACCAGATGCGGCAGGCGGTCGGCTGGGCCAACGCGGCGGGACTCAAGACCCAGTGCTTCTTCGTCTTCGGAAACCCCGGTGAAACGCCGAAAGCCGTCGAGCGCACGGTCCGGTTCGCGATCGAGCTCTCCCCCGCCCTCGCGTTCTTCAACATGATGGTGCCGTATCCCGGAACCGAGGCATACCGCGCCTGCTTCGGGGAGCAGGGCCCGCCGCTGGACCGGGTCCGGTGGGAAGACTGGGTCGCCGTGGGCCCGCACGCGGCCGTCTCCATCCCCGGCCTGCCGCCGCTCGAGCGGCTGGTGGCGCGGGCGAACCGCCGGTTCTACTTCCGCCCCGGCCAGATCCTGCGCATGCTCGCCCACGCCTCGAACCCGCAGGAGGTCTGGCAGCTCGTCCGCGGTGCACTCGCGCTCACCGCCCAGATCCTGTGGTGGACAGTCGCCGGAAAGGGCTCGAAACGCTGACCGGCCTTTGGGACAGGCTCGGAGTTTTGCCGTCCGGCAAAATTCCGGGGCTCCGCCCTACGGAGCCCACTTGACAGCACCAGGGCAGGACAGGTAGCATGTTGAGGTCGCGCTGGGGAGACCGAATGGCATACGGCTCCACCGGCAAGGAAATAGACAAGGAGAAATCAACGGCATGCCGCTTGCCAAAGAGCAAAAGCAGACACTGATCGTCCAGCACCGCGTGCACGACAAGGACACCGGCTCACCTGAGGTGCAGGTGGCCATCCTGACGAAGCGGATCGAGATGCTGACGGAACATTTCAAGGTGCACGGCAAGGACCATGCCTCGCGGCGGGGGCTCTTGAAGCTCCTGAACCAGCGCCGGCGGCTCCTCAACTACTTGAAGGTCCATAACTTCGAGCGGTACCGGGCCGTCCTGGATAAGCTGGGGCTGCGCAAGTAACACCGGTCTTGGGGAACCCTCCAGGGAGGAGGGACCGGGGCCGCACAAAAAAGACGCGATCCCCCAGATAGCCGCCCGAAGGCGGTGGGACGCGAAAAGCAAAAGGAGATTGACGTACCCATGGCTGAGAAGAAAGAGATTACCTTTGCAGGGAGACCCCTGTCCTTCGATACCGGCACACTCGCCCGCCAGGCTGGCGGCGCGATCCTCGCCCAATACGGCGAGACCGTGGTCCTCGCGGCCACCGTGATGTCCAAGGCCGACGTGGAAGGCAAGGATTACTTCCCTCTCATGGTCGATTACCGGGAGCGCATGTACGCCGGCGGCAAGATCCCCGGCGGGTTCTTCAAGCGCGAGGCCCGGCCCCGCGACCGCGAGATCCTGACGAGCCGGCTCATCGACCGCACGCTCCGCCCCCTGTTCGCGGAGACCCTGCGCCGCGAGGTCCAGGTGGACATCCTCGTCCTCTGCGCCGACGGCGCCAACGATCCCGACGTCGTCGCGCTCAACGCGGCCGCCGCCGCCATGCACATTTCGGGCACCCCGTTCGCGGGGCCCGTCGCGGCCGTCCGCGTCGGCCGGGTGAACGGCGAGCTCGTCGTCAACCCGACCCTCGAACAGCTCGCGACCTCGGACCTCGACTTCATCGTCGCGGCCAACGAGGAGCGCGTCGTCATGATCGAGGGCAGCGCCCTGCAGGTGCCGGAAGCCGAGATCGCCGCCGCGATCGAGTTCGCGCGGAAGGAAATCGCGCCCCTGCTCCAGCTCCAGCAGGACCTCCGCAAGGCGTGCGGCAAGCCGAAGGCCGAGGTCCATCTGCCGACCGTCGACGAGGCGGTCGCCAAGGCGGTCCGCGAGGCGGCCACGGCCAAGCTGAAGGCCGCGATCGCGAACCCGGACAAGCTCGCGCGCGAGGCCGAGACCGAGAAGGTCAAGGAAGAGCTCCAGGCCAAGCTCCTCGAGAAGTTCCCAGAGAAGGAATCCGACATCGAGCGCGTCCTCGCCGAGATCGAGTGGGAGGTCGTCCGGGACATGGTCCTGGACACCGGCTCGCGGCCGGACGGTCGCGCCTGGACGGAACTGCGGGCCGTCTCGTGCATGACGAGCGTCCTGCCGCGCACGCACGGGAGCGCGATCTTCCAGCGCGGGCAGACCCAAGCCCTCGTGACGGTCACGCTCGGCACCGAGGCCGACGCCCAGAAGATGGAGTCCCTCGAGAGTACGTCGTTCAAGCGGTTCCTCCTGCACTACAACTTCCCCGCCTACAGCGTCGGGGAGGTCAAGCCGAACCGCGGCCCCTCGCGCCGCGACATCGGGCACGGGACGCTCGCGGAGAAGGCTCTCCGGGGCGTGATCCCGCCGCAGGAGGAGTTCACGTACGTGGTCCGCGCGGTCTCCGAGATCCTGGAATCCAACGGTTCCAGCTCCCAGGCGACGGTCTGCGGCACCTCGCTCGCCCTCATGGACGCCGGCGTGCCCGTCAAGGCCGCCGTGGCCGGCATTTCGATCGGCATGATCTCGCGCGACGACAAGCGCGCGCTGATCACGGACATCCAGGGCCTCGAGGACGGAATGGGTGACATGGACTTCAAGGTCGCGGGCACCGCGGCCGGCGTGACGGCCGTCCAGCTCGACGTCAAGACGCTCGGCGTGGCCGTGGACGCCCTCGCGGAGGGGCTCGGTCTCGCGCGGGACGCCCGGCTCAAGATCCTGGAAGTCATGAACGCCACCATCGCGGCCCCGCGGCCCGAGCTCTCCCCGTACGCCCCGCGCGTCGAGGTGGTCCAGATCCCGCCCGACAAGATCGGCGGCGTGATCGGCACGGGCGGCAAGACGATCCGCAAGCTGATTGCGGAGTCCGGCTGCTCCAAGATCGAGGTCCTCGACGAGACGGGACGCATCCTCGTCGTCGGCATGAACGTGGAGACCATGAACAAGGCCGTGGCCATGATCAAGGCCATGACCGAGGAGGCCGAGGTCGGGAAGATCTACATCGGCAAGGTCCAGAAGATCACGGACTTCGGCGCATTCGTCGAGATCCTGCCGGGCACGGACGGACTCATCCACGTGTCCCAGATTTCGCACGAGCGAGTCCGGCACCCGTCGGACGTCCTCAAAGAGGGCGACGAAGTTCGCGTGAAGGTCATCGAGGTCGATCCCGGGTCCGGGAAGATCCGGCTTTCCCTGCGCGACGTGGAAGGCAACGAGTCGCTGGGCGCGCGGCGCGAGGAATCGCGGGGCCACGAGGGCCGGCAGGATGAGGGCCGGCGCGACGAAGGCCGGCGCGACGAGGGTCGCCGCGACGAAGGCCGGCGCGACGAGGGTCGCCGCGAACCCGAGCCGCAGGGAACCCCCGAGGGCGAGCCCGAGCCGCTCAGCCCCGAGGAGCTCGCGGACCAGGACGGGCCCCAGCCCGAACCCGGCGCGCATGAGCGCTCCCACGATCCGGCCCTGTCCGGCGGCGGGCGAGGCTCCTACGGCGGGTTCTACGGGCCCGGAGCCCCGCGCCAGGGCGGCGGTGGTGGCGGTGGCCGCGGTGGCTACGGAGGTGGCGGTGGCGGCCGCGGTGGCTACGGTGGTGGCGGTGGCCGCGGTGGCTACGGTGGTGGCGGTGGCGGCCGCGGTGGCTACGGTGGTGGCGGTGGCGGCCGCGGTGGCTACGG
>Ga0315281_10007460_pt1 | contig 15393 bp, 12 predicted proteins | sample YL17G07_0_MG_FD_204540 | JGI IMG/M metagenome (GOLD analysis project Ga0315281, IMG submission 204540) | Sediment microbial communities from Yellowstone Lake, YNP, Wyoming, USA - YL17G07_0 | ecosystem: Environmental > Aquatic > Freshwater > Lake > Sediment | place: USA: Wyoming | collected...
TCGGGGTTAGGGACTCGGGGTTCGGTTTTTCCCCAGCCCCCAGTACCTAGCACCTAATCTCTACCCCATCTGCCACCTACCATCTACCACCTACTGTCTTCCACCTAGCACCTAGCACCCGTTTTTTCGCCCGTCCCCAGCCCCCAGTACCTAGCACCTAATCCCTACCCCATCTGCCACCTGCCACCTCCCACATACTGTCTACCGTCTGCGGGTTTCGGGATAAGGGGTTGGCCTTTTCCCAGTCTCCCACCTACCACCTACCACCTGCCACCTCCCGTCTCCCGTCTACCACCTACCGTTTACCGTCCCCCGATGCGCCCGGGCGGGATCGCGGCGAGGAAGAATAGATAGGCTCTGCGATGTAGGCTACGTATAGTTGGCTCCCCCCTCCCGCAATTCTCCTTCCGGCAATAAATGAGATCACTGAGACTAATGAGACACTTTTTGTAACCCATTGATATTCCATATGTTACATAATATATTCGCCTCGTTCTTTTGCCCAAGTGTCCCCTTCCGCCCCGCTAGAGCTTCAGGGTAAAGTCGCGGTACGCCGGCCAGTCGGGAATCGAAGTCGCGGCCGCGAGTCGGCTTTGACCTCTTCAAGAATCGCTCTGTGCCTCTGTGGCCTTTTGATTCCGCGCCCAGAGCCAGTTTGCAAGCGCGATGCCGGCGGTTACGCTGATGATGACCAACGCGCTCCAATCCATTCGGGCCACCAGGACAAGTGAAAAAGCAATCCCCACCAGCGCCACGACCCTTCCCGCCGGAAGACGGAACGTTTCCCTTCCCGGCTGCTTTTTTCGCAGTGCGACGACCGCGGCGCACGTCGCGGCATAAGTGAAGAGTCGAGCCACCGCCGAAAGTGTCACGTTCCACCGGAAAGTCCCCGCCACCGCCAAAATCCACACCATCACGCCGAAGGCCACGATCGAGACGTGCGGCGTGCGAAAGCGCGGATGCACGGCGCCCAGAACCGATGGGAAATCCTCGCGCTCCGCCAGCGCATAAGTCAGCCGGGGTGTGTTGAGCATCATCGAGCTCAGGTAGCCGTAAACAGAAACCAGCGCGCCCACGGTCATCAGCGCCGCGCCGGCCGGTCCCATGAACTGCGCTGCCGCGGCGGCGAGCGGCCGGTCAATCTTCTCGGGCGAGTTGAGCACGCCGAGCACCACCATCTGGATCGCCGTGTAGAGAAACGTTGTCACGCCCAGCGCCACGAAGAGCGCAAACGGGACGTCGCGCTGCGGGTCTTTGGCCTCGCCCATGGGAAACAGCGCGGCCTCGAATCCGCCGTAGGCGAAAACCAGCACGAGCACGGCGTCCATCCAGGCGCCGTGAGGTGCGAGGGAAGGCGCGACGAAGGTGCCGGGACGCAGGAAGAAAAGCCCCACCAGCCCGAAAATCATCAGGGGTACAAGCTTGGAAATGATGAACACGTTGCTCAACTGCGCGCCGGCGCGCACGCCACGGTAGTTGACGAAGGCCAGCACGCCGATCAGCAACGTGAGAATCGCGAGCCGGGGGATTCGCTCGGTGGCTGGACTCCAGAACTGTGCAAGGTAGATGACAAAAAGATTGGCATTGGCCGCCGCCGCCGTCAATCGCACCAGCCAGGAAACCCAGGCCATCTGAATTCCTGCGAACCGTCCGAAGGCCTCGCGCGCGTACAGGTAGACTCCGCCCGCTTCGCGGAAGCGCGAGCCCACTTCCGCAAAGCACGCCATGATGATACCGACGCCGCCTGCGGCCACGAGATAAGCCCACGGGCTTGCTTTGCCCAGTGAACCCGCCACGACCGATGGCAGCCCGAAGATTCCGCTGCCAATAATGGAGTTGAGAACCAGCCCGGTGAGCGTCCAGCGCCCGATGGCTCGAACAAGTTCGGGATGCTTGTGGTCAGCCACTTCAATTCCTCGCGCGGCGAAGGAGCATAGAGGCAACGGCGCAGCGATTCAACCTCGGATTTGTGGCAGGATTCCAGCGCTTGTGCGGGGGCTCGCTGGCCACTAGAATGGGCGGCCAAGTCAGGAGAAACCTATGCGCAAACGAAAAACCACCGTGCTCGTCGCCAGTCTCATTTCACTGCTTTTTGCATGCCAGAATATCTGGGCGCAAAACAGATCGCGCGCCCGCGACTTGGGCATTCCTTTCGACGGCACGCCCGGCCCGCTCAATGCCATCACCGACGTGAAGGGTGTTGAAGTCGGTCATACGACCCTGATTGCCGGTGAGGGAAAGCTTGTGGTCGGCCAGGGCCCGGTGCGAACAGGCGTGACCGCCGTCCTGCCGCGCGGCAAGTCGCTGAGCGATCCGGTATTTGCCGGCTGGTTCTCGCAAAACGGCAACGGCGAGATGACCGGCACGACCTGGGTGGAAGAGTCGGGTTTTCTCGAAGGGCCGGTGATGATCACCAACACGCACAGCGTGGGCGTGGTGCGCGACGCCGTAATCGAATGGCGCGTTAAGCGCGGCGGGCCGGACGCGACCGGCTACTGGTGGTCGCTCCCGGTCGTCGCTGAGACGTGGGACGGCTTGTTGAACGACGTGAACGGATTCCACGTCAGATCCGAACACGCGCTACACGCTCTCGATACAGCCAAGACCGGACCGGTGCCCGAAGGGAATGTGGGTGGCGGGACAGGGATGGTTTGCTATGAATTCAAGGGCGGGATCGGAACGTCCTCGCGAAAGCTGGAAGGGAGAGCCGGAGGCTATACGGTCGGCGTGCTGGTGCAGTGCAACTGCGGCGGACGCAAGCAACTGATCATCGCCGGAGTTCCTGTGGGCCGTGAGATTCCTGAACATCCCGCATATGGCGATACGGGCTCCATCATCATCACCGTCGCGACCGACGCGCCGCTCCTGCCCCATCAGCTCAAGCGCTTGGCGCGCCGAGCAACGATGGGCCTGGCACGCACAGGCAGCACCTCGGGCAACGGCTCAGGCGACATCTTCATCGCGTTCTCCACCGCAAACCCCGGCGCCTCAAAAATTGAGGGCGTCGCGGAACTGAAAATGATCGCCAACGACCAGATGAATCCCCTCTTCGAGGCCACGGTCCAGGCCACCGAGGAAGCCATCGTCAACGCCATGGTCGCTGCTAAAACCATGACCGGCACAGACAACCACACGGTCATCGCGCTGCCCCACGACCGGCTCAGGACAGTCTTGAAGAAATACAATCGGCTGGCGGAAGCCAGCAGGTAGGGGCGCGCGGCGCGCGCCCTTCGCCCTCTCCCCACCCACTCTGGACTTTCTCGCGCTGTGAGAATATGCTGGCCGTCTGCCGAGTTCGCCGAGCCCGGGCAGGCCGGCATCAGAGCGAAGGTTTTCGATGACCACGGTTTTGAACAAGCTGCGCCTCGCCGAGCGCATGTCGCGCCTGGGCACGGAGAGCGCCTTCGAAGTTCTGGTGCGCGCGAGGGAACTCGAAGCGCGCGGAAACGAAATCATTCATCTCGAAATCGGCGAGCCGGATTTTCCCACCGCTCCGCACATCGTGGAAGCGGCTGCGCGCGCCCTGCGCGACGGCTGGACACACTACGGCCCGCCCGCCGGGCTTCCGCAACTCCGCCAGGCAGTGGCCGAGGACGTCGGAACACGCCGCGGCATCCGCGTCGATCCCGCCGAAGTCGTCGTCACGCCCGGTGGCAAGCCCATTATGTTTTTCACCATCCTGGCGCTGGTCGATCGCGACGACGAAGTGCTCTACCCCAATCCCGGCTTCCCGATTTACGAGTCGATGATCCGTTTTGTAGATGGCCGGCCGGTCCCCTACGCGTTGCCCGAGGCCCGCGACTTCGACGTGAACGTAGATGAAATCCTCGGAAAGATCACCGAGCGTACGCGGCTGATCATTCTCAACTCGCCGCACAATCCTACCGGCGGCGTGATGGGCCGCGCACAAATCGCCGCCCTCGCCCGCGCCCTCGCCGACCGCGACGTTTTTGTGCTCTCCGACGAAATCTACAGCCGCCTGATCTTTGAAGGAGAGCACGCCAGCATCACGCAGTTTCCGGGCATGAAAGAGCGCACGATTATTCTCGACGGCTTCTCCAAAACCTTCGCCATGACCGGGTGGCGCTTGGGCTACGGCATCATGCGCCCCGATCTCGCCCGGCAGGTGGCGCTGCTGATGACCAACTCCAACTCCTGCACGGCCGGCTTTTCGCAAGTCGCCGCGGTCGAGGCACTGCGCGGCGACCAGTCGGGCGTGGACCGGATGCGTGAGGAGTTCCGGCGGCGCCGCGCCGTCATCGTCGAGGGGCTGAACAAGATTCCCGGCTTCCGCTGCCGCACCCCCCACGGGGCGTTCTACGCCTTCCCGAACATTACGGGCACGGGAAAAAGTTCGAAGGCCATGGCCGACGGGTTGCTCAACGAAGCGGGCGTCGCCTGCCTATCGGGTACGGCGTTCGGCGACTGGGGGGAGGGCTACTTGCGGTTCTCCTACGCGAATTCCGTCGAGAACATCCAGAAGGCGCTTGGAAGAATCGAGGCTTGGGTGAGGAAGAAATTCTGAATTATGAATGATGAATTGCAGGTGAAGAACGCGGACTGCGACGAGTGTCGGGCTTTCAATTTGGGTGTTCCGCTTTCCGCTTCATAATTCCAAATTCATAATTGTTATTCGATTCCTAATCTCCTCTTTTCTTATGACAAATCCTGAAACCAAATCCCGCTTTCGAGTCTTTGCGACGTGCAACATCGGCGACGACGCGCTCAACCGGCTGCGCCAGCGCGGCTACCAAGTCGAGGTTTACGACCAGCTCGAGCCACCGCCCAAGAGCCTGATTATCGAAAAGGTGCGCTCCGGCATCGACGGGTTGATCACCACTCTGCGCGATCGGATCGACGCCGAAGTTTTTGAAGCCGGGCGCGACACGCTCAAGGTTGTCGCGCAGGACGCCGTCGGCTTCGACAACATCAATCGCGCCGACGCCAATCGCTTCAAAATTCCCTTCACCAACACCGCCGATGTGCTGACCGAAGCAACGGCGGAATTTGCGTTGCTGATACTCGGCTGCGTGGCGCGCAAGCTTTATCCCAGCGAGCGCCTGGTGCGCCAAAACCGCTGGGGCGCATGGCATCCTTTCCTTCCCTTCCTCGGGGACGAGGTGACCGGCAAAACCCTCGGTGTGATTGGCACCGGCCGCATTGGGCAGGCATTCATCAAAAAGGCGCTGGGCTTCGACGTGAATTTCCTCTGCTACGACCCGGTCGTCGAGGCGCAGGATTTCGTTGGCAAAATTCAGGAGGAACTCGACCTGCGCTTCCGCCACAGTTTTGGCAGTTCAAAAAGGACGATTCGGTATGCGGCATTCGAGGATGTACTCGTGGGGTCAGACTTCGTCAGTCTGCACGTGCCCCTCATCCGCGCCGGTGAAGGCGATGCGCCAACGTTCCATCTCATGAACGAGCGAACTTTGCGCATCATGAAATCCACCGCCTATGTCATCAACACCTCGCGCGGGCCGGTGGTGGATGAGCAGGCACTGGCCGCGGCAATAGAGTCGGGCGTAATCGCGGGCGCGGCGCTCGACGTCTTCGAGAAGGAGCCGTTGCCCGCCGATTCGCCCCTGCGCGATCCGGCCATCGAGGACCGCGTGCGGCTGTTCCATCACTTCGCGAGCGCCGGACGCATCACTCGCCTCTCCATTGACCCCAACCTCGGCATGGCCGGCCGCACCGTCCAGGCGTTGATTGATGTGCTGGAGGGCAACTACGGCGACAATCCTGCAAACATGCCGTACGTGGTGAACAAGGAAGCGTTTCGGTGAATTTTGGATTTTCGATTTTGGGTTTTGGATTTCCGCGCCCGTTTCCACGGCGAACCGGAGAGGCGTTTTTGCTTCCACTACGCGCCACCAAGCCAGGAGTTTGTTGGAACCCCATGGCCCCGGCTTTACGTAAAGGGCTATAGAGGAAACGATCACATTGCGGCGACCGTCACACGCAAGGACGCACTTGCGGGAGAAATCGAGCCAGCGTCCCCCTTGCGTGCCTTGAAGAGGAGCGGGCCATGAACAAGCTGCCGACAGGACTTCGCCTTTCGCTGACGCTTCTGATTTCGTTCGTCGCCGCGGGCTGCAATCATGACGGCGAGTTCACGACCGGCCCCATGCAGACGGAGTCGCTCTCGGTCAAGCTGGGCGACGCGAAATCGGTGCAAGTGGAAGTCAAGATGGGCGCTGGTGACCTGAAGCTGGGGGGCGGCGCGAAGGAGTTGCTCGACGCCGACTTCACCTACCCAGCCCCGCGCTGGAAGCCGGAGGTTGATTACAGCGTCCGCGGCGCGCGCGGGTCGCTCGAAATCCGCCAGCCCGAAGGCTCGGGCGGCCCGCACCGGGGCGGCCAATATTCATGGGACCTGCGCTTGAACAACAAGATCCCCCTGGAGATGCGCGTGGAACTGGGCGCCGGCAAGGCCGATCTCTCGCTCGGCACGCTCTCACTCTCCAAGCTCGAGGTCAACATGGGCGTCGGCGAAACCGTCGTAGATCTGACCGGCGACTGGAAGAACGACTTCCAGGGAAAAATTCACGGCGGGGTGGGCCAGGCCACGGTGAAGCTTCCTCGCGACGTGGGTGTTCGCGTGCGGGCGCGAGGCGGAATCGGCGAAATCCGCGCCGGAGAGCTGCAGAAAGACGGCGACATCTACACCAACGACGCCTACGGAAAATCTCCCGTGACCCTACAGGTCGAAGTGGAAGGCGGCATCGGGCAAATCAATCTGGAATTCGGCGGCCCGCCGCCGGTCGTCTGAGTACTCCGGCGTATTGTGAATCCTCTGAGTTCATCTTCCTGAGGAGTCCCGACGCATTCTGTCGGGACGACGAAGGATCTCGGCATTTGTCAGGGCCTGCAAATGCCGCCCCGTGCTATGCTATTCAAGTTGTTTTCACAACTGGGCTGATATCTCGACATGTTTTTCGCTGACCGGAAGTTTCCGGCCGCGAGCCGAAGGAAACTTCCAACCTTTCCATCTGAGGAGGCGAATTTGAAATCGATGCGCAACCTGCCGGTATTCGTGTTCGTCCTGCTCGCTACGATGGCTTTTGCCCAGGGCGACCAGGACTTCAGCAAAGTCCAGATCAAAGTCAACAAGGTCTCGGGCAGCGTCTACATGTTGGAAGGCGCGGGCGGGAACATCGCCGCGTCGGTGGGCGAAGACGGCATCGTGATTGTCGACGACCAGTTCGCGCCGCTGGCGGAGAAGATTCGCGCCGCGCTGAAGGACCTGGGCGTGACCGACAAGCCCGTGCGCTTCGTCATCAACACCCATTATCACGGCGATCACACGGGCGGGAACGCGCCCTTCAGCGAGACCTCGACCGTCATCGCGCAAGACAACGTCCGCAAGCGGTTGGAAGCGGGAGGCACGGCCGGCAACGGCGGCTCCGTTCGCATGGAGAACAAGCCCGCGCCCAAGGGCGCGCTGCCCATCATCACTTTCGGCCAGGACGTGACGGTGCACTTGAATGGCGAGGACATCCGCGCCCTGCACTTCCCCGCCGGCCACACCGACGGCGACGCGATTATCTTCTTTCCCAAATCGAACGTCGTCCACATGGGCGACGATTTTGTGCGCTACGGCTTCCCCTTCATCGACATCGACAGCGGCGGCAGCGTCCAAGGCATGATCGCCGGCGTGGAAAAAGCTATCGCCGACTTGCCCGCCGATGTGAAGGTGATTCCGGGCCACGGGGCGCTCTCGAACCTCGACGACGTGCGCGAGTATGTCAAGATGCTCAAAGAAACTTCCGCCGTGGTCGAGAAGGCGCTCAAGCAACACAAGACCCTCGATCAAATGAAGAAGGAGAAGATTCTGGCGCCGTGGCAGAAATACGCGGGCGATTTCATCTCCGCCGACGCGTTCATCGAGGCGCTCTACAACTCGCTTGCCGGGCACAAGAACAACAAGTTTTTGCGGCATAACTGAAAGGAAGGAGTCAGAAATCAGGGGACAGAAGCTTGCACAAATTCGAATTTCGATTTTCGAATTTCCATTTTCTCATGGCGTGGTCATGATTTCGCTTGAAGTCCTGCGCGAACTGTACAACTACAACTTCTGGGCGCGCGACCAGCAACTGGCTGCCTGCGCCACGCTTAGCGAAGAGCAACTGGGGCAGCCGCTGGGATCGAGTTTTGGCTCGCTGCGCGACACGCTCAAGCACCTGCTCGGAGCGGAATGGGTCTCTGGTTGGAGCGCTTCAACGGCCGCAGCCCGCGCAGGGTGCCGTGGTCCGACGACACTCAATCCTTGCCCGCGATTCGGGAGCGCTGGAAGAACGTCGAGGAGGATATGCGCGCCTACCTAGCGACACTCAAGTCTGAGGCGCTCAACGTCCCACTTACGTATCAGAATTTCAAGGGAGAAACCTGGACCTACACGCTTTGGCAGTGTCTCGTCCACTTGGTCAACCACGGCACCTACCACCGTGGCCAGGTCACCATGGCGGTGCGCCAGCTCGGCATTACACCGCCGGGAATTGATTTCCTGGCCTATTACGACAAGCAAAGATAAAGCCGCAGAGGCACAGAGCTACGGAGGGATTGGCCTTTATGCAGCTTACCCTCTGAGCCGCCAAATCGAGAGGTTGGTGAAATTGGTCCTCGGTGCCTCAGCATCTCTGTGGCAAATCGATCCTTACGGGCCCTTCTCAATCAGTCCGCAGGCGATGCGGTTGCCGGCGTTGCCGGCGGGGTCGGTCATGTCGTCGTCAGCTTTCTCGTGGATGACCAGCGCCGTGCCACCCTCGTGAAAGAGCGAATTCGCGCCTTCGCCCAGCGTCACGCGCGTATTCACAACTTTCGCTTTACCCACGCCCTTTTTGTTGACGGCGATATTAGGCATGTCGCCGGCATGCGGCCCCTCGGGATTCTTCAGGCCGTGCTTTTTGTTTTCAGGATTAAAGTGCCCGCCAGCGGTTTTGAAATCCGGAGCATCGCACTTTCCCACGGCGTGAATGTGGAACGCGTGAATCCCCTCCGGAAGGCCCGTGGCTTGCACTGCAATCGCCACGCCTCCCTTGGCTTCCTTGAGCGTGGCCGTCGCCACCTTTTCGCCCTTCGCATCCCAGAGGTCGGCTTTGGCGGTTTTCTTCTTCTCCGCGGCAAAAACCGCGCCGGTCGCGAGACCCAACAACGCGAGCGTCATAATCAGATGTTTCATCACATTCTTTCTCCTCTCCAATCTGTTGTCCAGCCCTGGAAGGCTTTTATCCTACCACACCCCGCCACGGCATTTTGGATTTTGGGTTGGGAAACCAGGATTTAGCATCAAGGACTCAGGATTAAGGAGCGACGACCACCAGTTTTTCAATTTCGCCTTTCCAGTGGTGCTCCAGGATGGTTGTTTTCCTTCTGACTTCGGGCTTCTCACTCCTGACTCCTCTTCGGTAGTCATCGCTCGAGGGATTTCATGACGCGGTATCGCAGCTTACCCAGTTCACGATTCAGATAATGATCGCGTTCGAGGAAAGGAAGCACGGGCGGTCGGCGATACCCGAATTTGTTGAGGACCTCGGCGATCCGCGGATCACGTTTAGTCATGGTCAGGCCAAGCGAGAGCGTTTCGACCGCGTCCTGGCGGCGGCCCGCCAAGCGGTACACGTCCGCCAGATTCAAGTACAGCTCGGGTTGGGTGCGTTTCATCTTCAGCGCTTGCGTGCAGAGGTCTTCGGCTGATTCCCAGTTCCGTTCGCCCGCCGCCATCGCCACGCCGAGGTAGGAAATGTAAAAGGGATTCATCTTGTCCAGCTCCAGCGCCCGCGCGAAGTGCTGCAGAGCCTTCTGAGCGTAGTTGCTGCGGAGCAACGACAGCCCTTCCTTGAATTCAACCTTTGCATCGGCTTCGGCCATACCCACCTCCGCTCCCGGCGATTGGGTGCCCGCCTACGACGTATTCCCCGCCTGCCGATTTTGCACTTCTGGCGTCCGGCACCACGGTTTATCGTCAGTGATTCAGCGTTCGACCTAACTTAATGGATGAATTGTTACACCTGCAGTTATCCAGTGTCAAGGCGCGCGGCTGGGGCTCACTGACCTCCGTTCTCGTGACGGCACGGTTCGCAACCGTCATGGATTCCCGCTAACCTCTCAGGGGGTACAGACTGAAACCTGCCGACGTAGCGGCGGCGGACGCCGCCCTTGACCCGGGCCGCCGAGCGCCCTGCAAAAACACCTTCGATGAAGGCGAAGCGCCTTCACGAAGCGCCGGCGAAAGTCGAGAAGCTTCATGCAGTCTCTGGAGTGCATGAAACCCGCATTTTATGCGGTTCGGAGAACCCTAACGGCCAGATTCTCTATTGTTCCCTGGCACAGTTTTTCGGGGCCGATCACAACCCCTGGAACTCACATTATGATTCGTACAGAATAACGGGGGCAGGTCATCCCTTTTGCCTTTTGATTTTTGACTTCTCCCTGCTTTCTGAAGCCTCACTCTTCAAGCGTTGACAAGTCCCCCGTGGGCAGGTCCAGTTCCCACGCTTTCAGGACGCGGCGCATGATCTTTCCGCTGCGGGTCTTGGGAAGCTTATCGCGGAATTCGATTTCGCGGGGTGCGGCGTGGGCGGCCAATTTCTGTTTCACGAACTTCTGAATTTCCTGTTTCAGCTCCTCACTGGGTTTATACCCCTCGCGCAGTGCGACGAACGCCTTGATAATCTGGCCGCGCACTGGGTCGGGCTTGCCGATCACGCCCGCCTCGGCGACCGCCGGGTGCTCGACGAGGCAACTCTCTACCTCAAAGGGGCCGACGTTTTCGCCCGCCGTGATAATCAGATCGTCGACGCGTCCCTGGAACCAAAAGTATCCGTCGGAGTCGCGATACGCGCTGTCACCCGTGACGTACCATCCGGGTATGCGGAAATAGGCTTGGTAGCGTTCCGGCTGCTTCCAGATGGTCTGCATCATGCCGGGCCAGCCGGGTTTGATGACCAGGTTGCCGAGCGTGTTCGCCGGAAGCTCATTGCCATTGTCGTCCACGATGCTCGCCACGACGCCGGGAATCGGCTGCCCCATCGAGCCTGGCCGGATGGTCATCGTCGGGTAGTTCGAGACGAGGATGTGTCCGGTCTCCGTCATCCACCAATTGTCGTGGATGCGCCGGTCATAGGTCTTCCAACCCCACCAGACAACTTCGGGATTTAGCGGCTCGCCGACGCTGAGCACGTGCCGCAGGCTCGAGAGATCGCGCCGTTTCGCCACGTCGTCACCCGCCGCCATCAGCATGCGGAAGGCCGTCGGCGCGCTGTACCAGATATTCACTCGAAAGCGCTCGATGGTTTCGTACCACTCGTCGGCATTGAAGCGCCCACCGCGGATCAGGTTCGTCATCCCATTAAGCCAGGGAGCGAAAATGCCATAAGAAGTTCCCGTCACCCAGCCCGGGTCGGCGGTACACCAATAGATATCGTCTTCCTGCATGTCGAGAACCCAACGTCCGGTCATCAGGTGTCCGAGCATGGCTCGCTGAACGTGCAACACCCCCTTGGGCTTGCCCGTGGAGCCGGAGGTGTAGTGAATGATGAGCGGGTCGTCGAGCGTGAGCCATTCGATTTCAGTCTTGTCTTCCGCCGCGTCCACCAACGCTTCATAGCTGTGATGCCCCTCCGCCAAGCCGTTGGACGCCGCGCCCACCAGGATGACGTGTTTGAGCGACGGCAATTCCCACTGCGGGACGCGGTCGAGCATCGAGGGCAGCGTCACCAAGGCGACAGCTTCGGCGTTGGCCATGCGGTCGCGCACGGCATCTTCCATGAAAGCCTCGAAGAGCGGGCTCGGAATCGCGCCGATCTTGAGAATGCCAAGAATGGAAATATAAAGCTCAGGCTTGCGCGGCATGAAAACGAACACGCGGTCGCCTTTTTTCACGCCCAGCTTGCGCAGCGCGTTGGCGAAGCGGTTGCTTTGCAGGGAGAGGTCCTCGAAGGTGAAACGCGACGTGCGTTCTCGGTCCGTGTAGATGAGGGCGAGCTTGGTTCGCCGGCCGCGCGAAAGCTGGCGGTCGACAGCCTCGTGGGCCATGTTCACTTTCCCCGTGCGGTCCCAGTCAAATTCCCGGCGCACTTCTTCCCAGCGAAACGTGGAGTAAGCCGCCCCGTAGTCCAGCAGGTAATGCCGTTCAGGGGCATCGACGGGCTTCAGAACTTTGGTCGACTCAGGACCAGCCTGATTTGTCATCTTCTGGTTCCTCTCAGCGAGTGTTGGCGGCTGCGTAAGCTTCTTCCAGCAACTCGACCACGTGGAGGACGCGCCGGCGCGGATTGCCACTCGCGGCCACACCCGCCCGCAGTTGCAACAGGCAGCCAGGATTGGCCGTCAGGACGACTTCTGCGCCCGTTTCATCCAGGCGCTGCATTTTGTTGCCGAGCAACCTTTCCGCCATCTCGTTCTGAGCTACGTTGTAAATCCCGGCGCTACCGCAGCAAATCTCCGCTTCCTTCAGTTCGATGAACTCCAGGCCTGGGACAGCCGCGAGCAACCGTCGCGGCGCACTTCGGATGCGTTGCGCGTGGCCAAGGTGGCAGGGATCCTGATACGTTGCCCGCACCTTCATTACTGCAAAGGCCTGGTTGAAGTCAATGCCCGCCAGAAACTCCGTCACGTCCTGTAGCCGCGCACTGAAAGCCCGCGCGGGCTCATAGAATTCCCGCTCCTCTTCCTCGAAGAGCAGTGGGTACTCCTTAAGAACCGACCCGCAACCGGCGGCGTTGGTAATGATCGCATCAAATCCGTCTGCCGTAAAAGTCTGAATGTTTTTCTTCGCCAGTTGGCGCGCCAGGTCGCGCATGCCCGCGTGCACATGGAGCGCACCGCAGCACCCCTGCTCTCGGGGGATGACGACATCGCAGCCGTTGCGAGCCAGCACTTTCACCGTCGCCTCGTTCAGTTTGGAGAACGTCAGGTTGGCAATGCACCCGGCAAAGAACGCCACGCGATAGCGTCGTTGCCCTATCGCCGGAACCACTGTGCCCAGCTTCTCCGTGAAGAACTGTGCGTCGACGCGCGGCGCCAGGCGTGCCACGCGCGCCATCGGTCCGGGAAAGAGATTGAGGATTCCCGAAGCCAGGACCGCCCGTTCCAGCCCGGAGCGCTGATACAATCGCAGCAGCTTTCCCACGAACGCCAGCCGGCGAGGGTGCGGAAGAATTTCGCGAAAGAACAACTTGCGGAGGAGCGCTTCGATCGGCGGCCGCTTGTAATGCTTCTCGATTTGTCCCCGCGCCACCTCGACCAGTCGTCCATATTCGACGCCCGAGGGGCAGGCGGTTTCGCACGCGCGGCAGTCCAGGCAGAGATCGATGTGCTTCACAAAACTCTCGCCCAGCGGCAGCCGTCCGCGCTCGACCTGAATGATCTGATAAATCCGCCCGCGCGGCGAATCCATCTCCACGCCCAGTTCGCGGTAAGTCGGGCAACTATTCAGGCAAAGCCCGCAGCGGACACACTTCGAGTAGACGTCAAATGTCGGCGCCTCGCCGGGGCCGTAACCAGTGTGAGCCGAGGGCTCGATCGATTTTGTTTCAGACGTGCTCATCGCGTTTTCGTGATTGCCCTACTCCGCAAGGCGCGACGCGCAAAAACCCTCGTGAGCGCCACCCTGTCGCCTGCGAGATTACAATCCACCCACAAATCGGCCCGGCGAAAGGACCCCTTTCGGGTCCCAAAGGGCTTTCAACTTCTTCATAATCGCGAAATCGTCGCCCGCGGGTCCCCACACGTCGAGTTGTTTCTTGACGTCTACCGGAGCGTCCTCGACCACAAGCGCACCGCCGAATTCCTGTGCCGCCGTGCGAAGCCTGCCGATCAGACCGACGAGCGCTGCCTCGGTTTCCGCGCCCAGCAAGCAAACATGCGCGATTCCCACTCCCACCTGGCAGAAACCCGCCGACCGGACCTTATCGTTCTCGGCCTCCTGCTGAGCCCGGCTGAGAAATTCTTCGCTGGCCGTATCCGGCAGCGTTGCTTTCAAAACCACCTGGCGTGGAAAAAGTTCGCAGAGCCAGGGCCGATAATCCGTGAGCCGACTCCAAATCCCGTCAGCCTCCTCCGGTGGCAGGACTGAAATCCGCGCGCCTGCCGCCTTTGCCACGTCCTCCAATCCCCCGGCGCAGCGCCCCATCACGCGCAGCGACCCACCAAATTCCATCCAGATTTCCGGCTCATATTCCTCGAGTGCGGGTGGCGGTCCCCGTCGGACAAGACTTGCAGCCCCCGAATCCAGAAGGAGCATGCGCAGGGGGGTGAGCGGCGAAGCCAGAATCCTGCGGCGAATGTCGCGCGCGATGCCGAGTCTCCCCGCTGTCAATACGAACGTCACGCGATGAGCCGGAAGCGGGAAAAGTTTCAAGCTGATCTCCACAATCACGCCCAGCGAGCCATAAGAGCCGATCAGAAGTTTGGCGATATCGTACCCCGCGACGTTCTTGACGACCCGGCCTCCGGTTTTGACAACTTTCCCTTCGGTGGTGGCGATCTTCATTCCCAGAACCATGTCGCGCGGCGCTCCGTAAGTGAGGCGAAGAGGGCCGCTGGCATTCGTCGCCACGATGCCGCCCAATGTCGCTCGGGCACCCCCGGGGGGATCAAGCGGCAGCCACAAGCCCTCGCGGCTGACGAAATGTTGAAAGTCCCCAAACTTCATTCCTGGCTCCGCCGTAATCGTCAGATCCGAAGGCTCGTAGTGCCACACGCGGTTCATGTCTTTGAGCGAGAGCGCCACATCGTAGCGGCGCGGCGGGTTTCCGACGTCGAGTTTGGTTCCGTTGCGGCATGGGATTACAGCCAGGTCGTGCTCCGCCGCGCATCGAAGGGCGGCGGCGACCTCTTCACCAGACGTCGGATACAGAATGCATTGCGGCACCATGCCATCCACGCCCAAGCCGGCGCAGGCGGCAGGGTCGGTGACCACGTGCTCCGCGCCGAGTATGGATGTGAAGGCCGCCTGGGCGGATTCGATCGCCGCCGTCACAACACGCCTCCCGTATTGAATTGCGCGCGCACCTCGCCGCACATTTTGGAAGTTGGCAGCAGCTTGCCGGGATTGAGCCGGCCGTCGGAATTGAATACAGCTTTCAGTTTGCGCATCATCTCCAGGTCGTCGTCGGAGAAGATGAGCGGCATCAAGTCCCGTTTCTCGATGCCCACGCCATGCTCGCCGGTGAGCGAGCCCCCCATTTCGACACACTTGGCCATGATGGCCTCGGCGGCTTTCAGCACGCGCTTGGATTGATCCGTGTCGCGCGCGTCAAACATCAGGAGCGGATGCAGATTGCCGTCGCCGGCGTGGAAGATGTTGCCGATGCGGAGCTGCTGCTTCTGGCTGACCTCGCCGATGAACTCCAGCATTTCCGGCAGGCGCGTGCGGGGGATGACGCCATCTTG
>Ga0315281_10007461_pt1 | contig 15391 bp, 10 predicted proteins | sample YL17G07_0_MG_FD_204540 | JGI IMG/M metagenome (GOLD analysis project Ga0315281, IMG submission 204540) | Sediment microbial communities from Yellowstone Lake, YNP, Wyoming, USA - YL17G07_0 | ecosystem: Environmental > Aquatic > Freshwater > Lake > Sediment | place: USA: Wyoming | collected...
TAGGAGAAATAACCATTGAAAAAAACCTCCGTTTTCTGAAGCATGTGCAAACTGTATTTTGCCTGATGCCACGGTGCTTGCAGAGGATTTCATGCTAAATTCCACCCACACTCTTTCACGAAGACCCCATTTTCTTTATAGCCCATAACGGGTGCATGGGTTTGCGATTGAATAGATCTGTCTGGATTCAATGGCTAGAATTTTTGCGTCGTGTGGTTGGGCTAATATTCCAACGAGGACCCTGCGGGTGCCACACAAGCAGCGTAGTGCCGTATGTTCTGTTAGAATGCGGCCTGCGGCATTCGCTACCAGTCATCGCACCCGCAGCCCATCCCGGCTTTTCAAACCCCTATTCGTCCTAAGACTGGCGCCCTGACAGGCGACAGGCCGATGTTATTTCAGGAATTCTATGTCTTTCTCTACCCTCGGCTTGTCCGAAGAAATCGTGCGCGCGGTCACTGAGCGCGGCTACACTGAACCCACGCCTATTCAGTTGCAGGCGATTCCAGCCGTGCTGTCCGGCGGAGACTTGCTGGCGGGCGCACAAACCGGCACCGGCAAGACCGCCGGCTTCGTCCTGCCGATTTTGCATTTGCTCTCCAATAAAGTTACCAAGGGGCCTTCCGAAGGCCGTCCACCGATCCGTACCTTGATTCTCATCCCCACGCGCGAGCTTGCGGCACAGGTCGAGGAAAGCGTGCGCGAATACGGCAAATACCTGAAGCTGAATTCGATGACCATGATCGGCGGCGTCAACATCAACCCGCAAATCACCCGCTTGCGCAGCCGTGTGGATATTCTGGTGGCGACGCCGGGGCGTTTGCTGGACCACGTGCAGCAGAAGACGGTCGATCTGTCGCACGTCGAAATTCTGGTGCTGGATGAGGCTGACCGCATGCTGGATATGGGCTTTATTCGCGACATCAAAAAGATCCTCGCGCTGCTGCCCAAGCATCGGCAAAACCTGCTGTTCTCTGCCACCTTTTCGGATGAGATCAAGGCGCTGGCCGACGGCCTGCTCAACAAGCCGGCCATGATCGAGGTGGCACGTCGCAACGCCACTGCCGATAAGGTTTCGCACAAAGTGTACCCGGTGGACCGTGACAAGAAGCGTCCTCTGCTCGCACACCTCATCAAGCAACACAATTGGCATCAGGTGCTGGTGTTCACCCGCACCAAGCATGGTGCCAACCAGTTGGCCGAATACCTGATCAAGAACGATATTCCATCATTGGCTATTCATGGCAACAAGAGTCAATCGGCCCGGACGCGCGCTTTAAGCGAGTTTAAGGATGGCAGTCTGCAAGTGTTGGTGGCGACCGACATTGCCGCGCGGGGTATCGACATCATCGACCTGCCGCATGTGGTCAATTTCGAGTTACCCAATGTGCCGGAAGATTACGTGCATCGTATCGGGCGCACCGGACGTGCCGGTCAGTCCGGCGATGCCGTATCGCTGGTGTGTGTTGACGAACTCAGGTTGCTGTCTGATATTGAGAGATTGATCAAGCGGGATATTCCTGAAGAAGTTGTCCCCGGTTTCGAGCCTGACCGCAACGCCAAACCTGAGCCAATCCAGAATGGTCGCCAGGGAGGCCCTCGACCCAGCCGTGGTCAGCCGAGTGGTCGATCCGGTCAACGATCCTCAGCATCGGGGCAAGCCAGACCCAAAGCCGGGCCAGCGGGTGCAGGGGGCGGTTTTGGGGCAGCCAAGGCGCCAGCAACACGTCGCCCAGCGGGCCGCGGTCGCTGATTCGTTGGTGGTGGTCGCTGCATCGCTCCACTAATAGCGGGTACCATCCTCAAGATATCGACGGCCCAGGTCGATAAATATGGGTGTGCCCCGCTAAATAGCTTGATGCGGGGCTATTTCTCTGTGGGATACCTTGTTGCCCCTGCCGATCACGGCATGAGGGTGGCGGAGATTCGTTTCAGCAGGGGTAGAATCAGCATCAGAGGCTTTTATGCAACTAACCCACGACCGCATCATCAAGCTTATTAGTGCCCTCCATTATGGAGCAGTGCTGTCTTGTGCCTTGCTGATAGGTATTTCCAACGGCGCTTTAGCTGCCCCCCAGAATGATAAAGAAGCTTCAAAGTACTATGAGGACGCCTCGGCGCGTTTTGAGCGCAATGATTTTGGGGGTGCCATCATTCAACTCAAGAACGCCCTGCAGCAGAACCCGAACATGCTGGCTGCGCACGTATTGCTTGGGCGGACGTTTCTGGCTAATGGGCAGGCTGCCAACGCCGAGCAAGAATTAGAAAAGTCCATACGTTTGGGGGTTGATCGTGCTGAGGTTGCTATCCCATTGGCGCGGGCCTATGGCGACCAGGGCAAGTTCAAGCGGCTGCTGGAAAATGTCTCCCTGGAGCGGCTTCCCCCTTCTATCAAGCAGGAGCTATTGTCGCTCAGAGCCTATGCGCAGATAGAGTTGGGCGACCTGAGGGCGGCCCGGCAGAGTCTTGACCAGGCACGCGATGCAGCCGTAACAAAACCGGCCAGCCTGATCCTGGTCGAGGCAAACCTGGCGTTACGCGAAGGTAAACCTGATTCGGCCATGTCCCTGGCCGATCAGGCAATCAAGCTTGAACCCAATAATGCGGTGTATTGGAACTTTCGGGGGACGGTTTCTCACAGCAAAGGAAATGCCAAAAACGCGCTCGCGGATTACGGTAAAGCCCTTGCGCTTAACCCCAAATATCTGGATGCCCGTTTGGCGCGTGTTTCCCTGATGCTGGACAGTGCTCAGGAAAAAGAAGCGGATCTCGATATCCAGTACCTCCTGCAGGAATATCCTCACGATGTGCGCGCGGCTTATCTGCGCGCGGTTTTTGCTTCCAAACGGAACGATAGTGCTGTTGCCCGAGAGGCCCTGCAGGCAGTGACCAAGGTGACCGACGCGGCTCCCTCGGAAGCGCTTAATCAGTGGCCACAATATCTGTTGCTGGGAGGTTTGGCTCACTACGGTTTGAACCAGCCGGAAAAGGCCAAGACCTATTTGCAGCGTTTCCTGTTGTTAAGCCCTGGCCACCCAGGCGCGCGCAAAGTGTTAGGTTCCATATTACTCAAAGAAGGCGACAGCAATGGCGCCATGGCGGTACTGGAGCAAGCAGTAAAAACTTCTCCTGACGATGCGTATGGGCTGTCGCTGCTAGCTAGTGCCTACATGGCTCAGAAGCAATACCGCAAGGCCAGCGAACTGCTTGAACGAGCGGTACAGGTTGCGGCTGGCGCGCCCCAGTTCGAGAGTTCTCTGGGTTTTGGTTTGCTCGGCAGCGGGCAGGAGGATCTGGGATTGGAGCATCTGACCCAAGCCTTCCGCAAGGATGTTGGACAATCCCGAGTGGGGATGGCTCTCGCTGTGCTCCATATTCGGCGTGGCCAACCGCAAAAAGCCGTGGCGGTCGCCGAGGCGATGGTCAAGCGTGAAGCCAACAACGTGGCGGCGCTGAATCTGCTGGGTGTCGCACGTGTTGCAGCAGGGAATCGGTCAGGTGGCCGGGCGGCTTACGTGCAGGCTTTTAAGGTCGATAAGGGCTTTATTCCGGTGCGCCTCAATCTGGCCAAACTGGAGCAGCTCGAAGGCAAACGCGACGCAGCGCGGAGCCTGCTCGCGACAATACTTAAAGAACAGCCGAATAATACTCAAGCCTTGTATGAAATGGCCCGGCTGGAGGAAAGTCTCGGGCGACTGGATGATGCGGTTCGCTTGCTGGATAAGATACATTCCCTGGAACCGTCGAATCTTGGCCCGGCGTTGTTTTTGGTCGATCTTCACCTGCGGAAAAATCAGGCCAGCAAAGCGCTGGAGCTCGCCAAAGATCTGGAAAACGTCAGCCCCAAGAATCTGGGCGTGCTGGCTGCCGTGGGACGTGCGAATGTGGCCATGGGCCGGCCCGGGATAGCGATTGTGGTGTATGACGGCATGACGCAACTCGCGGGCTTCGACAGCGCGTGGCAGTACCGTGTGGCGCGACTGCAGATTGATGCAGGCAACCAGAAGGCGGCTTTCTATAATCTGGAGAAATCTCTGCAGGGTAATGCAGATTTTCTCCCAGCCCTGACGCTGCTCACGCAACTGGAATTGCAGACGGGCAAGATAACCGAAGCCGAGCGGCATGCGCAGCAAGTGGTCGCGCGCTACCCGGCTCAGGCCGTGGGCTACGGCTTGCAGGCGGACATTGCCATAGCGCGCGGTCGCTTTGATGAAGCTATCGCCCGTTATCGCACCGCGCTGGAAAAAGAGCCGGTCACAGGTTCGGCCATCCGACTTTATCAAGTATATGCTCAGGCGGGCCGTCACCCCCAGGCAAACGACTTCATGGCCGGATGGCTCAAAGCGCACCCTGCCGACGATGTGGCCATGTTGGCGCTGGCGGAAGGGCATTTGCGGGTTGGAAATCTCCCGGCGGCCCGTTCCGTTTATGAGGCGGTTCTGAAGCGCCGCAAGGAAGATGTCGGAATTTTTAACAATCTTGCTAACATATTGATAAAGCAGGGAGATGCGGGCGCGTTAGACTATGCTGAGAAGGCCTATCACCTAGCCCCGAACGATGCTGCAGTGGGCGATACCCTAGGCTGGGTCTTGGTTATGCAGGGCCAGACCGAGAAAGGGCTGGGTTACTTGAGGGAAGCAAAGCTGCGCGATTCGGTCAGTCCTGAGATCCGCTATCACTTGGCAGAGGCGCTGAGCCGCCTGGGGCGTCCCGCCGAGGCACGCCAGGAGCTGGAGCGGGCATTGGCAGGCAACCCCGGTTTTGCAAGTATTCAGGATGCACGCAAGCTTCAGCAACGCCTTTCCTCCTCGCCAAATCGGTGAGTGCTCATCAAATTTGTCGGAATTTTTTACACTCCATTCGTCAAAGATGTGTATTGGAATTTATAACTATATGATTATAAATAAATGACAAATTCTGGTATGGAAATTGCTTTATCTTATGCGTGTGATATCCAACAATTAAGCCTCTACAATAAAATTATGAGCAAATATAAAATAAGCTCACAAGGAGCAATCATGAAACTGCACCATTTATCTGCCGTGTTTATATCACTGGCGTGCCTCACAATCGCTTTGCCGGCCCATGCGGAGATAAAGTGGGGATTCCCTGATGGAACTGATTGTTCTACGCCGTGTTATGGCAATACCCGAACCTACAGCGGAACCGTCGTTTCCCTGCCATCCGTCAGTCCAATACCCAGCGTGACCGCCCGTGCCTGGTCCGATACTGGCGGGACGGCCGCTTTGCAGGATGCGTATTTGGGCTCTTATTCTGGGGGGTTGGGGGTAACCAATCGCAATACCGAAGACACGGCAACCAACAATCACTCAGTCGATAGTTCTGGCCGCTTCGACAGCGTGCTGTTCGGTTTTGCCAGCGCCATCAATCTCACCAATGTTGAAATTGGCTGGAAATATAACGATTCTGACATCACGGTGCTGGCATACACTGGTATCGGTGTGCCGACCCTGGATGGGAAAACATATGGTGGTCTGTTAGATAACTCATCCTCTTCGCTGACCGGATCCGGTTGGAGTATCGTTGGTAATTATTGCGATCTGACTGTTGGCTTGAAAAGAGCGACTAACACCGCTATCTCTAGCAGTTATTGGTTGATCGGCGCCTATAATTCTGCTTTTGGCGACACTTGTACTGATGCGAATGGAGCCAGTCAGAAGTGTGGAGGGACAGGGGTTACCGTTACCAGCGACTACATCAAATTGGCTGCGGTATACGGTACTACCCCCACACAACAACCTCATGTGGGTGTTCCAGAACCAGCCACACTTGCGCTTCTGGGCGTTGGGTTTTTAGGTCTGATGAGGGTGCGCAGGCGCTAAATGATTGCATTACCGAGTTGTCGAGGGTATGGATAATTCGGCGCAGCTTTTGTTGTACAGGCTTGAACCTTCGGTTTGAGTGAAAAATGGGGGTCCTGATCTGGAGCCCCATTTTTTATTTTACTGAGTGCTGCGCGCGCAACCTGCATTTGTAAAACTGGGTTCGAAGAAGCGCCTCAAGCTGGGCGCAAAAATACCTGATCCTCAAGCTCAAAGGTTGTATATTTCTCCCCCATGCATTTTGATGTCATTGTGATCGGTGCCGGCGCCGCCGGCATGATGTGTGCCGCGCAAGCTGCTGGCCGTGGACGGCGCGTGTTGCTGATTGACCACGTGGCAAAACTTGGCGAGCGCATTCGTATTTCCGGCGGGGGGCGCTGCAATTTCACCAACCGTAATGTTGGCGCCGAAAACTTCCTTTCGCAGAATCCGCATTTTTGTCGTTCCGCACTGAGCCGCTTCTCGCAGCGCGATTTCATTGCCATGGTCGAGCGTCGCCGTATCCCCTACCACGAGCGCGAACACGGCCAGTTGTTCTGCAACGATTCGGCGCAGGATATTATCGACATGCTCAAGATGGAGTGTGACAGTGGGGGCGTGCAATGGGCGTTCCCTTGTGCAGTACAGGGGGTTGAGCGCAGTGACAGCGATGATGGGCTGCGCTTTTTGGTTGCCACTGAGCGTGGCACCTTTCGTTGCCAAGCGCTGGTGATTGCAACCGGCGGTCTCGCCATTCCGAAAATCGGCGCTACCCCATTCGGATACAGAATCGCGGAACAATTCGGCATGCCGGTAGTGCCGCCAAAACCTGCGTTGGTACCGCTCGCGTTGGCACCCGAAACACTCGTGCCTCTCAACCCCCTGGCCGGTGCCACACTGGATGCCGTCACTCGCTGTAATGGCGGCGAATTCCGCGAGAACGTTTTGATTACACATCGTGGCTTGTCCGGTCCTGTCATCCTGCAGATTTCCAGCTATTGGCAGATGCAGGAATACGGTGGCAAGAAACAGCCCGTAGAAATCGACCTGCTACCTGACCTCAATGCGGCTGCATGGCTGGTAGAGCACGGTCGTAGCAAGACGGTGTTGTCCAGCCTGTTAGCCGAGCATCTGCCGCGTCGCTTCGCGCAGGAATGGTGTGCGTTGTTCGGTTGGGATAAGCCGCTCAATGAGCTCTCCCGCCGTGATCTTGAGGCTGCCGCGCAGGCGCTCAAGGGGTGGGAGTTGATGCCTTCCGGTACGCTCGGTTATGCCAAGGCGGAAGTTACGCTGGGAGGGATAGATACCAACGGGTTATCCTCCAAAACCATGGAGGCAAAAGTGGTGCCAGGCCTTTATTTTATTGGTGAAGTGGTCGATGTCACTGGCTGGCTTGGCGGGTACAATTTCCAGTGGGCGTGGTCTTCTGGCTGGGTCGCAGGGCAGTTTGTCTGATGCCGCAAATTCCTTTCGACGCCTTAAATTCCCAGTTCCTCTACCCAGGCCAGTGCCGCTACGTGGGCTTTGTTGATTTGCTCTGGCGATAATTGCAGGTTGAAAGCCAAGCTTTCAATGCGTTCGTAGTCCATGCTCTCACACGCTTCCGTTACTTCCAGAAACGGGCCATATACACCGGTACGGTGCAACAGAGCGTCCACAATGGGTTCAGGCAGCAGAAGCTTCTCCATAATGGCTTCCATGGGCATTTCCAGCATCACGTCGAGCATGGAAAAAACGCCCACGATGAACAGGTTGTCCTGGTCCTGCCGTTCCAGGTAACCCTGCCCCAATAGCTCTGTAATGCGGCCCCGGGTGACGGCAGTTTTCATCAGGGCAGGGGAGGTGGAATCGCCGCCTGCAGTGGCAAGCAGCAGGGTAAGCCAGCGGTACAGTTGCTGGTAACCCAGAATCGAAATGGCATGGCGTATGGATTGGATCTCGCAAGATAAACCAAATCCTACTGAATTGATGTAACGCAACAGCTTGAAAGAGAGGGCTACATCGCGCTTGAAGGCAAGCTCAATCTCCTTGGCATCGACGTTATTGCGCACTTTATTGAGCACATCCAGCACGCTGGCGTGGCCAGGATTGATGACTTTGGCTGACAGGGTTTCCGGATGCGCGAAGTGGAATCCTTGGAAATAGGTGAAATTCAATTCCTTGCATGCCTTGAACTCGGCTTGGCTTTCCACCTTTTGCGCGATCAGCTTACCTGGGAACTGGACCAGGGATTGCACCCGCTCCGCAGTTTTTTGCGGCCCCAGCGCCTGAACGTCAATTTTCACATAACTGGCTAGTTCCAGAAGGGGTGTGTTTTCGTCATCCACAGCGAACTGAAACCCTTGGGCGCGCAACTCGTTGATACGTTGCAGAAGATCCAGGGTGGGCTCCATTCGTTTTGGAATTTCAAGCACCACTTGTTCCGGCGGCAGCAAGTCCAGGAAATTGCTTTCGAGCATTGGCGCCGAAATGTTGATGAAGGCCTGTTTATCCCCCAATACCCACTGGGTTCCCATGTGGTTGAGGGCGTTGGCTAGCACCTTGCTGCCTGCCTCCAATTCGTCGTTCACCTCATCAGGGTTGGCATTGTTGTTGTGGCGAAACAGCAGTTCGTACGCGACAATCTTTTGCTGTTTGTCGACGATGGGTTGTCGAGCAATAAAGGCATGGTCCTGCATGTTCTGGCCTCTTCAGGGAAAGGTTACGCCAATAGACAAGGAAAGGAGGAGTGCTTTCGCAGAGTTTCTTAAACCGCTACCGCAAACATGTTGGAAAACTGCTCATTTGTATTTTCCATCAGGAGTTCTTCCATATCCAACACCAGCACAATGGAGCCGTCCCCGGATAATGTGGCACCGGCGATGCCTTTGGGTTTGATGTCCGAGAGCGGCTTGATGACCACATCGTCGCGCCCGACAAAGCCATCTACCGCCAGGATGAATGATGTATCGGCAGACTGCATCAACACCCCAAACGCGGGGGTTGTATTTTGCGGCCAACCGATGAGCCCGGCCAACGACCGAACGGGGAGGACTTCGTCGCGCACCACCAAGGTGGGACGGCCGGAAACCCGCTGCATGTCCTTAGGAATAATCCGGATGATTTCCCGAACCATGGATAGGGGAATGGCGAATGGTTGTGCGGCCAGACTTACCACCAGCACCGGTAAAATCGCCAGGGTAAGTGGCAGAGATATGGTGAAGGTGCTGCCCTGACCGATTACTGAGGTGACATCGATACGTCCGTTGAGCTTCTGGATATTGGTTTTAACCACGTCCATGCCCACGCCGCGACCCGATACACTGGAGATTTCATCCTTGGTGGAAAAGCCCGGCAGGAAAATGAGTTGAAGACTTTGCTTGTCATCCAGGCTGTTGGCCGTTTCAAGATCAAGAATTCCTTTTTCTACCGCTTTGCGGCGCAGGACTTCCGGCCGCATGCCTTTACCGTCATCGGAGATTTCGATGATGATATGGTCTCCGACCTGGGTTGCGCTTAGACTGACCAGGCTTTTTGTCGGCTTACCAATGGCAGCACGTTCTTCCAGTGTTTCAACACCGTGATCCACAGCGTTGCGGACCAGATGCACCAAGGGATCATTGAGATCTTCGATCATGGTTTTATCAAGCTCGGTTTCTTCCCCTGAGATAACCAATTCCACGTCTTTACCGAGTTGCCGTGCCAAGTCGCGTGCTAAGCGCGGGTATTTCTGGAACAGGCGTCCGATGGGTTGCATGCGGGTTTTCATCACCGCATTTTGCAGATCGCCCACCAACAGATCCAATTGGGACACCGCTTCGTCCAGGGACTTTAAAGTGGATGCATCGGTCTTACCTTGCAGGATGTCTGCCTTGAGGCAGTTCAGGCGGTTCTTGGTCAGGCCGATTTCGCCGGACAGGTTTAATACCTGGTCCAGGCGCACGGTGTCGATGCGGATGGAGTTTTCCTTGACGATCGGCTGCTGTCCCTGGGGTTGGGAGGGCGCGGGTTTGGCCGGTTCCTTATGGGCCATAACTGGTGCAGGTGCAGGTTTGGCTGGTGCTGGTTCTTGCGCAATAGGGACTAGTTGAGGTGCGGCGATTGTGGGCGCGGCGTCTGATCCAAGAAGGTTGTTATAAAGCCCATTCCAGTCAGGCTGGTCGTCGGATTGAGGGGGCGCTGCGGGAGCCTGTGGCGGAGCGGATGCCACCACAGTTGCGGGCTTAGGTGCTTCTCCAGCAATGACAGCATCTAGCGCGTCCAGGATCGAGGGGTCCGCGAGATCGGGCTGGCGTTTCTGCGATAGTGCAGCAAACATGGGACGGACTGCGCCAGTGGCAGCCATAATTACGTCCATGATTTCCGGGGTGAGAACCAGTTCGCCGGTGCGCAATTTATCGAAAAGATTTTCGGTGCGGTGGCATAACGCCACCAGCCGGTCGGCGTTGAGAAACCCCGCGCCACCCTTGATAGTATGGAAGCCGCGGAAAATGTCGTTCAGCAGTGCCTTGTCGTTCGGCCTTTTCTCCAGATCGACCAGTTTGTTGTCTACGTCTGACAACATTTCAGTCGCTTCCGTGAGGAAATCCTGCAATAACTCTTCCATGCCAGCGAAGTCGCTCATTATTTACTCCAATTCCGAGTATCTAGTACTGGGCCATGAAACCAGCGAATTGCCATGTGTCTGCCCAGGACTATCAAATCAACACCTCTAAAATCCAAGGCTATCAAGAAAATCATCTACCTGAGCCTGATTGGTCACTACGTCGCCGCGCCCTTCTCCCTGAATGACAGGACCATTGAGCAGGCCGGTGTTGACCTCCGTCATTTTGGCCGGAGGCGTGGTTTCCACAAGTAGTTGTATTAATTGGCGTTCTATCTGCTGCGCCACATCAATTATCTTTTTAATTACTTGCCCAGTGAGATCCTGAAAATCCTGTGCCATCATGATTTCCATGAGCTGGGCGTTGGTTGCCTGGGTTTGCTGTGGAACACGGTTCAGGTAATCCCGGGTTTGCGTAACCAGATCCTTGAACTGCTCCACGCCGAGTTGCTTGTCGAACAGGCGCTGCCATTGCTGGGACAGGGCGATTGCTTCAGTACTTAACTTTTCCTGGATCGGTTTGGCAATTTCCGTCGCGTTCAGGGCGCGATCGGCTGCCTGTTCGGTCATGGTGGCTATATAGTTGAGCCGGTCCCGCGTATCCGGTATGGAACTGGCCGCCGATTCCAGTGCTTTGTCGTAGCCGAGCTCGCGCAGGCTGTCGTGCAGACTGCGCGTCATCTGACCTAACTGGGAGAAGACCTTTTCGTTGTTGCATGGAGTGCCAGCATCCGCAACCGGTGCAGGTTCGGCAACTTTCGTGGCGGCCTGTATAGGGGCGGTAGGGGGTGAATCCGTATTCGCCAGCGCAATGCTGTCGAACAAAGCCTCCAAATCGTCGGTATCACCATTTTCTTGTGATGCGTTACTCACCAGACACCTCCTGTTTAATGCTAATTTCAGCTAAGAATTTGTTGCATTTTCCGTCGCGGCCCGATGCGGGCTGTGCCCACTTTGGCTGGTATCAATAATTCACATGTTCAGTTTTTCGAAGATCTTGTTAAGTTTTTCTTCCAGCGTTGCCGCAGTAAATGGCTTGACAACGTAGCCGCTGGCGCCATTTTGGGCAGCTTCGACGATATTTTCCTTTTTCGCCTCAGCAGTTACCATGAGCACTGGTAAATGCTTGAGATTGGCATCGGCACGAATAGCTTTGAGCAGTTCGAGCCCGGTCATGTTGGGCATGTTCCAATCGCTCACCACGAATTGAAAATTTCCATTGCGCAGTTTAGTTAGGGCAGCAACACCATCTTCCGCTTCATCGGCGTTGTTGAAGCCCAATTCCTTGAGGAGGTTTCTCACGATGCGGCGCATCGTGGAAAAATCATCGACCACCAGAAATTTCATGTTTTTATCAGCCATGTACTACTCCACAAGTAATATCCATTCTTTATGCCCGGCATGCCGGAGGGCGCTGCTCTTGTGCCTTGATGCTGCCTGAACGGGCAGGTGAATCAGGGCGAAACTGTTATGTTATTCAATTCACCGTGTTTATCTTAGCAACAATGGGCGTAATGTTTCAGATAACACAACTGGGTCGAATTTTGCCACGTAGGCGTCTACCCCGACCCGCTGTCCCATGGCCCGGTTCGCTTCAGATGAAAGCGACGAGTGCATAACCACCGGGATGCCGGCAAAACGTGGGTCGGATTTGATGTTTTTAGTCAGCACATAGCCATCCATTTCAGGCATTTCAGCATCTACCAGAATGAGCTTGATCTGAGAGTGCAGGGGGATGCCGTCGTTTTTGGCACGGTTCGCCAAACCCTGTAGCTTTTCCCAGGCTTCCAAACCGTTGTTGGTGGCTTGGTATTTAACACCGAGCTTGTCCAGAACCATGCTGATTTCCTTGCGCGCTACTGCGGAGTCATCGGCATATAAAATCGACGTATCGTTGGCCATTTCCACCATCTGCAGGTCCGGAATCGGTGTTTCACCTATCGAGCTGGCCAGAATCTGCTCCACGTCCAGAAGCGATACCAGTTTGCCATCCTCCAGTTCAGTGATGGCGGTAATCAGACCTTCGTTGCCGGTAAGCATGGCTTCCGGTGGTTTAACCTTCTCCCAATCGACTCGGATGATGCGGTCCACGTCGTGAACCAAAAAACCTTGGGTGCGTCGGCTGTACTCGGTCACGATCATGGTTTGCCCGGTTTCCTCCGGTGCGCCTTCGAGATGAATCATCTTCGCCAGCGCGATCACCGGGATGATGTTGCCGCGGATCGAGATGACGCCTTCCACTCCATGGGGCATGTTGGGTGTTTTTGTGACGGGAGGTGTTTGGCTAACCTCACGAACCTTGAACACGTTGATGCCGAATATTTCGTTGGTCCCCAGAGTAAATAGCAGGATCTCCATTTTATTGGAGCCCACAAGCTTGGTTCTCGCATCGATTGAATCAAGCAGTTTTTGATTGGTCTCTATTTCCATGGTTGTTATCCTAGCTTAGCATCGTTGCTTTCGTTGGGGGCCGCCGCTAACAATGTGATATTTCCTGCCATCTCTAGGAAAGTACCCGCGCAATAATTTCTGCCAGTCGTTCCGGTTCGAATTTAGGAACATAGTCATCCACCCCTACCGCCAGCCCCAGCTTCTGGTTCGCCTCACTGGAGAGGGATGAATGCATGATCACGGGAATGCCATGGAAGCGCGGGTCGCTTTTGATTTTTTTGGTGAGCACATAGCCGTCCATCTCGGGCATTTCCACATCGGTCAGAATCATCTGGATTACATCAGAAATCGGGATCCTGTTTGCTTCTGCCTGGCTTGCGATTTTTTGCAGTTCATCCCAGGCTTGGCTGCCATTATTGGCGCTCATGTGCTTTATCTGCATGGCCTCGAGGGTGCGCTCGATCTGCTTGCGCGCGACAAGCGAATCGTCGGCAAAGAATACCGTCCGGTTTTGCTGCGGTAGTGGTTTCAGGCGAACGAAGAGGTGGCTGTCATCATAACCGGTGGTTTCAGATAGTATTTTTTCAACATCAATCATCATAACCAGCCGGCTATCCTGGAGTTCTGTCACCGCAGTGACCAGGCCGCCGAGTTGGGAAGTTAGCATTGAAGGCGGTACTTTCATGGCGGCCCAGTCGAGGCGCAGGATTGTGTCTACTGCCTCGACCAGGAAACCCTGGGTGCGGCCGTTGTATTCGGTGACGATCATGATTTCCGGTTTTTTTTCTACCTCGATGCCGGCATATTTTGCCAGGTCCACCACCGGCACCAGCGCGCCGCGCAGGCTGACCATCCCTTCAACCGAAGTTGGCATTTCCGGGGCGCGGGTGATTTCAGGAACCCGCATCACCTCACGCACCTTGAATACGTTGATGCCAAAAGCTTCTTTGCGGCCCGAACGCAAATCCTGTCCCAGCGAGAATAGCAGGATCTCAAGCTTATTGGTCCCGGCAAGCTTGGTTCTGCCATCAATGTTGCTTAGCAATTCCGACATGTTTTTAACTCCGAATTCTGAAATTACAGGCTCTTGTCAGGCTGCATTATTGCACCTTGAATCGAGCAACCGTGTTGCGCAGTTGCTCTGCCATGTTCTGTAGCTCATGCGCCGCGGTGGAAGCTTGTACCACTGCGATCGCGTTACTTTCCGTCATGTGTGCGATGAGTTCGACGTTCTTGGCTAGTTCGTTGCTGGCGATGGCCTGCTCCTTGGTCGCGTTGGCGATCTGGTCTACTGAGGCGGTAACCTGTTGCACCGAACCGCGGGTCAGGCCCAAGGATGTCGCAAATGTTTCCACGAACTCCTGGGTGGACTTCAGGTGCTCCAAGCCAGCCGTGAGTGTATGTTCTACTGTCATCGACTGTTTGGCGATGGCCTGCGTTACGCCATCGATTTCCCGCGCGGAACTGGCGGATTTCTCAGCCAGTTTGCGCACCTCATCGGCCACTACCGCAAAACCGCGGCCCTGTTCGCCGGCGCGCGCCGCTTCGATGGCTGCGTTGAGTGCCAGCAGGTTGGTCTGCTCTGCAATATCGCGTACTTGTTGGGTCATGTGTGTGATTTGGGCGGTGTTTTGCACGAATTCGCGCACTGAATCTGCGATGGCTTTGACTGAATTTTCCACCAGATCGATTTCGCCCACCATTTGCGATACGCCTAGGTTCCCGGTTACGGTGTGTTCCAGGCTTTCGTGGGAAGCACTGCGGGTCTCTTGCAGACTGTCCGACACCGAATTGATGCTCACCGTCATCTGTTCTACCGCAGCGGCGCTGGAAGCCGCCGTTTCGCTCTGTACTTCGGAGTTCTGCCGTACCTGGTTGGCCATGGCGGACAGTTGGCTCGCAGCTACCGCCAGGTTGTCGCTGCCCTGGCTCACTTCCTGGGTAATGCCGCGGAAGGTCAGCACCAGCGCATTGAAAGTTTTTGTCGTTTGGCCGATTTCATCTTCGCAGCAGATGGGCGCGCGCTTAGTTAAATCGCCTTGGCTCTGGATTGCGAGCATGGTGGCGCGCAAGTCGTCAAGCGGGCGCACTATTGTGCGCAGGGCGAGCGGAATCAGCAGTACACCCAGTACCAGATTGGTTGATGTTGCGACCACCGGTGCGAGGCCGAACGCAGCGGTGATTCCAGGGGTTGCCGCCAGCAGACCGAACATGACGTAGAGTTTTGTTTTCAGACTGAGATTGCTGATACGGTGGATTAGCGTGTGCAGGCGATTCACCTGATTGTCGCGCATGGCTTTGTACATTACTGCTGCTTGTTCTGTCTGGGCGCGGGCGGGTTTGGTGCGCACCGAGATATAGCCGCTGATCTGGCCGTTTTCCATGATGGGAGTGACGTTTGCCTCTACCCAGTAGTAGTCGCCGTTCTTGCAGCGGTTCTTGACGATGCCATTCCACAGCTTGCCTTGCTTCACGGTCTGCCACAAATCTTCAAACGCGGCGGGCGGCATGTCAGGGTGGCGCACGATGTTGTGCGATTTGCCGAGTAGTTCCTCCGCGCTGAAGCCGCTTGTTTCCATAAAAGCAGGGTTGGCAA
>Ga0315281_10007462_pt1 | contig 15390 bp, 13 predicted proteins | sample YL17G07_0_MG_FD_204540 | JGI IMG/M metagenome (GOLD analysis project Ga0315281, IMG submission 204540) | Sediment microbial communities from Yellowstone Lake, YNP, Wyoming, USA - YL17G07_0 | ecosystem: Environmental > Aquatic > Freshwater > Lake > Sediment | place: USA: Wyoming | collected...
CGCGTCATCCAGCGACGCGCATACGGACTGCGCGACGAGGAGTATCTGCGGCTCAAGATCCTTACGTGCATGCTGCCAGCGCTCTAAAATGACCCAAAATCACCCACACTAAAACCGGAAGACCCATTCTTTTATTCTTCGGATAGTCTCTCTCGGCGACAAGGTTCACCATCATCGGCATCGCGAACACGCCGATGATCAGCGTCGCCGTGACGAGCACGAGCGGCACGAACAGCAGCACGAGCAGTATCCAACCCAGTTGAGCTGCGATCACCGCAAGCGGCGCAACGGCGAACATCCACTCCACCGCCGGCGTGCCGCGCAGCATCACATTGACGGCCGCGACTGCCTGCCCCCAGAACGCGAACGCAAGCGCGATCCATAGTGCAAGCGCGGCCAGCACCGGCCAAACCATCAGCGCCAGCATGCGCGGGTGCCGCAGCGAGAAGAACGCGCGGATCAGCGACTGCATCAACATGGCGTCGTGGCTCCCGTCAGGTAATCAGTTTGGCGAAGAACAAACAAATGTGGATCTGACCCCATTTGTCACATTTGCCCGAACAAAAAAGCCGGCTCGCGCCGGCTTTTCGCCATCCATGTTTGCGTTCATTTTGCCGAGTGCCGGCTCATCACCGCACTATCCCGGCAGCCGGTACACATCGTTATTTCTTGTGACACTTGGCGCAGTTCGCGGCGTCGCCGGCCTTGAAAGCCTTGTCGCCATTGTGGCAAGTGCCGCATACCTTGCCTGCGTTGATGTCCGCCATGGTGATTTTCACCGATTCTTTTTTCATCTGGAAGATCTTGGTATGGCACGCAGGGCATTTGAGGCCCGCGCTCGCATGGGCCTTTCCGTCGAATACGATCTTGCCATTTCCACCCCCCGCGTACTCGACCGTCAGTCCCGGAGGGACCGCGGACGCGGAACCGCCAAATACCGCAAATGCAAGCAATGTCAGCCACTTCAAAACGATCTTCATCTGTTTCCCCTTGATAAAATTCACAGCCAGATTACCATCAGGTCAACGGGCATCAAGCTTGGCGCCTGCCCCCGGATCTGCCTGAATCATTGCTATGTATTGGGGTCGCGATTTGATCTTCGTCAAATCGCGCCGTATTGCTTCAACGACGGACATGAGGTCACGAAGGGGAAACCATGTTCCGTCCCTGGTTATTGGCGAAAATCGCCTGAGCGCCGGGCTGTGCGCCCAGGGGCTTGACCCCGCGCGCCCGGGAAGATCATGATTCGTCCCTGCGCCCGCTTTGCCGGGTTTCCTATCTCCACAGGGTAACGTCGAAATGCGCAAATACCTGCACATCAATCTCCGGGATCGCTCGGTCAAGACGGACGAATTGCATGGCGAGGCCATCATCCGGGTCGGCCGGCACTTCATCGCCAAGACCCTGCTCAAGAGCGGGGCGGCGACCGTCGACCCGTTGTCCCCGGAAAATCCGCTGATTTTCTCCGCCGGGCCGTTCGCGGGCACCAACTTCTCCAACGCCAACCGGATCAGCGTCGGTTGCAAGAGCCCGCTTACGGGCGGCATCAAGGAGGCCAATTCGGGCGGCACCTTCGGTTTTGCGCTGGGCCAGCTCGAAACCGCCGGGCTTACACTTTACGGCGCAGCGAGCGAGTGGGTGGTGATCCGTATCACTAAGGACGGCGCCATCACTTACGAGAGCGCGGCGCCTTACATGGGCAAAGGCAACAACGAGGCCGCCGCGCTCCTGTTCGAGAAATACGGCAAGAAAGTCAGCTTCGCCCTGTGCGGCCCGGTGGGCGAATACCTCGGACTGGTCTCGGGCATCGCCTTCGCCGACACCGACGGGCGGCCGTCACGGCTCTCCGCGCGCGGCGGCGTGGGCGCCGTCATGGGCAGCAAGAAGGTCAAGGCCATCGTGGTCGACATGCACAAGATGCCGACCTTCCACGACCGCAAGAAAGTCATGGGCGCGGTGCGCGAATACGGCGCGCTGCTTTCCAAGGATCCCGCGATCGACATGTTCAGGCGTGTCGGCACGGCGATGATGGGTGACTTTACCAACCGCATCGGCGGGCTGCCGGTGCGCAACTTCAGCGCCGGCCGCCTGGTGGAGGCGTCGGAGGGTCCGCTCAAGCTCGGCGGGGACTACATCCGCGAGATCAACATGAGCCGCGGCGGGAACCCTACTCACGCCTGCATGCCGGGCTGCCTGATCGAATGCAGCAACGTCTACGTCGACGAGAACGGCAAGGAGCTGGTATCGCCGCTGGAATACGAAACGCTCGGCCTGATGGGCAGCAATTGCGGCCTGACTGACCCGGACGACGTGGCGCGGCTGAACGGCGTAGCCAACGACTTGGGCGTGGACACGATCGAGGTCGGCGCCACGCTGGGCGTGCTGATGGACGTAGGCGTAGGCAAGTTCGGCGACGTCGGGTTCATGATGCAGGCCGTGGAGGACATGCGCCGAGGCAACGAACGCGGCCGGCTGCTCGCGCAGGGAACGGCGCGCGTCGGGGCGCATTACAAGGCGGCGCGAGTGCCCGTAATCAAGGGACAGGGGATCAGTGCCTACGATCCGCGCGTCATCGAAGTGACGGGCATATCCATGATGCTCACGGCGCAGGGCGCCGATCACACTGCGGGCAACCTGCCGGCTTTCGACTGCAAGGACAAAACCACCGACGAACTGGTGGCGGCCAGCCTGGAGATTCAGGCCATGAGCGCGGCGGTGGATTCGCTGGGGTTGTGCATATTCGGGCGGTCTGTAACCAACGTCAATACGGCCTTGATCGTGAATGCGCTCAACGACGCCCACGGTACCAAGCTCGAGCCTTCCTTTTTCAGGGCGCTGGGGCTGGAAGCCCTGCGTATGGAATGGGAATTCAACAAGGCCGCGGGGTTCGGCGAGGCCGATGACGAGCTTCCCGGTTTCTTCTACACCGAAGCGCTCGCGCCGAGCGGCAAGACCGCGCGCCATCACAGCGCCCAGATCAATCGGCGCCTGCGCGAGTTGCTCGCCTGAGCGCGTCAGTGCCGGAGACCTTCTTTAGCGGCGGTTCAATATCTGGTCGAAATCGTCGTCGACTCCGAGGATGTAGCGGGCCAGATCGTCCACGACGTCGTCAAACTTCTTCGGCTCGAGCCTGCACCGTACCCGGCCGGGGCGCCGGACGTTGACCAGTTCGATCTCGACGGACGAGTCGTCGTAGTCGGCGCGAATGTTCACCTCGCAAGGCAGCGGCGCGGAAACCGTGAACGCCGCGCGCGTCACCTTCCCGAAGTCACTCTTCGCTTCGGACCCGGCCTCGAAGGGAATGCTCAGCGCCTTGAAATACTCGTGGAAGCGGGCAATCTCTGCCCCAAGCAGGATCGCCTTCGCGGGGGCCGTGGGCTGGGCCCGGAACCTGAAGAACAGGTGTTCGCCGTGGTCCTTTCCGTTGATCTTGCGGCTGCGCAGATCGGCAAATGCATTGGACAGCTTTACGGCGGGCAGGCGCCCAAGGAAGACGTAATCGTACGGGCGCCCCGCCGTCGGATTGACGCCGTTCAGTTCACGGGCAACTTCGGCGAGGTACTGCAAGGCAACATGCATGCTTTGATCGAGGCCCGCGTCGGCCTTGGCCTTCTTCGCCGCCGTGTCATCCTCGAGCGAGCGCGTCGTGGCTTTCTTCTTCAGCAGATCGAGCGCGCCCCGACGCGATCCGGTGTCTGCTCCGGTGACGGACGTGGCACCGCTCCTCTGGCTTTCGTTCAGGCGCTGGCGCTCGAATGTTTCGCGTTTGTGCACCTCTGTTTCGCTCCAGCGGCGCAGTTCCTCCTCTTTCTTGCGGCGCGTCTCTTCCTCTGCGCGCTGCCGCGCCTGCTCTTCCACGTCGAAGTTGCGCGAGAAGGCGTCCAGGTCCAGAACGAACGCGCCAGCCTTCCTTTCGGCCTCCGGGGAAGGCGTCGACGCTGCTTGCGCCGCCGCCGGAAGGACGACGGTTTTCTCGTACTGCGGCTGATCGGTCTGCGGGCCGCGCGCGAGCACCATCGTCTTTTCACCGTCCGCTTGCGCTCGCGCCACGCTCGACGGCTCGAAACTGCGCAGATTGCGAAGATCGTTCGCCATCTCGCCCGCCCGCTGGTAGCGGTCCTCCGGCTTCTTCGCGAGCGCTTTGCTCAGGATGATGTCGAAAGCCGCGGGAATCGATGGGTCCACTTGTGTGACCGGAGGATGCGGTTCCGCCGCGATCCGGTTGATCAGCGGGAAAATCGTGCTGTCCTCGGGACGAACGAAAGGCGCACGCCCGGCCAGCATCTCGTAGAGCACCACCCCGAGCGAGAAGATGTCGGAGCGCGGATCTATGGGCAGGCCAAGCACCTGCTCGGGCGACATGTAGCGTGGCGAGCCGATCATGGTGCCGGTCTGCGTCATCGTCGAGGCCGGCACGAAAGCAACGCCGAAGTCGGTGAGCTTGGCGTGGCCCGAGGCCGAGACGACCACGTTCGCCGGCTTGACGTCGCGGTGCACAATGCCCAGTTGCTGCGCGCGATCAAGCGCGTCCGCGATCTGCGCGACGAGGTCGGCGATGGTCTGAAACGGCAGGCGCGCGGACTCACCGAGAATCTGCTGCAGTGACCGGCCCTCCAGGAGTTCCATCGCCATGTACGCGACGCCGTCGTGCTCGCCCACATCGAAGATCGTCACGATGTTGGGATGGTTCAGCCGTCCGGCGGATTTCGCCTCGCGCAGGAACCGCTCGCGCACCTCGGCAATCACATCTTCCGGCAGGTCCGGATGCAGCGTTTTGACGGCGACTTCGCGTTCGATGAGCGGATCATGAGCGCGATACACCGTACCCATCGCCCCGCGTCCCAACTCACCGAGGATGCGGTAGCGACCGAGCGTGGTGTGGATCATGGATCTTCGCGACTTGGAGGCACTCGAAGGTTACTAGCATCGCTGAATCCCGCACCGTCGGCAAGTGATTCGAGCCGGACCCGCGGACCGTCCTCCATTCGGCGCGCACGCTCCCGGATCAGCAGATACTCCTTTACTTGTGCCCTCCGCCCCCGCTGCCGGAGGAACCGCCGCCGCTCGATGAACTGCCGTGGTAGTAGCTGTTGGCGTTCGTCGGACTGGATAGCGAGGACGACGGCGAGTAAGAAAAACCGCTCATGACGGAGACGACGACCAGGGCGTATATGGCATAGAGGAACTTGCCCATTCATTCGCCCCGGATAAAGCGTTTCGGCGCCCACAACGCGAGCGCGGCGAAAATCAGCGCCATGAAGCTGCCCTTCCCGATGAGGTGGGCACCGACGTCGAGCAGGAAAGCCGCTCCCCACGCAGCGAGGATCCAGCCCCAGGGAACGCCTTTGCCGGGCTCGATTTTCCTGGGCGCAGTCTCTGCGGGGGACAGCCCAAAAAATTTTGCGATCACGGCCTCGGGAATTTTCGCCGAGGTCGTCCAGGTCACCTCGTCCTGGTAGGACTCGCGCGTAAGCGCGGATCCCCCGGCGGCCCATTCAGTGACGCGGACTTCATCCCCGATCTTTACGCGCCAGTTGAATTCCCCGAGGACGAATGTCGTCCTGGCCGTGTATTCGCTCTCCTGTCGGTACAGCTTGCCGGCGTGGTACACCTGCTGGCCGCGATCGTCGGGCAGGCCGTTGAGCACCTCGCCCAGGTACCAGTCGTCACCGGAATGGGTCAGCCACAGAAAACCGACGCTTTTCGAGAACAGGATGTACTCCTCCCATTCCGATCCTTCGCCATCGGAGCGCGACATGAACCCGATGACCTCGTAATTTCCCCCCCTGATCGCGCCCTTCGATCCCAGCGGAAGAAAGGGTTGCCTCTGCGCGAGTTCGTCCTGCTTGAGAACGACCGTCCGCCTGTCGCCCTCGAGTCCGACGACTGCCTTGCAATAGGGGCATGCGACGGTCTCGCCGAAGCCGGCATGGTATTCCAGCGAGGCCCCGCAGGACGGACAATCGAAACCGGCGACGCCGCCTTTCAATTTGCCCGTGGCCTGTTCGATTTCCTCGTCCGAGCGCAGGTTGCTGAGTCGGAGATCGCCCCTGGAGCAGGCGTCGCCTGCATAGACCGAAGGCGGATCGTCGCTGTAATCGAAAGTGATGAATCCGTTTCCGCCCACGGCGCGCAAGTCCACCGACATGAACTCCTTGCCGTCGCTGGCGGCGTCCGGGAGTTCTCCCTCCCCCCCGATGCACACGCACTTGCGTGCGTCCGTTACGACGTACTTCTGCCCGCTGACGCTGAGGTTGCGGCCGACCTGTAGCTGATCCATCGATGCAGGAGGCTTGGCGGTGGTTGCGCGGCGGGTCACGATGAATTGCCCGGAGGCATCCGACAGCCATCCCAGAGTGCCGTCCTGAAACTCGACGCTCCACTCGTTCCACGCGCCATCCCCGTACTTCAGGCGCAGGCGTCCAATGACCGCAAACCGCTTTGCTTTCCAGGCACCTCCCGTTCCCAGCTGGATCGGCGAGAAGTCGTCGAGGATTTCGGAGAGCTTGCCCATGTTCTCCGCGCTTGCCCCGTCGCGCAGCACCGTGCCGCGGCAAAAGGAACACACAGCCATCGCGGAGGCCGCGGACTTGAACTGGACCTGAGCCCCGCAGGAGGGACAGTTGCTTGTCTTCACCGCTTCAGGTCTTTCCGGCGTTCATGAAAACCCGTTCACCCGATGAGTTTCTTCAGCAATTCGGCCTTGCCCTGGTCGAACTCGGCCTGGGTGATGAGACCTTTCGTCAGGAGTCCTCCCAGCTTCTCGATCCTGGCGGATATATCGTCGTCGGTGGCGGGTTTCCCGGCAGCCGCCGGGGTCGCGGCTGCCGCGGCCGCCGGCTGGATGGACTGCGCCAGGGCTCCGGCCATGGCTCCTGCCACGGCCTGGCCCGCGCCGAGGCCAACGCCCAATCCTGCAGCCAGGCCGGCCAGTCCGCCTTCGTTCTGCGCGGCCAGCGGGATGGCATCGGCCACCTGCAGCTTGGTGTAGTCGGTAATCACGTCCTTCATCATGCCCACCGAGATGCGCTTGTCGAGGGCCTTCTGTATCTCCTCGGGCAGCGATACATTCTCGACCATGAAACTGTCGAGGGAAAGGCCGTAGCGCTCGAAGGCCGAAGCAAGCTTGCCTTTGACCGTATCGCCAAGCAACCCCTGATTGCCCGCCATATCGAGGAAGGGAACGTTGGATCCCCCGAACGCCGCGGTCATGCTTGCGACCACCTGGTTGCGCAGTTGCTGCTCGATGTCGTCGACGGTGTAGGTGTCGCGCGTACCGGCCACTTCCCTGAAGAAAACGCCCGGATCCTTGATCTGGTAAGAGTAGATGCCGAATGCGCGCATCCGCACCATGCCGAAATCCTTGTCGCGGAAGGTGATGGGCTGCTGCGTCCCCCAGCGCCTCCCCAACTGCAGGCGCGTGGACATGAAATAGACATCCGACTTGAAGGGGGACTCGAAAAGCTTGTCCCAGTTCTTCAGGTAGGTGAGGACGGGGATGGTCTGGGTGGTGAGCTTGTGCGTCCCCGGGCCGAAGACGTCGGCCACCTTGCCTTCGTTGACGAACACCGCCATCTGCGACTCGCGCACGACCAGTTGTCCGCCGTACTGGATTTCGAAGTCCTGCATCGGGTAGCGCCACGAGAGGACGCCGTCGCCATCCTCGTTCCATTGCAGGATGTCGATGAACTGCTTCTTCACGAAACTCATGATGCTCATGCTTTGCTCCTCTTGGTAGCGCGTATCTGGAATTGTCAGTACTGGCCGGTTCAGGCCACGCATGCAGCGTTAATGACTCCCACGACGAGGGATACCCCGCCCGCCAGGATCCCATACGCGGGATTGTTGGCTTCGATCTGGGCGTCAACGTCTTTCAACACCAGCTTCAGGAAGTAGTAGGTACATATCTGGGTTACCATGGCCACGAGCGCCCAGAACACAAAAGCCTGGGCCGATGCGGTATGGGATATTGCCGTGGACAGGGGCAGCGAGAATCCCAGCGCGCTGCCGATAAGGGAGTAGGCCGCGGCCATGTTTCCATGGCGGATCAGTTCCATTTCGTCGCACTTGGTGGCGGCCGTGTAGGCCAGAAAATAGGCGCCGAGAAAAAACAGCCCGACGACGAAATAGCCGAAAAAGCTGGGCGCGTGGGAGAACAATTCGAGAATTTCGTTCATTGTTTCGCTCCGGAAAGATGTCCCAACCAAACGGAAAACTCGTTTCGAACATGCAATTTACGCGTTCCCGGCCGCGGCGGCAATTGCGGGCGCACAACATTCATTAGACAGGCAATGAACAAGCGGGGCTGGCTTCCTGCGCCTGCCGATGCGCCGGCAACAGGCCGGTACCCGGCGCATTTCCAGAGGCTGAGACGACAGTGAACAGACTCGTCATCTTCTCCGTGTTCGTGGTGGCCTCCTGCGGTCTCGCCTACGAGCTGATTGCGGGCGCACTGGCAAGCTACCTGCTGGGGGATACCATCCTTCAGTTCTCGTCCATCATCGGCGCCTACCTGTGCGCGATGGGCGTCGGCTCGCACCTTTCAAGATACGTGAAAGACCGGGTGGCCGAGCGTTTCGTCGATATCGAAATCCTGGTCGGGCTGATCGGCGGGTCGGCGGCTTCGCTCCTGTTCATCGCCTTCGCCTGGTCGCAGTCGTTCCGTCCGCTGCTGTACGCGCTGGTGAGCGTGGTCGGGGTGCTCGTGGGCATGGAGATCCCCTTTGTCATGCGCATGCTGAACGAGCGCAAAGCGGAATTTTCGAACCTGGTGGCGAACGTGCTGACCTTCGATTATCTGGGCGCGCTGGCGGTTTCGCTGCTGTTCCCGCTGGTGCTCGCCCCCAGGCTCGGCCTCATGAAGACGAGCTTTCTGTTTGGCTTGATGAACGTGGGCGTCGCGCTCATGACCATACACGTGTTCAGGAACGAGCCGGAATTCAGGGCGCGGGGCAGGTGGATCAGGGGTGTCGCCGCGTTTGTTTTCCTGACGGCGGGCTTCCAGGCATCGGAGACGCTGACCGGGTGGGTCGAAAAGGGCATTTACGGCGACGAAGTGATCTACGCCCGGAGCACGCCCTACCAACGCATCGTCGTCACGCGCTGGAAGGACGATCTGCGCCTCTGGCTCAACGGCAACCTGCAATTCTCGTCGAGGGACGAGCACCGCTACCACGAGGCGCTGGTCCACCCTGGCCTCGCGAGCCTTCCCTGGGCGAAACGCGTGCTGATCCTGGGCGGCGGGGACGGCATGGCGGCGCGGGAAGTGTTGAAATACCCCAACGTGGAGTCGGTGACCCTGGTCGATCTGGACCAGGGCATGACCGACCTGTTCGCGACCTCGCAGGAGCTCGTGAGTCTGAACCAGGGATCGCTCGTCAATCCCAGGGTCAGGGTGATCAATGCCGACGCGGGAAAATGGCTGGAACAATCCGACGAGATGTTCGATTTCGCGGTCGCCGACTTTCCCGATCCTTCGAATTACTCGCTGGGCAAGCTCTACACCGTATCGTTCTACAGGCTCCTGAAAAGGCACCTCGCCGAGAGCGGTCTGGCCGTCATCCAGTCCACCTCTCCGTACAACGGTCGCCGGGCTTTCTGGTCGGTGGATGCCTCGCTGAGGGAAGCGGGCTGGCGGACCTGGCCCTACCACGCGCTCGTGCCCTCCTTCGGTGAATGGGGCTATGTCCTTGCCGGCAAGGGTTACCGGATGCCGGAGAGGATTCCTGTCGCAACGCGTTTCCTCACGCCGGAAGTGCTGAAGTCCCTGTTCCTGTTTCCACCCGACATGGCCAGGGTGGAGGTGGAGCCGAACCGGCTCAACAGCCAGCCCCTGGTGCGCTACTTCGAGGAAGACTGGGCGAGGGTGATCCGCTGATGGAGCGACGCGATTTCCTCAAGGCTGGCGGGGCTATCTGTGCCGGCCTGGCGGCGGGCGCCGCCGCGCTGTCGCCCCCCTCCGGTGGTCTCGCCGGCACGCTCGCCCGGCCGGGCATGCGGCTCGGCCACGCAATGCGCGAGGGGCGCACAGGTGGAGCGAGCCGCATCCTGGAAAAGGTTTCGGTCCTCATCGTGGGAGGGGGAGTGGCGGGTCTTTCGGCCGCCTACTATCTCTCGAAGGCAGGAATGCACGACCACCTGTTGCTGGAGATGGAAGACGGGATCGGCGGCAACGCGGCCTGGGGCGAAAGCAAGGTCACGCGTTATCCCTGGGGAGCGCACTACCTCCCCATCCCGTCGCGCGAGTCCAGGCATGTGAGGCACATGCTGCACGAGTTCGGCATGCTGCTCGACGGCGTCGATTCCGACGCGCCGACCTATGACGAGCGCCTCATGGTGCATGCCCCGGAGGAGCGTGTATTCGACGGATCGCTATGGCGCGAGGGCGTGTTCCAGGAAGACGGGCTCACTCAATGGGAGAAGGACGAGCGCAGGCGATTCGGGGAGGTGATGGGACGATACCGGGGCGCTTACGGCGCAGATGGACGCAAGGCGTTTGCGATGCCGGCGGACTTCTCGTCATCGGATCCGCAATACCGGAAACTGGACCGCCTGACCATGGGGGAATGGCTGGCCGCGAACGGATTCAGGGGGGCGAGACTGCTCTGGTACGTGAACTACTGTTGCCGCGACGATTTCGGAACCGGCATAGACACGGTGTCGGCGTGGATGGGCGTGCATTATTTCGCTTCCCGGGCAGGCAAAGGTTTCCACGCCGGGGAGGGGGCGTTCCTGACCTGGCCTGAGGGACTGGGACGCCTGACTACGGAGTTGGCGCGGCGCTCCGGGGGACGCAGGGAACGCGGCTTTGTCTATCGGCTCGTCGATGCGCCCAAGGGCATCAGGGCGTTGGCGTATTTTCCGGAATCCGGGGAAAACCGCGAGATATTGGCGCAAAAAGTCATATGGGCGGCGCCTGCCCATGCGGCCAGACACGCCATCGGCCATGACCTCCTCGCTGACAGGCGTGCGTTGGAGGTCGAATCCGCGCCGTGGGTGGTTGCAAACCTCGCGTTGAAGGATTGGCCGATGCATCGGCCGGAGGCCCCGTTCTCGTGGGATAACGTGATCATGGGGGGGCGCGGTCTCGGTTATGTGGTGGCCACGCACCAGGACATCGTGCAGGCCACGCATGGCCCGACCGTTCTGACCTGCTACGACGCCTGGTCGCAAGGCGGCGATTTCGCGCGCAACCGGAGAATGCTGGAGCAGGCGGGATGGGCCACGCTTGCAGGAAGGTTCCTCGCGGATCTGCGCCTGGCGCATCCGGATATCGACAGGCTTGCGGCGAGGATGGACATCAGGATATGGGGACATGCGATGGCGTCCCCGGGCAGGGGATTCCTCTCGCATCCGGCAAGAGGCCTGGCCAGGCTTGACGGCAAACTGCTGTTCGCGCACACGGATGCGGCGGGTTATTCAGTGTTCGAGGAAGCGAGCTGGCTGGGCATGAGGGCGGCGCGAAAGGCAATGGCCTAGCCTGAACACGTCACGTGCAACAGCCTGGCCCTTAGTCGCAGCTCTTTCCGGGATAATCCGCACATCATGAATTCCAGCGGCGGTTTCGACGGCCTGCACCTGATGGCCAACCTTCATGGTTGCGCCGCGCCGGAAAGCCTGTTGCGGAATGCCGCCGCGTTGCGCGCCAACTGCCTTGATCTGGTGGCGGCAACGGGGCTCGGCGCGGTGGGCGAGTGTTTCCACCAGTTCGGCCACGGCGGCGGCGTGACCGGCGTGGTGATGCTGGCCGAATCTCATCTTTCGATCCACACCTGGCCGGAAAAACGCTTCGTCACCCTCGACGTGTTCGTCTGCAATATGAATTGCGATAACCGGGCCAAGGCGCGGCAACTGTTTGCAACCCTGGTGGCGCTGTTTCAACCGAAGGACGAGCGTTTCTACGAAGTGGAACGGGCCTGACTTTCCAACAAATCAACAAATGGCAACAAATGGGGTCAGATCAACATTTGTCTGCGGGTCGCTGTTGCGGTCAACGATGGGATATGTACAAGCCAATCTGAATGCACGTGTACCGGTAGTCCACGCGGCGAGGAGCGCGGCGAGGTGACTGCGCCGCCGCATTCGGCCCCGGAGAAAGCGGCGTCCGGCCGCCGGCCTCGACGCTGGTCTGTCATCGATACGGTGATCGCCCTGGCCATATTCGGCGCGGTGGCCTGGTTCGTGACCATGCCAGAACGCACGGCGAGCAGGGTCAAACCTGGAATGACCAGGGAAGAAGCGGTTGCGGCCGTGGGGCGACCTGCGAATTGGGAAGGAGAGGCCCTGGCGATGTGCACGGGCAACGGCTGGCCGCGCTGCGTGGACGCGAAGAAATCCGGAGCTGTCCGCTATCTGATGTGGCGCACCTACATCGATGCCGAACTCATCGTCGGCATCTGCGCCGACGGACGCGTGTGCTTCATGGGGCAGAAGGAGTGAGGCCGCGCATGAAGGCGCACGCGATACGTCGGGCACCGGCGCCCGGAAAAATGTGGATCTGACCCCATTTGTTCATTGCATTTGTTCATTTGTTTCATTTGTTCATCGACCAGTTGGTGTCCGTGTACCGCGCCTGGGCTTCTTGAGAAAGCGCCTGGCTGGCTGCGTGCCGGAGGCGGGCTGCGGGCGCCGCGCCTGCTCCGGACGCCGACCCGGTTCCTGTCGTCGGCCAGGTTCCTGACGGTGACCAGCATCCCCGGGCGGCGATGGAGCACGGTTTCCCGGAGCCAGATGGATTTCGAGTCCGATGATCTCGTCCCATACCGCGTCGGTGCGCTCGCGTTCGGGAATGGCGAGGAGTTGGCGCAAGCGGCGGCGTGCATCCTGGGCCTGGGGCTCGAGGGGAACCGCCTCGTTTCGCTGCGCTTCAACGGGTTGTGCAGGCTGTTCCGGCGTGGGTTGTTCTTCGTTCATGGGGACATTATCCCCCGAACGGCGCTTGCCGGCCCGGAAGGCAAGACCGCGTGCTCTCGCGCCGATTACTGCGGAAACTTGTAGTAGGTCGCGTTCAGATAGGCAATGACGTCCTCGATTTCCTGGGGTGTCATCTTCGGGTTGAGATAGTCGTTGCGCCGGTTCACGCCGTCCCGGAGCGCCGCCATCGATTTGATCCTTCCCTTGAACCTGGTGGGTTCGGCCGGTGGCAAGTCGGAAAGCCCGCTGGCCCTGAGCACCGAATCGGTAAAGGTCGCCATCGCATAGGTTACCGGCGCCACATACTGCTCGATGCCGTGACAGGAAAAACACCCCCGGTGCAGCGTGGCGCCTCTTACCGGGTCTCCGACCAACGCTGGAGCCGGCGCAGGCTGGTCCGCGGCTTTGGCATACTCGGCGCGGATTCGGGCTTTTTCTTCCGGTGTGACGGCGGCCTCCATGCGGCGCCGATAGGCGTCGCGCTCGGCGCTCGACATCCGGTCGGCACCCGGAATCACCTCCCGCTCGGCTGCCGCCGGGCTCCCGGTGCCACGGGCCGCGTCCAGCGCGGCCGCATTCATTGCCGCGGCACCCGCGAGCAATATGAAAATCTCCAGTGCCTTTCTCATGTTCCGCACCAACGCGTTATCCGCTGTCATCGGTCACCCCGCTTTCAGGGCGGGCCCGTGAGCAGGCCACGGACGGCCCTGATTCATCAATAAAGACGCCCGCATGTACGACGCCTCAGATCGCCGATGCCTGACCGCAATCGGACCTGAGCGGCATCGTGCGAGCGTCAGGCACGCAGCCAATTAGCCTATGCCGATCGTGGAATCAGACTGTGACCAAGGTCACACGCGGCGCAGGTACCGGTGTGCTGATTTCGGGCGGCAGCCAGGTGTGGCTGGAGGTCGGAGGATGGTGGTCTACGGCCACGGCTCAAGACGGGGAGAAGTAGGCTCAGGATCCCGCGAGCTCATGTGTTATTGTGCCGGGCCTTTTGTAATACGTATTAGGTATTAGCGTGCATTTCCGAGACTCCGGCGCATGACCGGGGCGTTCAACCCACCAGGAAGGACAATCCCATGAAGGTTCTACCGAGATTCGGCACGGCGGCGCTCGCACGTCTGGCGCGTGGAGCGGCGATGAGACGAGCCGCAGGCGTCGCAGTGACTGCAATGTTTTGCTGGTCGTCGTTTGCCACGGCGCAAACCGCCACGGAGTTTGCGATTCCGACGACTGCTTCGAAGCCATTCGGGATAGCGACAGGACCGGACGGCGCGCTGTGGTTTGTCGAAGGAAACGGCAACAAGATCGGCCGCATCACCACCGCAGGCGCCATCACCGAGTACCCGATCACCACGACGGCGAAGTTCGGCGGCAGCAGCCACCCCCAGTGCATAGTCAACCATCCGGCTGACGGCGCGCTGTGGTTCGTCGAGGGCGACGGCAACAAAATCGGCCGCATCAGCACCGCGGGCGTGATCACCGAATTCCCCAATTTTGCCGGCGGCTGGCCGCAGTGCCTGACGGTCGGGCCGGACGGCGCGCTGTGGATCGCCGACCAGGGCCCGATGGGTGGCGGCGCGGCATCGGGCGACGGCTGGATCGGGCGCATCACCACTGCAGGCGTGCTCACCAGGTTTCCGCTTCCAAACCACAACGTTCAGGCCAACTTTATCGCAGCCGGAGCGGATGGCGCATTGTGGTTCGGAACGGATGCCAACACCATTGACCGCATCACCACTGCAGGCGTAATTACCGAATTCACCCTTCCGACTCCGAATAGTGGCGTGTTTGGCATCACGGCTGGACCGGACGGAGCGTTGTGGTTTGCCGAACCATTGGCCAACAAGATCGGCCGGATTACGACCGCCGGCACTATCACCGAAATTCCCCTTCCCACTGCCGGCAGCGGCCCCACCTGGATTGTGACCGGGCCGGACGGCGCGCTGTGGTTCACGGAGGCAGCGCCCGTGCCCATAGGCAACGGCGATCTGGCATTTAACGGCAACAGAATCGGGCGCATTACCACGAGCGGCGCGATCAGTGAGTTCACGCTTCCGACTGCGGGGAGCGGTCCCGTAGTCATTGCCCCAGGGCCGGACGGCGCGCTTTGGATAACCGAGGCTACTGCCAACAAGATCGCGAAGCTGACGTTGCCCCCGCTACCGCCCACCGACATTGTCGGCGGCTGGTATATGAATGGACCAGCCGGCTCGGTCGCAGGGACGACAAGCGCCAAGGCATTCACGTTCACGGGCGACGGCAAGTACTATCTGGCCGATGATGACAGCTCCGTTTTGGACCCCACTGGACGCAGTGGCATGGAACAGGGTTTTTACACATGGAACCCTGCGACAGGCGCGTTCACCGATCTCACCATGACCGATACCAACGGGCAGTGGGGGCTGTCGCACTCGATTTGCAACAATGCGCTGATCAGCGGCAACACGCTGACCATGAGCTGCGCAGATA
>Ga0315281_10007463_pt1 | contig 15390 bp, 15 predicted proteins | sample YL17G07_0_MG_FD_204540 | JGI IMG/M metagenome (GOLD analysis project Ga0315281, IMG submission 204540) | Sediment microbial communities from Yellowstone Lake, YNP, Wyoming, USA - YL17G07_0 | ecosystem: Environmental > Aquatic > Freshwater > Lake > Sediment | place: USA: Wyoming | collected...
AAGCATTATTTTACATATCTTATTATTTTACAAACACTTACAATATTTCCCGCTGTGGGAAAATGAACAACCGCTGGGCTACCCCCCCCCGGACAAAATAGAGGTTTTTTCATTTGACCCAGTCTGGTAAGTGAAACCCAACATCAACCATTCGTAGCTTTCAACAGTTCGTTGGGCTTCGTGTCTCAGCCCAACCTACCGGACTCACATTGCCCGGCGGATCGATTAGTCAGATGCGGTGATGAGGTGCGCATTGAGATATTCGATACTGAGCACGCCCTCGCCGCGATGGAGCATTGCGTGACAGTTCGGACAGACAGGGCGTAGATCGGCAACCGGATCGAGCTTGTACTCTCCATCAGTGAGGGAGAGAGGCTTGAGATGATGGACATGAATGAAATCCTTCCCGATTTCGCCATAACGGGACTGAAAGTTGAACCCGCATACGACACAGTTGTAACCATGATGGCTCAAGCAAGCCTTGCGTGCCTTCGGATCGCGTTCGTAGGCGTTCACGCGTACCTGTTTCTTGGCCCCTTCAATGTACTTCTTGCCCGGTTCAAGTTCATCGGGGAACAACCTTTGCCGAATAGCGATATGAGTGGCAATTGTCTTGCCATACTCGCCAAAACGTTCTTGGGCTGCGGCAAGTTCTGCTGCGCTGAATAGGCTACGAAACTTCGGTTGTAGGACGATGGCCTCGACCGTCAGCTCGGGGCGGTTGGCTTCGAGAAGTGCATCAAGTCCCTTGCGTTGACCTTCGTTTCGTGGTTATAGCATACGCTTCGCGGTTGCCAAGCCACCGTTTCGTTTTACGGCTTGCAGGAAGCGCCGACCCCAGTAACCAACTTCCTTTCCCGCAACGTGGTAGCCATCCACGAAAGCTGCGGTGAGTTCTTCGTCAAGGCTCGTAGGAGTGCTGTCCTTTCAGGTGGCTAACCAATTATTCTATCCCTAGATGTTCAAAAATCATTGGTAACTACTCACTATACCCCTCCGGCGGGTTCGAGATGCAAACTTAAACCCGCAATCAGGAGTTTTCATGTGAAAATTCCTATACGATTAGCATGTCTTTAGTAACTTTTAGAGACGCACGGGGAATAGCGACGCAAAATCTTGCATCTCTACATTGCCGTTTGGAAATTCCTAAACATTACATTCTGCTAATTTTGGTGGCTTTGTGTTGCTCAACTGGTTTGGAAATATGCCTGGTAACAGTTCGCTGGTATCTGGAGGGTGGCACATCCCCCCCTTAGAAAAGCTTGCTAAGGGGGGGATATCCTGTCTTTTTTATTCCACCGCGCTCTTTGCGTGTTCTTTACATCCTGGTTTGCGATGAACTGTTATCGGGTGTTTTTAAATCTCTTTTGCGTTAATCCACTTCATCATCTTACGGAGTTCCTTGCCGACTTTTTCGAGGAGGTGGCCTCTGTCTTTCTTTTCCAGGGCGTTGAATACGGGGCGGCCTGCCTGGTTTTCCAGTATCCATTCCTTAGCAAACTGGCCGCTTTGTATCTCGCTGAGTATCTTTTTCATCTCCTTCTTGGTCTCTTCGGTGACGATGCGGGGACCGCGCGTCAGGTCGCCGTATTCGGCGGTGTTGCTGACGGAATAGCGCATGTAGCTCAGGCCGCCCTGGTAGAAGAGGTCTACGATGAGTTTCAGTTCGTGCATGCACTCGAAATAGGCCAGTTCCGGCTGGTAGCCTGCCTCGACGAGTGTTTCAAACCCGGCCTTCACCAGCGCGGCTGCGCCGCCGCAGAGGACGGCCTGCTCGCCGAAGAGGTCGGTTTCCGTTTCCTCGGCGAAGGTGGTTTCCATGACGCCGGCGCGTGTGCCACCAATCCCGTGCGCGTAGGCCATTGCCTTCTGCTTCGCCTTTCCGGTGGCGTCCTGATGTATCGCCATGAGGCACGGTACGCCACCGCCTTTTTCAAATTCGCTGCGGACGAGGTGTCCCGGCCCTTTCGGGGCTACCATGATGACGTCAATGTTGTCGGGCGGAACGACCTGCCCGAAGTGGATGTTGAATCCGTGTGAAAAACACAACGTCTTGCCTTCTTTGAGGTGCGGCTTGATCTGTGATTCGTATACCGATTTTTGCGTTTCATCAGGCAAGAGTATCTGGATGAAGTCACCCTGACGGGCGGCCTCGTCCACGGAAACGGGCTTGAACCCGTGCTTTACCGCCAACTGATGGTTGGGGGTGCCGGTTCTGGTTGACACTATTACGTCAACGCCCGATTCTCTCAAGTTTTGAGCCTGTGCGTGACCCTGGCTGCCGTACCCAATGACTGCAATCTTTTTTCCCTTTAAGACGCTCATATCAGCATCTTTTTCATAATACATTTTTAACATGTTTTTTCCCTTTTTTCTTTCTAATTGGTGTTAAGGAAATACTAACGGTAGTGGCAAGGCGCGCCTTGCCGCTACGCTTTATAAAAGCCACTAATTTTTGTAACTCAGGGCTTCAGCCCTGATGGACTCAGGCATTGCACTGCGCGCTGAATGTCTTTTTGGAGTGCAGTGACCGTGTCACTGCATGCTTCAAACTCCATACATGCCTGTACCTTTACCAAGCGCAACGAACATCAAACCTGAAGGTTTGAGCTACCAAACAACATTTTACAAAAAATTGGGAATACACCCGATTAAGACGCCGATTACTTAGTTCCCCGCCCAATGGCAATGCTGCCGGTTCTCACTAATTCTTTGATGCCGTAAGGCCTCAGAAGTTGTATCATCGCTTCAAGTTTTTCTTCCATACCGGCGAGTTCTATGACGAGGTCTTTTTGTCCGACGTCAACTATCTTTCCCCTGAAGATTTCCACAATTTCGATGATTTCACTGCGTTTCCCCGGCGGCACGTATATCTTCAACAACATCAAATCCCGCTCAACAAACTCATCGTTGGAAAAATCGACCACTTTAATAACGTCGATGATCTTCCCCAGTTGTTTTCGCACCTGTTCCACAACGGCGTCGTCACCCTTCACCACAATCGTCATCTGCGAGAGCGCCGGGTTTTCCGTTTCACCAACGGCGAGGCTATCAATATTAAAGCCACGTCCGCTGATGAGACTGGTAATACGGGCCAGAACACCTACCTTGTTTTCCACCAGAAGTGATATAACGTGTCTCATGATTATTGCACCATTCCAGAAAATCCAAAGAAGGCTAAGGCCATGAGTCCCGTGCAGATAAAAGCAATCGGCACGCCCCGTAATGGCTGCGGAATGTTAACCAGCGCCAAACGCTCCCTGATACCGGACATCAAAAGCATTGCAATGGTAAAGCCAAGTCCCGCCCCGAACCCCTGGACGGTCGCCTCCAGAAAACCCAGGTGTTTGGCCGAATCGGTGGTGTTTAACAGCGCCACCCCCAGCACACAGCAGTTGGTGGTTATGAGGGGCAGATAAATTCCCAGGCTTTCGTACAACGCTGGTACCATCTTCTTCATCATCATCTCAACCAACTGCACCAGGGTTGCGATAACCAGGATGTAACTTGTCGTCTTTAGTACCTCGATAAGCCCGGCCTCCCGTATGGAAGGAAAGACCTTTGCGACGATGTTTACATCGCCGGGCAGTAAGATATAGTTGTATACAATCCAAGTGATGACCGAGGTAATCGTCATAACAAACGTTACCGCGATGCCCATGCCCATAGCGGACGACGTCTTTTGCGAAACGCCAAGGAAGGGGCATAATCCGAGGAATTTTGACAATACAAAGTTATTGACAAATACCATGCTTATGATAATAAGTACAAGTTCTTTAATCATTTTTCATGTATTCCTTCATAGTTGTCTCGCTTTTCCTGAGTTTTCTCCAGTTGAAAAACCCCAGTAAAAGCCCCAATACAATAAAGGCCCCGGGCGCCATAATCATGACGGAGGCCGGGTTGTACGATTTAGATAGTTTTATGCCAAAAAACGTCCCCGCCCCGATTACCTCGCGGATGGAAGAGACGAGGCAGAGCGACATCGTCCAGCCAAGCCCTATCCCTGCGCCGTCGAGGACGGAGGCAAGCGGTTTGTTCTTATAGGCAAAAGATTCCGCGCGATACATAATAATGCAATTGACCACGATGAGCGGGATGAATATACCCAGCGATGCGTTTAGCTCCGACGGCAGATAGGCCTTCATAAGGAGTTCTACCATCGTTACAAAGGCGGCAATGACGACGATGAAGCAGGGAATACGGATTTCACGGGGAATAGACGCCCGCACCAGGGAGATGATCAGATTGGAACAGACCAGCACAAAGGTCGCCGCGCCGCCCATTGCCAGCCCATTTTTTACCGAGGTGGTGACTGCCAGGCTTGGACAGATACCCAGCACCAGCACAAACAGGGGGTTATATTTAAAAATCCCCTTCGAAAATTCTGTTATATTATCTTGTTCTGCCATATAGTATACATTTATTTTTATGGTGGACATTCCTTGAAGGTAGTCTCAAAAGCCACCATTGGTAGTCGAAATACCTTGGTATTCCCACCTGCGCACAAAAGGAACCCAGAAAATATCTGCGAGGCAGGGCCTTAGACAGATAAAAAAAACGCTTGAAACCACAGATTTCACAGATTACACAGATTTTGAGTTATTAAACCCACACATTATTTTACATTTCTAGTAACTGTTCATGGAAAACCTCAAAAATCCCCCATAAGAAAACGGGACAAGGCTGTCGCATCCCAGGCTTTTTTAATACCGACTGAACAGTAACGGTTTTATCTGTGCAATCTGTGAAATCTGTGGTTCCGGTAGTTCATTTCAAAACTTGACCCGTTTGTGAAGATAAACCGCGGTAAAGTTTCTAAGGGTTCCGTTTGGCCACAGTGGTAATACACAGACGCTGATACGCAAAATCAGTTAAAGGCTAAACATTTCGGGAGTAAAAGTCAAGTGCAAATTCAGTGAAGGTGTTTATCTATTTCCTTCTTGTCAAAACCATATAAAACCTTGCTGCCGGCAATAACGATGGGTAGCTTATCGAGCAATTCGACGTCCTTGCTTCCGATCAGTTTAACCACCTCTTTTCGGGCATTTTCATCTTTATCAACATTGTAAGAAACATAGTCTGCCTTGCGTTCATTCAAATACGCCAGCAATTGATTGCATTTGGGGCAAAAAGGCGTGCAGAACACCTTTAATTTATGTGGAGACATAGTTTACTCCTTTCTTAAATTGAGACCTTCGGCGTGCCGGATATATCAGCAAGTCCTTTCGCCGGCGCAATGCGTCGTCAATGTGGATTTCTCTGTGCGGGCACACCGAAGCATCACCATCTGAACCTATTACCATGCATCTACCATTGAGAGTTAAAAAAACATTCTACCCTTTTTTAAATCGGATTTAAAGCATTTTGTGGCATTACATTGCAGTGCATTTTATTTCTTTATGCCCCCAACCGATGCATGTGCCTCATTTTAGACAGCTACAGGTCTTGCTAAACAGTTACCGCTTTTTGTCGTCAGCGGCAGGCAAGGCCGATAGGGAACTATCCAGCTTTGACACAAACGCGTCGTAGGCGTACGAACCGGTGGCGTCTCCGTTGTAATGAGCACCAAAAACCCCAGGTGTTACGGGAAAGTTTGCCGAACTCGTTTCACCAACCACGTAAATATTTCCTTGTGAGTCTGTCGTAACAGAACGGGCAACGTCCCGATAATATCCGCCGATAAACGTGGATGCGAGAATCTTTGTAAAGTCGGTGCTTAGTTTTATTACAAAGGCGTCAAAGAATGCGCCTTTATATTCGCTGAAAGCACCGGGTGTGGTCGGGAAATCCGTTGAACCGGTGTGACCGCCTACGTATATCTTTCCGTCCGGCCCGATAATGATTGAATTACCGACGTCGTCGTCAGCCCCGCCCAAAAAAGTGGATGCAGCAAGTTCGGTTAAATTCCAATTAAGTTTTGACACAAAAACGTCGCCATTATGAAAAGAAGTGCCACAAGCATTCGGCGTAGTCGGAAAGTCCAAAGACTCCGTTTGCCCGGTAACATAAATATTCCCTTTTGAGTCTATGGCGCTACTGTGAACCAAATCATCCGAAGTTCCTCCTAAATACGTGGATGCAAGGAGTTTTGACAAATCAGAACTAAATTTTGCTATGAAAACGTCGCCAAAACCGCCGTTAAATTCCTTGTCGTAAGCGTCAGAAGTTACCGGGAAATCAGGCGAGCAGGTATCGCCACTCACAATTACGTTATTCTCTAAGTCCAGACATACCGAGATACCGTAGTCTTTATTGTCCCCTCCCAGGTATGTTGATGCGAGAAGGACGGAGAGGTTAGCATTTAGCTTTGCAACAAAGGCATCGGCGTCCTGATGCGAAGCGTTGTAAGCGCCGGGAGTAGTTGGAAAGTCAGGTGACGACGTCCCGCCGGTTACATAGAGAAAAATGCCGTTTTTTCCTAAGACGATAGACTGTGCATAATCATCGGAAGACCCGCCTAGAAAAGTGGATGTGATGATGCGCGTCAAATTCCCGTCAATCTTTGTAAGGAAGGCGTCGCTACCGCCGTGTTTCGTGGTGCAAAAAGCGTCACGGCTTATCGGATAATTCGACGACGAGGTTTGGCCGGCTATATAAATGTTTTTGGCCGAATCTATAACCATAGAGCGCACGTAATCATCAGAAGAACCTCCGATAAAGGTAGACGCGATGAGTCGCTTTAAATCCCCGCTGAATTTTGATATGAAGATGTCGTTGTTGTGGTAGGTAATCCCCAAGGAACCTGCAGTTATCGGAAAATCGGGAGACATGGTATACCCGGCAATCAAGACGTTTTTATCCGCATCGATAGCGATAGCATAGCCATAATCAGAGTCAAGGCCACCAAAATAAGTGGAGGCAAGGAGGGGATCTATAACAAGTTCTTTTGTCGTATCGTAAGCGGCTACCTTAAAGCCGTAATTGAGTGTTACTGTCTCCCCCGCCCCCCTGATCCCCAGCTCCTCAGCCGTCTGTCCCCCGCCATCCAAAACACGATATTCGACCGCAACCTCCACCCGCTTTCCATCAATCTCTTGATACGCCACGGGTTTTGTAAATCTAACCGTTCCAAGCCCTGTTTCCGCCTCAAGCTGCCCTTCCTTATTTACCCCTAAAGCCTTTGCACCGCTGAGACCTATTTTTATTTGTTCCGTTTCAGCATCCGGCTTGACGTAAAAAAGCTTCTCCATATTGTTTCCGTAAGCCTTCAGTTTTAACTCGATTCCCCGGTACACTTCACCGAGGCTGACAACGTCGTACGCTGATATGTTGCTTTTCCACCTGGAGGGATCGTTTCCTATGAAACAAGAAACCTCTGTGGTTGTTTTTCCCTCTCCTGTTATGTTTTCAACCTTACCGTCGATAAATTCTTCCTTCAGCACCACCCTTTTTACCCGATTTACAGCAGCAAATCCTGCAAACACCCGTTCCTCTTCAGGGGCAACGTTTTGCCCATTTCCAGCGGGATGCGAAAAGCCGGAGACAACGCCATCATGCTCTTTTTCCAACCTCGTATTTGACTTTTCGGCCTGCACCTCATCGTGCCTTTCCTTCAGTGAATAAACGAGTTCTCCCCGTTTTGTGACAAATACTCCACCCTGAAATGTGTTGGTAAAAAACGCTACCTCTTCATCCATTTGCTCTTCATTCTTGATAAAAGACAGTTGTATGCCCTGTGTCTTTTGAATAACCTCATCTGTGTGGCGATGGTTAGTGATTCCCGCCTGTCTGCCTTGAAAAATCAGGGAAAAAGGAAGGCACGCCGCCGCCAGGAGAACAACGCCACCGGCCAAAATACCTTTGTTTATCAGCTTCATCTTTCTTATCACCTTCATGGTACAAAAAATGTGCGCCACGCCTCGTGCGTCACAAACGGGACATGGCTACCTGTTATAAAACAAGGAGGGCTTATTATCTCCGTGTGTACAAAAAAAGTATTAATCCACTGCTTGCTGTGCTGTATTTACGCAAAGAACGTGAATGATGATACCATAAATTTTGAGGTAAATTCAATATATATACTAACACCACTTGAGAACGGTAAAGGTTTGGTTTTGTGTAAATATTACACTTTATAGTGGACGGGTTTTCCAAGACTGTTTATTGTTACTATTTAGATGCATTAATTCAGATGGGTATTGATTGCGGAGACAAGCGCCAGCAAAATTACTTGTTGCATTGGGAAATGACCTCACCGTAACTTCAAAGACACTTGGTCACAGCAGTAGCCACATTACGGCGGGGTCATACATCCACAGGAATTTAAACTCAATGCGTGATGCAATCGAAAAACTGGAACGGTACATCAACGTAAGCCGATATTTACACATTAAACCTAAAGTGCAAACGGCATTTTTGCTCACTTTTTACCAGTTCTTATTTATTCAATTTTCGACTATTTTACCAGGGAAATCAAGACATTTAATGCGTTGTTATTTTTGAGGTGTTTTTGCGTGTCTTGATGCTTTTTTATTTAGGGTACGACGCAAGTACGACGCACCGCCTGTATGTTATGACAGCCCCCGCGTAATTATTACAGGAAAGAGGCGATGTGCTTGAGGAATACATAGCGGATACAAAAGGCAAAGGGTTAAGATTGGTGGTATGGGTAGCCTTATAATATCAATCAGGTGTTTTTTTATTGCTGTTAATCTGCGTAGACGTCACCTGGACAAAGGGCAGAGAATTGCGCTTGGCATTGAGATAGAACCCTATTTCGCGGAAGAAGCTTTGAAACGTAAGGCAGATGGTGGTAAAAAACATGATGGAAATCAATATACCAAAGAAAAGTTGGAAGGTAGTGTACATTGTCCACCACCTTCCAAACCTACCAGTTCTACTAAAAATGAACGAGCTTTTGACAAAGCCGCTTCCGCTGTTGGGATATCTGGCAAGACATTATCAGCGGTATAACATGGACGGGTCATCCCTCTTCTAGCGGTAATAGTATAGTGTCACCTGACTTCTCCGTTAATTCCCTTTTTGTATTCTTTGTATATCTTCATAAGCCTCTGCATACCCCAGTTTTTCCGCTTTGCGTAAATCCTCTAATGCGCCCCATGTGAATTTTGCCTTTTCTTTAGCAAGCCCTCGCAACCAATAACCCCATGCACTGTAAGAATTAAGTTCCAGTGCTTTGTTGTAATCCTGTATAGCTCCTGAGTAGTCCTCTAAATTAAATTTAGCCTCCCCTCGATTAAAGTAAGCCATTACATCTTTAGGATTAAGCTTTATCGCTTTACTGTAGTCTTGTATAGCACCTGTGTAGTCATGTAGGTTTAGTTTATTTGACTTAGCAGTACCATTTACTGTTCTTTTGGTTTCAGACTTGGTAGTGGCAGTACGTGGTGTTATGCCATATTCTTTTAATAAATCTCTAGGAGCAGTTGTTTCCGTATTATCACTAGAAATTGGTTTTTTGTAATCAATGCCATATTCTTTTAATAAATCTCTTGGCGTTCTTTTGGTTTCAGACTTGGTAGTGGCAGTACGTATGCCAGTATTGTGAATTAATTCATGTATAAAGCTTCCCATAATTTTTACAAGCAATATAGAACCAATAACCAAAAACAAGCCCCAGTATTTCATATAATAACGACGTGTTTTTTTCGGTTTTGTATAGCTTGGTGGCGGTTGACCGGCCTGTTTTTCCTGTTTGTCCGTTCTCTCGTGTTGTTGTGACTGTTGTTGTTTATGGGGGTTCTTCAGATGATTAATGATTTGCTCGTAGGCCTCGTTTATTTGTTTTGTTTTTTCGTTAGCCTTTTTTTGGAGTTTAATATCGTTTGGAAAGCGGTCAGGATGCCATACTTTTATCATATCTTGGTACGCCTGTTTTACCTCCTGTTCAGTAGCATTTATGTGAACATCAAGTATCTTATAATATTTTTCCATAGAGAACCTCCCATATATGTGATGTTATATTTCCTGGCTATATTTGAACAAAAAACGCAGAACATTGCCATTCCTAAATTCTTTCAACTAAATAGAACAAAAGAGAAAAGGCATAATTACCCTTGAAAAAAGTAGGTAAAAAGACATAATAAAGCAGCAATACACATACAAATTAAGGGTTATCTTAAGGATATAACATGACACCGAAACAGGAAACACTTGAAACGCTTAAAAAAGCAAGAATTGACGCCTACGTCAAAGCATATCCTTCCATAAAAGTAGAAGAAAAGATTGTTGTTGAATGGTTGGTAGACTTACATTTGAAAAGAGCTTTAGAAGATGAAGAATCAAGAAGAGGCATTGGTGGCAGAGAAAAACGTCTTAAGGTTTTTACTGCTTTATGTTCGCGTGAACCAGACAAGAGAACAAAACTAGAAAAGGAAAAAGATGAAACGCTTAAAAAACTAATAATTAATGTTCTCATTAAAATGAATCCTTTCGATATAGATACTAAAATATTGAACAAAATCAAAGATTTAAATATTTACAGGGTAATCTTCATAGTTGGTGGAAATGAGAATATAGTTGACCGCGTCACTATTTGCCTTTCTCGTATTTACACAGAAATGTACGCCACTCCCCAATATACATTCTCGTTAGAAGATGATAGTTATACAGTTAAGAGACCAGGTCTTAGGCGCCAGAGTTATGTAGGATGGAGTGAAGCAGATATAACAGACCACTTGTTTTCGTCACAAAAGCCTAACCCTTTATTTGACTATTTCAAAGACGGTAACATGTTGTTTTTAAGGGGAATAAAAAATAATAATATATTTGAGCGCTTAATGGATTCATTCGACTTTACACGTCGGTGTGGCCTTCTACTTATCAATGTCGATAATGATGTTGTTTCACAAGATTTATTAATCAAGGCGGAAACAATATACCTGGAAACAACGATCTCGTTTGACAATAAAACGAACAAAATAATAATTAACGAAAATGAATTTAATAACATACCCATAAGAGAATATAAATTATTTCGATTACTTTATGAAAACAAACGTAGGCTTGTGTCAAAGCGTGAAATTATGAACCACTTAGAAACTGGTGGTGAATGGTCTGAATCCCAAGTTTTTAAACTAATAAACATAATAAAAACAAAGTTTAGTGAAAGTGGTATTCAATTCAAAACCGTTAAACAAACTAAAAATCAAACAGGCGGTTATCAAATGATTTTCTAAAAGTAAGAATTCTGGAAGAATTTATTCAACGTAGTAATAAGGCTGCAAGTGCCAATAGTTGGTGCTTGCAGCCTTTTTTATTTGAATTATCCTGGGTATTGAAAAGTAAGAATGTCGGTAAGATTTCTATGGAAATGTTTGCTACACTTATTCCAGTAATTAACAATTATAAATTTTTAGAGAGGAGCAAGCATGAACCTGAATTTAAAAATTGCCAGGATGAAGCAAGGTAAAACACAATACGATTTGTCATACCTGGCACGTATTCCGCAAGGAGTAATATCCTTGATTGAGACCGGAGTCAAACAGCCAACGCATGAGCAAGCGCAAAAGATAGGCAATGCACTCCAAGTAAATGCCTGTGAAATCTTTCCCGAACTTTCAAGTCAGGTGATTAAACAATGATACAAACAATTCAAAAACCAGACATTTTTAATGAATCGTCATTCCATCCAGACCACATATCCGACCTGCGCAAGAGCGGGCTTTCGGATGAAACAATTCAGGTGGCTGGCATAAAATCGCTCAGACCAGCAGATATTGACAGAACAATTGGATATCCGACCTGCGCTAAGTCTGCTTATGAGATTCCATACCCTGGAACTGATTATTCACGGTTTAAAATGTTTTATGACGAGGCCGATAAAATCAATCCCGCAACCGGCGAAGAACGTCCAAAATATTTAGCGAAGAGGGACTCAGGCTGCCGCCTTTACCTACCATCTAAGGTAGTGCCTGTGCTTGGGGATTTATCTGTTCCAATCTATCTCACTGAAGGCGAAAAGAAAGCACTAAAAGCAACGCAAGACGGCCTCTACTGCATTGGTATGGCCGGCTTGTGGAACTGGAAGGTAAAGGATACTGACGAATTAATATCAGATTTTGACCTGATTGCATTAGAAGGCCGAACCGTCTATATCGTACCCGATAATGACTTTCTTTTACCAGATAGAAAAGGTGAGCGAAAAAACTTGAAACAAGCAGTTCATAAGCTTGCTTATAAATTGATTGATAAAGAGGCAAAAGTTTCATGGGTGGAACTGCCTTCGGGTGATATCAAGACTGGCTCGGACGATTATCTTTGTAGTCATACCGTTGAAGATTTCAAAAACCTTCCGGTTCACCAAATTCGGAAACTAACTATTCAAGAAGCTATCAACGCGACATCCAAAGAAACGCCGATTGACGACATATCGGATATCCTGAAACGAGTAGCTCAAGTAAAACATCAATCGGAACAATCTCGGTATGTTAACTCAATATCAGAGCGAACAAAGATTTCCAAGAGGGCTTTACAAAATGATATTAACGACATTAGGGAATATTCCGCATCAGAAAATACGCATGAGGGGGTATCAACCATCACCAGTGCAAACTTTTCGGAGTTAATTGATTTAGTAAGTGATAATGGGAAAGTTGCGTTTTTAATAAATAACAAAAATACGTTAACAGTCGCAACGGCATGGGACACCAGCCTTTATAATTACATTCCGCCCGACAAGCAGCATTTGCCGTTTTTACTTCCCAGGGCAGACGAGGTTGTCAAGTGGTACAACTTGGGTGACGACAAGAACTTGTTTGAGACTGTTATCGCATATTTAAAACGATTCTCTTTTCTTCCAGACGGCCAATGGCTTATCGTCGCCTGTAATATCTTCCTGAGCTACATTCAAGACCACCACGACGTGTTCTATCTGCCAATGCTATTATTTTTCGCCGTTCCAGAACGTGGCAAGTCTAGAACTGGCAAGGCTGTTACTTACATCTCATACCGAGGTGTACACCTCTGTGATATGCGGGAGGCGAATATCTTCCGTTTTTCAGAAAATTTGAGAGCAACTTTGTTTTTTGACATTATGGATTTATGGAAGAAAGCAGAGAAAAGCAATTCGGAGGATATATTGTTACTACGTTATGAAAAGGGTGCGAGGGCGGCACGCGTTATTTACCCAGAAAAGGGGGCGTTTCACGATACAGTTTTTTATAGTATTTACGGAAGCACCCTCATAGCTACTAACGAAGCGGTACATAAGATTTTAGATTCCAGATGTATTAATATCACTATGCCGAACAAGCCTGGAAATTACAAAAACCCAACACCTGAACTGGGTCTGGAATTAAAGGAACGGCTCACAGCATGGCGGGCTAAGATGATGTTAGAGTCATTACCTACGCTTGATTCCGCTAATGGACTCAGCGGGCGTTTTGGGGACATTACAAAACCATTGTTACAGGTTTGCAAACAGGTATATCCGCAGGGATTTGAAGAATTGAGAACCGCCCTGCTTGAGATAGCCGGAACGAGAATCGAAGATAAGAAGACAAGTATCGAGGGACAGATAGTCGAAGCATTTTGTAGCCTTTCACCAAAAAATGTTGGTACGTGGACTATCACAACCAAAGACCTTTTGGGTGTGCTAAACAAAACCAGAAACGAAGAAAACAGATTGAAGCCTCAGTATTTGGGTAGAAAATTGAAGGCTCTTGGCATCCATACGAGACATGTTCATGGATGCTCAGAAAGTTTTTTGGATATTTCAAGCTTTAATATACTTCTGGCTCAATACGGGTTTGAAAGTTTTCCTGTAGACATGTGTAAAATAACTCTACCTAATTCTACTGATTCTACCTGGCCTACAGAATCAAGGCATTCCGCAGGTAGAATTAAGGTAGAGAGTGGGGGAAACTCTACCAACTCTCTACCTGGCGAACGCCTTGAAAATAAAGGGCTAGTAGAGTTGGTAGAATTAGGTAGAGTTTCTGGCGACATAAACGAAGAAATATTAGAAGTCGAATTTGTGGAGGAAATTTTACATGTTTAAAGTTACACGAGACCTAAAGCTAAAAGTACAGGGCGTTATAAAGGTATTTCTTGTAGGTAGTGTAATCAACCTACCTGAAAAATCAGCACAAATGTTTGTTCAACAGGGAAAAATTGTGCCAGTGCCAGAAGAACCACCAAAAGAAGTTAGGCCTTATGTCACCGATTACGGCATTCTTGTTATTCCCTGGAATTCGGCGCGAAAGTACCACTACTGGAATACAGGTCAATCCGTTTGCGACACTTTGAAAGAGTTAGGTAGGTGTGATTTAGTTTCTACATACAAATCTATTTATAGTAATTGATATTTTTTTTTGAAAGGTATAAACATGCAAGAGAGAAAAATGCAGTTGAATAATTATCTGGATGAAAACCAAGCAATGAATGAACTTGGGGTAAATGAGGCCTTTTTTAAATGGTTGTTGTACACTAAACACCTTAAGGTTTACGTGTTAAACGAGGAAAATTCGGATATGCCAGGGATAAGAATTTACGCAAAAACTGACGTGGAAAGCATGAAAAAATCGTTTTGTTATATTGTTAGCCAAGAAAAAACGTGTAACTTTGTTTGTGATAAGAGAAATCAATAACATTACCAATAAAACATTTATTAGAGGACAACAAAAATGGAAATAGTAAAAGATGGTCAAAACAAACTTTTCAATATGGACGAGGCAAGCAATTTTCTTGGGGTTAAGAAATCGACCCTGTATCAAATGGTAATGCGCAAAAAGATTGGGCATAAGAAACTTGGAAAACTCACAAGATTCTCAATGGAGGACATCCAGGAATACATAAACAGAATCCATGTTGAACCGGTAAAAGTCAATGAGTACAGATAGAAGGACAAAAGAAGATTCCGAAAAAAGAATATCTTGGTTTTGAACGAGAGTGAAAAACGATGTCATGAGGTTTGGGACGTCGAAGGTAATCGGCGTGTGAAAAACACGAGCTAGCAAAGGATTTTTACATTTACTTTTGATTTTCAGAGGATGAAGCAATGAAGCGATTAACACCAGTTAAAGCAATCAGGGCAAAATGCCTGGATTGTTGTTGCAATCAGATTGTTGAGGTCAGAGAATGCCCAATAAAAAAATGCTCTCTTCATCCTTATCGCATGGGGAAGAGACCGAAGGGGAATAATGCTTAGTAAGTGCCTGAAGAGTCCTATTTCTCGAATGGGCGGGAAGCATCTTCTACGAAATTGGATTGCTGAAAAAATACCAAAGCACAAGGTATTTGCCGAAGTCTTTTGCGGTTCATGCGTTGTTTCTCTCACGAAAGAACCTTCGGGAACGACGATTGCCAACGATATTGATTCCCACTTAATTAAGTTCTGGAGGGCGTTGCAAGATACAGTGCAACGAACACGTTTGATTGCACTACTTGACGGGATGCTCTACAGTCGGGCAGCGTGGGACGAATTAC
>Ga0315281_10007464_pt1 | contig 15388 bp, 12 predicted proteins | sample YL17G07_0_MG_FD_204540 | JGI IMG/M metagenome (GOLD analysis project Ga0315281, IMG submission 204540) | Sediment microbial communities from Yellowstone Lake, YNP, Wyoming, USA - YL17G07_0 | ecosystem: Environmental > Aquatic > Freshwater > Lake > Sediment | place: USA: Wyoming | collected...
TCGGCCAGGCAGGGGCGATCCAGCCCCTGCCGGCGAGCTTCTGACGCGTCTCCTTCAGGCGCTCGAAGGCACCGCGGTACATGCCGCGCTCGAGGTCGCCGTCGCGTGCGCTGGCGGGCAGGTCCTTCGCGATGAACTCGCGCACTTGTGAGCGGAACGCGGATTCCTCGGCGTTGTCCTTAAAGTTCATCTCTCTCGTCTCCTTGCAGCTCAGGCGTCGGTCGTCGGTAGTTGGTGGTCATCAGATGGGCGACTTCCATCATGCTCGTGGTAGCCCTAATCCGCGGGAGGCGATGATGTTGCGCTGGATCTCGCTGGTGCCGCCGCCGACGGTGCTGGTGGTGGCGTACAGGTACGCGCTCTCCACGCGGCCGTTCAGGGCGACGTGCGGGCTGCTCTTCGTCAGCGCCCCGTATGCGCCGAGCGTCTTCATCGCCGTCGCCGCGATGCGCACGTCGAGCTCCGACGAGAACAGCTTGGCGATCGACGACTCCTTGTTGGGCACGAGGCCGCGGTTCTGCATGGAGATCACCTGGTACGAGAGCATCGCCTCGACTCCGGCCTCGATGGCACGGTCGGCGATCTCGTAGCGGACGGACTTGCCCTTCGAGATGAAGCCCTCGCCGCGGTTCTCGTGCACGAACTTCGCCAGGTCGCTGACCATCAGGCCGTGCGAGACGCTGGTGGCGATGCCGGAGCGCTCGAAGTCGAGCGTGGTGGTGCCGACGTACCAGCCGCGGTTCTCTTCGCCGATGATGTTGTCCTTGGGCACGCGCACGTTGTCGAAGAAGACTTCGTTGAAGTCGTGGTTGTTCGCCATGTTGACGAGCGGGCGAATCGTGATGCCGGGCGACTTCATGTCGAGGATGAAGTAGCTGATGCCCTTGTGCTTCGACGCGTCGGGGTCGGTGCGGGCGAGCAGGATCATGTAGTGCGCGACGTGGGCGCCGGAGGTCCAGATCTTCTGCCCGTTGACGACGTAGTCGTCGCCGTCCCTGATCGCGCGCGTCTGGAGCGAGGCGAGGTCGGAGCCGGCGCCGGGTTCGCTGAAGCCCTGGCACCAGATGGCGTCGCCCTGCACGATCGAGGGGAGGTACTTCTGCTTCTGCTCCTCGCTGCCGTAGAGGATGATCGTGGGGCCGGCCCAGCCGGTGCCGATGCCAAAGTTGCCGCCCTTGGGCGCGCCGACGCGGGCCATCTCCTCGTTGAAGATGAACTGCTCCATGACGGTCATGCCGGCGCCGCCGTACTCCTTGGGCCAGGCGGGGGCGATCCAGCCCTTATCGGCGAGCTTTTTCACCCAGCCGCCGTTGCGCTCGCGGTACTCCTCGGCCGACATGCGGATGTCGTCCCAGCCGCCGCCGCCGAACATGGCGCCGAAACCGCGGCGCTTGATGCCCTCCGGGCACTCGTGCTCGATGAACAGCCGTACCTCGGCGCGGAAGGCAGCCTCTACCGGCGTGTCGTGAAAGTCCATCAGGTACCTGCGATTCTCGGCATAGGGGCTGCGGCCGGCTGATCTTCCACAAGTCTCACGTTAACGTCAACTCCTGCGCACGTGCGCGCCGCCTTCATATTGATCCCGCTGCGGGCGCGCGCAGGGGCGAGGCGTCCGGATTGATGTAGCGGAGGCGGTCAGCGCCGGCGTGGCTGCGGACCGCATCGAGGTAGACGCGGCCCCAGAGGTCGGAGCGGGCGCGGTCCAGCTCGTCCTTGAAGCCGAGCATGTGCATCATGTCGAGCGTCATGCCGATGCCGAGGAACTGCCAGGCGACCATGCGCGTGTTGACGTCGGCGCGGACGATGCCGCGCGTCTTTCCCTCGTCGAGCGTGGCGGTGACGAAGTCGACGAAGGCGTTGAAGTTGTCGCGGACGGCGCCCTGGATCTCCGGGTCGTCGACCTCGGAGAGGGCGCGGAACTGCAGCTTCATGTTGGTGGCGTGCGACTCGAGGTGGTCGTAGTAGTAGACGCCGATGGCCCAGAGGGTCTCGATGGGGTCCTCGTAGTCGACGGAGATCTCCTCCCAGATCTTGAGGAGGCGCGGCCCGGTGGCGCGGATGGTGGCGACGAAGAGTTCCTTCTTGCCGGAGAAGTGGCGGTAGAGGGCGGGCTCGGAGATGCCGGCGGCCTTGGCGAGGTCGGCGGTGCCGACGTGGGCGTAGCTCTGCGACGCGAAGACGTCGCGCGAGCTCTCGATGATCTGGCGCCGGCGCTTGTCCGCCGGGAGTCGACGTGCCCGTTGATGCATGGCCGCTCCATCGATGTGAGTGAGCACTCACTATCGCAATCGAGAGCTTAGATCCGGGCGCTCACGCTGTCAATAGCACCTGCGGTACAATCGAGCCGCATCTATCGGACCTATCCCCCTCGCCACGGCGAGTCTCCGACGGCCCCTTCCCTGGGAGGGAAGGGGAGCGCGGCAAAGAAGCCGAGGTGGGCGCTTCGCCGACCGGTGCCGCTCATGGAGCAGCGGTAGCACCATCACAAGGAGGGCTTCGCCATGACCTACGCCCCGCTCGCACATCTGCCGACGCCGCTCGATGAGGCGCCACGGCTCTCGGCCGAACTGGGGCTGCGCGTGCTGGTGAAGCGCGACGACCAGACGGGGCTGGCGCTGGGCGGCAACAAGGCGCGCAAGCTCGACTACCTGCTCAGGGACGCCATCGACAGGGGCTGCGACACGCTGGTGACGGCGGGCGGCAGCCAGTCGAACTTCTGCCGCATGACGGCGGCCGCCGCCGCGCGCAACGGCATGGCGTGCCACCTGGTACTGAGCGGCGACGCGCCCGCGCGCTACTCCGGCAACCTCGTGCTCGACCGGCTGTTCGGCGCGGAGCTGCACTTCGCGGGCAGCGACGACTGGAGCGTGCTGGAGGCGGAGGTGCAGCGCATGGCGGGCGAGCTGGGCCCGAAGGTGTATGCGATGCCGATCGGCGGCGCGACACCGGTGGGGGCGCTGAGCTACGTCGCGGCCGCCGATGAGCTGCTGGCGCAGATGGACGCACTGCCGGACTGGCTGGTGCTGGCCGACGGCAGCGGAGGCACGCACGCGGGGCTGCTGGCGGGGCTGCCGGCATCGGTGCGCGTGCTCGGCGTCGATGTCTCGCGGCCGCCGGTGCCACTCTCCGTGACGGTGCCGAAGCTGGCGGCGAAGACGGCCGCGCTGGCGGGGCGCCCGGGGCCGATGGGCGAGGTGATCATCGCCGACCACTGCGGGCCGAAGTACGCATCGATCACAGACGAGTGCCGGGCGGCGGTGCGCCTGGCGGCGCGCACGGAGGGGCTGGTGCTGGACCCGGTCTACACGGGCAAGGCGATGGCGGGGCTGATCGCGGCGGCGCGCGACGGGCGCGTCAGCGGCACGGTGGTGTTCCTGCACACGGGCGGTGCGGTCGCGCTGTTCGCAGACGAGTTCGCGGAGTTCTGATCCGCCGGCCCATACCGCTGCATCACGACGGAGACGGGTTCACCGCAGAGTTACGCGGACGGATGCCGTCACTCTCGCGCATCGACATCTATTGCGGCCGCGGAGCTTTCAGGACGCGAACCACAGATTTCACCGATTTTCACAGATGGGCCGCCACGCGAAGTCTCTTGCAGCCCTGGCGGCGGTAGGCGTCGACGCACCGGCCATCGTCCCAGATCATCGGTGTCATCTGTGTAATCTGTGGTTCCACCGTCTCCATCTACCCGGCGAAGTCCATGACGCAGTAGACGGTGGTGCCGTTGGCGGCGGTGAAGTAGCAGCGGGCGCCGGCGCGCGTGTAGACCGGGCTCATGATCTCCTCGCGGTGGGTGGGGCTGTTCATCCACGCCTGCACGATCGCTTCCGGCGGCCAGTTCTGCGTGCCCCAGGCCAGGATCTCGCCGAGCTGCACGTCGAAGGGGAAGCCGGTGGCTTCGATGCGGCTGACGAACGTACTGCCGTCCGGGCCGACGTGCGCGAACCAGTGGTAGTCGGAGAGCAGCTTCGCGTAGCCGCTCGCCGCCGTGGCGAGCCGCGGTTCGGGCGCGACGGGTGCGAGGCCCCCCTGCGCGCGCTGCTGGTTCACGAGGTCGCGGACGCGCTGGCTGAAGGCGTCGTCGTACCAGCCGGGTGCAGCACCGGGCGGCGGCGCGGCAGCGGGCGGTACGGGCGGCACGGGTGTGGGAGACGGCGGCGGAGCCACGGGTGGCGCCTGCGGCGGCGGTCCGGCGACGGGTGCGTGCGGCAGAGGCGGCAGCGCGCCGGCGGCGGCCAGCACCCGCACGGCGCTCAAGACGTCGGACATCGTTGGCTGCACGGGCGGAAGCGCGCCTGCCTTCGCCAGCGCGGCGACGGCGAGGAGGATCTCGGCCAGCGGAGGCTGAGGCGGCGGCGGCAGCAGCCCCGCGTCGGACAGAATCCGGGCGGCGCGAAGCGAATCTATCAGCGAAGGCGGCGCGTGGCCGTGGCGCGCACCGGACGGGAGGAAGTCGTCGTTCGGCACGCCGCGGGGCTGCGCCAGCGAGCGTGTGCTCGCCGAGGCGTCGGCGGGTGCGGCGCGGCCGGTGACCGTGGCATCGCTGTGAGCGCCTGCGACGTGCGACAGCGTGGCCGTGCCGGCGACCAGCGCGAGCACGCTGACGAGCGCGGCGACGAGCGGCCAGCGTCTGGCGGGCCTGCGTTCCTGCATGCTGCGGCTCCCTCCGATACGGCGTCCCTACCCGCACGCTATGAGCGCGCAAGCCCGTGACTGATGTTCGCCGCCTGGGCAGTGCCGGCCTGAGAGACAAAACCCGCACGAGGGCCGTACCGCGACGCGGAATCAGGAGCGTCCTGACGCCTAGGGAGAGACTCCTAATGGAAGGCGGCGGCGCTGATCGCCTGGAGAAATCACCGCGGAGACGCAGAGGGCACGGAGACAGGAGGTATCCGCTGGGCGGATGTGACCGCCTGCGGCGGCCCTCACCCTCGCCACGGCGAGTCTTCGACCGGCCTTCTCTCCACGGCGAGTCTTCGACGGCCACCCCTCTCCCACAGGGGGAGAGGGGAATCGGTCGGAGCGCCGGCTCGCGATCGGGGCCGGCGATATACGTGGGAGGGCGACGGCCTGCGGCGGCGGCGCGAGCCGGACGAACGGGCAACGGCTGTTAGAATGAGCGGACGCCACCATTTCGCCGCCGATGCGGCATCACCCCGGGAGCAGCAGCTTGGAGCTTCGACGCGTAGTCATCACCGGCATCGGCGCGATCACGCCTATCGGCAACGATGCGGAGACGTTCTGGCAGAGCCTGCTGGCGGGCAAGAGCGGCATCGGGCCGATCACGCGCTTCGACGCGTCGAAGTTCCCCGTGCGGGTGGCGGGCGAGATCAAGGGCTTCGACCCGAGCGAGGTGATGGAGCACCGGGCGGCGCGGCGGTCGGGGCGCTTCGCGCAGATCGCACTCAAGGCGGCGAAGGAAGCGCTGGTCTCGGCGAAGCTGGAGCTGGACCGCGAGACGGCGACCGAGATGGGCGTCATCCTGGGCAGCACGGGCGGCGTGTTCGAGATGGGGCGGCAGGAGACGATCATCGACGAGCGCGGGCCGAACCGCGTCGACCCGCTGATCATCCCGAAGTGGGGGCCGCACATGTCGTCGGGCCGCGTGGCGCGCGAGCTGGGGCTGCGCGGGCCGAACTCGTCGGTCAACTCCGCCTGCGCGTCGGCGACCGACGCGCTGGGCCACGCCTTCAACATGATCCGCACCGGCAGCGCCGAGATCCTGCTCGGCGGCGGCACCGAGGCGATCATCACGCCGGTCGCGATCGCGACGATGGGGCTCATGGGCGCACTCTCGAAGGGCTACAACGACACGCCGTCGCGCGCGTCGCGGCCGTTCGACGCCGGGCGCGACGGCTTCGTGCTGGCCGAGGGGGCGGGGCTGCTGGTGCTGGAGTCGCTGGAGCACGCGCAGTCTCGCGGCGCGAAGATCCTCGCGGAGTACATCGGCCAGGGGTGGTCGTTCGACGCCGCCGACGACGCCGCACCGGACGCCGAGGGGCAGTCGCTCTCGATGATCCGGGCGCTGAAGTCAGCGGGCATCGCGCCGTCCGAGGTCTCGTGGCTGAACGCGCACGGCACCGGCACGCCGTACAACGACAAGACGGAGACGGCGGCGATCAAGCTGGCGTTCGGCGACGCGGCGTACCGCGTACCGCTGAGCAGCATCAAGTCGATGACCGGGCACTCGGCGGCGGCGGCGGGCGCGCTGGAGGCCGTGGCGTCGGTGCTGGCGATCCGCGACAACAAGATCCCGCCGACGATCAACTACGACACGCCGGACCCGGAGTGCGACCTGGACATCGTGGCGAACGTGGCCCGCGACGCGCGCGTCGATACGGTGCTGAGCAACTCCTTCGGCATGGGTGGCCAGAACGCAACGCTGGTCCTGCGCCGCTGGCGGGAGTAGGGGGCGGGTGCCATGACCATGGGCAACGCCCAACCATTTGGTAGTGGCGATCCGCTTACCTTGCTGGAGTACTGCATCTCCGACGCGTTAAGCAACGACGAGGAAACCGCGGGGCAGATCCTTCTTGATCTGAACGATGTAGAGCATTTCCGTTATCGCGACCGCTGGGACAGAGCGTTTACTCGGCAGGACGTGTTCGTGGGGCTCATGCGACTGTTGCAGTCAGGAAGACTGGGCGTGTTTGATGATCTCCATGATCAGCCAGATGTCTCTCGACTCCGAAATAAAGATTCAATCGTGGACTTGTGGTTCCAGTTGACGGACTCCGGGCGGGACGCTCTTTCGAAATGGGCCCCGGCATCCTAATGCGGGCGTTTGCCAATTGGCGACAGCCTAGCCGGGGTGGTTCTGTCAGCTTGTTCGGCATGGGCGGCCAGAACGCCACGCTGGTGCTGCGCCGGTGGCGGGAGTAGAGGGCTGCGGCCTCGTTACTGCCGCCGAAGCCTCACGGTACAACGGCCTCGGTCTTGGCGCGGTCGACCAGCTCCCGCAGATCCGTCAGAGTAGCGACCCCCGTCTCCGCATTCCCGCCTCGCGTTAGGGACCCATCGGCGAGGAGGTCATACGCCCTAGCGGGGATGACGAACGGGACGTTCGCCGCGGCGAGAGACCCGGGCTGGACGAGTGCCGCATACAGCTTTCCGGCCTCTAGCAAGTCCCTGCCAGCAAGTCTTGGGCCGTCACTCGACAGTGAGATGAAGGCACCTTGCGAGACCCATCGCAGTTCGCCCGTCTCCGAGCGGAGCCGCGACACGAGGCATGTGGACGGATCCTTCGTCACGGGCGACACGCACCGCGCCAGAAACTGGTCTTCCACCGTGCCCACTACCACCTCTGACGCGTGATGGACCGCCGTGTTCAGATCAGGGGCGGGGCCCCACGTCACCGCGAGGTCCGCGTGCTGCATGTCCCGGACCGACCGTCCACTGCGTATGACCTCGTCTGCGGCAGCGTCTTCCGCCTGGAGCTGTTCTCCGTGAATGCGGTCTGAGAGCGCGGACGTTTCCTCCACCGTGAGCGTCGGCGTCGCCACAACCGGAGCCGTCTTCGCGCGCAGGAACAGAGCCCGGAGTTCTGCGAGAGTACCAGCCCCCTCCTCGACCACCGCTCCCCTCGTGATGGAGCCATCCGGCAGCAGGTCATACGCTCGCCCATCAATGATGTACGGAGCATCCGCGATCAAGCCCGGCTGGCCGAGCACTGCATATGACTTCCCAGCCTCAAGCAAGCCCCTACCGACAAGCTCGATGCTGTCATGCGAGAGCGAAACAAGCGCAGCCTGAGAAACTCGACCCAGTCCGCCGGCCTCCGAGCGAAGGACCGACACTAGGCACGTCACGGGCACGTTGGCTACTGGTATCGAGCACAATACCAGGAACTGGTTGACGACCTTGCCTGCCACAAGAGCCGACGCCTGTTGGGCCGCAACATCGAGATCGAGCGGCCGACCTGGGTGGCCCGTAGTGTTAGGGTGAGCGTGAGGCCGGCCCGCGACCGAACGCCGGTTGCGTATGAGTTCGATGACGATGTCCAGTGCCGGCTTGTCGTCCGCGTAAACACGATCGAGCTGCGCGGACAATTCTAATGCGGTGAGGGTTGGCGCAGTCGTCTCGCGGCGCACCCGGTTGCCTGCAGATGCGACCAGCACGACGTACCCGAGCGCCGCCAGCACCGCGACAGCTGTGACCTGCATGAGCGCTACTTTGAATCGCATACCGCTATGTTACGCCATGCTGTCAACGGAGCGGCTTGTGATTCTCGCCACGGCCGCGCCGCACCTGGCCCGCGACGCACGCATCGAGACCGTGCTGAGCAACTCCTTCGGCATGGGTGGCCAGAACGCCACGCTGGTGTTGCGGCGGTGGCGGGCGTAGGGGGCGGCAGCGGGCCCCTAACAGGCCCCCAGGGCCTTGTTCAAGAGCAGTAGATCAGTCGAATTGATGACGCCGTCCTTGTTCAGATCGAAGTCGAGGATGTAGGGCGGACCTGGTGCTGCGCCTTGCGCCGCTACCACCAGCGACTGGTCAGCCGTATCCACCGTCAGGTCGGCGTTCACGCTCGCGATCTCCTTGCCGTCGCTGCACGCGTCACCGTCCGTGTTCAGCACGAGCGGGCTGGTGTTATAGCCCTTGTACTCGACGCCGTCCAGGAAGAAGTCGCCGTCCGTATCGGCTTTCGTCGGGTTCGTGCCGATGGTCACCTCGAACGCGTCGGTGAGCCCGTCATGGTCGGTATCGCCAGCAGATGACGCAGGCGGCTTCGATGCGGCGTTCGCCGGATCGGTACCGAGCGCACACTCGGCCCGGTCGAGCACGCGGTCACCGTCCGTATCGGCCTTGAGCGGATCTGTTGGCGCTGTCGCTGCGGGGCACAGCGGGTGCGCCGAGCCGCCGGGGCCAAGGTTCAACTCATCGCCGTTGGTCAGGCCATCGTTGTCCTTGTCCGCGTCGCAGGCGTCACCGAGCTGATCGGAGTTCGCCGCCGTCAGGTCATCGAAGGTCTTGCCGAAGACATGCAGGTCGATGAAGTTCCTGTCGGTGTTCAGCTGGTCCGGGTTGTAGTCAGCCGGGCAGTTGTCCGAGGTGTCGGTAACGCCATCGCAGTCGACGTCACCGGTGCAGACGAAGTTCACGCTGGCCCCCGAGCAGTCAGCCGGAGTAGTAGACTCAATGCCGCAGCTACCGAGTTCGATGGCAGTATCGGCAGCCACCGACATTCCACCTAAATCGATGCTCACGATAGTCGGTGAGCGCGCTAAAACGTTGTAATGGACCGTCGCGACGACGAGCGATGAGCCGGCCGGGACAACGGCACCCACGTCGGCATCGAAGCAGTAGATGGCTGAATTGGCGACAGCGGGATCTGGGTCTCTGTCGTTTGCTGGCCCCGGGTAGGCGCACACCCAAGTTCCCGAAGGTGAGATCTGGAAGTCAGGGTTTGACTCAAGATTCGCATCGCCCAGTGGAGGAGGATCGAACTTCGTCTGATCCGTGATCACTTCGAAGTCAAAGGCCGCCAGCGTCATAGGGGCAGACGACTGGTTCACCAGCACGACGTCCACGCTAAACGCACGAACCGAGGACGGCAGGTCGCACACGCCCTGTAGGCCCGGCGTCTGCGGCGCACAGTCGAGGACGACGGCAACCGGAGCAGGCGCTGCCAAAATCGCCCGGTTGCCGCCCCAAATAGCGAGGGGTAGCAACCCAACGACGAGAGCGAGGCGAGAGCGGTTCACGGGCATATCCCCGTACCGTATATCCTCATGATAGTTGCCACGAGTAGCAGATCTGTGGAGTTCACCTTTCCATTACGATTGACATCATAATCGCGCCTAACGTGGTTTGATGCGGGATACGTGCTCGTCTTTTGCGCTACTGCTAACAGGTCGGTGCTGTTGACTTTGTAGTCGTTGTTCACGGACGCCATTTCTTGACCGTCATTGCACGTTCTTCCGTCTGTATTACGATTCGATGGATCGGATCGATACCTGAGCACCTCATCCCCATCGAGAATGCGGTCGCCGTCGGTGTCAGGATAGCTTGGATTCGTTCGGAATAACGCCTCGTACGGGTCGGCCAACCCGTCGTGATCCAGGTCAGGTGTCGTGGCTGGCACGCTGGCCCCATTGGCCGGGTCGGAGCCTAACAGGCACTCAACGCCATCGATGATTCGGTCGCTGTCCGAGTCGTCGTTGAGCGGGTCTGTCGGGCCACCCGCGCTAGGGCAAAGGGCTGGTGAGCTCGGCCGCTGTATCCAACCCGTCGCCGTCGGCGTCTGCGTCGCATGCGTCACCAAACAGATCCATTGACGTTGGGTTCGTGATGTCATCGTAGAACGTTGTCTCTGGGTTGAGATCCAGGATCTCCCCGTCGGTGTCCTTTTGGTTTGGGTTGTACACGAACCAACAGTTATCGACAAATCGGCGAAGGCCATCGCCGTCTTCGTCCGGGGGCCAGCCGTAGTACGGCGGAATCTGGTAAATATAGGCCAAGCCAGCCGCATTCCGGTCATCGCAGACCCAAGGGCCGTTCACGTCTTCCCAGGTGGGGCCCGTGGGGGGCACTGGATATTGGGCGGTCCAGGGCACGTTGTTGTAAGCCATGATCGAGTCGTAGCCAATGTCCGGGCAGGTCCCAAACCCCGTACTCAAGCCGCCGGCGGCAGGGTGGTCTAACCCGAGCACGTGCCCGAGCTCATGCGCGATGGTCCCCTGGTTGTTCGGCTGGCTTCCGTTGAGACAGACGGTGGCTTGGGAAAAGGGGTGGCCCGGGTTGGGATCCCAGTAATCGTGAAAGAGGCGCTGGCCTGTGTCATCAAACATCTCCGTCTTCGCGTAGCCAGCCGACACGTTCCCAGGGGGGAAAACATCGCTACAGTCGTTGGTGTGCCCCAATATTGAAGGGCTCCCGCCATCGATGATCTCCACCTGCACTTGCACTGGATCCGGGTTCGTGGTTGCCGCAAGCCATAGGGCGACCCCGACCTGCCGCGCTCGCCAAGCGTCAATTGCCCCTTGAGCTGCAGCCGCGAACTGCGTCTGACCGACATACACGCGTATGTAACCGTTCTGTGCAACTTGGGCAAAGCCGATTCCGCTCGACGCTAGCGTCCCGTTGGCATGGTTGGCAAGAACGGCGTTCGGTCGGGTTCCTGGCGTCAATAGCACGGCAGCACAGCATGCCCCGAGAACCACCACCTCTACGACGGCTCTTCTCATGGCTGCGCGTCGAAGGAGATCTGCGGGCTGGTAGTCTTGGCAGGGGTCCACACGACTCTCGCACGGGCGATTGCCAACACACGTGTAACGCCGAACTCCGTGATCGCTAGTCTGAGCACCACATTCGCTCCGGGGCGTCCGCACCCCGGGGACACGGCCTCCGGGTCCACAATCACATCGTAGCCGCGCCGTTCCGCTGGCCCGATCCCGGCAGCCAGATCGACCCCGCACACCTTCCCATTGATGATTGGCTCGACTCGAACAGGCTCTCCGGTGACACTCGGGTACGCGTACGTGCCCTGGTATCGTGCGAACTCGGGTCCCACCACGAGCTGGAGCGACTGGTGTACCCCCTGTTCCCAGACGGCCTCCTGGTTCGCGGTGCTTCCGTCGACGACGAAGCGAATCTTCGCGCCCGCGGTTCCGCACCCGGCCTGTTGTTCGGCGCTCGGAATTGTGAGCTCCACGAGCGGTTCATACGCGTCCACCCACGTGACGGCTCGTCCAGACGCGCACTCAATGCCGTCTACGAGCGCCTTCACAATGATCCCCGAGTTGGCCGGCCGTGCGTTCACCCACACGAAGCCCCCAACGGTCATCCCTTTGGATCCGGGGGTTGGCGTGCCGGCGACCGCGCTCGGCGTTGGGGGCGTACCGGCGGTAGGGCTCGGCGCTGCGATGGTCGCCGCACCCGCGGCTGCCGTCTGCGTCTGCTCCGCCGTTGTCGGCGGGCTCCCGCACGCAGTCAGCACGAGCGCACCTCCTGCGGCGGCCAGTACGAGGTAGCTCCGCCAACGTCGGGCCCGCGCGGCCGTGCCTATGAGTGCTGATTGGAATTGCATAATGACTATGCTGCGCCCATCATCGTACCTTGTCAAGTATCTCAGCAGTCTTTTTCTCCACCAGCGCGCATACACGCGGTGTTTGGCCATTAATGAGCGCGCATTCTTCACGAAGAGACTGCGTAGAAGCCGTGTTGCGCGGCACTACGACGCCAGCGGGTAGCGTCCTGTGCGCAGCGACGAATCGCGATAATCTCGGCCGCATTCTGGCGGGCGCGGTGATAGACTTGCAGCACCGAGACGCTCGGCGGAAGGCAGATGCGGTGAATCGACGAAGACTGCTGCGGCGGCTTTCCGCAGGAGACTTGCACAACGCCTCGGTGACCTGATCGAGCTTCTCGAGGGGTTCGGCTTTCGAGAAGCACGGACCGCGGGGGGCCACCACGTGTTCGTGCATCCGGAGGTCAGCGAGCTGGTGAACGTGCAGAACGTCCGGGGTGAAGCGAAGCCGTATCAGATCCGCCAGTTCCTGCGGCTCGTCGAGCGCTATAATCTACTGCTGAAGGACGACGCATGAGCGACTATCACATCAACATCTTCTACAGCGACGAGGACGGCGGGTACATCGCCGACATCCCCGATCTCGATGCGTGCTCGGCGTTCGGCGAGACGCCGGAGCAGGCATTAGCAGAAGTGCAGATCGCAAAGGCCGCGTGGCTCGAAGCCGCGCGTGCGTCCGGCAAGCCGATCCCGCCGCCGCGCTACCGCCCCGTGCTCTATCAGACCGCGCCGTAGGATTCGGAGCCGATCGACGGTCGTCGGGGCGGACAGGTCTGTCGCCACGGCGACTCTTCGAGAAGAACCTGACCCTACGGGTGATGATCTCGCTTCTTTCGGTACCCGGCTCGGCGTGCCACGACGGGGCATCGCCGCGCCGCGAGCAGATCGCCATAATCTCGGGCGGAATCTGGCGGGTGCCGTGATAGACTTGCGGTGCCGATACTGTAGGTGCGTGCACCCCCGGATCGGCGGCCCGCAGCTTCGGCGCGGGCCCGGGCGGGGGCAGGAGGTCAGCGATCGTGGCCCGTCCAACACGGCGCCGCCAGGCGACCATTGAGCTGCCGCTGCTTCCCCGGCGGCGCGGCACCCTCTTCCCCAACACGGCAGGGCCCATCCTGGTCGGCAGGCGCACGACGCTGCGCGCCATCGACGCCGCCACCAACGGCGACGGCATGGTGGCCGTCGTCACGCAGCGCGACCCGTCGCTGACCGAGGTCACCCTGCGCGACCTCTACCCCATCGCCACCGAAGGCAACATCCAGCGCGCGCTGCGGCTGCCGGACGGCACCACACAGGTGTGGGTGCAGGGCTTCCGGCGGCTGCGCATCGTGGAGATCATCGCGGCGGAGCCGTACTACCTGGCGCGCGTGGAGCCGATCGACGACGCCGTCGACACGACGGTGCCGACGGAGGCGCTGCGGCGCGCCGTGCTGGCGCTCTTCGAGAAGGTGGCGCGGCTGGCGCCGGGCATCCCGGACGACGCGTACGTGATGGCGATGAACATCGAGGACGCCGGCTGGCTGGCGGACTACATCGCCTCGTGCCTGAACCTGGACGACGACGAGTCGCAGGAGTTCCTGGCGGCGGTCGACGTGCGCGACCGGCTGGAGCGGCTGAGCAGCCACCTGGCGAAAGAGCTGGACGTGCTGGAGCTGCAGACGAAGATCCACTCGCGCGTGCAGGAGGAGCTGGACAAGTCGCAGCGGGAGTACTTCCTGCGCGAGCAGATGAAGGCGATCCAGCGCGAGCTGGGCGAGACCGACCCGGCGGCGCGCGACGCCAGCGACATGCGGGACCGCATCGCCGCCGCGGGCATGCCGGAGGACGTGGCGAAGAAGGCGGCCGACGAGCTGCGGCGGATGGAGCAGATCCCGTCGGCGTCGCCGGAGGTGGGCATCATCCGCACGTACCTGGACTGGCTGCTCGCGGTGCCGTGGCAGACGGCCACGACGGACCACCTGGACATCAAGGACGCGGCGCGGGTGCTGGACCGGCACCACTACGGGCTGCCGAAGGTGAAGGAGCGCATCCTCGAGTACATGGCGGTGCGGCAGCTGGCGAAGGAGAAGCAGCGCAGCCCGATCCTCTGCTTCGTGGGGCCGCCCGGCGTCGGCAAGACCAGCCTGGGGCGCTCGATCGCGGAGGCGCTGGGGCGCAAGTTCGTGCGCGTCAGCCTGGGGGGCATCCGCGACGAGGCGGAGATCCGCGGCCACCGCCGCACGTACGTCGGGGCGCTGCCGGGGCGGATCATCCACGGCATGCGCACGGCGGGCACGGTGAACCCGGTGTTCATGCTGGACGAGATCGACAAGGTGGGCACGGACTTCCGGGGCGACCCGTCGTCGGCGCTGCTCGAGGTGCTGGATCCGGAGCAGAACGTCGCGTTCTCGGACCACTATCTCGACGTGGACTACGACCTCTCGCGCGTGATGTTCATCACGACGGCGAACATCCTGGACCCGGTCATCCCGGCGCTGCGCGACCGCATGGAAGTGATCGAGCTGCCGGGGTACATCGACGACGAGAAGCTGAAGATCGCGCAGCAGTTCCTGGTGCCGAAGCAGCTGGAGGAGCACGGGCTGTCGCGGTTGCAGGTGACGTTCACGCCGGGCGCGCTGCGGAAGATCGTGCGCGAGTACACGCACGAGGCCGGCGTCCGCAACCTCGAGCGCGAGATCGGCGGCATCTACCGGAAGGTGGCGCGGCGCATCGCTGAGCACAACACGGCGTCGGTGCACGTGACGGCGCAGAACGTCGAGTCGTTCCTGGGCGCGCAGAAGTTCTTCTGGGGCTCGGCGGAGGAGACGGACCAGGTGGGCGTGGCGACGGGCGTCGCGCGGACGGAGCTGGGCGGCGACGTGCTGGGCGTCGAGGTGACGCTGATGCCGGGCAAGGGCGCGCTGACGCTGACAGGGCAACTCGGCGAGGTGATGCGCGAGTCGGCGCAGGCGGCGCTCTCGTACGCGCGCTCGCGGTCGGCGGAGCTGCACATTCCGCAGGAGGTCTTCGAGAAGAACGACATCCACGTGCACGTGCCGGCGGGTGCGGTGCCGAAAGAAGGGCCATCGGCCGGCATCACGATCGCGACGGCGATGATCTCGGCGCTGACGCGGCGACCGATCAGCCGCGAGGTGGCGATGACGGGCGAGATCACGCTGCGCGGGCGAGTGTTGCCTGTGGGCGGACTGAAAGAGAAGATCCTGGCGGCGCACCGGGCGGGCATCAAGACGTTCGTGCTGCCGAAGCGGAACGAGAAGGACCTGGCCGACGTGCCGGCGGCGGTGCTGCGCGAGCTGCACTTCGTCTTCGCGGGCGACATGTCGGAGGTGCTGCGCGTTGCGCTCGATGAGAGGACTG
>Ga0315281_10007465_pt1 | contig 15387 bp, 23 predicted proteins | sample YL17G07_0_MG_FD_204540 | JGI IMG/M metagenome (GOLD analysis project Ga0315281, IMG submission 204540) | Sediment microbial communities from Yellowstone Lake, YNP, Wyoming, USA - YL17G07_0 | ecosystem: Environmental > Aquatic > Freshwater > Lake > Sediment | place: USA: Wyoming | collected...
GGGGCCGCGCGCACGCTGCCGCCCACCGCTAGGTGAGCAGTCCGGCCCGCAGGCCGAACCCTTGAGTAGTCCACGCGCCGCTGAGGGTTGAGGTAGCGGTGGATCGCTGGTCGCGTGCGGCACGCTGCTCAGAAGGTGACGCGACTTCGCGTGTCCCGCCTGTGAAAAGGCAGCGTCTTGAGCCCTGGGATCGATTCTGAGGGGTTTACCGGTTCGGGGCGTGGTTCCGGCCGCGGGCGACGCGGGCGGGGTTCTGGCGTGCCGTGTGGGCCAGCAGCGCCAGCGAAATCAGGTAATCGTCGTGGCCGTCGGACTCGGGCACCGAAAAGGCGATGGTGTTGTTGGGCCTGGTCTCCTTCCGGGCGCGGGCGAGCTCGGCGGTGCAGGTGGCGTGCTCGGGGCTGGCGTCGGCGGCGTAGAGCTTCAGCGCGCCGGTGTTCACGGCGGTGATGAGGCCGAAGCCGAGGTCGCTCTTCGAGCCCTGGGTGAACTTGAAGCCCTCGACCTTGCAGTTGGGGACGGCGGCGCTGGTGAGCGAGGCGGTGGTCTCGCCGATGCCGGTGGCGTCGATGGTGAGCGAGCCGACGCGCCACCGTCGGAGGTGGTCGGCGACGGCGGGCAGGAGTACGGCGTGTCTCTCGCCCTGCCATGCGACGTGTTCGACGACGTCGACAGGGATGACGCCGGCGATCGCCTGCAGGTCGTCGGGCTGGTTGAGGCGGCCGATGGTGAGGACTGTGCGGTCGTTGGTGCGGGCGGATCCGGTGTCTTCGCCGGCGACGTCGAGGGCGGCGATGTAGCGTTCGGCGATGAGCGGTCCGCGCAGCCTTTCGTGTGTGCCCTGCAGCTGGCGCAGCTGCGCGGGCGACAGGAGTTTGCCTTCACCTTCGAGAGGGATGAGGCGGTACTCGGTCTGAAAGATGGGGTGGTCCTCGCCGAGGCGCGCGCGCTCGGCTTCGACGAACAGACGGTATGGGGCGTTGTACTTCGACACTTCGAGCCAGTCGAAGATGAAGTTACGGCGGATGCCGTCGGCCTGTTCGGCGCGTGCGTTCTCGGCGATGGCGCGCTGCAGCAGGTCGGCTTCGCCCCAGGCCGTGCCGTAGTAAACGGTGGTTGCGTTGGTGGTGCTGGCCATCGGGCGAAAACGCTTGTCGAAGATGTCGGGCTGTACGTCCTGCGCCTCGTCCACTTCGAGCAACAGCGACGCTGTCGCGCCGACAACGTTGGCGCTCGGCTCGGCGGATCGGAAGTCGATGGTCGCGCGGCCGACGTGGATTGTCGGCCACGTGGTGCGGCGGGCGATGCCGTCGGCGGCGAGGTAGTCGGCGAGGCGGGTGTACGACGTGCGCAGTTGGGGGTCCAGGGTGGGCGCTGTCTTGACGATCGCGCCGCCGCGGTCCTTGTAGGCGGCGAGGAGCAGCGCTTCGAGGCGGGCGCTCGTCTCGTTCTTGCCGCCCTGGCGGGAGATTTCGAGCACGAATGAGCGACCGGCGTTGGTGCGCACGCTCTGGATGATGGCGCGGAGCGGCTCGAGCTGGTACGGGCGGAGCGGTGGCGGGCGGCGGGCGTCGCTATGTGGGAACGAATGCATCACGAATCGAGTCTATTCGTTTCGTCGGCGGCGACGCACGCCACGAACGGCGCGCGGGCGTTCGTCTTCGTCGGTCGTCGGGCCCCGCGCGCCGAGCGGCGCCGCTGGTGGTTGACGAGGCCGGCGCCGCTTGCGTAGGTGACTGTTGATTGATGAGTGCGCGCGGGGCCCGGGTGTTTGTTGCGCAGCAACAACACCCTGTTTGTGAGTGTAGGGTCCCGACTGTTTGTTGGGGGTGGGGTGGCCTGGACGTGAGGCGGCTTGGTGGGTTGAGGTGTTGGCGACCGCGCTGCCGTTGAGCGCGCCGGAGCGGGCCACCCCACCCCCAACAAAACACTTACCGAGAACCCCCCCCCTGACAAACCGACCCCCGCGCGCACCTGGCCCGTACGGATCAGGCCGCTTGATGAGGCTGTGGCTTAGACGGCGGGGTCGGGGTTGAGCTTGGCCGGCGTCGGCGCTTGCGTCGGCTGCACGGCGGCGATGCGCTTGCTCTCGTCGAGCCAGCGCGCGAGTTCGTCCTCGGGGTCGGGTACGCCGAGTTCGCTGGCGGCGTGGTGGCGGGAGAAGAGGCCGACGTTGATTGCGGCGACGCTGTCGGCGATGTCGCGCGTGCGGTCGTTCGGGTTCACGTCGCCCCAGCTGGGCCGGAGCGTGTGCGCTGCGACGGCGGCGTCGAGGCCGGCGTACGTTTCGAGCAGCGCGAGAATCATGCCGTTGCGGAGGATGAGGGCGCGCGTGCGGATGAGGCGCTTCCTGTTGATTTTCTTGACGAGCGGGTCGAGGCTGACCTTCAACGCAACGCCCGACAGGCCTTGCGGGTTGTCGCCGAAGGCCGAGCGCGGCGACTCGGCGAGGTCGTGCAGCGTGGTGCGCACGAGCTCGGCGTATTGCAGCATTAGCGCCACGCCGCCGCCGTTGAGCAGGTCGAGGAGGTAGGCCTTGGCTCCTTCGGGCAGTTCCCACAGCGCGCCTGGCTGCACTGCGATGTCCACGCTCTCGGTGACGCCGGCGAGGACGGCGATGGGGTTGCCGCTGAGCTCGGCGATGGACGAAAGCTGCGTGAGCAGGCGGTTTAGCTCGCGGGCGCTGTCGATGATGGCGGGGAGGTCGGACTCGCCCCACTCTTTCTTCGGCTCGCTGATGTTCGGGTAGACCACGTACGGGATGAAGCCGTAGGGGTTCGGCACTGACTCGACGACGGCGCCGTCGAGCCACGTGGTGAACGTTTCGAGCGTCCAGTCTTCGATGAGCTCGGCGGTGCGGCGTGTGCTCTTGAAAGCATAGAGCTCGTCGGCGTCGGCGGCGGGTAGTGTGTAGCGCTGGGCGACGCGGTAGACGGTGTTGGCGTCGTCGGGCCTTCGCCAGACGTAGAGGCCGGTCACGTCGGGAGCGGTGACGCGGACGCGTCCTTCGACCGGATCCCACGTCACCTTGTACGCGGCGTCACCCAACACCGAGCAATCAATTTCGTTGTCGAAGTCGAGCACGTCTAGCGCGTTCTGCTCGGCGACCTGCGCGAGCGCGAGCTCGGCGGCGGCGGCGTCGGCGATGGCGCGCGGCGTCTTGTCGAGCGGCTCGGCGGTGAAGGTGAGGTCGTTCATCGTGTAGGACGCGGTTTTGACGATGAACGTGCGCGCGTAATTGAAGACGAGTTGGCGGGCGCCGCCCTGGCGCGTCCACTGCGAGCGCGTGGTCGGCCACTGCGCGCCGCGGTAGAACTGTAGGTGCTGTTCGTAGCGGCGGCGACGGTCGGAGTCGCGGGAGCGCAGCGCCTTCGGCGTGTCGTACATCGGCTACGCGGGTGTGGTTTCAGCCGGCGGGTCTATGAGGCGTTTGAGCGAGACGATCGGTTGGTAGTTGTTCTCGGTGTTGGGCTGTTGCATGAGGGCGACGATTTCGAAGAGGATGTAGCTTTCGTTCTTGACGGGCACGCCGGCGTCGTCGCACTTGATGAGTTTGTTTCCGGTGGCGAGTGTCATGGTGTTTGTCCTTTGGCTAGATCTTGCGGCCGCGCTGCTCCAGGCCGAAGGCGACCTTCTGTGCGGGCGACATGCCCGCCGTGTCGGGCACGCTGTCGCGGTTGTTCGCGCCTCCTGCAGGTACGACGGGTGCGGGTGCGCCGCCGGGCTTCTGCGCGGCGAGCGCGGCGGCGGCGATGTCGGCGGCGCGCCTGGCGCTGGCGGTCACCTCGTCGAACGTCGCGCCCGGCAGGTGGTCGGGCTGTAGGCCGTGGGTCTCGGCGGCGAGGGCGCGGAAGCGCTCGACGCCCGCGGAGAGCTCGGCGCGCGCGGCGTCGGCGTCGGCGCCCGCGCTCTGCGCGGCGGCGGCGGCGCTGTCGGCCGCGGCCGCCTTGTCGCGCAGCGTCGTCAGTTCGGTTTCGTCGATGGTCACGTCGGCCATGGTTCTCGTCCTTTCGTGCTGTGGGTGGGCGGCGCGCGCATGCCAACGCGCGCCGCCCCTTCGAGAAGGAGAACGCCGCGGTTACGGACGCACACCGTTGAGGCGCGCCAGCGTGACGGCGCTGCCCTGGCACAGCTGCACGTACATCTTGAGCCGGGTGCGCGTGGCGTCCTTGGTCTCTAGCGCGCCGATGTCCTCGACCATGATGGGCGTGCCGCCGCCGCCGCTGTTGTAGGCGGCGTACAGGCCGCCCTGGTCTTCGCCGAGCTTGCCGGCGTAGATGCACGAGCAGTCGGAGGACGTGCCGACGGTCTGGGCGTCGCTGATGTAATCGGACAGGATGATGGGGATGCCGTTGTACACGGAGAGCCAGCGGCCGAAGTCGGCGCGCGTCTCCATGCTCGCGCCGCTGGCGCGGAAAAGGTTGGACATCTTGCGCCGGGAGCGCTTCGACATGAGGAGGAAGTCGGGCATGCTGCCCTGGACCATGTCGATGAGCGTGTCGAGCTCGTCGAGGGAGAGAGTCGCGCCGTTCGCGCCGCCGCCGCAGATGCGTTTCTGCCCGGCGGCGAGGGCGGTGACGATGGTGTCGAGGCCTTCCATTTGGAGCGGCGTGCCCGAGCCGGTGCCGTTGATCAGGCCGTCGTCGAAGGCGCGCTGCAGGGCCTGCGCCTTGCCGAGGATGATCGTGGCCTGGATGTCCTGCACGTTGCTGCGCGACATGGCGATGTAGCGGTCAACGTCGGCGTCGCCGCCGAGGATGCAAAGCGCCTTTGAGATCTGGGTGAAGGTCGCGACGCTCTCGGTCCAGGTGTCGCCTACGTCGCGGTAGGCGACGGTCGGCGCGGCGTTCTCGCGGTTGTAGGTGACGGCGTTGCCCGAGAGTTCGGAGAACGGCAGCACGAGCGAGATGTCGCTCGACTTCAGCACGCTCTCGTAAACGCCCTGCAGGACGACGTCGTTGGAGAGTTTCGCGGCCTCGGCGAGGGTGAGTGCCATGGTGGTGGTCCTTTCGGCTGGCTGTTTTTCGTCGCCGCTAGTCTACACGGTTCCGTGTACGTCAGGCGCGCCTGAGCGTCGGCGCGATGGCGCGGATGGCCTCGGGGAGGCGCGGCACCCACTGGTCGCGCGTGGCGCCGCAACACTCGGTGGGGTCGCTGGCGCGGGCGGCGTCGTGGTGGCTGAGGATGGGGAGCATGCGGCCGGCGTACGACCAGGCGGCGATGCTGGCGAGGGCGGCGACGAGCTGGCTGCCGATCGGCGGCGGCGTCGATTGCCAGAGGCCGGCGGTGCAGTGGCCGATGCTCTCGTGGTTGCGGCCGGCGACGTTGGCGCGCTGCGTGTCGAACGAGCCGACCAGGTAGAGCCTGCCGGACGGGAAGCCGTAGGTGTGATAGCCGATGCCGCCCCAGCCGTTGGCGCGGTGCATGTCGTAGACGACCTGCAGGCGGCGCATCTCGGCGGGGAAATCGTCGCCTTCGAGCGGATCGTCGGCGTAATAGGCGGCGTCGTGGTGCTGGCTGAGGAAGCGCAGGAGTGCGGCGTCGCGGTAGCGGTAGGTGTCGGGGAAGTCGTCGCGCACGTCGATGAGCGCGACGCCGGCGTAACGGACGAGCGGGCGTCCGTGGTCCTCGGCGGTGGCGGCGTTCAGGTGGTTGGCGTAGAGGGCCTTCACGGGGGTAGTTGATCACATGGCGGGGCTGGTGCACAATCGGCGTCGCGGAGGTGGGACGCATGCCCTGGTTGCGCTGGTACGAGAACGTGCTCCTTTGCGTCGTGGTCGGCGTCGTCGTTGGCGAGCTCGTCCTCGCGCTGCTCGGCTAGACCCAGACGGCGATGACGGCGGCGTCGGCGGGGTTGGTGTCGTCGAGCATGGCGACGAGGACGCTGCGGCCGGCGGTCATCTCGGCGCTGGCGATGTCGCGGGCGACGGGGATTGACTTTAGCCAGGTGGTGAGTGAGCCGACGAGTTGCACGTCGGCGAGGTACGTGCCGCTGTACCAGACTTTCAGGATCCCGTGTCGCATGGTGGCGGGGGGCGTGCTGGTGTCGGGCATGGCTACATCGCTCCGAGGTAGAGGGTCTGTTCGAACACGGCGACGGGGCGGCGGGCGTATCGCCAGTCGATGCCGCTGACGCGGCGCTTGATGGCGCTGCCGCTGATGTAGCCGTCGGAGAACTCCACGGCGTCGTAAAGCTCCTGGCCGCAGTTGGGCGGCACGATGATGAGGCCGGCGTCGGCGTCGAGCGCGCGGCGCCGAAGGTGGGCGGTCGCGGTGGCGGTGGCGGTCGCGCCGGTGCTGCTGCTGGCGTCGCGCATGTAATCGCGCGGGGCTCCTGCGACGGCGGCGGTCGCGTAGTCGATCGCTTCGCCGAAGGCGGCGACGCCGAAGGCGTGCGTCTCGGCGGCGCGCGGCTGCTCGCTGCGCAGCTGCACGGTGCGGAGCGGGTGGGCGACGCCGAACGTGTACGTTGTGGCGTCGCTCGTCAGTGGTTCCAGCATCTTCATGCTGGCGATGGTGGCGGGGCGGATGCGGTCGGCGAGGAACGATAGCGCCTGCTGCGCCGCCTCGTAGCCGGACATCTGCGCGGGGATGGTGAATTTCGGCGTCACGGTGTCGGCGCGCGTCGAGACGCCGCCGCTTGTGAGCCACAGTCCGGCGCGCGACGTGATGCGGAGCAGGACGGAGTAATAGCTGTCGGTGGCGCTGTGGGTGATCTGCATGCGCTGGCGGTTGCGGCGGAGCAGTTCCCAGCCGCCTTCGACGTGGAGGCGGAGGACGGACTTGCCGCCGGTGCGGCGGTATTCGAGCGCGGCGATCCAGAGGTCGGCCATCTTCGACGTGAGGTAGCCCGACGTTGTGTAATAGCCCCACCGCACGTCGAGGCGGTTGCCGATGGTGATGGGCGACGGCGGGCCCGCGTACTGTCCGGCGGAGTTGTCGAGTTCGATATAGCCCGAGGTCGCGCGGTCGCGCTCGCGTATTTCGGCGGCGATGACGTCGGCGGTGAGGGTGGCGGTGACGGGCGATTGCGCCGCGCGGTAGACGCGGTCGGGTGCGGTCTCGTACATGTAATCGGCGTCGGCGGCGTTGGCGGCGAGCGCGAGGCCTTCGGCGCCGGTGTAGTTGACGGGGACGGGCGAAGTGTAGGTGTTGGCGAGCGCGGGCCATGGCGCGAGCGGGTGGAGGTTGGTTCGGTAGGTGCGCGTCGCGCCGCCGGTGAAGGCGTCGGCTTCGACGAAGGTGACGCGGAACGTGTCGATGTAGGCGGCGAAGGGGGCGTTGTAGCTGACGCTGCTGTCGCTCTCGGCCTGCTGCTGGGTGTAGAGGTTGCCCCAGGTGTTGAGGGCGACGGCGGCGCCGTCGCCGTAGGTGTTCGTCCAGAACGTGCGGCGCAGCGTCGTCACTTCGACGCCGGTGACGAAGAGGTTGTAATCGGTCGAGTAGCAGACGGCGACGCCGTTGAGGCTGTTGAACGTGGCGGCGCTGACGGCGGGCGCTCCCCATGTGCCGGCCGCGCGCTTGCAGATGGCGAGCGCGGCGGCGGTGACGTAGGCGACGGCGCAGTCGCCCCCCGCGGCTTTGTAGGCGACGGAGAGATCGACGACGGCGGCGCCGGCGGTGAAGGCCGCGGCCTCGGCGGTGAAGTTGACGCCGTAGTCGGTTGACTCGCGGAACTTTACGCCGGTTCCTGCGGCGTCGGTGTAGATCACGATGACGCGCGTGCCGATGGCTGCGCACGCGACAACGTTTCCTTTGCCCGTCCCGAAGGCGTTCCATGTTCCCCAGGGGCCGGCGGCGGGCGTGGTTACGCGCTGCTGGAAGAGGTTGCCTGCGCCGTCGGAGCGGACGCGGGTCAGGCTGCCGTCGGCGGGGACGCAGGCGTCGTGTTTGGCGATGGTCTGCGCGGTGGCGTCGAGCTGCACGAAATCGAGGCGGCGGAGCGCGGCGATGGTGTTGTCGGCGGTGACGGCGACGCGCGGCTCGTTGGTGGCGCTCTGCTGTGCTGTCGTCAGCGCGGCGGGGAGGGTGCGCACGTCAGTACTTCACGCGGCCCTGCTCGAAGACGGCGGGCGCGTCGGTGCTGTACATGCGGCGGCCGCGTACCGTGTTGTTGCGGCCGAGCCGCTTGAGTTCGGCGCGGAAAAAGGCGAGGCGCTCGTCGCCGAGCACCTTGTACCGGCCCCAGACGTCTTCGCCGCCGGTGTTGAGTTTATTGATGGCGTAGACCTCGCGGTCCAGCGCCGCGTGGCCGCACGCGCCCGCTGCCAGGAGGTCGTCGTACACGGCGGGGATGCTGCTGTTGCCGCTGTCGACCAGGTGCATGGTGAGCCAGTACACATAGACGTTCTGGACGCTGGCCGGCGGGCTGACGACGTCCATGGTGAGGATTTGCTCCCACACCTGAAAGCCGACGTACGTCGGCGGGAAATTGCCGACGGGCCACTCGACGCGCTCGATGGCGACGCGCTCGGAGAGGGTGACGATGCTGATTTCGCGGCTGCCTGCCGTCGTCGTCAGTGTGGTGCGGAGCTCGCGGCCGAGGTCGATGGAGAACTCGTTGACGGCGTGCGCGATGTGGCGGTCGAGCACGGCGTCGGTCCAGACGTAGGCGCTGCTGTCCTCGTCGTGCAGGGCCTTGCGGACGTTGGTGCGGTGTGCGGCGAGGTTAGCGGCCATGTTGGTTCCTTATCGCGTGGGTGGTTTGTCGAGGAGTTGGCGTAGCCACTCGTCGAGAGTCCAGGGCGCGCCGCGGGTGATGGATGCGTCGTGTGCGGTGGCGTACGACATATAGATGTCGGCGATTTTGGCGGCAGATGTGTTGTCGGGGGCCTGCGCGCCGAGGGCGGTGAGCGCCGTCTGGATGTCCTCTGTCGTGGGTCGCGTGGTGGTCATCGGTGTCCAGTCTACACGGGGACGGTTTCGTAGATTAGTGCGGTTGGTGTTGACAGGCTGGCGGTGTCGGAGCGCATGCGGAGGGCGACGCGTTCGCCGGCGCGAATGTCGGCGGCGCGCGCGAAGGCTGCGTGGTGGGCGGCTGTGAATGCGCCGTCGTAGACGAAAGAGGCTAGTTCGTGTGGTGTTTCGAGGCCGGCGGCGCCCGTGCCGATCTGGAGATGTGTGGTGCCGTTGCCGGCGGCGAGCATGGGGGAGACTGCGGCAATGGGCCTCAGGCGTGTCGCCGCAGCGGCGATGAACTCGTACCAAGCGCCGTAGGCGTCGGGTGCGCCGCCGGATGTCATTGTGATGGTGCTGGGGATGGCCGGGATGATGAGTTGTGTTGAGTTGGGTGAGCCGGTGGCGTACGTGTCGCCGTCGAATGGTTGCGCCCCCGCGAGTGGTGAGGCTTGTGCGTGGACGACGACGCCGATGGTTACGTCGCCGGCGGTGGCCGTCGTCTGTCTGATGCGGAAGCTGAGGCGCGTGCCGGCGGTGAGTTTGTAGGGCGGCAGGCGGTAGAAGAAGCCGGGTAGGGGCAGTGCGCCGGCCCCGCTGATGGCGACGCGATCGGCGTTTTCGTAGATGATGGTCTCGCTGCCGGCCGCGCCGACGCCGAGTTGGAGGAAGATGCGGTTGGATTTGAGGATGGTGGCCGCGGCGGAGAGTTGGATGAGGGTGAGGTCGGCTGCTTCGCCGGCGGTGATCTGGGTCCATGCCGACCAGTTGGGTGTTGCGGGGGCGGCGACGCTTGGGTTGGTGCCGGTCTGGGGGAGCGGGACACAGGGGTTTGAGCGGTAGGGCTGGTTCCAGGCGAGGATCGCGGATGGGCCGGCGATGATGGGCAGGCCGGCGCTGGCGTGGCTGCGGGGGCGTCGGCGGGCGCCGGGTGCGCGCGCGGGTTGCGCGGGGCGGGCGGCTCGTGTGCTCATGTGTTGGTTCCGTCGTTCGGCAATTTCCAGCTGTCGTAATCGGCGCGGAGTTTCGCTTCCCGCTTGGCGGCGCTGGCGTTCGCGGCGCCCGCGCCGATGCCGCCTCCGACGATGCCGGCTGTTAGCGTGGCCAGCGCCTGCTGGAGCGAGTCGGGTACGTTGGCGTTGAGTGCGCCGAGGAGGATGACGCCGACCAGGGCGATGGCGGCGAGGGCGGTGATGGCGTTGCGGTTCGTGAGGATCAGATCATCCTTTCCGGTAGCAGCTCGGCGAGCAGCTCCTGCAGCGCGCCGCCTAGGGCGCGCTCTTCGGTGGGGTTGAGGGCGTGGTTGATGGCGACCATGCGGGTGAGCGTGCCCATCATTCTGAGCAGGATGTCATGGTTGGTTGGCTCGATGGCGATGAGGCCGGCGAGGCGGGCGCGCGCGAGCTGAATCTCCTGCACGAGGCCTGAATTGTCGAGGTCCACGGCGCGGCGGATGGCGCTGCGCATCGCGCCCGTGACGGCGGCCTCATAATAGCCGTGCTTGTGCGCGTTCTTGTTGCCCGGCTGTGCTCCGCGCTGGCGCTTGGCGATGGCGTGCTCCGGTCTTTAACGCCGCGCGCTATCGACCTTCGCGACGGCTAGGGCAAATGTGCGTTGCGCGTTCGGCGCGGTGTTCTGTGTCTCTGTGCGGATGGCGTGGACGACTTCGGCGGCGCCGGTGGCGATGAGGGCGGCGGCGGCGCGGTAATCGCGCTGGCCGATGGCGTAGGTGAGGAGTTCGGCGGCGGTCGGTTGGCGGCGGCGGAAGGGGAACACCATCGCCGCTAGTGTCGGGGGCTGGCGGCGATGGTGTCAAGGTGCGCGATCAGAGTAGGCGTCGCTGGCGGGTGAGTGGCGGCGCGTTCGGCTTCTTTGGCTGGCGTCTCTTACGGTGGGCGCTGGGGTCGTCGCAGGTCGTCCAGTGCGGCTTGCCGTCGCTGACGTTGACCGGCATCAGTTTGCCGGCGAGCGTCGTGTTCCACACGAGCGCGGCGTGGCATGTCTTGCATGCCGATACGAGGCGCATTACTCGGCCTCGTTTTTGCGGAGCGCTGCGGCGATGCGCTCGGCGAGGATGCGCGCGCAGCGGCGGCAGAGGTTGAGGCCGCCGTTGACAATGAGGCCGTCGATGTTGACGGTTCCGGCGCGGCTGCAGGTGTCGGTGTCGCACGTGCGGCGGTCGAGGGTGGTGATGGTAATCACGCGGCGGCGCTCCTCTCTTCGGCGGCAAGTTCCTGCAGGCGGGCGGCTGCGCGGTGCGCGTAGCGGGCGAGCTCGTCGTCCTCGGTGGCCGGTGTTGCGAGCCAGCGGCGGAGGTTTTCGGCGCTGGTCCAGGCGACGCACGTGGTGAGGGCGTTGCCGATGAGCGAGATGACGAGCACGATGGCGAGCCAGGTGGCGAGTGCTTCCATGCGGGCGGTCTCCTTTCCCCCGGGGGTTCGGTTCCTGCAGGTTGGTCCGCTCCATCGCCGGTTGGTGGTGGCGGGCGGGCGCGCGTCGCGTGTAACGGCGCGTGTAACGGCGGCTGTAACGGCGGACAAGTAGAAGAAGAGGGAGAGGGAGAAAAGGTCACGGCGCGCCGCCTTTGTGGCCGCGGATGGCGTGCACGTTGGGCGGCGGCGCGCCGTCGGCGGCGCGTTCGGCCTTGCGCTTCGCGCGCCAGCGGCGGACGCGCGCGGCCGACTCGTCGGCGGTCTCGCGGTTGTACTCGGCCTGCCACTTCGACCAGTTGAGGATGGTGTAACCCCAATCGTCGATGGTCATCAATTCGGACGTCGTGAATTTGCGGAAGGCGTCGGCGACGGCGCGCTCGTCGGCCGGCGTCTTGCAGTGGAGGTCATTGCAGATTTCGCGCATCGACATCGGTTCGTCGTTGACCACGAACATGCCGGGCACGTCGCTTGCGAAGCCTGAGAGCAGGAGCGCGGACCACCAGATGCCGCGCTCGGCGAACGTGAGGCGGTAGATTTTCGGGTCGTGGACGGCGCTCGTCCAGGCCTTGATGTACCTGACGGGCTTGTCGCGCCTCATCGCGGCGCGCGCTTTCGTGCGAGGTCGCGGTGCGCGTCGACGCATGGTGTGCTGCAGAAGCGCGCGAGCGGGCCGGCGGTGCATGGGTCGTCGTGGCAGCGCGGGTGGCGCATGCTGGGGCCTTCGGGGATGAGCGTGTCGCCGCACCAGTGGCACTCGATGGCGCGGAGCCGGCTGCGTGGGTCGGCGTTGCGGCCGCGCATTGTGGTCATTGCAGCGCCCGCGCTATCGGCGAGAAGGCGTCATGTTTGGCGGCGAGGTCCTCGGCGACAAGGTGCAGGTAGATCAGCGTCGTCTCAAGTTTCGCGTGGCCCATGATGCGGCGGAGGGATTCGAGGTCGCCTCCCGCGCGGAGGTACATGGTCGCCATCGTGTGGCGGAGCGCGTGCGGGCCATAGGCGCGGCCGAGGGCGCTCATGGTGATGCGGCGGATGGCTGCCTGCAGGCCGTAGGCCGTGAGTGGTTCGCCGGCGCGGCCGGCGCTGTGGCGGTTGATGCTCTGCGCGAGCCATAGGGCGTCGCCCTGGCCGACGCCGGTGAGCAGTTGCGCGGCGGGCCGCGACAGCGGGACGATGCGCTCGCCGGTCTTCGACCGCCAGTTGCCGCGCGCGTCGGCGCTGCCGCGGAGTCGCACGGTGTACGTCGTGCGGCCGTCGGCGGTGGTGTTGTCGGTGATGTCGGAGCGGCGCACGCCTGCCGCTTCGTGGAGGCGCGCGCCGGTGTCGAGGAGGAAGGCGACGAGCGCGCGGTCGCGGCGGTTCTTGATGCGAAGCAGCTTCTTGATGTCGCCGGTGCTGAGGATGGCGGGGAGCGGCGTGTTGAAGCGCGGGCGGCGCACGCCGGCCGCTGCGTCGGGCACGTCGAGGCGCGCGCTGGCCCAGCGGTAGAACGCGCGGAGGTCGCGATAGTAGCCGTCGCGCGTCGTCGGTGCGACGCGCACGGCGGCTAGGAATTGCTCGATGGCGGCGGGCGAGGTCGGCAATTCGGTGGACCACGCGGAGAGGGCGCTGAACGTCGTTGCGTAGTGCTGCGCTGTCGTCGCCTTGACGGCGCGCGCTGCGATGAACGCGGCGCCTGCGTCGAGCGTGACGAGCGCGTGTACGCGCGAGTCGGCCGCCTCGCGCTCCAGCGCGAGGGCGGGCCATAGCGGGAGTTGGTGCGGGTGCACCGTTGGTTAGCCGGCGCTGACGCGCGGCTGCGGGTTCGTTGGTTGGGGGGTCGTGGCGGGGCTCCTCTCGGCTGCGCGGTCCGGTCTGATGTGCGGGCCGAGTTTACTACGCGCGCCGTGGGGTCTGTCAAGTGTCTACGCGTTCGCGCCGGTGATGAGGGCGGTGGGATCTGTCCACACTTCGCGCCGCACGTGCTGGCGGGCGGCGTTTGCACATCAGATCGAACGCGCTCCGGTGAGGAGCTCGTCCGGTTGAATCGCCGCGTCCTCCTGACGTGCGGCGCGAAGTGTGGAGCGGGGGACGGGACTCGAACCCGCAACTTCCAGCTTGGAAGGCTAGGCGTTGCGATTCGTATCTGGTCCCTTGTCTCCACCCTTCGGTGCGTGCGAGGATCGTAGCAGCTTTTCCCGCTGCGAGGGATGGCGATGTGCAAGCGCGAAGAGGTCCCCGCCACCGGCGGGGGCCTCTTCGCGCGTATGCGGTTGATTAGCTAATCGGCTACCGGCGAAATAGGTCTTCGATGCGGGCGCGGTCGGCCGCGCGGCGGGTCTTGTAGGCGACCACTTCCCACGCTACGAGCCACCAGGGCGACAGGGGGGAAGCGATGAAGTTGGCGCGGGCGATGGCGATGAGTTCGCGGATGTCCAGGTCGTACCACCAGTGCGGTGCGCGTAGGCCTTCGAAGATCATGCCGCCGATGGCGACGGCGTTGTCCGGCAGGCGCGGCGGCAGGTTCGCGCGGCGGTACCAGTCGTACTCGGCGTCCGTCTCGAAGGTGAGGCCGGGGTCTTGCATGTCGCTCATGGTTCCTCCTGCGGGGCGCTCCCGCGCCCCGCGATGTTCGCCCCGTGGCGGGTCTAGGCGGCGGCGTGGCTGCACGTGTTCGTGCACTTGTGAGACCACTGACAGCGCGCGCCGTCGTGGGTCTTCGGGCAGAAAAGGCCGGCGTAAAACTTGGACTGGCTGGCGGTGCCGCTGACCGGGCATACGGGCATGGCGTCCGCCTGTAGGTGCGGCGGCGGCGGTGCCGCCTGGATGGGGCGCGGCGCGGTGGCGACGGCCGTGCGCAGGCCGCTTGACTGCGCGCCGTGGACGCACGCGAGTTCCGGCGCGGCGGCGAGCGCGGGGAAGAGGGCGCGCGCGAGCAGCACGTTGTTGGCGAGCTCGGCCGCGGTCATGGCCCGGACGTGGAAGAGGGCGGGGCCGATGGTGATGTCAACTGCGAACGGGTCGTTCATGGCTGTTGCTTTCTGATGATGGCGCGCCGCGCGCGCGACAGGGCGGCGGCGCAGAGGTGGCAGGTGGGAAGGTCTGGTGAATTGCGATAGGCGGGCTCCGTGGCTGGTGGTGCACCGCACCAGGTCTGGACGGGGCGAGGGCCGCGCACGCGCCCCACGTAGCCGATGACGAGGTGACGCGTGCGCGGCTGAGTCACGATGCGAGGTCCCGGTCACGCTGGCGGTTGAGCGCGGCCATGGCACGGCGGCAGTTGCCGCAGAGAGGCGTTGTGTCCGTGTTCCAGGGCGCTGGGGGGGCGACGGGGCGGGATGGCCGGCCGCAGTAGGTGCGGTAGGTGTACCAATCTGCCATGTAGACGTAGTGGCGGCGGTGCTGCATGGTTGGTTCTCCTTCTGACTTGAGCGCCTACGGCGCATGACCCCTGCGGCCTACCGGCCGCACCGTGCCGCGCGTTTAACAGGGGGGTCCGGTGCCTGTAAAGGGCGCTACGCGTGGCGTGACCACCCGCCGGCTCTGCCGGCGTGGCGCTTTACAGGCACCGGACCGCGCCGCCGCTAGCGGCGAGCGGCTTGCCCCCCTGTAAAATGCCGGCCCGACGCGCGGCTGAAGGCCGCGTCCCTACGCGCGTTGCGGCTTGTCCGCAACGCGCCAGCGCCAGCCCGCCGACAGCGGCCGCGTTAAGCGGGGTTCTGGGGGGCCCTGGGGTGAACCGTGGCGGCGGGCTGGACGACCCCGCCCGTGGCGGACTATGCGGGCAGGGGCCCGCCATCAATGCGCATCGACTGGCCCGCCGCAGGCGTGAGCCCGCGCCGCAGCGCCTTCGATGTTGCGGTGGCAGGGTGCGCGCGGTTTGATGGGGGGTGGGCACGGTGCGGACGGGATCGACTGCGCCTGGTGGCAGGGGTCTTGGCCGCACGGTGCGGGGGTGGGGCCGCGCGCACGCTGCCGCCCACCGCTAGGTGAGCAGTCCGGCCCGCAGGCCGAACCCTTGAGTAGTCCACGCGCCGCTGAGGGTTGAGGTAGCGGTGGATCGCTGGTCGCGTGCGGCACGCTG
>Ga0315281_10007467_pt1 | contig 15386 bp, 15 predicted proteins | sample YL17G07_0_MG_FD_204540 | JGI IMG/M metagenome (GOLD analysis project Ga0315281, IMG submission 204540) | Sediment microbial communities from Yellowstone Lake, YNP, Wyoming, USA - YL17G07_0 | ecosystem: Environmental > Aquatic > Freshwater > Lake > Sediment | place: USA: Wyoming | collected...
TCCCCAGCGCAAACGCGCATTTTCGCGCGAAGAACGCATTGCCATAGGGAACGAGCGACAGCACGGCGAGCACGAACCAGGCTGCGGCCGCGAGCAGCGAGCCCGATAGCGGCGAAGACATCAGGTCTTGCATCGATTACAGAGGGAGCGCCTGTGTTTCAGCGATCATAATAAATCGAGTTCGCTTCACCTGCCGGCATCATTTCACTTTCATGCCCGGCTGCGCGCCGCTATCGGGGGCAAGCAGATAAATGCCCTGGCCTTCGCCGCCCTGTTGGTCGCCGCTCGCGGCGAGAATCATGCCCTGCGACAGGCCGAACTTCATTTTGCGTGGAGCAAGGTTGGCCACCATGACCGTCAGCCGGCCTTCCAGGGCGGCCGGGTCGTAGGCCGGCTTGATGCCGGCAAATACCGTGCGCTGCTCGTCGCCGATATCGAGCGTCAGTTTCAACAGTTTGTCCGCGCCCTCGACCTGCTCGGCCTTGACGATTCTCGCGACGCGCAGGTCGATCTTGGCGAAGTCGTCGATGGAAATCGTTGTCGCCGCAGCGGCCGGCGGCGCGTGTCCGGGGAAGGTCGGATGCGGCGTTGAAGAGGAGGAAATGGCCGGAGAGCCGCTCTGGGAGCCAGTCTTGGAGTTTTCTGTCACTTTCTTCTGCTCCTTTGCTGGTGTAGTCTCTGGGATGTCGAATAGCGCATCGAGTTGCTTTTCTTCGACGCGGGTCATGAGGTGCGAGTACGGATTGATGATGTGATCGCGGAGGAAGTAATTGTGCTGTCCCCACCTCATCTGTTCGTCGGTTAGATTCAGAAATTTCTGCACTCGATTGGCGGTAGCGGGAAGTATCGGCCGCAGGAGCACCGTTGCGTACCAGAACAACGCTAACGCCGATGAGCAAACTTGGTGTAGCCGCGATGAATCGACGTCAACCTTCGCCAACTCCCAGGGTTTTTGTTCATCAACATACTGATTGATCGCATCAAGCAGGTGGCCTATTTCGCGAATGGCTTTGCCGTACTCGCGATCTTCGTACATCCGGCCTATCGGTGACCAGCACTGATCTATCGATTGCATTCTCTTGATCAGCGGCAAGGCTGCCTGGTGTGCTTCCGCCAATTGTCCCTCGAAGCGCTTGGCAATAAACCCAGCGCAGCGACTCGCGATATTGACGTACTTCCCGACCAGGTCACTGTTCACCCGCGCCAGAAAATCGTCGGGATTGAAGTCCAGGTCCTCGACGTTGGCGTTCAGCTTCGCCGCGATGTAGTAGCGCAGCCACTCCGGATTCATGCCGATCTCGAGGTAGCGCAGCGGGCTGATGCCAGTGCCGCGCGACTTGGACATTTTCGCGCCCGAGACGGTGATGAAGCCGTGCACGTAGACCCTGTCGGGCACCTTGTAGGGCCGGCCTGCGAATTTGAGCATTGCCGGCCAGAACAGGGTGTGGTGGTAGATGATGTCCTTGCCGATGAAATGAATCTGCTCCGTCTGCGGATCGGCGAGGAAGGCTGCGAAGTCGATGCCCGTCTTGTTGCAATAGTTCTTGAAGCTGGCGAGGTAGCCGACCGGCGCATCCAGCCAGACGTAGAAATACTTTCCCGGCGCATCGGGAATGGGGATACCGAAATAGGGCGCGTCGCGCGAGATGTCCCAGTCGCCGAGCGCCTTGTCTTCCTTGCCTTCGAGCCATTCCTTTACTTTGTTCGCGACCTGGGACTGGAGCCGTCCGGGTTCGTTGACCCATTGTTTCAGGAAGTCCACGCATTTCGCATCGGACAGTTTGAAGAAGTAGTGCTCCGAGGTCTTGAGCTCGGGAGCGGCGCCGGAGAGCGTCGAATAGGGGTGCTTCAGATCGGTCGGCGCATACACCGAGCCGCACGCCTCGCAAGCGTCGCCGTACTGGTCCTTGGCGCCGCACTTGGGGCATTCGCCCTTGATGTAGCGGTCGGCGAGGAACATGCCCTTCACCGGATCGTAAAACTGCTCGACCGGCTTGGCGTAGATCAGGCCGGCGGACTTGAGTTTGCGGTAAATGTCCTGCGACAACTCGGTGTTCTCGGGCGACTCGGTCGAATGCCAGTTGTCGAAACCGATGTGAAAGCCGTCGAGGTATTTCTTGCGCTCGGCGCCGATGCGTCCGACCAGCTGCTGCGGCGTGACGCCTTCGGCTTCCGCCTTGAGCATGATCGGCGCGCCGTGCGCGTCGTCGGCGCAGACGAAATGCACGCTGTTGCCCTGCATGCGCTGGAACCGCACCCAGACGTCGGCCTGGATGTATTCCATGATATGGCCGATATGAAACGAGCCGTTGGCATACGGCAGGGCGGTGGTAACGAAAAGTTTGCGGGACATTCTTGTTCTGGCAGTGAAAAAGTGTTCAGCGGCGGCGCCCGGCGGCGTCCGCTGCAACGCGCGCGCGGGGATCGGTCGCAATTGTATCGCGCAGCCCTTCGAATATCCATTAAAATGAGCACCTTTTCCCGGGCCGCGCGAGTGGCGCGGCCGCAGCGCCTAGGAGCCAGTACATGTCAGTTTCAGAGTTGCAAGTCCAGACCGCCCTCAAGGAGATCACCGACCCCAATACGGAGAAGGATTTCATCGCCACCAAGTCGGCGCGCAACATCAAGGTCAACGGCGCCGATGTGTCGCTCGACATCGAACTCGGCTATCCGGCCAGGACCCAGATCGAGCTGATCCGCAAGATGGTACAGGCAAAGCTCGGCGCGATTACGGGCGTGGGCAAGGTTACGGTCAACGTCGCAAGCAAGATCGTCTCGCATAGCGTGCAGCGCGGCGTCAAGCTGATCCCCGAAGTGAAGAACATCATCGCGGTGGCCTCCGGCAAGGGCGGAGTGGGCAAGTCCACCACCGCGGTCAACCTCGCCCTCGCGCTGGTCGCCGAGGGGGCGAGCGTAGGCATGCTCGATGCCGACATTTACGGACCCTCGCAGCCGATGATGCTCGGCATCACCGGACGGCCCGAATCGCGCGACGGCAAGTCGCTGGAGCCCATGATCGGTCACGGCGTGCAGGCGATTTCCATCGGTTTCATGATCGACGTCGATACGCCGATGGTGTGGCGCGGCCCGATGGTGACCCAGGCGCTGGAGCAGCTGCTGAAGGACACCCACTGGAAAGGCGTGGACTACCTGGTGGTCGACCTACCGCCGGGCACCGGCGACATTCAGCTGACGCTGGCGCAAAAGGTGCCGGTCACCGGCGCCGTGATCGTCACCACGCCGCAGGACATCGCGCTGATCGACGCGCGCAAGGGCCTGAAGATGTTCGAGAAGGTCGGCATCCCCATCATCGGCATCGTCGAGAACATGAGCACCCACATCTGCTCCAACTGCGGCCACGAGGAACACATCTTCGGTGCCGGCGGCGCGGAAAAGATGTGCAAGGATTTCAATGCCGAATTCCTCGGCGCGCTGCCGCTCGACATCCATATCCGCGAGCAGACCGATTCGGGCAAGCCCACCGTGGTGGCGGACCCCGACGGCCGCAGCGCCGAGATCTACCGGCGGATCGCGCGCCGCATCGCGGTCAAGATCTCGGAGCAGGCAAAGGACATGACGTCCAAATTTCCGAATATCGTCATCCAGAATACGTAGGCCGTGAAACCATCCTTATGACGATCAAATCCGACAAATGGATCCGCCGCATGGCGGCGGAACACAAGATGATCGATCCGTTCGAGCCCGGGCAGGTGCGCACCGCGAACGGGCACAAGATCGTGTCCTACGGCACCTCGAGCTACGGCTACGACATCCGCTGTTCCGACGATTTCAAGATTTTCACCAACATCAACTCGACCATCGTCGATCCGAAGAACTTCGACGAGAAGTCGTTCGTCGATTTCAAGGGCGACGTCTGCATCATCCCGCCCAACTCCTTCGCGCTCGCGCGCACGGTGGAGTATTTCCGCATTCCGCGCAATGTGCTTACCGTATGCTTGGGAAAAAGCACGTACGCCCGCTGCGGAATCATCGTCAACGTCACGCCGTTCGAACCGGAGTGGGAAGGCTTCGTGACCCTGGAGTTTTCCAACACCACGCCGCTGCCGGCGAAGATCTACGCCAACGAAGGCGTGGCGCAGGTGGTGTTCTTCGAGTCCGACGAGGTGTGCGAGACCTCGTACAAGGACCGCGGCGGGAAATATCAGGGGCAACAGGGCGTGACGCTGCCGAAGATCTGAGCGCTTGCGGCGGCAGCGCCGAGCTAAGCCGCCGGAGCGGTGCCGGGCGCCGCCTTGCCTTGACTTCGCCATGAGCGTGCTCTAGCATGACCCGACGTTAACTCAAAGTTACCCAGCCCCCGGCGCGGTTGCATCCACCGGGATCGTCTTATCACTGTTCGGCTTCGTTTCCGCGTTCCTAGTCACCGCAGCTTGGGACCGGCGCCGGCGCCGCGATCACATCAATCGGAGGAACGTCATGACACAAAGCGACAGGAAGTGGGACAAGTTGATCGATGACCTCAAGCTCAGCCGCCGCGATTTCATTTTCTCGTCGGTGGCGGCCGGCGTGCTGACCATGACGCCGCGCTTCGCCGGCGCACAGGCGGGCAAGACCTACAAGCTCGGCGTGCTGCTGCCTTCGACCGGCGCCGGCGCGAATTTCATGGCGCATTGCATCAAGGGACTGCCGCTGGCGATCGCCGAACTCAACAAGCGCGGCGGCCTGCTCGGCAAGCATCAGGTGGAGATGATTTATCGCGACACCGAGACCAAGCCCGACGTCGGCGCGCGCGAAGCGAAATCGCTGATCCTGAACGACAAGGTGGATGCCATCTTCGGCACCTATTCGAGCGCGGTCGCGCTGGCAATCCAGGAAATCATCCACGAGCACAAGGTGCTGCATTTCGCCGCGACCTCCAACAGTTCCAAGATCACGCAAGAGAACTACACGCCCTATACCTACCAGTTCTGCCCCGACAGCAACATGCAGTCGGGTGCCACGATGGTGGCGGTGGCGAAGTTGGCGAAGAAGAACAACTGGAAGACTTTCATTTCCATCGGGCAGGACTACGAGTGGGGGCGCGATACGCATAAAGGTTTCACCACCGGCATGGCCAAGGTCGCTCCCGACGTCAAGGAAAGCCGTCAGATGTGGTTCAAGCTGGGCGAGACCGATTTGACCTCGTACATCACCGCGATCATGGCGGCGAAACCCGATTTCCTGTTTGGCGCGATCGCCGGCAAGGATTACGAGACCTTCATGCAACAGGCCGGCCAGATGGGACTGTTCAAACGCGTGCCCTTTCCGGGCGCGCTGCTCACGGTCACCGATCTCAAGTCGCAGCGCAAGACACTGCCGCGCGGCCTTATCGGGCTCGCGCGCTGCCCGTTCTTCGCGCACCTGAACGAGCCGATCATGCAGGCCTACATCAAACGCGACCGCGCCGCCTTCGGCCCCGAGGGCTATCCGGACGACTGGGCCTGCATGTATTACGACGCGCTCGGCGGGCTGGAGCAGGGGGCGAAGAAAGCCGGCTCGATCTCCACCGAGGCGATCGTCAAGGCGCTCAAGGGCGCGACCGTCGATACCTGCCGCGGCAAGCGCGCTTTCCGGACCTGCAGCAACCAGCTCGAGGTGCCTTCCTACGTCGGAGAAGTCTGGGATTCGCCCGATTATCCGTTCCCGATCTTCAAGCCCGACACTCTGGTCTATGTCGAGGCCAAGGAAGTGTGGACGCCGACCTGCGAAGAGGTCGAGAAGTTGAAGAAACAACGCGCCTAGGAAAACGCCCGGTAAGCGCGCGGGAGGCCGGCCAATCCCGCGCGCTGCCGCCTGCGCCCTGATCGAGATCACCCGCCCCTGTGGACATCGCTCCTTATCTGCTCCAGTTGTTCAGCGGGCTGTCGCGCGCGATGGTGCTGTTCCTGCTGTCGGCCGGCTTGTCGCTGATTTTCGGCGTGATGAACATCCTCAACTTCGCCCACGCCACGCTGTGGCTGCTGAGCGGATATATTACGTTCTCGATTTTCACTTTCCTCAGCCAGCAGTTCGGCGCCAGCCCGTGGCTGCTGCTGCCGGCGATCGTGGGGGCGACGGCGCTCATGGCTTTGATCGGGTTGGGGCTGGAGCGGTTTTTGATCCGGCACACCTACGAGCGCGAACTGCCGGAGCAGCTGCTGCTTACCTTCGCGCTGGTGCTGATCGTCGGCGATTTGATCAAATTGATCTGGGGCGTCGAAAACCGGCGCATCAACCTCGGCGTGGAGCCGGTGGAAATGCTCGACACGCTGGTCAATCCCTACCAGTTCGTGATCATCGGCACCGGCGTCACCGTCGCCGCCGGCCTGTGGTATTTTCTGCACCGCACGCGTTTCGGCAAGATCGTGCGCGCCGCGGTCTATAGCCGGAGCATGGTGAGCGCGCTGGGTATTCCCATCCCGTTGATCTACTCCGGCGTGTTTGCGCTGGGCGTCGGGCTCGCCGCGTTCGCAGGCGGCGTGTTCCTGCCGCTGCTGCCGATGTCGCTAGGCGTCGATCACGACATCATCGTGCAGTGTTTCGCGGTGGTGGTGATAGGAGGCTTCGGCAGCATGCTCGGTACCTTCGTCGCCGCGATCATCGTCGGCGTGGTGTACTCGTTCTCGATCCTGTTCTGGCCAGACGGCGCGCTGGCGATGATTTTCCTGATTCTGATCGTGGTCCTGATTTGGCGCCCGTGGGGCCTGTTCGGCACCGAGTTGCGCTCTTGAGATTATCGACGTGAGTGCCAACGGCAACGGGTGGTCGCGGCTCTACGCCGGCTACGGCCTGTCCGGACCCGTCGCGCTCGTCATGCTGGTTCTCTTCCTGCTGGTGCCGCTGCTGCCGGGGGAATACTGGACCGTTGTCGGCACCGAAATCCTGATCCTCGGCCTGTTCGCCATGAGCTTCAACCTGCTCTATGGCTACATGGGGCAGATTTCCTTCGGTCATGCGGCATTTTTCGGCCTCGGCGCTTACGCCACGGCGATGCTGTTCATGCGCTTGAAGACCGCGGGCGGTGAAATTGGAATGCTGGATTTCTTTCTGTCGCTGACCGCCGGCCCGCCGGTGGCTGCGCTTGGCGCGCTGATCGTCGGTTTTTTCTGCGTGCGCCTGACCGGGATCTATTTCGCCATGCTTTCGCTCGCCTTCGGCGAGCTGCTGTTCTACATCGTGTTCTCCTGGTACAGCTTCACCAAGGGGGACGACGGCATCCAGGGCCTGCTGCCGCCGCTGTATTTTCAGGACGCGGTCCATTACTACTACCTGACGCTGGCGATTGTCGTGGTGGCGCTGCTCGCGATGTGGCGCATCGCCGAGTCGCCGTTCGGCTACATCATGCGCACGCTGCGCGACAACCAGCGGCGCGCGGCGTTTCTCGGCATCAATGTGCGCCTGCACATGCTGATGAATTTCGTGATTGCCGGCGCCTTCGCCGGCCTGGCGGGGGCGCTGTGGGGGCCGTTTTCGCGCAGCGTGTCGCCGGGCCTGCTCGGCTGGCAGGAATCGGGCATCGCCGTGTTCATGACCCTGATCGGCGGCGCCGGGGCGTTCGTCGGCCCGATCGTCGGCTCGGTGATTTACACCATGCTTCAGGCGGTGGTGAAAATGTACACGGTGTACTGGCCGCTGACCATCGGCACCATCATCCTGCTGATCGTGCTGTTCGTGCCGGGCGGCGTGCTCGGCCTGATCGAAAAGCGCATCAAGGCGCGTCAGGGCAGATTGGCCGATGCCGGTGACGGCGTGGAATCCGCGCGGGAAGGGCGATAGCCATGGCGGCGATACTCGAAGTCACCGGTCTGCACAAGCACTTTGGCGGCATCCACGTGACGCGCGACGTGCACTTCTCGATGCAGGAAGGCGAGCAGTCGGCGATCATCGGTCCCAACGGCGCCGGCAAGAGCACGTTCATGAACCTGCTCACGGGTTATCACCGCTGCGACGCGGGCAAGGTGCTGTTCGAGGGACAGGACATCACCAACCGACCGCCGCACAATATTGCGCGCCTGGGGATCTCGCGCGCGTTCCAGATCAGCAGCATATTCGCCAAGATGACCGTCGCCGAAAACGTGCGCTCGGCGGTGCACGCGCAGATGCGGCGCTCGTTCAGCATTTTCGGTGTCGCCGCGCGCGTCGGCGTGGAGGAGACCGACCGCGTGCTCGACCTGTGCGGCCTCGAGGGCAAGCGTGCGCTCGTCGCCGGAGAATTGGCGCAGGGCGACAAAAAGCGCCTCGAGCTCGCGATCGCGCTCGCCGGCAAGCCGCGCCTGCTTTTTCTCGACGAGCCGACCGCCGGCATGTCGATCGAGGAAGCGCGCAGCACCATGGAGCTGGTCGATCGGCTCAATCGCGAACTCGGCCTGACGGTGTTGTTCACCGAACACGACATGGGCATCGTGTTCAACCATGCGCGTAAGCTCACGCTGATGCATCGCGGTGAAATCGTGGTGCAGGGCACACCTGAAGAAGTGCGCGCGAACGAAGTCGCGCAGAAAGTCTATCTCGGCGAGCACCACGCATGACCAGCCGTCTCGAACTGCGCAGCGTTCACACCCATTACGCGACGAGCCACATCCTGTTCGATGTGTCGCTCGAAGTGAATCAGGGCGAATCGGTGTGCCTGCTCGGACGCAACGGCGCCGGCAAGACCACTACGCTGAAGAGCATCATGTCGCTCGCGCCGGCGAGCGCGGGCAGCATCCGCTTCAACGGCGTCGAACTGGTGGGGCTGGCGCCCTACGAGATCGCGCGCCTGGGCATCGGCTACACGCCCGACGAGCGCCTGATTTTTCCCGACCTGACGGTGCGCGAGAACCTCGAGATCGCGGTGAAGCCGGGTGCGGCCGGCGCGCCGGCGCAATGGACGGTGGCGCGCGTCTACGAGATGTTTCCGGTGCTCTCGCCGCTCGATGCGCGCCTGGGGGGCTATCTTTCCGGCGGCGAGCAGCAGATGCTGACCATCGGCCGCACGCTCATGGGCAATCCGTCGCTGCTGTTGCTGGACGAGCCGGTCGAGGGCGTCGCGCCGGTGGTAGTGCAGGAACTGACGCGCCAGATCAAGGCGCTGAAGGCGATGGGGCTCACCATCCTGTTTGCCGAACAGAACATCCATTTTGCGACAGAGATCTCCGATCGCGCCTATGTGATTGAGAAAGGGCACATCCGCTTTCACGGCACCATGGCCGAGCTTGCGGCCAACGCCGAAGTGAAGCAGAAGTATCTGATGATCTGAGCTTCCGGCCCTGGGACCAAGCCGCGGCCCGCGCCGATCCACGCCGGTCAAGTATTCCGCTTGACTCCTGGCAGACGAGCGTATAATCCGCCCGAAATTCGGAGAACTGGATGAAATTTCGTTTTCCCATTGTCATCATCGACGAGGACTTCCGCTCCGAGAACACCAGCGGCCTGGGCATTCGCGCGCTCGCCAAGGCGATGGAAGAGGAGGGCATGGAAGTGCTGGGGGTGACCAGCTACGGCGATCTGTCGCAGTTCGCGCAGCAGCAAAGCCGCGCCTCCGCTTTCATCCTGTCGATCGACGACGAGGAGTTTACGCCGGGGCCGGAGCTCGATCCGGCGGTGCTGAACCTGCGCACCTTCATCGACGAGATCCGCTTTCGCAACGCCGATATCCCGATCTACCTCTATGGCGAGACGCGCACTTCGCGTCACGTGCCGAACGACATCCTGCGCGAGCTGCATGGTTTCATCCACATGTTCGAGGACACGCCCGAGTTCGTCGCCCGCCATATCATCCGCGAGGCGCGCGCCTACCTCGACGGGCTGTCGCCGCCGTTCTTCCGCGCGCTGGTGAATTACGCGCAGGACGGCTCGTACTCGTGGCATTGCCCGGGCCATTCGGGCGGCGTCGCGTTCCTGAAAAGCCCGGTGGGGCAGATGTTCCACCAGTTTTTTGGCGAGAACATGCTGCGCGCCGACGTCTGCAACGCGGTGGACGAACTTGGCCAGCTGCTCGACCACACCGGGCCGGTGGCCGCATCGGAGCGCAATGCGGCGCGCATTTTCGGCGCCGACCATTGCTTTTTCGTCACCAACGGCACGTCGACCTCGAACAAGATGGTCTGGCACGCCAACGTCGCGCCCGACGACATCGTCGTTGTCGATCGCAACTGTCACGTGTCGATCCTGCACGCAATCACCATGACCGGCGCGATCCCGGTGTTCCTCACGCCGACGCGCAACCATCTGGGCATCATCGGGCCGATCCCGCTGGAGGAGTTCAGCCCGGAAAACATCGAGAAAAAGATCGAGGCCAATCCGTTCGCGCGTGCGGCGAAACGCAAGAAGCCGCGCATTCTCACCATCACCCAGAGCACCTACGACGGCGTGGTCTACAACGTCGAGATGCTCAAGCAGACGCTGAATTCCTCCATCGACACGCTGCACTTCGACGAGGCCTGGCTGCCGCACGCGACTTTCCACGAGTTCTACAAGAACATGCACGCCATCGGCCGCGACCGGCCGCGCACCAAGGAGTCGATCATCTACGCCACGCACTCGACGCACAAGCTGCTGGCGGGCATATCGCAGGCGTCGCAGATCCTGGTGCAGGAATCGCAGACCAAGAAACTCGACCGGCACGCCTTCAACGAGGCGTACCTGATGCACACCTCGACCTCGCCGCAGTACGCGATCATCGCTTCCTGCGACGTGGCCGCGGCGATGATGGAACCGCCCGGCGGCACGGCCCTGGTGGAGGAATCGATACTGGAGGCGCTCGACTTCCGCCGCGCCATGCGCAAGGTCGACGACGAGTGGGGCAAGGACTGGTGGTTCAAGGTGTGGGGACCGGAGAAGATCGCCGCGGAGGGCATAGGCTCGCGCGAGGACTGGGTGCTCAAGGCCAATGAAAAGTGGCATGGCTTCGGCAATCTGGCCGCCGGCTTCAACATGCTCGATCCAATCAAGGCCACGGTCATCACCCCGGGACTGGACGTATCCGGAAAATTCGCCAAAACCGGTATTCCCGCGGCCATCGTCACCAAGTATCTCGCCGAACACGGCGTCATCGTCGAAAAGACGGGCCTGTATTCGTTTTTCATCATGTTCACCATCGGCATCACCAAGGGGCGGTGGAACACGCTGGTGACCGCGCTGCAGCAGTTCAAGGACGATTACGACAAGAACCAGCCGGTGTGGCGCGCGCTGCCGGACTTCTGCCAGAAACACTTGCGCTACGAGAAAATGGGCCTGCGCGAGCTGTGCGAGCAAATCCACGGCATGTACAAAGCGAACGACGTCGCGCGCGTGACCACCGAGATGTATTTATCCGACATGCAGCCGGCAATGAAGCCCACCGACGCGTTCGCGGCGATGGCGCACCACGAGATCGACCGGGTCGAAATTGACCATCTGGAAGGGCGCGTCACCAGCGTTCTGGTCACGCCGTACCCGCCGGGGATTCCGCTATTGATTCCGGGCGAGCGGTTCAATGCCACCATCGTGCGCTACCTGCAGTTCGCGCGCGACTTCAACACCCGCTTCCCCGGGTTCGAAACCGATATTCACGGGCTGGTGAAGGACGAGGACGGGCGCTATCACGTGGATTGCGTGCGGCAGACCTAGCCGCGCCCGCCCGCGCCAGACGAAAAAAAGCCCGGTTTCCCGGGCTTTTTTCATTCAAACCGGTTGATTACTCTACGGGCTTGATGTTGACAGCCTGGTCGCCTTTCTGGCCGGCCGTGATGTCGAAACTCACTTTCTGGTTTTCCTGGAGGCTCTTGAAGCCGTTGCCCTGGATCGCCGAGAAGTGCGCAAACAGATCCTTGCCGCCGCCGTCCGGGGTGATAAAGCCGAAACCCTTGGCGTCGTTGAACCATTTAACGGTACCTGTACTCATGTCTAATATTCCTAGAAAAAATAATGAAAGGCTTGCGCCTGAAATGCGAGAACTTCAAGGAGGAAAACGACGACCTGAGGAGTACCGCGTGAGCGGCTACGACGGACCAGCAATTCCACTGCCTTACATTCCTGCACGACCCTTATACAGGAGCGCGGCACCAGGGTCAAGACAATTCGGCCGGTTCCTGCAGCAGGCAGCGCGTCCGGCACGGCCGACGGTGGTCAAGTGCCGAAAAGGCTAATAGCGCTTGCCGGTGCTGAATTCGACCTTCATGCGCGCAACCTGCTTGCGCATGGCTTCGAGTTCGACTCGGGCCGCTTCCTCCGTGCGCAGGCATTCTTCAGTGGGCGCGCCGTCGCCCTGGGGCAGGCGCTGGCGCGCCATTTCGGCCTGGGCCTCGCGGTAACGTTCAGTCGCCGCGTTCCAGCGTTCGACCAGTTTCTCCTCCTGCTCCCGCCAGGTTTTTCGCTTATCCATATTCCCGCCTCCGCGCATTCCAGTGAGCACCGCAATCGGTTCGCGGCTTGCCGCAGCCGCCCGGTATTGTACGCGCACTGCCGGCCGGATTGCGGCCTCAGCTCGCGCGTTCGTAGCGGACGAAATCATAGCCGAACGGAACGCCGGGTTCGTCGCGGTGCCTTTCGCGCCCGGTTTCCCGCCATTGCTTCGGGCAAAACTCGGGGAAGCTTGCGTCGCCCGCGAACTCGGCGCGGATTTCGGTGAATTCCAGACAATCCGCGCGCGGCAGCGACTCGCGGTACAGCTCGGCGCCGCCGATGATGAAGATTTCCTTCGCACCGCGGCAGGCGGCGATGGCCTCATCCAGCGAATGGACGATCTCGCAGCCCGCGGCGCGGTAGTCGCGGTTGCGGGTGATCACCAGATTGCGCCGCCCCGGCAGCGGCCTGCCTATGGATTCGTGGGTCTTGCGGCCCATCACGACCGGGTGGCCTAGGGTCAGCGCCTTGAAGCGCTTCAAGTCCGCGGGCAGGTGCCAGGGCAGGGCGTTGTTCCTGCCGATGATGCGATTCGCCGCCATCGCGACGACGAGGCAGATGCGCGGCGGGGCGGCTGCGGGAAACTCGGCGGCGGACACGATCTCAGCGGCGCGGCATCGCGTGGCCTCAGACGGCGATCGGCGCTTTGATGGCGGGATGGGGGTCGTAGCCTTCGAGCGTGAAATCCTCGTAGTTGAAGCCGAAGATGTCCTTTGCGGACGGGTTGATCCGCATCTGCGGAAACGCTCGCGGCGCGCGCGCGAGCTGCTCGCGCGCCTGATCAAGATGATTGAGGTAGAGATGGGCGTCGCCCAGCGTGTGCACAAACTCGCCCGGTTGCAGCCCGCACACCTGCGCCACCATCAAGGCGAGCAGGGCGTAGGAGGCGATGTTGAACGGCACGCCGAGAAAGATATCGGCGCTGCGTTGATACAGCTGGCAGGAGAGCCTGCCCTCGGCAACATAGAACTGGAACAGTGCGTGGCAGGGCGGCAGTTTCATCCGGTCGATGTCGGCCGGGTTCCAGGCGCTGACGATATGGCGGCGCGAGTCCGGATTCTTCCTGATGCCTTCGATCAGCTGCGCGATCTGGTCGATCGAACGGCCGTCCGGCGCTTTCCATTTGCGCCACTGGTAGCCGTAGACCGGCCCAAGATTGCCCGCGGCATCGGCCCACTCATCCCAGATGCTGACGCCGCGTTCCTGCAGATAGCGCACATTGGTGTCGCCTTGCAGGAACCACAGCAGTTCGTGGATGATGGATTTCAGGTGAAGCTTCTTCGTGGTGAGCAGCGGAAAAGGCGTCAGCGGGAAGCGCATTTGCCAGCCGAACACCGCCAGCGTGCCGGTGCCGGTGCGGTCGCTTTTTCTTGCGCCATGCTCGATCACATGGCGCATCAGGCCGAGGTATTGTTGCTCCGGATGCGCTGTATTCATAGCGTGAAAATCATAACGCGTTATCGGCCGGCGCGCGAACGCTGCCGCGGGGCGACCAGACGCAGCGTCGCCAGCGTCGCCAGCGCGTACACCGTGTAGGCCAGGGTGAAAGCCCATTCCGGAAAGTCGTAGTACAAGAGCCGCGCCAGCCAGCGGCCGATGAAGCTCCTGCCGTCGGCGCCGGCGCGCAGCGCGTCTTCCCAGCGCGTCAGCGGGCAGATGCTGCCGGCGAGCGCCTCGGCGGCGACCACCAGGATGGCCGCGGCATGCGCGTAACGCAAGGTGCGGTTGCGCGTCCAGCCCCAGTCCAGCCAGGCGCCGAGCCACACCAATGGCAGGCCGAGGACGATGAAGGCCGCGAGCGCGAAATGGAGCAACAGGATCAGATCGGCAAGTTCCGTGCTGCCGACCAGGGTCGCGTGCGCCATCGATATCACGCCTCCAGGTCGCCCTGTTCCAGCCAGCCGCGCGCTTCCTCGCCGTCGTCGAATACCTGCAGGTCGGCGTTGATGAACATCTGCGACAGCCAGGCGCTCCAGATGACCCACTGGCTCTGGGTCACGACGGCGATCTTGTCGAAATCATTGGGGTGGCTGCGCGTGTACTTGATGTCTTCCCAGGCCACGTCCAGGGTGAAACCCGCCATCTGCCGCAAGTCGATCAGCAAATTGACCTTGCCGCCGGGCACCAGGGTCGAGCGCACCATGTCCTCGAATTCCTTGTAGTCGGCGAGCACGAATTCGCCGAGCACGGTGACGGTGACCAGCTTGCCGCTGTGGTCGATGGCGATCATGGCGTGTCTCCGCGTTCGGGAAAGCGCTTTGGTATGCTGGCGTCGATGCGGCAACGCCATCCGCCCGATGGCTTTGGCAGGGGCGTCAAGCGGGTATTCCGAGCTCGCGTCGCAGGTATTCGTGGAAATGCAGCATGCCGTCTTCCATCGGCGACTGATACGGGCCTGCCTGGCTGATGCCCTGCTGCATCAGCGCCCTGCGCCCGCGGTCCATGCGCAGCGCAATCTCGTCGTCCTCGATCGCCGTCTCCCAGTACGCGGCCTGCTCCGCCTCGACGTACTCGCGTTCGAACAGCACCACGTCTTCGGGATAATAGAACTCGACGATGTTGGTGGTCGATTGCGGCCCGCGCGGATGCAGCGTGCTCACCACCAGGACGTGCGGATACCATTCGATCATGATGTTCGGATAGAGCGTCAGCCAGATCGCACCATGCGGCGGAATCTCGCCCTGGTAGTAATCGAGCACCGCCTTGTGCCAGCGCGCGTAGGTCGCCGTGCCGGGCTTGGCGAGGCGCCTGTTGAGGCCCACGGTTTGCAACGAGTGGCGCTCGCCGAACTGCCATTCGAGATCGTCGCAGGTGACAAAATTGCCCAGGCCCGGGTGGAAAGGCACGACGTGATAGTCCTCGAGGTAGACTTCGATGAAGGTCTTCCAGTTGTAATTGCATTCGTGCACATGCACCCGGTCGAGCATGTAGCCGGAAAAATCGAGATCGGCGCGCTCGCTCAGTCCGCCGAGATCCTCGGCCACATTGCGTTTGCCGGCAAACAGCAATCCGTTCCAGTTTTGCAGCGCAGTCTTGGGCAGATT